>JAABUW010003248.1_pt1 | contig 23463 bp, 21 predicted proteins | sample 5560081 | NCBI WGS metagenome assembly JAABUW01 (sample SAMN10711882, study PRJNA513363) | rock metagenome | isolation source: Antarctica rocks | place: Antarctica: Victoria Land, Knobhead sud
ACAACCCAGGTAGCAAGCCAAAGGCCTTCATACCCGTATTCTGGTCGGCCGTTGGGTCGCAGCTACGATACTGCGGTAAGTGCTTTATCTGTCAGTTGTGACAAGTTGTCTGGCTAATGGTTATCTCTAGGCCACACTCCCCAAGGCTGGGACGATGTCATCATCCAAGGCGAGACAGACGTTAGCGAAGGCAAGCAGAGCTTCGTGGCGTATTTCACGAAGGGTGATGAGGTCCATGCTGTTGCAAGCATGATGAAGGATCCATACATGACCCAAAGCGCCGAGTTGATGCGGAGACAGAACATGCCTAGCAAGGCTGATCTGAACAAGGGCGTTGACATCATGGAGGTCAGCCTGCCATCAGAGGTGAAGATTTGAATGTCAGACTTCGACATGAAGAAGTTTGGTGCTCGAAGGCAGGGCAACGGAAAATGCACAGGCATCAGTATATGAAATAGCCCTGCGTCAACGGTAGCGTCTCAGCAGGCTCGGCCGTGCAGACCATCCCGTCTGCTTCGACAGTCTGTTTACACGAACCGTTAGCTTAAACGCACGACCATACGAGACGAAATAAAAAGATGTACTCACATATCTCTCAGCATCAACCTTCATCTTCGGCATATAATCATTCCACTTCATGTCCTTCTTCCCCACCGTCCTACACCCCTTCACCGCCTCCACCCGCTTCTTCAACCCATACCTCTCCACCGTCCCTTTCTCCACACTCCGCTTACTGACCCACGCGATCGAATTACTGCTTATCATCGCGCCAAACATCGGCCGCATGTACACCGGCTCCACAGTCGGGATACTCGCGTTCGGATCGCCCATCTGGCTCCACGCAACCATTCCTCCTTTGATCACCTGCGCCGGTTTCACGCCGAAGGAAGCCGGAGACCAGAGGACCAGGTCCGCGAGCTTACCGATCTCAAGGGAGCCGATGAGGTGCGACATTCCCTGCGCGAGGGCGACGTTGATGGTGTATTTGCTGATATACCGCTTAACGCGGAAATTGTCTGCGTCGGTTCCCTCGTCTTCTTTGAGCGTGCCGCGTTGGGTCTTGTTTTTGTGCGCGGTGTTCCAGGTGCGGAGGATGACTTCGCCGCAGCGGCCCATTGCTTGCGAGTCCGAGGACATCATGCTGATCGCGCCTAAATCGTGCAGGACGTCCTCGGCGGCTATGGTTTCGGCGCGGATGCGTGATTCGGCGAATGCGACGTCCTCGGGTATGTTGCGCGAGAGGTGGTGGCATACCATTAGCATGTCTAGATGTTCGTCTAGCGTGTTCCCAGTGTATGGGCGAGTCGGATTCGTGGAGCTGGGGAGGACGTTCGGGTGTTCGACTACTGAAATGATATCTGGAGCGTGGCCGCCGCCTGCGCCTTCGGTGTGGTAGGTGTGGATTGTGCGGTTCTTGAAGGCTGCGACTGTGGTCTCGACGAAGCCGGATTCGTTTAGCGTGTCGGTGTGGATCAGGCATTGGATGTCTTCGTCCTCGCAGACGGAGAGGCAGGTGTCGATTGCTTTGGGGGTGGTGCCCCAGTCCTCGTGGAGTTTGAGGCCGCAGACGCCGGCTTCGGTTTGGGCGACTAGGGGGCCGGGTTCGGAGTCATTGCCTTTGCCTGTGATGCCGATGTTCACTGGGATGCTGTCGGTGACTTGCAGCATGCTTTTGATGAGGTTGTAGCCCGGTGTGCAGGTCGTTGCGTTGGTGCCTGTGCTGGGTCCTGTCCCACCGCCGAGGAGGGATGTGATGCCTGACGCGATGGCTTCATTCGCTTGTTGAGGGCAGATGAAGTGGATATGGCTATCGAAGCCGCCCGCGGTAACGATCTTGCCCTCGCCAGCCACGACATCTGTACAAGAACCCACCACCATCTTCTCGTCCACCCCAGCCATGATATCTGGGTTGCCAGCCTTCCCAATGCCAACGATCAGCCCGTCCTTAACACCAATATCCGCCTTGTAAATACCAGACCAATCCACAATCAACGCATTCGTCACCACCAAATCAAGACACTTCTCGTCCTCCCACCCGCTCGCCTGCCCCATCCCATCTCTGATAGTCTTACCGCCACCGAAACAGCACTCGTCTCCATAGACAGTAAGGTCCTTCTCAACCTTAATCCACAAGTCCGTCGCCCCAAGCCTCACCCGATCACCAGTCGTAGGCCCAAACATCGCCACGTAATCCTCTCTCGACATCGTCGGTGCCTCCAAATGATCGTCCCGCCCCGGCTCCTCCTTATGCAAGAACCCACCGTCATGCAGTCTCGCCAAAATGTCTTTAACGAGCTCCACGTCGTGGAGACTACCAGTAGCAATCCCGTTGCCCCCCTTAATAACTTGATTCCCAGCTATCTGCACCAACTGCACCGTCCTCGCATCGCCAGGCTCGAACCGCACGCTCGTGCCGGCCGCGATATCCAACCGGTAGCCGTGCGCTCGCACACGATCGAATTCGAGCTTCGGGTTTACTTCGATGAAATGGTAATGGCTGCCCACCTGGATCGGGCGATCGCCTTTGCTCGTAACCTTCAATTGAATCCGCTTGCGGTCTGCATTGAGCGTAACGCGTCCGCTATCGCCTTTGACGGCCACGACCGAGCCAGGAACTTTCGTGTCGTCCGTATAAGCTTCCAAACCTTCAGCAGGCGGCCACGGGAACATTTCATCCTTCGGGATCGGCAAGAAGCTGCCGTACAACGCTCGCTCCAAGTCTCCGTCGTCGCTGCTGATCGGATCGTGCACAGTAACCAGATACGTGCCATTCCTGAACGTGCCCTCGACCATTAGTTCCCCCAAGGTAGCAGGGACACTCGGCAGCACATGTCGTCGGCCAAGAAGGGTGGTGCCGAAGGACATGAGGTCCGCGACGGTGTGGTTGCCATCGCGGATGAGCTCGTGCAAGACATGGGAGATCAGTGCCAACGATTCAGTGTGGTTGAGTCGGACTCCGCGGGCCAGGCGGCGCTGGGCGAGGGTGCCGGTTTGAGTTATGAGGAGCTTATCTATCTGTTTATCGAGGTTAGCTAGCTGGCGTATCGTAGAAGTATGGTCGCAATGGGAGGGCAGCGGTGAGAGCGTACCTCCTTGGGTGCCAGCTGCATCTTGACGCTGTGATACTTTCAATCAAAAGTTCTTAGGGAGTGTTTTGTGTGACATGGAAACGAGTACGTAAGAAGAAAACAACATGAAGTGACCCAAGATAACTTAGAAGCTTTTGCTGCAGGCACAAGCTATTCGAGCTGGTTCTCGAGCTTCGTGGTGGGGTTGGTTCTCCCATTGGGATTCTGATTTGTATGTGAGGTGGATTTGAATTGAGAGAATATGAAAGGAGGTTACTTGGATCTTCGCAATCATTGCATATCGTCCTTATGCGTACCTACAACACAGGACTAACCAGCCGTGACCTCCTACTCACAACGCCCCAAGGGTATTGCGCTACGGTGAACGCCGAACCAAAGAAACCACTTCGTCCACTGGCGCCAGTCTAGTTACGATATATTCCAAGGAGATTCTTTTTTGCGCGATTGGTTTCAGCAGACACTCCCTGCGCTTCTCCTTTGATTGAATCCTCCAATCGAGACTGCCAAAGCAACACCCGCCATCACCTTCTCATGGCCTAGACGAGAAGACGCCCGGCTTGTGCCACGAAGGATTGTGCGGCGACGACTTGTGTGACGAAGAGTGGTGGTGCGATGCCTTGTGCGGCGAGTGGTGATGGGAAGACCTGTGCGGCGAGTGCTTGTGCGGTGAAGACTTGTGCGGCGGGGACCCGTGAGGCGAAGAACCAGGAAGAGGATTAAGCGTCGAAGCAGACTCCTTCTAGGCGTCGCTCTTGCTCTTCTTCTTCCTTTCCTTCTTCACGGGTGCCGGCGGCGCAGCCATCTGAGCGACCGGAGCGACTGGGTCGGCGGCAGCAGTCACGGTCTTCTTCGACTTGCGGGTGCGCTTGGAGCTCTCCTCGGTCTCCTCGCTGGCATCGCCTTTGCGCTTGCGGGTTGGGCTGGAGGGTGGTGCGGCGGCGGTGTTGACGCTGCTGAAACCTTGGGCCGGGATGCTGGAGAAGCTTTGCTGTGTGGAGAGTGGTGGTGCGGCGGCCGTGGTGGCTGGAGTCTTGGTCTTCTTCATGGAAGACTTCTTGGGAGTGGCTGCCTTTGGAGGTGGCGCAGGAGCTTCCTCTTCCTCTTCGTCGCTCGCAGTGTCAGCGGAGTCATCGCTACTCGAGTCGTTGGCGTCTTCGTCATCTTCTCCGGGTGCGTCAACCTCATCCGCACCAACGACGACCGGCTCGTTCTTGACCTCCCCGTTTTCGCCGTCCTTGTTCTTGTACAAGTCCGCCTTGCGCGTGTAGTCGACCAGTTCGTCGCGATACGCCTGCTTGTAGGGCAGCTTTTCGTCCTCGCTCAGCTGGGTCCACCTCGCCGTCGCGATCTTTGTAATATCGCCAGCCTGACCGACCATGTCCTTGTACTTCTCGGGATCGCTCTGCACTTCGGCGGTGATTTCAGGCCTGACCTCGCCAAGGTACCTGAAGTAGGCCGTCAGAGGGCGCTTAGGTGCGTTGGGGTCGCGAGGCTTGTAGGGACGCTTGGTGCGCTTCTTGGGGTCGGGCTCCTCGGACTTGACTTCAGGCATCATGCCGCCGTTGTGCTGGAGAGCCATGGAGGCCATCTGTGCTGGGTTGTTGTAGCCGCCGCCCATGCCGCCGAACGCGCTCATCATGAGGCCGGGGTTGAGGGTCGCGTCGCCATTGAGGACGACCTGGGTGTGGTCCAGGTAGGCCTTGACCGCACGCTCGAAGGACGAGGACAGGTTGAGGTAGGCGGATGCGAGCTGGGGTGAGCCATGTTAGCCAGTGGGTTCGCGGTCATGTCAAGCAAATCGTCGCGCCGTAGAAATTGCATGTTTCTTGTGTTGTGATGGTATACAAGCTTGAGCTTGGACATACCGCGTCGCGCGTGCGAATGAACTCGTTGACGTCCACCGAGACCATGCGAGTGTTCAAGTTCTGCATCTGCTGCGCCATCTCTCCGCCGAAGGACTGCCTGTCGTGGTGACCTGACATGCCGGAACTGCGCACGTCTTGCGATCCAAAGTGCGAGTGTATCTAAGTTGATGGAGGTGGTCAAAAGTTTGATGATGGTGACGGAAGAGAAAAATGCGACGATTAGAAATTTGACGAGGTGGGAGGGCCCTCAACCCCTTCCTTCGACGACCAGCCACCGATTTGCTTGGAACCAGGGTGCGTAAATAGATCTCTGACCTGTCACTTGCTCAAATTACCATTAACCTTCACTTGACTTCCACAACCATTAATGTTCCTCTCCGAGATTCAATCTTCCAACTACTCCGTCAACTACACTCTCGTATCCTTCGAGGCCAACGATACCGTTGGGGCGACACATCTCGGCCTCTTGTTACAATTGGGTTCTCTGAAAACATGTTGCTTGTCCTGAACCTCCGCGGTCGGGCAGAGCATGCCTTGTCTGTGCAACAGGCTTGGGATCACTCGTCGCGCCTCACGGGAGCTGTCGACGTGTCCGAATGTCTGCCATGGCTCCTCCTCTATCAAAAGCGACTCCGTAGCATCACCTGCCTTGTCCATTCATCGTTTATCAAAGGTTGACTACGAGGACGAGTAGTGTCAGTCTGGAGGCACACTCACCCATCTTGAATGCCCGTTTGCTGCAGGACATCAAACCACGAGTATAGTTTCAACTTTCTCCTCGTCTTTCCTATCTTCAAGATTACATTCACACCATCAGGTGTATCATATGCCTCTTCATTTGAACACATCAGAACTGATAGCACATTCACTCACACGCGTGGCACGAGCTCGACACGTCTGCAAACGGCAACACTAGCCGACGGACCTTGCATGGCTTCACCTTTGCAATGGATCTCCTGCATTCGTTGATAACTCGCAGTCAGGAGGAATTGGCCAAAACAAAAGCTTTGCTTGATCAATCGCGTCAGTCCCGCCAGCAGGAGCAACCAGAAACTAATATGGCTGGCGCCACAGCGGTAATGTTGCCGGACCAGGAAGTCGTTCTGGCATACCGGGATGACCCAAATCACTTAGCAGAGCAACCTGCTCGTCTTGGAGTCATCACAGGAGCACTTGAGGAAGATGATGCGGAGATGGAGTTGCAGGACATCGAGGAATTCGACCTCGAACATCCTTACGACCCCAACTCCACCGCCAAGTTCGTCCCACAACAGTCGACTAAAGGCAAACCCAAACCACAAGGTAGCTTCGTGCCGCTAGCGTCTATCAGTTCTGGAAGCGCGAGCAAACTGCAACACATGTGCGACCAGCGCGGCATCATGCCAGACTTCCTCTACACGGAGATCGCCCCCGAGCGCTGGACGGCGAAGCTTGAGCTCGCCTTGGAAATATTCGAGATCACGACTATCTGCAGCAGCAAGAAGCAGGCAAAGGAGGCTGTGTGCATGCTCGCGCTCTCGGGGTGCTCTCTTTTGCAAGGCGCGCCAGGCGTAAAGCGCAAGAGCAGCAGCACTCTGCTGCCGCAGGACGTGGATAAGAGCGAGAATTGGGTTGGAATTCTCGCCGGTAAGTGTTCACCGTTATGCCTCGATGGCCTTTGTTGATCACTCCTCCGCAGATCTCTCACAGAAGAAGAAAGTGGCTTTCGCCGAGTACCAGGAATCCGTCAACAACATACACCCACGACAATACAAGTGCACGGTCAGCCTCTTAGGCGGGCCGGAAACGCCCTTCGGCGTGAACATCGGCCACTTCCTCACAAAGTCAGCCGCCAAATCCAGTGCAGCGAAAGAGGCGGTCCTCTGGCTCCGTGCTCAAGGCATCATCCGCGAACCGCCAGTCAAGCGTCCATGTCCGGAGTTCCAACATGTCACCGGTCTGGACAAGGAGGAGCTCGAGTCCGCGCCGATCGCGGTACGGCTGCACAATACCGTAGCGACGATGGGATTCAGCCAGCCGCGCTTTGACTGCCATCTCTCGAAGACGAAGCTTGGGGGGGTGCAGGTTGGCGTGCCGATCTACGATGCAGCGGTGGCTTTCCTGGATCGGGATGTTGCGAAGGAGCCAAAGTTGGCGGGGGCGATTGGGAGGGTCGAGCAGGTGCATGGGCAGAAGAAGGCAAAAGAGGTATGTTGCCCGTCCCTTCTCTGGGACCTGAGTGGGCTCTTGGAACGCTGACCTCATCGCTCTACGTGCTAGGCTTGTTACGAACAGGTCCTTTCGTTCCTCCAACAGCTACAGGCTAGCCGATTCGAGTGATCAGCTGCCGGTGCGAAGCCTCGACATACGGTCTGAGGGCGACGAGATGAGTTGACGAAGTCACGAAAAGGCATGATCATAGCGAAAGCATTGGTACTTACGATAACGACGAGACGAGATCATGGCTATAGAGATGGTCATGCGATCTGCTACCGAGGAACGGGTCAGGCTAGACTCAGACACCCCCATATGCTGGACATCGAAGTGTTGTGCATCCATCACTTTGATCAATGTTCTAGCGGCCATGTTTGCAATGTCTCGTGAACCGGATAGAAACTCAGTCGTATGCCACCCGTCGTCTGCCGCTCTGCGACTCTCCCCAAACAAACCTCATCAACCTCGCCAACTCCTCATGCGACAACTCGCCCTCATGCCCAGGACTCGAAATCTCTACCTTCCGCCTCAGCCGTTTCATCATCTCCTTCCTAACCCCCTCCGCCCGTCCATCTGCCAGTGCGGACGCCCCTCGGAACAGATGCGCCTCGAAAAAAGGCTCCTTGTCCGAGCACCGTAGTCTGATATAGAAGTGCGCGTTCCCGGACGTCTTGACCGCTCCGGTGAAGATGAGATGGCGGTAAACTCGGGGCTGCGCGCAAATCATGTGGAGTGATTTGAGAGCCAGAAGTAGTTGGTGGGGAGAGAAGAGTAGGATGTCCACGGGACGGTGTTTGTATAAGGCGTTTAGGGATTCTTCTCGCGTTTGGCGGCAGACGTGGGCGATTGGGGGGATGAAGAGTTGGTGGGCACAGTCGGGGACTGGGGCTGTGTACATGGGGGTGTTGATGGGAGCGAGGAGGTGGGCGTAGATTTGTTCTCGTAGTTCCTGGGTGGTGTGAGGATGTATAGGTTGGGTTTGGGGGGTGGTGGGACGTACTGCTGGGAGGTGGAGGAAGGGGAAGATGTCTTTCATCATCTCAACTGTGAGCTTGTTGTTTTTCGTCTTTGGTGGCTTCAATTGACTTGTGACTTGTGGAAGGGTAAGGCATGGACGTGAAGGAGGAGTAGCTTGGAGTCAACGAGACCAATTGACAGCGAAGCTTTTGCTTGCTTCATGCTAAGCATTGTGCGCTGTCGCTGTCATCAACTTACCGTGACAATACCTCCCGCATTCGCCAGGAATACTGGATGCGGATGCGTGGTCTGCCGTCGTTGTTCATCGTTTTGACTCATCACACAAGCTTCCCTTCCTCGAGCTTGTTACAAACCCGGACCATGCCACAAGAGGACTGGGTCGCGCTCTATTGCTCAAGATAGTATCGGCGGCGAGGTAGCTCTCCAGCCCTGCAGATGCGGCTCCGATCCGCCGTTGTAGCTGAAAGTGTCTTTGGTGCTCGTGTTATTATTCGCACCTTCCAGTGTCATCACTCAGCTGAGCACTATGGACGCGAATCCATCGTTTGGTAGTGTGTGTACATCGAGGCTTCGACTTCAGAGAAGATCAGAAGCCTAGAGTCCACGCAATATTGCTGGGGCTTTGACAGTTACACACATTGACTGCGGCATTCGGAATGAAGGTGATGTACACGCGCTACGCCCATCGCGGGCCAGCTGAGGAGTCGAATGCATCAGCCATCCGCAGGGCTGCATCTGTGTCACCCCTGTCGTTTCCGAGCGACCAGCAGCTGCCTTGATATACCGTCTTGAGCTCGCAGTTTCGAGGACGAAGATGTGTGAACAAGTACTGATGAACAGATATGAGTGCGACAGGCGGCGTCAAGAGAGTGAAGAGCGGCTGCATAACATGCCGGTATCGTCTCAACATCAGAACACTTATCAAGACATTGGCTAACGTAAGAGGTCTAGAATCCGGCGCGTCAAATGCGATGAAGAGACACCAGAGTGCAGACGATGCCTTTCGACAGGTCGCAAATGTGATGGCTACTCAACCTTGCCATTCTCAAGACGAGACTTGCAAGAAGCGAGTCTTTCAGCTTCACGCCAGAAGAGCCCCAATGGCAGCCCCGAGTCTGAAGGGCTTATACCTCGTCTCGTGACTGATCCGGCCTTCAGCGATCTTCTCGAGAAGCGGTATTTCCAATTCTTCCGGCAGCGGACGGTGGCAAGCACAAACGCGATCGTAAGCTGCCGCTTCTGGGATCGTGTCGTTTTGCAATCGTCCCATTCGGAGCCCGCCATCAAGCACGCAGTCCTCGCGTTGAGTTCTCTGCATCAACTCTCCAGCCTGCCACCAGACCACGAGACCAGCGCGCAGCACCGACAGTACGCGGAGAAGCAGCACAACAAGGCTCTGGAGGCTGCGAGAGCCCTCATCGCATCGTCACGACCTGAAGACGTCGACCGTGTGCTCATTGCATGCATTATTTTCATCATCTTCGAGAACGTCCGTGGCGAATTCCAGGCGGCTTCGATGCACATGGACAGTGGGAGGGCTATCGTGGCGCAGAATCTGCAAAGGCTGCAAAGTAGCGCGAGAAGGAAAGACTTACTCGAGATCGAGCGTGCGCTGGCACGGGTCGACCTCCCGGCCATCTGCTTCTCAGACAGCACATCGCCATATAGGTACACCATCGTAGACTTTCATAGGACCCGACCTATTCTAACACCGGATTTCTTCCAGGACATCAATGAGGCTCAGGACGCTCTCATCGACCTACTCAGATGGCTCCTGGTTATTGGAAACCACATCGACATTGTGGAAATGGATGGAGATCTCCTTACCCTTGCAAGATACCAAGCGGAGAAGATTCGATGTGGTGCAATCATCGACCTGTGGCACACATATTTCGAAGATGTTGTGAGGAAGATGGATGCGTCTCAGTCTCTCACAGTACTCAACATGAAGCTGTGGTACGCGTGTGCAAAGATCCTTGTCCAAGTCGAAGGGTTTGGCGCAGAAACACGGTATGACGCCTTCATGCACAGATGGAAAGAAATGGTACAATACGGCGAGCAGCTCGCACAAGCGCTCGCAGCTCCAGCACAGTCAACATCCTTCAGCTTCGACTTCGGATACGTGATCCCAGTCTATCTCGTCGGTACACGCTGTCGTGACCCGCTTCTACGGCGCCGAGCTATCCAGATCCTTCGTGCGTACCCACGGCAAGAAGGTGTTTGGGAGAGCACTGCAGCGGCAGCTGTTGCTGCTCAGTGGGTGGCCGCAGAGGAAGCGGGCCTCGAAGTGAGTTGTGCGGCCGACATACCCGAGCATCGACGCATACGGTTCATCAGTACACAAGTGGACGTTGACAACAAGAGCGCATCTATTCTCCTGTCTGCACGGTCACCCGAGACGCCACAGCGTGTTACAGCACATTGGTGACATTCTTGCACCTATGCAAGGCTGTACCATCCATAACTACCCGGCAATGAGCTTTGGGACTAGGGGCAGTTCGGACGCAGGTACGCTCCACTCATGTCCTGCAACGGGCTAAGTCACATACGCCTTATGTAAACGATACTCCTTAGGTGATCTTGTGCGATACGGAGCCTGACGCCGCCATATCTGCCTCATATAGTTTCACTGTTACACGTATAGAAATTTCGGAGGCACGCTCGAGGACAAGCTGTGCTGAGAGCAGGTGTACGACAGGCTAGGCACTGTTGTACCTTTTGACTAGCTGAGACGGATTTGTCATTGACTTACGCAATTCGCTCTCTTGTCTGCATCAATTTCCCTTTTGTCGAGTGGTATGACCTTCTACGTTGTTCAGCAAGTCGATTGTTCTCACACTTAAGATCGGCGAGGATCGTGTTGTTGATTTCCCAGGCTCAAAGTCATGAAATGATGACAGACAGTGTGACCACTAGATCAATACGAGATACTGTCCATTACTAGCTACCTTAGCACCTCAGTATTTACCCGCTCGCCGCTGCTTCTTCTTCCAACCGAGCTAAAAGCCAACAGCGTAAGGAATCGGTACCCCATCACTGCCGTCTGGCGTGATGATCCTGTACCCTTCGTCTATAACCGCGGTTCCGTTCTGCAGTGCATATAGCTGCTCCATGGTGCACGTGCTTGGTACACCCCAAAGGTTACAATTTACCGGCGGTAGAGGTGGAAGGACGTTTTTGATACTCCAGCTGCTCGCGGGACCTTCGGTCGTGAAGTTGTTGAAGGAGCCGGAGGTTGGCAGCTTGCCAGTCGCCACATCGGTGTCAAACATGGCACGGTTGAAGATGCGGAAGATAGTTTCCGGCTGGTACCACGCCGCTGAGAGTCTTGTCAGTAGTTGCAGTGACGATCGTTGGGGATCAACTTACAATCATGACCAGCTTCGAAAACCCGCGAGAAGGACAAGTTTCCGTGTTGACGCACCACTCCACCGTCATAGCTCGCATTCGTATGGATGTACTCATACCCAGCCGCTCTGAACTCTTCGGCGCCCGTCCAGTTCGCTTGTAGACTGATCGCCTCGCCGCCGAGCCATGGACACCGCATGTCTCTATCGCCGTAGATGAGAGCGACTTTCACGCCGCTTTCGAGAAGGTACTCGATGTCAACCATACCTGCTCGGAGAAAGACATCGCCAGCAGTACCAAGGACAGCGCCTGTGATAACGAGAGAGTCCCAAGTGAAGTTGAGCGGTGTTCCTAGCTCCTGCTGCACCCACGCCTGATTGAAGAATCCGATCGGGGTTATCGGCGGTGTCGGGTCCGGCAGTACATGTCCGAAGTCGAAGGGGTTGCGCACTGTGCCCTGGCTGGCTGCCAGGACCGCCCCACACGCTGCTGTCGCCTTTTCGCAGAGCGCGTTGACCTTGGCGTTGATGGCGAACTCCTTCGGATCGTGTGCTGCAGCAGCTTCCCGGCATTTGAGTGTTCGATCAAGACAGCCCTTCTTGGGCTCGGAGTAGAGGGCCTTGATCTCCTTGTAAGTCGTCTCGTTGATGATTTCGAGGCCGTAAGTATTGTTGTATGCCAGCTCGGGATACCATTGCATCTGATAGAGCGCGTCTAGCAACCCATTCGTGATACCAATGGTGGTAACCGGGATGACCATACCCTCGATCTCGCCGTTCGTGATCTTTTCGTTCTGTCGCGAGGTGTATGCAGCGGAAGCCACGACCGAGAGGCCACCGTAGGAGTTGCCCCAAAAGCTCACACTCTTGTCGCATGTCTTCCACTCTGGGAAGGAGCCGAACCACGCTTGCTGGAAATGCCACAGTGTCGCTGCGGCGACGTTGGTGGTGTTCGCAGTGTGTTGGTAGTTCTGCGTAGGAAAGGTACCATACTTGAAAGTGGTGTTCGCAGCAGGAAGGTCGTCGCCCCAGGATTCGATAGATTGAATGCCGGTGTCTGTTGGATCGTCACTGCCGATGAAGAGCAGGTTGTAGGTACTTTTCACGAGTTTGTCGTAGGAGAAGCCCGCGCCCACTGGCTGATCGACCTGTCCAGACAGAAAAATACAATCAGTCTATGTCTCGAAGCTAGTCAGAGCCTCTGCACTTACGTAAAGAATGTTGACCTTCGTATTCCACGAGAATGGGTTGGGTCGGGTGCTGTTGGTGTCGTCGTTGATGTAGCAAGGACCTCCATCTAGCACTGCGCCGAACATGGACGACTCCCCGGGGCCTCCAGCGAGGTATATGGTCGTCGGGGCCGTCTGCGGGCTTTGCCTTGCTTCGAAATACCAGAAAAACATGGAGATGTTGTAAGGGTCCGAAGGCTCAATGTCCTGTAGATACGAGATAGGCATGTGGACATATCCGCTGTATGCCTTGACGGTCGTGTCGCAGATATGTGTCTCCTTGTAGTCGATCGAGACACCTGGGTACTGCGGGACATCCAGAGTCGTGATGCCTTGCACAGGGGCAGGGAATTTGGCGCTCGCAAACGAACCCAGCAAAGCAATGCTGCTCGCCAAGTACCGTCGTAGCGCCATCGGAATGATTGAAAGCAGTAGAAGATATTGGTATGAGGAAAATCTGGAGATATGTAGAGAGAAATTGGAAATTGCTAAGAACATACCAGCAGCGAGCGCCTTGAGTTAAGTACACGGCCAACGCTCTCAGCCCGACTAGAGCGGTCACTGTGAGCAATTTGGAGGCGCAGAAATAGCTCTCTGGTAGGAGTCACGACATTCAGATACTGGGTAGTGCTGGTTCAAACCACGGTGATGGTACGGAACAGAATGCCGTCTCATGAGGATGTGTATCGATGGTCACGTGAATGTAGTCCGAGCGGAAGAAGTTTGGCGAGACGTCCCAATGAAGAAGCGTCAGAAAGCCAGAAAACGCAGGCAATGGCGGAGCATGCACAGTCCTCAATGCTGAGTCGGACAGGCAGGGCGGCACAGCATGTGAAGGATTAACAAGCATGCTAAGCTTGCGGTCCTTGGCAGTTGAATTTGGCAAGCTGAAAATAATTTTGGCGAGCCATCGCCAGATTCGCTGGCGGTGTCGCTCATCGGTATATGCCGAGCTCGTGGCCGGGTGAGCTGTACCCGTCGATGGAAACCAAACGATAGCTGGGCATAACACTCCGGCAGACGATCTGAACCTCAATTTCCGTTCGGCAAAACAAGAAAATGGCGCAGATTGGATGTTTCATTACCGCATCATCCCCAATCCTCGAACGAACCTCACCTCGTTAGCATTGTTCTCTAATGCTCTTCGCATCCTCATGCTATACTGCCTCTCCGCATCTTCCTTCGCCCTCTGCTCCACAGTCTGAGCCTGCGCTTCAACAGCATCATGCCAGTCTTCTTCGTCGCCTAATGGGTTGCTGTGGCCAAAGCCAAGCATCCCGAGCGCACCATCTCCTGTCCACAAAAGCAGATTCGATTGGTTGGTATCTGTGCGGCTGCTCGACGTGGTAGAAGCTGTAGCGCGAAGCGGCATGATCTTTTGCACGATATCGCCTTGTCCCGGCATCTCGGAGGCTGTGGAAGACCAGATACCATAATCGCTAGCGTCTTGTGCTGCAGCATCAAGTGGTTTGTCGTTGATGTTGAGAGTACGGACGTAGGAGAAGCCATCGTGCTCAACCCACTTCAAGTTTCCATCGCCGTCACTGAAGACTATACGGCCACCGTGGGTTGTAGCTGATAGCAGCTTTGATGCAGATGCAGTCTGACGGTTCTGGTACGTTGACCCACTGCCAAGGTTGTGGAGTTCTAAAGAACCCTTGCCTTTGTACTCTGCAGCAGCCAGGACCGTTGGTCCGGGGTGACTACGTGCTTCTGTCATAGCGGCCATTGGGACGTCCGGATTGCGGACGAGATCGAGACTTCGAGGCACGACACCATATGGAGAGAAGCACATGCTGGCAATCCTCGCTCCGCTATGAACTGTACCCCGTAGACGAGGAAAGAACCGCCTGTCGTAGTTCAGCATGGATGTGAAACGACCGGCGACCCAAATCGAGCTATCGTCGATTCCAGCACCGTCGTGGTGAAGGATAGATAGTGGCCCAGGCTCAGCGAGCGTTGCATGAGAGTATACTGAACCGCCGATAAGTTCGCCTTCTGCAGCTGTTTCTGAAGCGGTGAAAGCCGGATCCCGAGGGTCATATAGATGAACTGTATTATTCGTGCCAACGGTCACAGGAGTTGTTCCATTAGCCTCCGACAATGCAGTAATCGGGAAGGGATACTGCTTTGTGGATACAAGCTGTAATGTAGTCAAGTCGACTTCATGGAGTTGGCTCTGGACGGCGAAGTAGCCTTTCAGCGATATGCTGTCCACGGCGACACTCTCGACCGCACCTGTCTCCGTCATGACGATGCGGCTTTCCAAAGAATCGTTCTCTGCTCGTCCAGACAGTAGACCGCGTTTACTCTGGCCAAGGAGTCTCCCATTGCCACCAGATGCAGATGTAGAGCGGGATGCGATATCCCAAATTGCCACACTACCATCGTCTAAAGGCGCCACCATCTTGCTGAAGCTGTTGGTTTGGCCATCCATAAGTTTCCCGAGGCCAGTTGCCACCGGCTGCACTTCTTTGTCGGAGACATTATGCTTTGGCATCCTCAGCCAACCGAGACTGATCGGTGCATGCCTGTGGACATATTCCTCGTAGTAGTCGAATCCGTTATGAGCATAGTCTGGCTCCCAGTTCACCAATGCTCGCTGACGCTGTATTCGTGCCTGAGCTCGTGGATCAGATGACGCTCGAGGCTGGGGACTTCCACGTAGCAATGCAACATCATATGATGTTAGATCGCCACCGGGTAGTGCAGAAAAGGCATTGCGAAGCTCGGACAGCCTGGAGTCCTGGGCATTCAGTAGCTGTCGCTGACGCCGAAGAGCTTCTGCTCGGGAGTGATTGAAGCATTCGGCCTTCCAGAGGGCGTTGTCTCGCCCCAGGGTCAGATATCTATGAGAAATCGATTGCACCCGAACGATATCGGGCACGTCTAAGCAGGAGATGATGTTAAGGACGACTTCTTCAGGTAGGCGATCCATTGTTGCGCGTAACGACCACTTCAGGGAGACCGGTAGCTCGATATGAGGCAGATAAGGTCCGGGATGTCCTGCTTTAAAGGGTCATGCTTTCGACCGGCCGGGAAGCATAAGGTGGGCGTGAAGAGAGCCTCAGGTGGTCATAAGCAGTTTCGCGTTGAGGACATATCTCAAGTTCCGTGTCGTCCAGGTGAAATTCGAGTTTATAGTGAAGTACGGTACCTTGGTATTGAAAGTCAAGAGTAGTTGGAGCTGACACCTCCTCCACTCTTGCCGTCCGTGCATCGGACATGTCGCAAACGCAAACAAAGAAACAGCTGGCAACACGTGAGGATGGCGTAGCTGATGTACCGTACAATGTTCTACTCCATCCGTAACACCTTCACTACACACCGTCGACTACAATGAAGCGAACCGGCTGGCATCTGCTGCCTCTCCTACTTGGTAAGCATTGTTCAGTAACACATATCGATCGATAGCAGTCGTCTAACGTATACGCGCAGTTGCGTTCTTCCTCTTCTTAGCCGTCGGGACAGCACAGGAAGCCCAAATACAGGATGTGGGTGATCAACGACCTCTCCAGGACAAGGAACAGGTGTCACATTCAACTCGCTGGGAGAAGCCGGCGGCAGTGGGAAGACAGGACGATGATGGGGCTCAAGAGCGCGCGGACAAGGTCAGGGAGGCGACCAACATATTACGCAAGGTCAAGCCACCGACCGTGTCGAAGCTGGCACGCTATACCGGGAGACCCAAGGGCATCTTGGGGTCAGCGCTGTACTACTCCAAGGAGGCCTTCTTTTTGCTGTTCATGAACGCGCCCAAGCAGGCCAATCTCCTCACAACCTCGACCACACAATCTGCGCCGAAGTTGGGAGGGTCGCTGTCGAAAGCCGTCAAGCTGTTGAACGATGCAGCGGACCAAGACAGTGCAGACGCCATCTACTTGCTAGCAGAGATGAACTTCTATATCAACTTCTCGCACCCACAGAACTACGAGGAAGCTTTTAGAAGGTACAAGCAGCTAGCGGACCTGGATGGGAACAGCACGGCGCAATACATGCTTGGGTTCATGTACGCCACGGGCTTGAATCCAGCGGTGCCTGTGGATATGGCGAAGAGTATGCTCTATCACACTTTCGCTGCGGAGCAAGGCAACACTCGCTCGGAGATGACGCTTGCATACCGGTATCATGCTGGTATTGCTACGCCGAGGAATTGCGATGAGGCCTCGTACTGGTACAAGAGGGTGGCTGACAAGGCGATCGACTACTATCGATCCGGTCCGCCTGGGGGCCACGTTCTGGTGCGAGATGCGTATAGGCTTGTGGACGAGTCAGGAGGCGTGTATGGGGAGGGTGCAAGTGTGAGCTCGGCTGGTGTGCACGCGAAGCAGGGAGGGCCGACTAGTGATGCCTACGCCAGTATCGAGGATGTCCTGGAATACTGGTATATGCAATCATCGAAAGGCGACCTCAAGGCTACATTCGCTTTGGCGCGGTTGCACTACGATGGTTCCAGAGGCCTGAAGCGAGATTTAAAGTTGGCGAAGAAGTACTTCTTATCGCTCGCTCGACTTTACTGGACCGAGAACGGCAAGGTGATGAAGGACGTCCCGCCAAGCACTGAGAGACTCGCTACCAAAGCGGCCGGGTACCTGGGTCGTATGTTCTTGCGAGGTGAGGGCATGGAGCAAAGCTACAGCAAGGCACGCATCTGGTTCACCCGTGCTCTGAGCAACGGCGATGCTTTGTCGCAGTACAGCTTGGGTCTCATGCATCTACAAGGACTCGGTGTGCCTCAAGACACTGCCAAGGCTGCCGACTATCTTGCGGCGGCAGCAGATCAGGACCTGGCTGTTGCGCAGACGAATCTCGGCATCCTGTTTCTCGATCAGGGCGACACTCGTACAGCCACGCAGTACTTTGAGCATGCGGCACGCAACAGCCATATCGAAGCTTACTACTACCTCGCGGAGATGAACAACAAAGCCATCGGTCGCGATCGATCCTGCACCATTGCAGCCTTGTACTACAAGATCGTCTCGGAGAAGGCAGAGGCCATCTGGGGCTCGCTGAACGAAGCTAATGAGGCTTTCGAAGAAGGTGACAACCAGAAAGCTATTCTTCGCTACCTTATGGCCGCAGAGCAAGGCTCCGAAAACGCTCAGGCCAACGTCGCATGGCTCCTCGACCACTCCAAGCCCCGCTGGTCACCCATAGCCTGGCTGTTGTCCTTCCAGCAAAGCGCTAGAGGCATGATCGGCGATGCTGCACTTGCCTTGCTCTACTGGACGCGCTCAGCGAAGCAAAGTAACATTGATAGCATGGTCAAGATGGGCGACTACTACCTCACCGGCCTCGGTACAGCCATCTCGCCCGAAAATGCAGCGGCCTGCTACCAAGCCGCAGCGGAAAGTCTGCAGTCCGCACAAGCGATGTGGAACCTTGGCTGGATGCACGAGAACGGCGTCGGTATTGCGCAGGACTTTCATCTCGCCAAACGCTTCTACGATCAAGCGCTCGAAACGAACAAGGAAGCTTATCTACCTGTTCAGCTCAGCCTTTGGAAACTCCGCTGGCGCAGCTGGTGGAACGGAATCACCCACGGTGGCATCAAAGGTATCGACGAAGACGAGCCCGAGAAGCGACGAAGGAGTCTCGCGGAGTGGTTGCGGGATTTCCTTGAAGCGGACGCGGCGTACTACCAGCAGGAGTACGCCGAGGCGGACGATTGGGATGCCACGCCTATGCCTGGTGGTGATGACTACTGGGATGATGACATTGATGATGGAATCATTGATGCGCTGTTGATCGGTGGGTTGGTAGCGGCGCTGGCGTTGTTGGTATATTATCGGCAGCAGCAGCAGAGGGCGGCGGAGCAGAGGAGGCGGCAGGGGGTGGAAGGGGAGCAGGGGGTGGAAGGTCAGGCCCAGGTGCAAGGTCAAGAGCAGCAGCAGCAGCAGCAGCAGCAGCAGCCTCCTCCACATGGCCAGCAGGGGGATGGTGGGTTCTTCCCTCAGGAAGGAGATCCGAATTTCAATGCTTGGGTGGCGGGTGGAGTTGGGCATTAGCGATTGTATTGAATAGGCAATTGTACAAACATTCTTGATCTGCTCGACGTCAAGTACATGGACTTCTTTCTCAGCCTAACGCGGCCGTGTATGATGGTGAGCATCTCACAATGCTCAAGCCACTAGTGCCGTCTGGAAGGGTCCACGTGAAACTACATCGAAACACGAAGTTGGGGAGCTCGTATTAGCACTCCTTGACTTTTCTGTAACACCAAACACAACTTCGAAGTCTTCCAATCTTCGTAAGAAAGCTGTTTTGTACTCAAAGTCAACGACCAGCACAACCACCCACCATGGCCGACGCCATCAAAGGAACGGTCAACAGCATGTTATCCGCCCTCAACTTGGGTGGTAAGAAAGAATCAGAAGATGCAGCACCTCCACCATCGGACGAAGAGTACAACGAGTTGAAGAAGAAGTTCGACGATGCTGGTCAAGGACAAGTCTTCGATTTCTACGACCAGCTTCAACCCAACGAGAAAGGTGCCCTATACCAACAACTCAAGCCAATCGATCCCGAACACATCAACAAGCTTGCCGACACCGCCTTAAACCCACCAAAAGCAGACAGCGAGGAGGAGAAGCCTAAGCTCGAGCAACTACCAGACTCGGCAACGACTTCGACAATCGACAGCAAGGAGGACGCATTGAACAAATGGTACGAGGAGGGCTTGAAGTTGATCTCAGAGAACAAGGTCGGCGTAGTACTCATGGCTGGTGGTCAAGGCACGAGACTGGGCAGCTCAGCACCAAAAGGCTGTTACGACATCGGACTACCCAGTAATAAGTCCCTCTTCCGCCTGCAAGCAGAGAGGATATTACGGCTCCAGCATCTTGCCAAGCGACACCACGAGAAAGAGGATGTGGTTGTGCCGTGGTACATCATGACTTCCGGCCCGACACGGAAGCCGACTGAGCAGTTCTTCGAGGAGAATAAGTACTTTGGTCTCAATCGGAACAATGTCAAGTTCTTCGAGCAGGGTACTCTGCCGTGCATTGATATGAATGGGAAGATACTGCTTGATAGCAAGGACAAGGTTGCTGTGGCACCAGATGGGAATGGTGGGCTCTACCAGGCGTTGATCGGAGGTGGGATAGTGCAGGATATGGAGAAGCGAGGCATCAAGCACATCCACGCTTACTGCGTCGACAACTGCCTCGTGCGTGTGGCAGATCCTACCTTCATCGGCTTCGCAGCGGAGAAGGACGTCGATATCGCGACCAAAGTGGTTCGAAAGAGGAACGCGAAGGAGTCCGTCGGCTTGATCTTGCAGAAGAACGGCAAGCCAGACGTCGTCGAGTACTCCGAGATCGACTCCAAAACCGCAGAAGCCAAAGACCCGAAGGACTCGAGTCTGCTCAAGTTCCGCGCCGCCAACATCGTCAACCACTACTACTCCTACCGCTTCCTGGAATCGATACCGAACTGGGCGCACAGACTACCGCATCACGTGGCGAAGAAGAAGATCCCGTACGTGGACAGCGAGGGCAAACAGATCAAGCCGGAGAAGCCGAATGGTATCAAGCTGGAGCAATTCGTCTTCGATTGCTTTCCGTTCTTGTCTATGGATAAGTTTGCATGCATGGAGGTGAAGCGGGAAGATGAGTTCTCGCCGCTGAAGAACGCGAAGGGGACGGGTGAAGACGATCCTGATACTTCGAGACGGGATATTCTGCAGCAAGGTCGCAGGTTCTTGGAGGGTGTGGGAGCAACTGTGACGAGCGAGGAGCAGAGCGATTCGGGCGTGGAGGTGAGTCCGTTGATCAGCTATGGTGGTGAAGGGTTGGAGTTCTTGACGGGGAGGGAGATTCGGGCGCCGGCTGTTATCGAGAAGGAGGACTAGGCCATAGAGGCAGACGGGATGACTCTCGACGGATAAGATGTGGACGATAAATTAAGATGTCGGTGTCTGATGCCAATCCTTCGAGAGCAACCGTGATGGTGTAGGTCCTTTCTCCACCTGGTGCTCGATGTCGTTCTTCCTGCGGATTCTCAACATTGCTACAAGACCTCTAAGCGTTCCTTCATATCATGCTCGCGCCTCGGCAAGCCCACGTATACACCGTTATAAGGTATGGTAATGATCATGTGCCTCGACATTCACCCAGCTGGTCATCCACCGGCATAATATATGCCGGTGCCGCCGGAAGCAAACCTAAAATGGCGCTTCCACCAAGCTTCCAGTCTTTGCACAAACCTTTTCAGCTAGATACACTCACATCACTTCTTGTCTTTCCCTACATTGCTTTGCTGTCGTTGGTCGAGGGCAGTAGTCGAGAGGTGCGGAGCTGAGCTGAAGAAGAGCTGAGGGAAGCGGACATCGAAAGAAGCAGAAGGTGCGTCTCCAAGTCTTCGCAGCGTGTCGCTCGATAAGGACACTGCGCACGCGCGAACATTCACCCAGCGTGTGATCATGCGCTGACTCGATTTCGTCAACAGGAAGAAGTAACATCGCCTAGAAAGGTACCAAACACCCGCCACGAGCATCCGAGTTTCCTGCAAAGCGCAGCGCTTCGAAGACCTCGACCAATCCCCCCACTATCGACGCTCAAAACTTACATCTCGAAAGGTTCAAGATGGCTGATACTGGTGTGCCACAATCACCCGAGGAAGGAGGCAAGATGTCCTCGCTTTCTCGTCGCGCCTGCTACAAGTGCGGCAACGTCGGGCACTACGCCGAGGTCTGCTCCAGCAGTGAGCGTCTGTGCTACAACTGCAAGCAGCCAGGTGCGTAGCGCTTTGCTGATGCGGGTAGTTGCATGACACTGACCGCTACTTCAGGCCACGAGAGCAACAACTGCCCTCACCCACGCACCACCGAGAGTATGTGAACCGACTACCACGAACGCGAAGAAGATGCTGACACCAGATCCAGCGAAGCAGTGCTACCACTGCCAAGGACTTGGACATGTGCAGGCTGATTGCCCGACTCTGCGTTTGAGCGGAGGATCGTCGGGTGGCGGGCGCTGCTACTCGTGCGGACAGATGGGACATCTTGCTGTATATTCACCATGATTCTAGCGACTCGACACTTGCTGACAGACTTAGCGCAACTGCCCAGCACCAGGCACGGCACCGGCTGGACGCGGAGCAGGTGGACCACCAAGAGGAGGGTTTGGCGGCGGCGGCGGGTTCCGTGGAGGCTTTGCGGGTAACAACCGCGCTGCCACATGCTATAAGTGCGGCGGACCAAACCACTTTGCGCGCGACTGCCAGGCTCAGGCCATGAAGTGCTATGCTTGCGGCAAGCTCGGACACATCAGCAGGGACTGCACGGCGCCGAACGGAGGGCCATTGAACCAGGCTGGCAAGACGTGCTACCGTTGCGGTGAGACTGGTCACATCAGCCGAGATTGCCCACAGACCCAGGCCGATGGTGCTGTGAACGGAGAGGCAGCGACGGGCCCAACGGACGGCGTATCACCAGAAGCAGCGGCCAACGCTGCACCGGTCGCGCAGCCCGCGATTGCGGCTTAAACCACCGCCACACCCGAGAGGCGCTCTATCTGGCCACAGAGCTGCCACGGTCTCGAAGACTCGGCCTCTGAACATCTCAGTTCGGATCTCCCAGCATTTGCATTTCATCCTTGATCCAGCGTTCCGATGACCCTCACGACCACAACGACGAAAAGTTAACATTTCTTGACAACCCTTATCACGACCGACCAGCAAATACCTGGACCTTTGGTGGAGACGAAGCACAACCCTTGGCGCACTTGACGAAGACTCCTGTGGATGATCCTATGTCTTCTGCGCAGCAGGTGCGTCAAGTGAGGGAGAGGTAGCGAAGGTGACAAGATGGTGGTGGAGGCGGGAGGAAGGAGAGCGGACGTTGTGTCGAGGAGGAGGAGAACATGTTCACTTCACATTCGCCTTGCTCTACGATGTCATGCGGTATTGGCATTCGAGCGAGGCTGTTGAGGAGGGAAAGCACGATAGGTTGGGCGCACCATGCAGTTGGTGTACCTGGAGTCTGCAAATCTCATAAGTTTACCCTTGACCCTTGCGTCCACTGTATTGGTTCACTCGTCCGCGCATCACGTTTACGCTAGTACAACTGACCGTGGCCAGAGAGCTTCACTACATACAGCTCGTCTTATCGCAAGTGGTGAGATGGCGATGTCGGTATGAGCACGTGACCACGATCGGATACCCGAGGGTCTGTACAGCTCTCCATCTTCCAGTCGCATGTCGTGGCTACTGATAAGAACAAGTACCAGTATCATACCCATGACGCAACCGGAGATCTTGTGGTCCTGTCGCGTTGTTGTTCCGCTGATAGCTGTGCCAAGCTTGAGGTTCGACTGAGCTGGTAGAGATGGCAAGAACGACATGAGCTCCTTCCTCACGCCGACGCGATGGCTGCCTCGCCCACCGCTTCTTCGTTCTCGACTCTGCTTTCCTTCTCTCATCTGCAACGCTCTCAATGCACTACACCTCACTCATATTCGCAACTGTATCATCCATCCGAGCTCTCTTCCGCTCCATTGCACTGTCCTTATCATCTCGTGTACTCGAGTCCACATACGCAGCATCCAACATGCCTGCATCCGTCGCCAGCGATGATGATGGAGAGGTGAGAGAGGCCGCTTCAACAGCGCCGTAACTCATGCTCAAAGTCCTCCCAGGTCGAGAACACCTTCGTTGACGTTGACCAGCTGCAAGAACATGGTGAGCGAAGCAGTCTCTTGTGTGGTTGAAGGTCACTGACGCCACTTCGAGGCATTTCCCAAGCAGATATCCTCAAGCTCAA
>JAABUW010003249.1_pt1 | contig 23455 bp, 18 predicted proteins | sample 5560081 | NCBI WGS metagenome assembly JAABUW01 (sample SAMN10711882, study PRJNA513363) | rock metagenome | isolation source: Antarctica rocks | place: Antarctica: Victoria Land, Knobhead sud
GAGGATGAGAAGGAGGAGGTGAAGGTCGGTGATGGCAAGGGGGGAGGGGTGGGGAGTGGGAGTGGGAGTGGGAAGCAGACGGAGAAAGATGGGGGGAGCGGAGTTAAGGGGAAGGGGAGTGGGAAGAGCTAGAGGGCTGGAATGAGGGCGCGGAAAGGGATGACCAGCATGCTTTGTGCCATACACGCATCATTATACCCCACTTTGTACTGTATCTTGTTCAAAGCAATATTGGTATTGGTATCGATTGAAGGAGAATATATACTTTATTCATACCATGAACATGCTAAATATTCTGCTTCGAGTCCTCCACTATCGAAGGCTCTTCATTGATCATGCTCGCGGTGTCTCCAACCTGCTGCCGCGTGCTCACTTCTCTACTCTTCAACTGGGATCGCATCGCCGCTAGCTTCATCGTCAATCCTTGAGCGTTACCTCTCATGACTGCTAGTTGTTATTGCAGGGGCTCCGAGCTGGAAGATAGCCTGTTCAGGTGTAGGTATACATCGGTGCCATATCTATTTGGAGGTGAATATTAGCCATATATACCAGGGATGAGGGCTTCGCTAAGATGGACGTACCCTTCCATACTTATGAGCTTTAGGTCACCCCCAAAGTACCTGGCGTATAATCTACTGATAGGCAGACCATACCCAAAGCCGGCCATGGGGGCTTTGAAGTCGCTCTTGTTGAAGTCTGGGTCCAGATCTGGCGTCGTATCGACAGTGGTATACATATAGGTCCAGACCAGCGGGATGACAGATCTCGGTATTCCACCTCCTTCGTCCGAAATTTTGATGGTTATGTCCTCCTTTCCCCTGGCAATAATCACCTTTGTCACCGGAAACTCGGACTTATCCGCCCCATGCGTTTCCACCACCGCTCGAAGAGAGTTTTTAAGAGTCTCAAACAGCATATGAGATAAGTGTCCCGGCACATACATGAAATGCAGATCGGGTTCGCACACCAATTGAACCTTCGGAGCGTCGAACAACCCATAATGATCTTCGCAGACAAATCGCGCATTCTCGATTGCTTCTTGCGCGAGTTCCTGCACATTGGTTTTTGTGCATATGATTCCCACGTAATTAGGTTCGTGTGCTTGCTTCTGGTCGGTGAGGGCTATATGTTGGCCGATGAGCATCCGGATGCCTATCCGCGACATGTAGAAACGATCGAGGAAGGCCTGAATATTATTGTCGATCTGCATCCGTTGACGCTTCCGCTTGTATTCATTGATTCCTTGCGCGACTGTTGTCACGACACTATCGTGCCGCCTCTTGATGCCTTCTAAGGTCTTGGAGAATCGCTGGTTATAGTCGTTTAGCTCAGGTGGCCAGTCATCCTTGCTGTCTGTAGAAGCGTAGTATCTCCTTGGGGAGCTCTTTAGACCGCCATTACCATTTCCCTTGGTTTGCTGTGATCGGTACTGGCCTTGCTTGACGCTAGGATTGTTTGTGGTCTGACTGAGAATCTTGGAATCTTGTCCGTTCTGCTTCATTGGTTTCAGGAGCCTTTCTCGTACTTCGGCATCGAGGGTTGGTCTGGGTAGATTGGTGATGTCCTGTGAGTGATCGAGTCATGATCCATTCCTTCAATAGACTAGCGTTCTGTGCTGCATACCTCGAACGATTGCGAATACCAGTCCTGAACTTTCTTGATGGACGGCATTTCGTTCAGTCCGTCGGGCAAGTCCCCAAGTTCTTGTACTCGATGTGCCAGGCGTATGGGGAGTTCCTCGGAGAGGAATTGGGAGGCGCGGAAGAGGGTACCTTGCAGCTCGTCAACATTTGTCGTCTCGCTGTTCTGATAATCAATCTTTGCTGTACCTGTTCCAGGTCTTTCCCCAAATTGCACCATCTGCCTCAAGCTGACTCCTGTAGCGGGGAAGCCAGAATAGTGTTTGATGGTGTCCATCAGCTTCTCTGATTTCTTCCACGACATCTTGCTTGCTCAGCCCTACGGGCCTGGACCATAGGATATGACCACTATGTGCAAGATTTCTGTGTTGCTCCAATGGGTGTGGTCGTATCCCAACTCCCGTAAGCTGTCCGGCGAGAGGAGAGCGAATTCTAGATTAGTGGTCTGTTAGATTCCAAGAAAGGGACAGCAGCAGTAAAGGTATATTCAAGAATGGATAGACAAAGGAGTAAACAATGGTGTGAGTGCTTGTCGTGCCTTGGCCCTGCTTGAGTCACTGATTCGGACGATGTGCCCCGCAATGTGCCTCGGCCCATCCCCACACCACCAGCATGTTTATGGCCAATTTCCACACCATCCGACGGTCGATGTTAGATAAAGCAATACCAGACTTTCAATCAGCCACTTCCACCTCCTGTTGCTCCTCTTCCCCCAAATACATCCAACTTCATCACTATCCTGGACTGCTTGGACCGAAGATCCCCCTGACTTCTCGACTTCGCCCTTCGTCCGAGTGAATGCCAAGACCAGGAGACTTGGCAACTTGCACTTCCCACCACACCTCCGTCTGCCCGCTCATCACTTCACTCCCTTTCTGCATAAGTATGCCAACCCTGCATTCGTGTTTAACGCCGGAAAGCCATCGCCACTCGAGGCCTCCAATCCACAAGTGGAACGGAGTTTATGCAATGCCATCCCAAGGCACTGTGGGGTTGGAAGACTCCCATGCTCTTGCAAACGCATGAAGTAGAATAAGGTGCTACAGAGAACGACGAGGTCCAGATATTGTCGAGAGGTTAGGCTTGCAAGGGCGGCTTACCACATACAACACACGATATGTCTATTCATTGCAATCCTCTATGTGAACAGCTCGTAGTCAAGATTCTGTCAGACAAACCAGAATGGCCCCCATGGTAGGCGCTGCATCTGAGCTTCGGTGCTCGAGGTCCTTCACATGATCTGCAAACTCTTCTTGTTAAATATGTAGCTATTCCGACGCGCTGAAGCGAAACATTCGGTGACCGACTGAAATCAGCAAAGCGTGCTTGTCCTTCTCATACTGCTACCAATCAATCTGCGAATCGCCTCAACATGCCTGCCGCACAGCGTTCTTTCCCCTTCTCTTACCCGTCCACTCCCCATACCCTTGAACCTTCCAGATTCGAAGATCTGAAGCGTCTTGACACCGAGTCTCAATCGTACAGCATGGCATATCCCTTCCCTCGCTTTGCAAGTGGACCTCAAACGCCTCAACACGTTTCAGACTCAGAGAACTCTTCGCCAATGGCACGCCCAAACGATTCAAATGCACGCTCCAAGCGAACGGCCCTGGCAGCATTTGTAGTCTTTGCTGTGTTCTTGTGGATGATCAGTCCCCTATCTGGTACTTCAGGTACGCGTCTCTTTAGATAATCCTCCGTTTTTGGTACCGGACCCCGAGACCCGGTCCAATCTGGGGAGTATATACCCCTAAGGTAGTCCTACAGGCAATCTATCTTGAGCATTGCTAGAGACCTGCAGCTGAAGGCAATTCTGACTTGAAGAATTTGCAAAACAGGGCAGACAGACAAAGTGCCATTCTCGAAAGATGCAGTCGACGAGTATGTAACCCCTTTCCAATACCACCAAGCTTGCTGACCTTCCAAGCTACTTCAGCCATTTCGAAGGGCACCAAGACTGCGGCTTCGCATCCAAGGATGTGTACACTCGCCCCATTCAACACGACGAAAACACGCCAAAGCACACCCTCTACTGCCGCAACCGAGCAACACTTCTGGAAGCCATGAGCGAAGGCGGGCGCCACGGCTTCGAGCGTGCCTACTCTTCAGCAGGATGTCACTATCGCTGGTACTCCACTACAGAAATCTGCATGATCCTGGAACGTTTCGACGCCATAGTCTTTGTTGGCGATGACTCTCTCAAGCACGTCTATGCCGCCTTCAACATGCTTCTCCGAGAGAACATCGCCATGGGAGGTCTGAAGCAATGGGACTTGACCGAGAACGAGCGTCTTTCTTGTCGATGTGACAATCAGTTCATGAGAGCGGAGTGCTCAAAGCACTTCGTGACCGACAGCCTGGCTGTCTCCGACAACGACGAAAACAGCGGTCACAAAAGCCCCTACTACTGCAGTCGTAATTCCACTTTTCCATTCAACAACACTACAAAACTAACAAGACCAGGAACCCCCCACATCTTCCTCCCCATCACCGCCTCCCCAGCCCCCGAAGATCTCCACGTCCGCTTCACATCCCTCCTCGCCAAAGATCCAGACGCCTACAAACCCATCCCAGTAATCCACTCCCTATCCCTATCCACATCGCTATCCTGGTCTTCCGCCACATCCTCAATGGACGAATGGGTCTCCCTAGCCGATGCCTCCGGTCGCAACGTGCCCTATCTCTGGGTGGGACCCAATGCTGCCGGCCACCTCAAGCCGCCAGGTCAGATATTGAGCGAAGGCAATAATGCTATCTGGCATTACACGCTGGAGACGGCCAAGGAAGCGAAGGCGAGACAGATTGATGCGTTGGGGATGTACAATCTTACGTTGCAGGCGAATAGCTGGGATGGCAGCAATTATGGGCTGCGAGTTGGGCTTGTTCAGGCTATGATGGTGCGTTCCAGATTTCTATTGTACCGGGACTGGATTCATCGCTAACAGTTCAAGGTTATCAATTGGCTGTCTAGAGTAGACTCGACATAGGTGGATCTGGCGCCGATCCTAGCCGAGAATGCCCATGGGCCTGAATGTCTTGTAATTAGCTTAGTGATAGATAAAATGCAAGTCGAATCAATCTCCATCCCATTTAATCTATAAAGACGCAGGCAGAACAAAGTATCTCGTCCAGAGCTATCGAAGCCTCACATGAAGACTATTCGTCCAGTGCGACTCTTCCCAAAAACTTCACAACCGCTCTATTTTCTTGGCTAACTCCCATCAACACTCCACAGCCTTCCCTTTCCCCTTCCCTAGTACCCAACCATCACCACCACCACCACCATCAACATCAACATCAACTCCCCAGCTCCCCCAAGGTCGTTCCCTAAGCTCCTCCCTCTCCCTAATATCCAGCAAAATACTCTCAACCGTCTCCTCCTCCCCCACCCACACCTCATGCACCTGCGCATCCATCGCCTCTCTCAACTCTCTATCCCTACGGCCCGAATCAGGCCATGGCACGCGCAGTAACAACAGTCCTGATTCCTTGTCGATGCATTCGTCGCCATAGAGATCATCGCCTAGTTTATCGACGATCTCGAAAGGAATTTTTGTTTTGCGCCCAATATATTTGGCGAGCTGATTTCCATGGATTTCGGGACCTTCGTGGGCTTTTCCTTTGTTCTTGTTGCATGAGTCGTCGATGCTATCGTAGTGGTTTGCGCATAGGGCTTTATATCTGTCTAGATAACTTTGAAGGCGATCGTCCGGGTTGGTTGATGTTTCTGTGGCGGGATCTTTACCTTTGTTCTTGGCGGACGAGGTGTCGATGTTGGAGTCGAACTGTCCAAATTCCTCTAAATTCAGGTTGAAGTCGTTTGCAGCGTTGAGGAAGCTGCTCCTGTCTTGGTTCGACTTCGAGGTGTCGTTGATGAGGTTGAGGAGGCGCTCGTTTGTGGCTATGGTGGGTGCGGAAAACCGCATTGGAAGGGGTGGATGGGATGCTGTGGGATTTTTGGGAGCTGAGTGGTTTGGGAGTAGAGGGTTGGGGTCCGGTGAGTGAGGTCGTGTTGGTTCGGAGAGAATGGGGATTGGTGAGTCCTGTCGAGGTAGGTCGGCGGTGTTTTCGAGACGTGAGGGGTCGGAAACCACTCGTCTGCCATCTTCAGGTGGGGAGACGAGTTCGTGGACGGGAACCGAGACGTGCCGAGTAAGACTCTCTGTAGGGATGTCTGTATGGTACTCGACGGGGTCTTGGATGTGGTGGAGAGGTTCGTCAGGTACTGAACGGATATCGATAGCGTCCTGCACGTGGTGGAGGGATTCCTCGACTTTGACGGACCCCTGGGAACCGCCCTCGTTTGGTTTGCTATGCTTACAAGAACTAAAAGGGGTCGGCTCGATCCTGGGATCGTTGTTGATGCTTGAGTCCCAGCTTTCACCCTCTGGCAGCGTCGAAGCTGCAACAGGCTCGATCTTTGGGGTGGGTGGATTCCAGCCACCTTCTCCGTCTTCCATGTCGGGATTATCAAGGCATTGGCGCTCATACGAGGTCAAAGGATCTTCGTAATCTCCGGCGTGGGAACCGATGGGTCTCATATGATCTGCATAGGCTTCGCCGAAGTCTTCGGCCAGCAGCTGCGCGATCAAGGCTTCGGTCGCTGCGTCAGCTTCATGTAAGGAAGCCATTGTTGGAGGATCGCGGAGAACAGTGTGATAACTAGTGTACAAGGCGACGAGCTGGCTCCTGCTGTATTTGATACCTTGAAAGGGATGTGCTGAATCGATATGTGGCGGACTGAAGCAAATCGGGTGACAAGCGTCGAGCAGACAGTCCAGTTGATGGGTTTCAAGTATGTTGGAAAAGGTGAGAAAGCAGAGAGAGATAGAGATGAGAGAGCGCTTTTTGTGAAGTGAGGAAAGAGCTAGGAAGTCAATAGGAAGTGTCTCTGTGTTGCGTCACTCAATAGCCTTGTGCAGTAAGAGTGAAGACAGGATATATCATTAGATGCAACCGCGCGATTATAGCCTCACTCTTCCCGGGACCATAAATCCAATTCTCGGTAACGTTCCTCCAGCTTTTGGAATTTTGGTATAAACAAAGCGGAACGGTGTCCAACATGTCATAAGGGAGAAGCTACGAAGGTGCGCGATGGGAAAATCTCACGGCGTGAATGAAAATACGGCAACGTTTGAAGATTATTACAGTGAGGTACTCCAGGGAAGCTGATGCGAATCTCATCATATAGCGGATAGGGGGTATTCAATAGGCTATGGCAAGGAACATCCGGTTCTGTGGTCTTGTGAATTAGATACAGCCACCGCAAGGATCATAGCTAGAAGACACAAACCGCTATTTCAATGGTATCGACATAGAGCTCGACCAAAAACCGTAGCGCCCAACCCTTTCTACTCCGTGTAAACCCGACCAGATTCAGAGATCGATCAAACTTCCTCCAGCCTGGGGCTGGCCCTGATGCTGTTGCTGTGCCCCAAACGGGTTGTTATTCTGTTGCCCAAATGGGCTGCCACCGAAAGCACCTGCTGGTCCTGTTTGCGCCGGTGCCATTCGGTTTTGCTGTCCAAAACCACCCTGTTGTTGCATGTTGGGGCCTCCAGTAAATTGCTGGCTGAAGAATGGGTTATTTCCCGTTTGAGTTGAGTGCAATTTGTTCAGTCCTTGACCAGAATTGGTGACAAAGGTTCCAGGCGCAGTATGCTGCGACGGGATACGTAGATCGCCTGTGTTGCCGAATGTATCCATTCCTTCTCCTGAAGCAAGCAAAGCATTCAAGCGCTCATGTTGTGCATTTTGTGGCTTCTGCGGTGTCGCGGTCTGTTGTGGAGCTTGATAGTTGGCAATCGGGTTGAAGGAAGACTGGTTGTTAAACTGAGTAGCTGTTCTCTGCTCAGCAAGTGAGCTCAGTGAAGGTGGGCTAGTTTGCTGCTGTTGCACTTGTGGACGAGCGCTTGCGAACGGATTATTGGATCCGGTTTGCATCGGCTTCAGCGCATCGTAATTGGATTGTGTGTTGGTAGCCCAAGGATTATGACTACCTGCCTGAGGTGCGTTGCCCTGCTGCTGAGGTTGCTGTTGCTGAAGCTGATTGCCGTAGCCATTCTGTTGTTGCGCGTAAGGGTTGTTGAGATTGTCAAAGGCAGTCTGTTGAGGCTGAATGGTTTGCTGTGGTTGTAGATAGTTTGGTTGCTGCTGCTGGTATTGGTTCTGATCAAAGCCAGTCTGTTGTGGTTGGATGCCATTCTGAAAACCGGTCTGCTGAATTTGGAAGCCTGTGGGTTGCGAATACGCATTGTTGAGGTAGCCCGTAGATTGAGGTTGTTGCTGTTGCGGTTGCTGGTCCACAGGGTTGCCAAACCAATCGACTGCGCCTTGCTGCTGGTAACCCTGATTGAAGCCAGTATATTGAGGTTGTTGTTGGTTACTTGGGCCAGGTGCGTCATCAAACAATGATGCAGCATTGCTCTCCTCCAATTCTCGTCTTCGCAGCTCCTCTTCTTCCTTGCTCAGCTTGATGGCCTTGGCTAAGTCGTCATCTGCGGCAGGCGCCGCAACTGTGTTCCTTCGCTTCCTATCCTCTTCTGCTTCGTACTTACTGGCTTCGATAGCCAATTTGTATTCCGCATCCTCTTCATCGGTACCCTGCTTGCGGCGCTCGGGTTTGCGCCGTTGGGGGGTTGAAATATCTCCACCCCCGTAACCAGATCCTTGAGGGCCGAACTCTTCGATACCTGTGACCCTCGACTTCCAAGTCTTTCGATCCGATCGCTCGGTGCGCAGGCGCTCTTCATCCAAGACGAGAGATGTAAGCTCCTTCGCCGAAATTCGCACTAGCGGACGTCAGTACTAAGCCTGAACACGAATGGCGCTATTTCACACCATTTTGCCCGACATCTTTGCCATCATCGTCAACGTATTGAAATTCTCTCAGGGTTTTGATGATGTAGACGTTCTTGCGGGCCCATGTGACAACAAGCTCGGATCCCTCATGTAGGCAGTAATCGAGTACCTTCAGTGATTTTAGGACATGGCGCCAATTTTTGCCCTTGTCATTCATCCGCTTGTCGAGCATATCCATGATCTCGTAGAAATCATTTGAGCTGATCTAGAATTAACGCCAGTGCATTCTTGGGTTGAGGAGTAACATACCCATTGAAAGTTAATTGGGCAATCTCGCTCATCTCAGTGCCGGTGGGTCCCCATGGATCATTACTTGTTGCTGGTAAGGAGCGTCAAACATTACCCCAGTGTCAAGTGGAACCCAAGGACTTACCATTGCGGACCTTGACTTGGACGCTGGAATAGCCCTTGGTGACGTTCTTGACACTCCGAACGACCTTTGACATGCTTGCGGTATGTTTGCTAATGCGACTCTGAACTTGGCATCTCCTCCGGCAGCTTCAAAGATCTTAGGAGCTTCAAAGCAGCAACGTTGGACAGGTTGTGTCACTTCCTATCCGCGTTGTCGCTAGTCTTAGGCTGGGATGGATAGAGAAGAGCCTTCAGGAGGTATGCGGGGTTCAGCGGGTGAAGCGAGACAAGTACTGAGCAAGACGCAAACTGACATAGGATCTAGGTCGATGTTGATAGAGAATGGCTAGGGTACAGGTTTGGCAGGCCAGACATGACGTTCCAGACACTAGTGGCTAAAGGGTCTTGGCACGTGAGCAAGCGTCGTACAACTACTATTAGGTATTTGCCACTCACCACTGAGGATACATGCTTTTAGTCCAAAGCAAGCACGCGGTGAGCAGAATAATTCGGACACTTGGCGGGTGCTTGATTAGTCCTAGTGTCCGAATCATTTTGCTCACCGCGTGGCAAGCTTCCCATCTCCCTTTATTCCATCTGGCCTACCCGTCTAGTTGATCAAGCCCTTTTCAGCATTGTGTTATCGCCTTGCTCAAGCCAGAATCCGACAATCTTGCTGTCAGGAAATTGTATCAATTGGCTCGCCGACAGGAACGGTCCCTAGTCTGGGAAGTAAGTGTATGGAGTGTAATCCTACAGTCCATTGTTGCATGGAACACACTTTAATAACTTGGAGATTGAACTACTGAGAAGCGGATTTCTGATTATCTGGATCTCCGACCTATCCTGCCAAAGGACTGGTCCAGCGCCCTTAGCAGTATGAAATTTGTCCGGTAACGTCTTCATAGACTTAATCAACGGCCATGGCAACCCCCGACGACATCATTGCACTCACTAAAGCACCCTCTATGCCTACCACAGTCTATCACCAGTCTCACACCGCCGATTCTCATAATTCCATCTAAATGCACTCAGAACCCCGAACAGGTGAACAGACGTAGCCACAACCACAAGCATATGAAACATCTGATGGGAACTCGCCCAGATGTCAAAACGTCCTGGGTAAAGCTTTTCTGGAAACCGCGTGCCATAGACTAGGGCGCCGAGGAGTACCAATCCTCCCTCTGCATAGTAGAAGGGCAGACCAGATTGTTTGTTGAGTTGCTCGAGCGGAAAAAGTCTCGATGCGTGGACGATTGGAGCGAATGCCGAGATGCCTGTCAGTAGAAAGACAGAAAGTCGGAAGAGGCGGTATTGGCGACTCTGGAAGGCGGGATGAATCAGGATGTATACCGTCAAGGCGCCGAGCGTACCAATCTGATGAGAATATGGCGGTCAGTTACCTGAAAGAAATGGAGGGAAACATTCATCTTTCAATGCATACCATCGTCCAATATGTGTTCTGCAAGATCGGCTCACAATAGAACGCCACATAGATTCCAGACACGAAGTCACCAAGAACGAGGACGATGATGCCAGTGTAGTCGATACGGGCCCAGATATCCGAAAATTCCGCCGAGTGGTTCATGAGGGTGTGATAGAAAGCGGAGAGGCCAAAACAAATTGATCTACTACCCAGATGGAATGCGACTATCAAATAGTCCCTCGTGGTCGCTTGGGGATAGTGCCACCAGAAAGACTGATACAGAATGCTTTGGCTCACAAGTGCAAGGACAGCCGGAAATAGGTGGCTGTAAATGTTGGCGGTCTCGTTGTGGAGGTATGTCCAGCTCCCGAAGCAGGCCCTGGTATCGTTCATCACGGGGCGGTACCCATGGCGGATGCAGTCATTGTCTTGATACCATCGTGGGATCTCGTCGTACGACAGGAGGCCATGGTTGTCCCTGCTCTTCATCTTGATTGCAGGTGATGGATGTCCGCTCGCCGTTGCCATTCTCAATCAAAAGGTAACGATTCCTTCTCGACTTATTACGGATTTCCGGATAACCCTGTTTGCAATGATTGGGAGGTAATTCGAGATCGTTTCCTATGTTCGGACACCCAAAATCAGCGGATCTTGAATGTGACCTTCAAAGCAGCTTCAATTGCTTTGAGATTTGTGGCAGTACGAAGTGTCACCCAGAATTGCAGATCATACCGTTGTTAAGATAGTATGGAGTGGTGATCGAATTCTATCTGTAGAAGTAAGATCCTAATGTCCGAAGGTAATTAACAGTTTGGTATGCTTGTTCAATTCTTCTTCTGCTATTACCAGCATTCAATAAGGGGCTCTATCTGTAATCGCATGCAATATCAATGAAAGCAGCAATTCCAATTGAATGAAAGAGAAAACAGGAGGCAAGTACGCTCTGGGGGTATAGGAGATATACTGAGCCAATCTCAAGCCAGAATTGGAGATTTCTTAATTTGGAAAAGGTAAATTTTGCTCAGGAAGCCTATCAATACCTCATGAATCGCGCTGGACACCGTCTGCATGTAACACATAGGTGAAACAGAAAGCTGTTTGTTCGATATTCAGTAGGACCGTTCGGAACAGAAGCGCCAATAGAATCTGCATTCCTCACCATTGGTATCACATCACGTGTTGATGTGATAGGACACTGACTTGGTCCGGAGTTTCATTTTATATAAAGAGAAGCAGAAAACAATATAGGTTTCGTATATATATGGAGTGAAACATCTATATCAAGGTTCATCGACAGGGAGCCTAGCAACATGCCACATTTAGTTGAAGTCTGACGATTCTCAAATTCACATGACCAGTCTCGTACCTCGATGTAAATATGTATACATGCATCTCAGACTTGCACTAGGTCAAGCTGGGTCACATCAGGTTCTACATACAAAGGTTGGCTACTGGATCACATGACTTGCGCGGTGTGCTTGTTTGATGCGCTAGCACAACGCTTACCATGTCAATCCGAGGCGCGATTTATCAGATATAGCATGGGCTGAATGGCATGGCGCTCTATGATGTCTTTGGCGTTCGACTACTGTCGTGAGAAAAGGAAGATGCAGGAGTATCACTTTCCTTGTAAGACCGCAATATCATTCTTCCCAGAGGAAATGCGACATTGGCAGCCATGCAATCCGACAGTATGCGAGTAAATGTACAGACCGCTTTAAAGGCACAATACGGATTTAGTACGGTAGCGGTACGGTATAGCGCCCAACAATCAGACTGCTCGAAAATATACCCGCAAGAACAGACAAGAAGTAGCCCACGTTCATGGTCATGACTGCTATCATGCTATGGAGGTGTCAGCGCTTATCCTGCAAATTTGACTGGAAGGGTAGGAAGGCGACCCACAGCAGGTAGCCTATCCCAGCAATAAGGGTGTCTAGCAATGCCCTCGGTAGATCGGTACTGAATCTCCATGGGCGGTTCTTCTGGCCTAGTTTCGTTAGCACAGGTACGATCTCAGCAAAGGACCTACTTGGATTCGTACCTTTGGTAGTGCCATCATTCTTCTTGCCGCTACCGTCTGTTATAGGAATGCGCCGGTTATGTTCGATATCCCGCAGTCGGTGGAGCCAATGTGTCCTGATGGCTCCCAGCGTGTGATAGATTGCACCGAAGAAAATCAAAAAGATGCAAGTGCCGGCGTACTGGCCGGTGGTCGATGGCGTCCAGCTGGCGGAGAAGAGAGGCGTGGTGTGGGAGTTGAAGAAGGTCATCATCATGGAAGACATGGGCATCATTGTGGAGTCCGAGGACGAAGACATTGACATAGCCATGGTGTTCAGGCGTGTGCGCAAGATGTAGTTTGACAAGAGTGTGTGTAGCTGATAATTGATTGAAGACGCAAAGTGCCTGATTCGATGTATGCAGATACAAAATGATATTGGGACGGAGAAAAAGTGAGTTGACAGACTCTAATCAAGAGCTTACGAGGAGAGACGCGGCAAGAGCACATGCACAGTGCCTCAATTGCTTTTAGAAGGGGAAAGACTCAAGCCAAGAAAATGTGTGGAGACGGACGGGTCATTGATGAGCTCGGCAACGTTTCACGCCTCGATTAAGTCTTCGGCAATGCGACGTGTGGGTGATGACTTACTGGGAATATCACGTTCATTGTTGCTTCAGTACTGCCTTTGTGACATTGCACGGTGTGGTCTGACTCCATCTGAGCGACATTATGAGCAAGTTAGGGCTATACCCTAGCGCTAGATCACGTATCTGCGCGCTAAAGCACCATATCCAGTTCACCGATGAAACCCTCTTTGTTCTCGGCTTACGGTTGTCACCACATGGCAGGTATTGACTGCTTTTTCTGGCCATGGTAGCACAAAGCGACCCCTCGGAAAGTGGGGGCGACGATCTGTATCCTGGCCGGATTCTGCAGGATGGTCTTCGGGGAATAATGTCATCGCATGCAAAATTCAGATTTCTGTACTTACTCTTCTACATCCAATGGCTCACCTCATTTCACTGCTCCTCCTGCATAGTTGTTCCTCTTGGTGAATATAACATAAGAGTATAAGCTGCCACGACCGATATATATCCCCCCCTCGTCAAGATGGATACGTCTATGTCTATGCCCAGTATGGGGGATGAGTCGTCCCCTGCCCTGAATGACACTGGTGTGGACTTCTCCAACGAAACCCAAGCGATGGATTTCTTAGGGGAAATTCTCCAAGACACCGACCTCCAGACCTCAGGCAATGCGTTCGCGAGGTACTTCTGGTATGGCGTCGTCGCTGTCATTGGCATCGCTGCCATCTGCAATATAACCCAGAGATTGACCCTGCTATTTAGGTATTTGAGCGTCCACTACTATCTATGCATTGATGCTAATTTTTGAGCAGACTCAGAGCTGCCGCTTCGAATACGCCGCACCCAGCTCGGCCTCAGAATGTTTTCACCATGTCACTAGCTACAATCATTGCTTTGTTTCGCGAGGCTTCTTATGTACAGATCACGCCTGTGAGACTGGCTTTTTGGGTCAAGGTCCCTCCACTTGGCACCATCAGCCTTCTTTTGGCCTATCTTGCTTTTGTCCTCGCTCTCGAATTCCTCAATAACGATGTTCCAGGGGCACAACATTACCAGGCACTGGGGATTCGAGCAGGTTGGCTAGCAGTCGCGCAAGTGCCACTGCTGATACTCCTTGCTGGCAAGAACAATCTCATCGGGTTTCTTACTGGAACCTCGTATGAGCGCCTCAATGTGTTACACCGATGGACGTCGCGCGTCCTGTTACTGCTAGCCACTCTTCATTTCGGGTATCAGAGCTATGGCTGGAACCAGTACGGTCTCATGCAAATGGAATGGGATACAGATAGTTGCCCACCTACAGGCATTGCGGCCTACGCCATATTGCTCTGGATCAACTTAAGTACATTTGCCCCTTTGCGGAATCTCTCCTACGAATTCTTTGTCATCCAGCATGTTCTCACCTTCTTCGGATTCATCATTGCCATAATGATACATCTACCTTCTACAGCTCTGTACTCTCGGGTGTACATATACATTCCCATTGGTGTGTACTTCCTCGACCGGGTGGTTCGAACATCATTCTTTGCATATAATAACTCGAGTCCCGGTCGTGCCTTCCTGACAGCGATGGAAGGTGGGGTGACCAAGATTCGTATTCCTGTCAAGCATGTCAAGAATTGGAGGCCTGGGGCCCATGTTCTTCTCAAGATTCCGAGCATGGGTCTCCTCGAATCCCATCCAGCAACGATAGCCTCAAGACCATGGTCCCATGAAAACGACCTGATGTTCATTTTGAAAGCCCACAAAGGGTTCACGAACCGCCTTCTGATGTCTGCCACCTCCTCTACGACGTCACTGCTTCCCAAGACTGAGCAGGAGGCCATAGCACCCACCCAGACACATACAGCTTTGATTGACGGCCCCTATGGTGGATCTCAAGCTGACTTTGCTGCTTTCGATACCGTGCTCCTGATCGCTGGCTCGACTGGTGTAACGTTCACATTGTCGCTGCTCCTTGATATCGCTCACCGTGCTCCGTCCCAGAGGTTGCCGCTTCGACGACTGCACTTTGTATGGGTAGTGAAGAACATTTCCTGGACTTCGTGGATTTCTGATGAGCTATGCTCTGCATTCGAAAACCTTCGTGACGCTGGTATTGAGATCAAAATCAGAGTCTTTGTTACATGTGACGATGCTTTCACTGAGTCCTCGGACACGGGCAGGCGTAGTGGATGCCAATGTGACAAATCTCTCGGCCCGTGCTGCTGTACGCGTCGTGGCTCTGCGGATGAAAATGCCATCACATCGTTCGACAGCGAGGGCCCAACAAGTGGCGCAATATCGGATGAGAAATCAAATATTGCAGACTCGAAGGCTCGAGGTATGCCGCTCACGGCTTCAAACGCACCTTGCTGCAGCAAGAAGAAAAATAACCATATAAACAACACACTCACGACATGCGCAATATTTGAGTCCGGCCGCCCTCCAATACATGAGCTGATATGGCAGCTTCTGGATCAGGCGGAAGGCGAAACAGGCATCGCAGTATGCGGACCACTTGGCCTGAATACAACCATAAGGACGACAGTCGCTAAGATCAGCGACGAGCGGGCGGTCCACAAGGGCACTGGCGCACAGGGTATCTACTTGCATGCGGAAGGATTCTGCTGGTGAATGATCATTCTGATTCTCCGAATTGCCCAATATCGATATCCTAGCCACTCCCATGACCAAGAAAGACGACATTTTCAGGTGCTGCATCTAGATACTGAGGTCCTCAAACAAACAAGAGGTCGTTTGGAGTCCGTGCTGCGGTCATGCGACACCTCTTTCGAGTCATCATCCAATACAATATCAACACATTCGAGCTTGCCCCAACCCGCCAGTTACAGCAACGTAACGACAGCACCCAGTACAATCACCAAAATAGTCCCACCTAGCACCGCACCATTGACAGACCGCCCGACCGCTTGTCCAGTGAAGCTTAACGGTGTGGGCGTCGCAGGGATTGTCGTACTGATATTCGTCAAGTTGCCAACACCAGTTGAGTTCGCCGTATAGTTTGGGCATAACGTGTCGTTGAAGGTAACACCCACACTGGCGCAGAGGTTCGCGACATATGGAAACAATTCTTGGGCAGTAGGGTCAATCACTGAATACAAAGGGATCCGCAGAAGCTAGAGAGAAGAATTTTGGTACTTACGACCTTGCAGTTCGAATGTGCTACAGGTTGCCAATTCACACGGCCCGACCTCGCAGTTGAATGTCTTATCTGTGCAGATGCAGGTGAGGTTCGTTAGGGAGCAGCCGCTAGCGGCGAGAGCACGTTCGATACACGGTGGCTACAGGGTTGAAGCAATATTAAACTCAATTTTCAAAGTTTGATGAGGTAAAGAGTTCAGGGTGGCATACAGCGCAGGCGGGCAAAGCTGCCAATAGGGATTCGCTTGATATTGCTGCCGAGGCGCTGGATGTAGGAGTTTGGGCGGTAGCGAGGGCCGTGAGAATGGTGAAAATGAGGGAAGTGAATGAGAGCATTTCGTTTGTGATGGACGAGTTGGTAGTGATCTGGAGAGGTGAAGAGAGGGAATTATAGTACGACAGGGGGACATTCCCCATCTATATTGCCAAACTTTCCCCTCGGCCCCTTTGGAACGTCATCATCTGGGATCATTCTGCAGGTACTATAATTCTTTCCTGAATTGGACGTTATGCAGTAACGAGGCTCAGCTCGGTCGCAAGAACCATAGGGCCGCGTATTGGGACCTGCATAAGCGATACAGGGATGAAGTCGACATGCAGGATAAGATCGCGCGGGGAAGCCAAAACAAGACCAAAAACAAGATTGTCAAGCATTCGATGTTCTCTGATGCCAAATCTTCCAGCTCACATTGATCAGCTCATGTACTATTCGACATGAGTCCTCATAGCTGTTCCTTTTCATCAAGGTTACTTCGGATGCTCGGCCACTAAGCCTTTCATTATCTTTGCTCACAGCTCGGCGGTGAAAGTTTCTCGATGGGGGTGAGTATAGGCTCCGCATAGGCAGTTCATTGGGGGGTGAGACGCAAGTACTAAGCATATGCGACGACCCTATCAGGGGTAGAATTTATTAGTTAGGTCCTGAGTAGCGTATATGCTAAGCATAAGTAATTATCCTTGGGGAGCCTATAGACGCCGAGACAAGTACCTAAGGTAAGTACCGTGGTACCTTAATTACTAGGACATAGGATAACTTTAATCGGGGTGAAACGCTTATACTCGGTATAGGATACGCGAGTACCTCGTTAGGATGAAAACGCCTCGAAACGCTTATGTTTAGCATATGCGATAATTACACCCCCGCTAAGGAACTTTTCACCCACGCCGAGCTGGAACCCGTCATTATCTCACTTACCGAGCAACGACTAGCCTCGGTCATTACTTGGCGTGTTGGACACCATCCAACGCATCTCGACTGTCTTTCGATATAGTCGAAGCATATAAACCCATGTACAATGTAAGCTGTAAAATAGCACGAATGGCTATCAGAAAGATATCACCCACTTTTCTAAGTTTCACTCACGTTCCCCCAACCATCGTCGCGGCCAAGCTTCAATCAAAACGGATTCCTCCTGTTTGCGTCTTCTATTTCGCTTCTTTAGGAGCCAGTCGGTGCTAGATATGTCGGATACCAGGAGAGAATCCAGGGAAAGTCGGCTTAGAAGGGAAGACATATAACAGCTTTAGGCTCACCGTCGTCCGGTTGGTATGCGTCATGTGGTCAAGAGCTTGATTCTAATCCTCCTCCAAGGGGGGCGATTCCGAAAGCGACCTCTTGTATAATGTTCATATACTCGATAGCCACGTCCTCAGCCGCGATATTTCCATCATTGTTGGCCATTCCTGTGGGGCTGATGGAGTTGTCCTCATCAACCGACTAGAGCACATAGACAGCATATGATCGAAAGCCATCTGTGATCAAAGTGGCAATGCGCTCGTGTTGCCATGTAGAGCGAACTCATAACGGGTACTGCAATTGGAACCTATGCGCAATGACGCAGAGGAGATCGGGTGGCCCCACCAACTGAACAGACAAAGCCGTTCAAGACTCACAGGAGTTCATGACACTTTGTTTCCACCTCCACCTCCACCTCTCAACTTAACATCCACCTCGCACCTGATATCAATTTCAAGGTTTTTCATGGCTATGCAGCGTTCTCCAGATGGGAGGCTGGTTTATCTCCACTGCTCATCGATATTCAGTGGGACAAACGCGCACGTTCGAAAGGTGAAAAAGGTCTCTCAGCTTCTTGAGCAGCATAAAGCATCCATCAAGACCCTCACCAAGGAATTCACCTTGCCTGCCATTGCTGCCGTTGCGAAAGAGCTGTTAGAAAGGAAGGTTTTCGAATCCATACACCGGGCAAGGCTTCGTTACCCAGAGTTGTTCCAGCCATCAGAGATCCAAGAGGCTGAGAGAGCGGCCTCAGAGGCGGAAGTAGTCAGGATCGAAGCGGAGGCAGCACAAGACATAGTGCTGACGTCCGATGACGAGGGGGGAGATGAGTGCCCGGCCTCTGAGCAAGGCGAACAGCCGGCTGAGACTGGGGGGACACTTGAAGACAACGCCGGCGCCGGAAATAGCCAACGATCGACATCCCAAGCACACAACGCACTCTCTATCCCCAAGCTTCATCCTGTCTATCTGCCATTCAAGACGCAACATAGTATTCTAGTCTCGGTCCAATATTTGCTTGAGGAATGCTGTCTGGAGTTCGGCAACACTTGGGTCCCAGATCTGATGGAGGCGCGACAATGGAATGAAGCAGAATCCATTGAACTTACCAAATGGACCAGGAGATTCTTGAAGTACGCCAAGTCATTACCACCATCAGCCATCAAACCGGTTCCCGGTAAAAGTATCACTGAGGTGCTCTTTGGAACAAATATCCTCCGTCACTCGGCTGTTCATCGCCTTCCAACCAGCGCAGCGGGAATTTTGAACATGCTCAGTGCGGCTATTATCTTTGCTGAAGCTCTTCAAGACTTGACACGAGCGGAGAGAATAGCGGAAATCAAAGCGCAGCTGCAGGCCAGCACAGAGGAAATTGTGCAGCATCAGAATCTGCTCGAACGCAAACTCACAGATCAAGTTGAAGATATTGCGCGTCGGAGAGCTGAACTTGACGCATTGGAGAGATCATTCATTGAAGAGATGCTGGCAACAGACAAGAAGCAACGCATTGAGGTTGGCTCTGCCCTCGAGAGCTTCCTTGTTGGCTCCAGGCAGGTCTCCAATACTTGCACCTGTAATCATAAAGTAAGCTTTGACGAAACGAAGGTGGACTCTGAGGCCGAAGAGAATATTGAGAAGAGCTTGATAGGTATGTTTCTACGTGCACTTTTTTAATTTCGAATCTCCTCTGTTCCTGTATCCATCTCTTACATTCCCTCTAGAACATGAAATAATCCCCTCAGTCGGGATTGATAAAGCACAAGCTTACGACCAAAGTCCACTCGGTGAGGAGGTATCCCATCAAGGCGAAAGGCTCGAGACACGTGGCCAACCTTCTTGTCATGATAGCAGTCGTGGCAGTGTCGAAGAAGAACCGGAAGTCTTAGGACTAGCTGTGTCAACTTGTAAGTCTAAGGGTCAAAGTAAAGGACGGAGGAAGGCTGCAGCATCCGACGGGGAGATTACCGCAGGTGAAGAAGGACCTGTTCATGTGGATGAAGCTCCTACATCAAAATATGCGTCTCACACCGAGGCACCAGATGAAGAACCCTTGCCGGAGGATGCCTTTCCTGCAGAAGAACCAGTCTCTATTGAGGACCTGATGGACATGGAAAAGGCTGGTCCCAAGGCCCCGCTGGAAACTTCACCCGCCGAGCCAATCATCGAAGGCTTCGACGGCGCAGACAAGAACGCTTTCAACCAACATGACAATATCCCACACGCCATAGACGACCCATTTGAACCAAATCCAGAGCCTGGCGCCACTCCAAATCACAGTGCCCTAGCAGCGAAAGCCTCATTCATCGCACCGTCTCCAAAACCTAGCCCATATGCTGAGCGAAATAAACCCGATATCCACACCATCGCGCTCAAAATCCTCAACGGCAGCAAGGTTCTCAGATCTATCATTTCCATCGAAACTTGCACACGGACGGCAATCTTGAGCGAAGCAAGAGCATATTGCGTGGAGTGTGCGCAAGATAATCGAAGTTTCGGGGGAAATCTGCCAAGGGGGTGGGATTTGGCCTTGGTGTCAATTGAAATGTACGGGTACGACATGGACTTGTTGACTCACAAGGTTGAAGACCTGTCCTCTGTGGTTCGGACCGTTGAGGAGACCGGCATTCCGATGTTTACGCTCCGGATGTCTGAAGCTTAAAGGTTTGAAGGTCGAGGTATTCTCCGAATCCATGCATTTTGAGAACAACCTCTGCACTTAGTGAAGTCTTCGATCTCATCATGATGAAATAGGTCGTCTTTACGACATTGATTTCGTCGGTGATACGATTCAATGAAGATCCTCCATAATTTCTATCATTAACTTTGCATGTACAGAATTTGGTGTATTACTGCCACTGACATTCTAATCCGCCAAAAGATCAGAATGAACTCACATCCACATCTACGATTTCTGCCATTTCTGCCATCCCTCAGGAAACCCAAATTCCTAGAATATTCAGCGACATGGGTGACTATCGAAAAGTATCCATAGACGTAACACCGCCAAACTCAAGAATATCTCTCTCCAAAGCAAAGCCAAAACTCAAGCATGAAACCGTTTCATCACCCCCACAGCGAAGAGAAGATCTTGCCTATCCCCTTCCGAGACCGAAATCCAGTGGGCAGACGCAGCAGCGGAAAGCAGATGGCGTCCTTAAGCCAACACGTCACCAAAAAGGACGTGCTGATTTCCCCGACGCCAACATAGTCAATCGGTCGAAACAAAGGAGATTCCGCTCTCATGTTGGCATTTATTCTCTTGCTTTTTCGAAGTTTTTCAGACTATTCTATCGCAAGGAATAGAACACTTTCGAAAGGATCCTCTTATCGCTGATGTTGTCTAATGAGAACACCGTTCCATTCCTACGAAATCTGGAAGAGGAATGAGCGTGCTGATGAATTCTACACATGACTTGTGATTATTCTTGGAACGTCGTACGGAATTATCGAAATATATATGACAAGGGTGGAACTTGAGAACTGCATGTTGTTTGTGATGTGTGTAAATGGAATTTACTAGGAGGCATGGTCTACGGAGAAGGCTTTCGGGATTGTTCGTAGGAGGTAGAGTAGAGATAGTATCACTCACTCTGGGTGGGGTGTGAGGGTTTTCGTGTTCGACATTGATACGCAGAAACATCGTGGTGATTTGAGAGGGAGAAGGGATGCGGGGCGGAGGAGGAGTCGGAGGTAGACGTAAGGTTCCGTGTGACTGAGGACATAGAGTTGGAAATGGTTTCAAGGGGTCTTTTATATCAACCAGTTGACCGCTATGAGGAGTGCGCCAGGTGGAGATCGTGCCGCTTCTTTCGAGTAGAGATTGGGGGGCCAAGGTACAAGGGGTTAAACCTGTTCATTAATTAGATAATGGGATCTCAAGGTTGGCAATCCCGAATGCTATGAAGCTTCATCTTCGGGCTTCAATGTGTTCTATTAAACTTTTCATCTGTGTGGGGAGGGCCCTCCTGCGAGTCAGTAAAAGATCGATTAATTGACTGTTCCAACGGTAGAAATCACGCGATGTTTTGAAGCTTTGGCATGTTCCACATCCAATAAGTCGTGCTTTATCCAAGTGGCGACATGAGAAGTTCCGCTGCACAATCCTGCGTATTTTAGTCCAGATCATCTTCGGAAGCCTTTAGTGCATCTTCCTGAACTGCATATTGCTGTTCCCAGGCAACTTTTCCAAGCGCGCCTCGCATCTCCTCCATCGAGGTATGCGCCGTCAAAGTCTCTTCCAATGTCTTGCAAGCATCATCCTTGATCTCTTTCGTTGTCACGGTGCCGTTGGTGTGATTGTTCGTCAGCATTACTTTGACTGACATCTCGCCGTTACGGAGCATGGTGCGTTCCGCGGTCGTTGTCTGTGCGAGGATTGACATAGGCATGATGGACATGGGTGACATTGGATGAACGCCTTGGGGAGGTTTCATCCCTGCATCGATAGAGTCAGGGTCGCTGATCGAATCCCCTGGGGGGCCTTCGGGTGGAAGAGCATATAGATCAGGGTAGCGTAGGCTTTGCGTCGACCACAATGCCGCAGGCTGATTGAAGTCCATGTGAATGCCCTCTACAAATTGCTTCTTCAGCTGCAACTCTGTCGTTGTCAGGCCATCACAATGCCCTTTCTCGTCAGGCTCTCTCTTCATGAATTGAAACAAATTTCCTTCAGAGCTGTCGTACAGTATTGATTCCCAAGTAGGCATTGCACCGCTTGATATCAAAGACGTAATCCACTGTCCCCTCGATTTGTACGTGCTTGCTGGCGGACTTTGATTTTCATTGTCTCGTAGCATGGTAATCATGCTCTGTCCTTCTTTGATCGCCTCTTCCGACATCTTTCGCTGCGACGGGATGGCTTCTTCATCGATGAGCTTTATCATGCTAGTCTGGTTGTTGCGAACAAACGCTGCCCGTATCCTGTGCATTAAGGACGTGTTCTCTTCGCCCTGCTTGAGCCGCCGATTGATTGCGGAAACAGTCCGATGGACACCCTGAGTCCAAAGCCGCCTCCCAACATTAGCCTCCTGATGCCTGCTTTGAGGGTCGATCATTTTCCCTCCGGAATCGAGAGCGAGGAGATCTTCAAATGCGTCCCTCCAGTGCTGCTTGTTCGGTATCTGGCGTTCCACGTAGAAAGGCGAATAAGGGCTATTGATTATATAGCCAACTGGCCACATCCGGGGACTGGCGAGGAACTTGTTCAGCGCCAGGGCTTGGTTCGTTAGTCGGATTTCCAATGGGGGTATCGTATACAGCTACCTTGGCACTCGGAGTATGACAGATTACTAGTCCACCTGTGGTCCTTGGATTAGCGCCATTCTTCCGACGCGCGACTTCTCCAAGGGTTCATTACTCGTCTGCCCATGAGGCTGGCGCACCACACTTTTCACAGGGTTTGTCAGGATCATCTGCCGTCGAGGAGGCTGTTGAGGGTGCCATGGCGGCGATCAAACCACTGCCTGAATGATATCCGTCTCAATCTTGTCAAAGCAGCCATGGAGGCCCACTGAAGGAGCCCACCCCTTGCTGATCATAGTGATGTAAGGCATCTCATCAATTGAAAAGGCCTCGATGTCGGCGGGCGGGATGGCTCGGGCCGTTGTACAAGTCGCGATCATCAGCGGCTAACTCGTTGGGGTTTAACGGCCGGGGAAACCAGCGATTGTAGCGACCCGCGTGCCTTCAAAGATTCGCTATTTACCGCCAGCTTATGGGATACTTCATGATAGGTTCCATTCATATGGGCGCTGGTACACGTTTTAGACAGAGCTGTTTTGAGACCGATAAGGATCAACGACAGATCGTAGTTTGTGCGCTAGTGCAGATCATCTTTGGAGGCTAGCTATCCTTGGACTAGTCAGGGGCTGCTGGAGGCAGATCTTAGGAAATCTAGCATGAGATGTGTCAATGAGGCTCTCAATG
>JAABUW010003250.1_pt1 | contig 23453 bp, 35 predicted proteins | sample 5560081 | NCBI WGS metagenome assembly JAABUW01 (sample SAMN10711882, study PRJNA513363) | rock metagenome | isolation source: Antarctica rocks | place: Antarctica: Victoria Land, Knobhead sud
TCCAGGTCAGAACATGGTTGTTCTGGGCACAGGACATGCCAATGCTGTGCAAGCAATTACAACAATTAATTGATGTGAGCTTATGAATGCATGCAGGCATACGGGGCATCAGCAGCTTCCATGTAGGTGTGGGCAGTACCTCCATCTTGATCTTGCCCATGCTGTTCATCCAGTCCTTCAAGAGGCTCAGCTGGCTCAACATGATAGGCTTCATCAGCACCATGGTTGTCACTGCCACCATTATTGTCTTGGTTGCTGTAGATCCCTTCCGACACCATATGCCCATACAGGTGTGCCTGTTTTGCTGCGCTCACCTAGTGGCCCAGCTGTGTGCATGCTGCACTTGCATTTGCTATCACAAAGCCAATATCAAGTCATGCTGGCTTCAAACTGGCTGTCTCAATGACAGCAAGAAACACAGATCAGATTTGCTCATGAATGACAGCATGCCACAACGATCTGACCTGCTCATCAACATGCATCTGTGCATGTGAATGTTCAAGTGAGTCCTTAGCATTCAGTGCAGATGCATGTGCATGTAGTTGTCCCCCATGCTGACTATCCAACCTGCCTTAGCGCTGCTACTGACTGCAGCAGTGCTCCCGTGTTGACTGTATGCCTTAGAGCAAAGCAGGGATTGTATGGCATGCAGCCGCCCCCTGCCCACATTTCAGCAGACTGGAACATCATTCAAGCCTGTGGCATCTTTGCTGTGTCAGTGTCTGGCCACTCCAGCCTGCCTGTCCTGCGCAACAGCATGGCCAGGCCTCAGGTGATCCCCAACTGATACCTCCAACTCATCTCAACGCTGTGACCTCTATTTGACCTCAATGCTGTAACTGTCAACTCATTTCATAGCTGGCTTGAATCAACCCGAAGCAAGCCAGCCGTTCAGCCTTGTATTGCCATATATCACTGCATGCGCTGCATCAGCTGGCTGGAGCAGTCTTGACCATGGCCAGGCGTCCTCACCCTCTTGATGCATCAAGCCTGTGTTGTGTCCCTTTTGCTTCCACAAAGGGAGATACATCTATGCACAGCTTGCTTTCTGCACATTGCAATGTAAGATGTGACTTTGACAGCTTCTGCAAGCTGTGTGGCGAAGCCACTGCAGTGACAAACAGCAAGCCTGGGCTCATGTCACTGGGCTCATGTCATGCAGGACTTTGACACAGTGCTGAACATCTCCTTCAGCTTGATGCTGGGGGTGTATGGTGCTGTGGCCGCCTTGGGCTACTACTACTTTGGCAGCAGCGCTCACACTCTGGTGACAACAGACCTGGCCAGGAATTCCCCCTTCACCGGCCACTACCTCCTCCTGCCTGGCCTTACAGTGGACAAGCTGGTGTCCCTCTCCATCCTGCTGAATGCCTACTCCACATACCCATCCCTGGTTCTAGTCATGCAGGTGACACACCCCCACTCCCAACATTTGCTTCCACTTGCACTGCTACAGCCATTGTCACCATGATGGCTCACCCTGTGGCTTAGGCAGAGACATCTTGCAACCTGCTGCTTGAATGATGTCCTGCTATGCCACGGCCTGCAGCAAAGCTATGCGGTATGCAGTGCCACATGCAGTGTGAGACTGTGAAGTGTCTGTCCTAGACAACTTCAACAAGCATGAGCAATCGGTGCATCACTGTGGCTGGTCTGCCAAGCAGCTTTGCAATAACCCAGATGTCAAGTTCCTGGACGATGGCAACATTGACCTTGTTTATGCATCGCCAATTCTCTCTACTGCATCATACTTTTCATGGGAGTACAGTCTATAGCCATCATTGCAAGTTAGCATGCAGGTATTTTACCTTCCTCTGTGCCTTTAGGCGGGCTGACGTTGTCTGCATCAGTTCTTTGCATCTGCGTCACAAGGAGTGTTATTGTTTTGTGATGGGGTGTGTGGGTGCGGCAGGACATGATTGTGAGCGTACTGCCAGGAGGGGGGGCGGGCAGTGCATGGTGCCACCCCCGCAAGCCGGTGGCACTGGCAATACGCCTCTCCATATTCGCTGTGGGAGGCCTCACAGCCTATGCGGTCAGTCAAAATTTGCAGTGCATGACAACCATCTCATGCACTTGTACTTTATTGATTCAGCTGTATGCAAGCAACTGTCACACCCCTTTCACATGCAAAGCTGACTTTGTTGTTTCATTACTTCAAATTTTGGCTGGTTTGTGTTAGATGTGACTTGGCTTATGTGAGTTTTGTGTGTAGCAGGGCGTTAATGCCCAGCTCACACATAATACAACATCTGCAAGCCGCAAATGCCAAGACATGAGCCATACGCACAAGTTGCATGTTGTCTTTGCAATATCTTTGCAAGCAAAACAACAGAAGAGAGACATCATAGGCATGCATTGCAGGCGTTTGCAGTGCTGGGCAACGTCATGAGTTTGGTGGGCGGCATGTGCTCCATGTGCTGCTCATTGCTGCTACCCTCCCTCTTCTATCTCATACTGTACAAACAAGATCTGAGCTTGCTCAAGAAATGTGGGGTAGTTGTATTGCTGCTGTGTGGGGTGGCCTTGCTGGTCCTCATTGTTGTGCAAAACATACAGGACCTGTTTGCGCCTACTCAGGTGTCGACTGCAGGTATGCATACTGAATGACACATTATTGCTCATGCTTGTATCATGGTGTCATCATTGGCGTCTGGATACTGCTGAATGGTAAATATCAACAAGTTAACCAATGAATTTGAGGCCTGGATCATATCCAGATGGTCAAGTGATATACCAGCTTAAAGTTCTGACATTGAGTGGTATGCAACCACATCATGCGTGTGTGCCTTTGTGAGGGGAGCTGTGTGCTCAGGCACAGTGACAAGACACGTTATCCTGTCCACTGCAACCATGCTCTGTCGCTTTGAATACAGGCACTAGCACAGCGATGAGCTTAGCAGCTATCGGCCAGAGGTGGTGACAAACATCAGAGTGTACATCATGGGCCATGCTGCCGAACAAGTGACCCACCCTGCTGCTAGTCCCGAGGTTGCATCCTCATGCCAGCAGCCCAGGACTGCTTTGCAGAGCAGATTCCATTCCACACAATCTGGGAACAGTGGCAGCAGCCCATGCAGGCTGCAAAGTGTTGCACTACAGGCAGCCAGCGCGCCCTGTTCCAAAACAAGTATCACTTGGCAATACAGGAGCTCAACATTAGTACTGCACAAACACCATTTGATAGTCAACAACTGCCCCTTGACACCCAAAGGTTCAAAGTGGCTGGCTGAAAGCGGGCGGCAAAGATTTGTCTGCAATTAGAACTGCATGTGTGAATGCATGCTGCTGACAAGCCTGTCTACACCTGTATTTTCTGTTCCTGTTAGCTGCTGTGCATTGTAGACAATGCACTCTATGAAAATGCTTGCATACAGACAGTGACCCACTGAAGGAGTGGCAACTCCCAGAGAGTTCCAAGTTCATCGTGCTTATGGGTACAGACCTGTTGTGTTGATATGCACACTGCTTCAGAACCTAAGTATAGCATGTGAGTTGCATATGTGTCATTCGCTATCAGGTGCCAATCTGGGATGCTTGCATGCTGGTGTAGCATCAGCTCAAGACCCCTGTCTTGCTGATAGTATCAACTTGATACAAACATTTGGAGGATGTGCTGAGTATACTGCAGAATTTATCGTAACCTGATGCCAAATGTGAGTTTGCCAGGAATTGCCGTATGTCATTGTCATCTCTCTCTCTTTTGACATGTATTGCGAAGGTACATTGCGAAAACCAGCACAAAGCGGCGAAACACGCATGACTTGGTTGGCGAAGTGGTTCACTGGTTCTTCAGATATACCATGTGACTTGGACCATCAGAATGTACTAGACTGGCTGTAACATGTACGGTAGACCTACATCTAGGTTTGGCTTGATGGTACTTTTTTTGAAAACTGATAGGGACGCTGCAGCAACAAACCTACGGAATTAGCAATACTGATCTACATAAATTGCAAATATTGCTAAGGACCTTGCAGAGGTAATGAAACTATATACATGGAAAACGTGCTGACAGACTGTTTAAGCAACTGATTTAGGTTGCAAGCTCTGACTGATTAGACTGACATAAGGTGGAATGCAGTGAGTCTGATCAGCATCAACCTGCAGTTCCCTTGATAGACTGGATCTCAGACAATGACTGGGAAAACAATATACACTACATGTTCCAGGCATTTGACAATAGAGCACCAGAGAAAATTGCTGGAGTAATGCTGTAATCAAGTAGGGCACTAGTATTGCGACGCCACACGCTCTACACTAATCTAGCTCTACAAAGTTCAGAAGCCAAGCAAAAAGCGACTGGCCACAACAGATTGTCTTTGAGCAAATTGAGTCTTAAGATAAGTGCCTACCACATTGGCTTGATCAGTAGCCAGAAAAGCTGCTACTGAAGGTGAAAGCTGATGGGAAAGGTGGCTAATGGATAGTAGGCTGGTGGCAGTTTCTGTACACACATGCCCAGAAAGGCTGACACAGCATAGTCTGAAAAAATGCATGACAAACTAGTATGCCTGTCACCACCTTTACACTATATGTATATGTACCTTAGTGGATCGAGTTAAACCAGATCTTCAGCTTCTCAGATAGGTTCATGCCTTCAGTAAGGTAATCTTCAAAGTCCCATGAAGCTGGTTGCCACCCCACGTTGGATCGCATATGATCTAGCCTGCCCTGCCTGAAAATTCAGCACTCTCTTGTACGGCCGTAGAGGCCTTCTAGGGTCAAACTCCAGCGCGCTGTTGTCAATATGTTGGAAAGTAAGGTTTTTTAGGTGATAGGGTGGGCTCTTCCAATCTGTTCCCATGTTCTCTTGACCAATGTCAACCAACTTCTCTGACAAAATGCTTGGGTCAGTGATCTTGGCAATGAACTTGTCAGAAAGGTTGTCAAACATAAAGCATAACCGTGAGGTGTCAAATGCCCACTCTAAGGGCTTCCACAATGGCAGCCCATTCCTGACATCATTGACATCTTCAAATCCAAGCAGGTGGACATGTTCAGACCATTCCCACTTGAACAAGTGGGAGCCAATGACTGTAGACGATGGTAGAGCAGCGTTGGTGAGCAGACACCAACATTTGCTACCCTGCAGAGCCCCATATCGGGTTTTGACATGCCTACAGAACAACTGTGCTCCAGGATCGGTTTTGCGGGTGATCTTCCCCTCAGTATACATAAATTTGTCCATCTGTAGCACACCGTGCACTTCTAACAGACCTTTGATCTCAGCCAAAGCCGTCAGAACTTCATTAGAGGTACCTGCATAACACAGTGTATCACAGTGTCCTGTGCTCAAGAGTGAGTCTTCGCCGAAGGTGGGCTATGCAAACACAGCTTTCCAAGAGGAACGCAAAACTGGGTTGAACTGCTGAACATGTATTGCAGTTCATGTAAACTTGTGGCTGCGCCATATTGCTCTCCAGCCATGTCAAAGCTGAGAGGACGCATTGCATCTTCTCAAAAGCAATGCATCCTTACACAAATATGCATGTGCTCAGGCACGTCAGATGCTGTGTAAAGGCATTTGTCACCAACAGGGTGCAGCCTCCCATCACATGCATTATAAGGATGCAGGCAACGGGGCATGCAGCAATTTCAGGGACTAGAGGCCTAAGTTGATATGACATGCAGTGCAAACAAACATTCAGCTAAGCTCAGGCTGCTTGAGATCTTTGTGTAGACGCATCGACACAAAGTTTCAAAGTACAGCACACCCTCAAATGAACAACCAATGAACAACCAATGAGTGCTAGGTGGTTCAGCTCTGTTCACAGAAGATCACCTTGAGTTGGTTCCACTTCAGCCAGTATAGCGTTGGCATCAGCAATGCACATGCCAGCATCTGTCATGTCCTTTTTTGTGATCTTCTGGAAAGCCTTGCTGACTGCTCTGCTTGCTGCACATCCCATGTCATCCAACACTTTCTTGACATGGTCCTTGCGCTCTTCAGGAATGTCCCCCTTGTCCACTAGCTCACCGGTTGTAGTCATGCTGCAGCAAGGCAGACAGAGGCTCACAGTTGGGTTACAATTGACTTTGCATGAAAGATGCCCTAAAGTCTGGAACATAAGCAAAAGCTGAACGAGCAAGTACTCTGGAGCTATCACACGCCCGTTCTGGTTTCACAACTGAAGTCATTTTCTTCTTCTTCTGGACCTATCTCTGCATGCGTAGGGTGAACGCAGAGACCTATCTCTGCACGCGTAGGGTGAACGCAGATTGGAGCGACAAACGATTGCTGGTGCCTCTGCAATTTTGGACTCATCTGTATGGCGTGTGCAAGGCACGAGCTCTGCTTTTCGAGTTCGTGCTGAAGACTTATGCATGACAACCGATTCCGAGCAACAAAGAGGCATCGACAACGAACACGGCAGGTAATGGTCTGCCTGATCATTTCAACCCATTATGTCACAACTGTGATAACCCAGACTGAGGCTGTCTCAGGCAACAGCGGCAGCCTCTATCTGTAGTGGTGTCTACTGTGGTCAAGGCCTGGTTTCAAGATACCTTGAAGGTAACAAACATTGCAGCATGACACAAATAACCTCACAAATGTTGTGGTTTGTGCTCATGGTGCATGTTGTCAGAAATCAATCGTCCTTGATCGAGCTTGCATCCAAGAACATACACAACATCCGTAGGCAGCTACGCAAGGAGAAGCAGAGCAAATGCTTGTGCTGTCAAGCATGTTGGAGGCTGGGTATGGCTGCAGTCCAAATGCATCACAGGCCAGAATGTGGGCTGACAAGGCACACAAGGGGTTGCAAAGTACCCAATAGGTCAGGCTGATGGTACAGGCCACGCTGCATACAACACGCTGGCGTGCCTGGAGCATGCATGCAATTAGGGGAGAGATTCATTGGCCCATGACTGCAACATGTAATTTATGCAAGTCAAAGTCATCAACTGCACCTCAGCTTGTGCGTGACAGGTCCGCAGTTACTGATGCAGCAGCATGGCATGAGTTGATGTCAATGATTCATCATTGCCACTGCAGGCTTGACAAAAGCAGTGGTATAAAAACAGGTCCTTGTGAAGGATATGCAAGTTATAATGCCAGCTTTTCATGGCAGTAGCAGTACTCTTGTGAGCTGTGATGTTTGTGCTCAAATCGACAGTGTAGGTTGCTGCAGTTTAGTGCAGGCAGCAAATGCAGAGACCTTAGGTCAGGGACATGTACTAGTCATGCTGTGTGTCACACATGCTCATGTATGTGGGCCCTGGCCAGACTTATCACCGCACATACCTCAAGTGTCTACGCAGTTCATAAGGCTGTGTGTAAATAGGTCAACAAACACAAACACCAGCAGCAATGAGTTTTCACCACGAATCAGCTGAATTCTCCACCGCCAACATCACATGGCTACGAGAAGAGCAGGATGTGATTCCTTTGTACTAGTCACCAACAAAACGCACTCCCCAATGATGACCACTAACCGTTGGATCAGAAATTCATTCCTTGAATTTGTTTGCAACCCTGGTGTCATGATGCTCCTGAATATGCATTGTAAAAGCCCTCGAAGCATTGCTGATTAGCTTCTTCTATCACTCTGCAACACACATAACATATTGGATCTCCAGACATGCCTAACAATTCCAAGGCATATGCAAAGAACCTCTACTGAAAGAGCAGGAGCATTATAACAATGATCAACAGGACTTTTGACAAAAACAGCATGGTCGTTGGTGTGAACTATGCTGCTATAATCTGACCCACCAGAACAGATGCATCATGCTGTTCCTTAACAATACCTGTGACAGTCTTAGCAGGCCAGCAGATTCCCGCTGACTTGAGTTGAAAGTGTGGGGGAACGGGTGATTGGCAAGAGGTATGCCTGCATGCTGGAGCTGGCCAGCAGGGAGTTGTGAGTGGGACCTTTGCTCCACCAACCAAGGTGGGGGTGGCGCTGGCGCTGGCATCAAGGATGGTGGCTGCATCCTTGGCATGCCTACTGGTGCCTGCCCTACACCCAGCACTCATACAACTTGTTTACTTGCAAATGTACTGCTGGCAATCACCTAAAACGCATGGCAACAGCCTGGCATCAACAGACAGTCTGTGGTCTACATGCTTCTCAGTGCTATCTCGACTTGCAGTGTTAGATGTGGTGGACAAGCTTGTATACATGTTTGCTGGTGGGGTATGGACTGCTCTGTGACTGCTCTGCCACAAGCTCTGTACACCAACCAGCCACCAACAGCTTGCAGCCTGCATAGTCAGCCACATGCGTCTGCTGCAGCTGTGGGCACAGCAAATGGTCTGTCACTTTAGGCTCCTCCACAAGTCAACAAGGTCCAGACTGTAACTGTTAGAGTTACTCTGCTACTGTAGCATGGTGCGGCTGAGACCTGAAATAATGCGGGCGGGCATGTTGGGGTTGGGGGAGTGCAGCAGGGCCAGCTGGTGGCTGGTGGACACCTGCTGCTGGTCTGCCATGTGGAGCAGCTGCTGCAGGCTGGCACCTTCCAGCCTACAGCTCAAGTCACCCTGCTGCACCGCACACAAGCACTCTCTGCTGAATGGCAGCCTGACTGCATGGTGCTGTTGATTTGCTGAAGACACAACAGCGCAACCTGAAGTGAATGTTGGAGCTGCTGAATGCCATGTGAACAGCAAGCATCAAGGACTCCACACAAACGGAGTTGAGACAGCAACCTGTTGTTGTGCCTGCTGATGTGTACAAGGAGAGCAGCTTATGCTTGGCCATAGCATGCATGACTAATGAAGCGTTGAATGAAGATGACAAGACACTTTTCAACTGGGCATTCTGCTGTCAACATGGCACATGTAATGCACACAATGAGTGTGGAATGACAGAATGGGCAGAAAGACAATGATGCATTCTGCCTATAAGCTATGTAGAGCAACTGACCATCAGCGATCCCTCAACGCAAGCCATGATGTGTGAGCACAGACAATGACGCCAAAGAGGGCAGAATGGCTGTTTCCCTGCATAACCCACCTGTGCTGGCGGCATGTATCTGGCAGGATGGTGCTGCTGATTCAGGTGGTGGCGGTGACTGGGAAAGAGAGTCACAGCTTCTCCTAAAGCTTCCTGCCTCACTCCAGGTCTGTCAGCTGCAGGGCAGCTACAGCCTCTACTGGCCAATGCAGGGCATGGAGAAGTACATCTTGGAACTGCACACTGACACAAATCTGCACATGCATAGATGTGCATTGCAATACATGTGGTGACAGTGCACGGCATGGCCCATGCAGCATAGACAGCCAAATTTGTGCAATTTCGGCCGAATTTGTGACACGCCAGTACCTCAACAGGTCTGTGGTTTACACATGGCGGATGAGCACTCAGCTAAACAAGAGTGAGCTGACCAATGTGCTTTTCTGTCCAGAAGGTTGTCACACAATGTATGCAGCGTACAAGCTGGATGGCTATGAGCTAATCACTGCAAGTTTGTGCCTAGCATACCAGCTTCATGCTCTTGACTGGCGTGTGATGTAAAAGGAGGGTGATGGTGCCTGGTGGGTGCAGGGTAGGCTGCCGGCATGGGGCTCTGTGCACATGCAGCCTGCTGGCTTGCAAACACCTCCTGTGACAGGCACCGCACCCAGATGGTACCAGTTCAATAACCAGTGGTGGTGTTGCAGGGCAAAATCCCACATTGCGCATTAGATGCCCCTTGACTCATGGTACCCTGCTACAGCTGGCACACAATTGACAATTTTGTTCAAGACAATGTGGCAGACTGTTCATGCATCCACACTATATACCCAAGGCTCTTCAGGCAGCATTGACTATGTATGCCAGGGTACCTTATTCAATAAACTTTTACTTTATCCATATGTCTGCATACAAAAGCAGACGGCAAGTGAAACAGCGATGAAAGCTGTGAACCTCGTTCGCGGTTGACGTGCTATGCATGCTGAAGGCTGTGCTTGGTGATATTTGCAGCAACCTGTTTGCAAAAGCCTCATGGCAAGCAGGCATGAGACATGCTGAGCAGCAGGCACAGCGTATTTTGATGAAAGTGCGATAGTAAGACAGTAGCAAGCCAAGCAGTGGACGTGATGTCATCGGACACTTGGACAACAGAAAGCATGCTTACCTGAGACCTGAAGGTGTCATCAGAGTCAAGTTGCGCCTCTGCTTGCTGCCTCCTGCGCTCTGCTGGCCTGCCAACATCATCTGCCTGTTGTGTGGCAGCATGAGCATGTGCATGTGGTTGCCGCTGCTGAGGTGTGGTTGCATTGTTCCAGCCTTCAGCCAGCAGAATCTTCCAGTCCTGCCATGGCAACCCACTGCTCATGTCCACCAGCACAGCCTTGCTCAAGCACATGTGTGTATCATGATTAGCGATTCTCTCCCCTACTAATGTCAGTTCACTACACCGGGCAGCACATCTCAGTACACGTTTGTCTGATTGGCGCACCTACAGAGACAGATGGGATACATCCCAAAAACCATGGTACAAGTGAACACATCAGTGCCCACATGCAATGCTGTAAGCAAACGGAGCCTCGCACTGCAAGCACAAGGATGCCAAAGTGCAAACACCAATGCTGCAGGTCAAGGTAAACGCTACAGACCTCCTGTCTTGGTGATGCAAGTTGGACTGCAGACTGCCGCAGAAATTGGTCCTGTTCTTGAGAGCCAGTAGCAACGTGGGCCAGCTGAGCCAGGGTATGCTGTGAGGATTTGTGTCCAACCTGTTGCCGCAACTGTGCTGAATGCATTGGGATGGTCCTGCTGCCTTCAGCTGCAGCAGTGTCCACCTGCAGTCACAAGGTATGCAGCCCTGCTTTGAATGAACCTGCAGCGTCTAGCGGTGTCACTAAGAGCATGTTTTTGACAGTGATAGGAAATGCAAAGGAAGTGTACAATGAATGGAGTCAAGTGGCTCACAAAGCATGGTGGCATGGTGACTCCCTTCCCTGACTTGCGCACATTGACTGGTGATGTGCGGCAAGCAGATGCTGCTGTTTGATTTCCTTAGTATGCTGTTCAACGCATGCAGTGCATGGGACTGATACTTGGAGCAGCTCAAAGTTCATTGTGTCATGGCTGCATAGATCATCCAATGCAGTGAGGCAGCGGTGGCTCATACTCAATGAGGGCAGGGCAGCTCCAGAGTGCGCTGTAGTTGTGCCATGTCCGACGTTTTGTTGAACTCAATCTTGGTAAGCAAGGTGCCCGTTTTTCTTGATTGTCATTGTCCACATATGCAGTGCTTCTGGTCTTGATGCTTTGAGGACATCCAACATTACAAGGCTGGTGTAACAAACACAACACTAGGCCTTCCCCATGATGTAGAGTCAAACCTGGTATACTTCACAGGGCTCAGGAGTGCTTTCATCAGCTGGGCTGTTGCTCTCATTTGCCTGGACATGCCTGTCCTCTGGATTGGAGTGCAAGTGAGGTGCAGGGGCAGCAGGGGGCACGTACAGTGCACCTGCATATGCACACATCTGGCGTCCAGGTCTAGTCAATGGTAGCTGCATGCAGGTGACCAGCCTGATTCCCACAGGTTGTCCAAGTCCTTTGCTCAAGATTGCAGCATGGAGTCATGCAAAATGACAATGTTGGCAGCAACGAGTTGTTGCTCAGCACCAGTATATGTGAAACGCCACCGATCAACAGCAGCAAAAGATCTGCTGGTACGAGACTGTGCCTTCATCACGCATGCAAGCCTCCCATGCAAAGCTCATGTTTGTTGTCTCACAACCAAGCGCTGTCTGATGCATATGACGAGCACACACCTCTGAAGGCATGCTTGTCCACATTGACAGACACAAAGTAGCCGTGATCAAATTTGGCATCTACATGCCCAGTCAATGGCTTTCCCACGAGGGAGGTCCCAGGGGGTATGGACACCCCCTGATGAAACGCTGTCAGTGATAGCGGCACAGCAGCATGATGACTGGGCGTTGCCCCCTGAGGTGCATCCATCCGCCTTCGCTTGGACATGTCACTGGTGGACACTGTACCAAGCTCTGCCTTGATGTAGGGTTCCATACCTGCACCTGCCAGCTCACCTCATACTGCTGATACAAGTCTGCAGTGCTCTTGTCTGTGCTGGGCGTGCAGACGCCTATCCAAATGTTGTGCACACAAAGATTGCAAGTAAGATCAACTCCACTTGCAGGGCAGATGTTAGCAAGCCATCAAGGTGATAAACAGATGCATCAGAGATCATTGTTGGACAAGGTGAGTGCGTACCGTCAGTGCTGATGCATGTGGGAAGGAAGAGATTGAGTGGAAGCAATACTGACCAGGAGGGGCAGACATAGGCCCTGTATTTCTGTGAAGATACACCTGCTCAAAGTTGAATAGGAGCTTGCTGTACATCTTGCGCAAGGTGAATGACTTGGACGTGAAGCTTGCTGGAAACTGAAATGGGACGGAGACGTCACTCCATTTCTTGCCAGTAATGACAGCCTCCAGACCACCAAGATGTGTCACCTGTCCACAAGAGACAGCCTTTGATTTCTGTCATACTCAAGCTGTCACTATTGCATGATGAGCTTCCTGTGCTCAATGGCATGTCAAGGCTGGATGGGACACATTGCATAGCTGTTGCATGACGCATGATGTGGCTGGAATAACTTTGATTGGTCTCCACAGCAGCTTTTGCTGGCTGATGCATACCGGGTGCAGCGCCAGTGTGCTCAGCTCACCTGCTTGTACAGCAGAAACAGGTCTAGTTCCCTGCCAGAGACCTGTGGCACTCTGTATTGTGTACCCATCTCCTCATGTAGTCGCTTGAGTGCTTGAGTAAAGACCATTTTGTCAGCAATGACTTCTTGTTGAGACAACTCTGCTCTAGGATAGTGTGACTCTGTGTTTACCCCACTGGTTCCTGCTGCACATGACTCAGCATGAGTACTGGTCTGTGCCTGCATAAGCTGCTGAGGCAAAAGCTGTCAGCGAATACTGTTGGCACATGCAGCTGCTCCTGATGAGCGACCTTTGGGGGTACACAACAACATTGTAACACTGTCAAGTCGAAAGGGTCTGTTAGTACCTGCGACTGAGGGCACTACAGCCATGCCTGACGGCCCAAAATTGTCATCGAGACTCTGACACACTTGTATTGCTCCCAACTTGCATATGCGTTGGTTGTCAGCAGAACGTGACACACAGATGTCGACATGTGGTTGACCATCGATTTTCAGCTGAAAGTCAGCCAGGAGAAGTCACGAAGAGCTGCGAGGGTTGATGTGACGACCGAGGCGGGAGTCAATTAGCTCGCCATCAGTCGCCTGTGACTGCTTTGCCTAATTGACTTGCGCTGAAGAAGGACTAAAAACACGATGAGTTTCTGGCCGTGCAACACAGCGCGCCCGCGGCTGAACAAAACACGTTTCGCTGCCTGTTCTAGCTATAGCTTACAAGCTAGCGTTCACTTTAACCCTGGTGCGGTGTTGTGTTAGCACACTTGCGCTGAGAAGCCTCGGCGTGACGTATTTTGTAGTTGTCGCGTACAGACTGAGTTGCCTGATCTCCTGGCAAAGCACGGATTGAAAGCCGAATCGTGCGACTGCTGGAACCCCTCTGCTTACTGAAGCGTGCCAGGCCGCTTCTCAGATCCTTCAGCGGTAGCAATCCTCGTTTGTTTGTCTCAAAGAGAAGGATACCAATTTCAGAAACTCAACTCGTCACTGTCATCGCAGTTGCGCACAGCAAGGGCGATCGCAGCTTGAGAAGTTGGGGGGGGGTTCAAGTCAGTTGCAAGTTCACTGCACGTACCAGTCACAAAAGTTACGTAATCCCGTTTACTCCCGCGCAGTTCGGGGATGCCAGTGGAGTTTTCAGTCATTTACCATCCCCCATTGCCCATGATGTGTTTGATGTGGGGTGTTTTCACGTGATATATCTTCATAAATCATTCCCAACAGAACAATTCCTGCTGCACTACGTTGAGCAATCGAATTCAGCTACCAGCACTGTGAATTACAAAAGACTTGTTACAGAGACTTCTCTTTGAGAGATAGTCCCACAGACGCTGCATCCTGCATGCCTAAAAGCAGCATGCTGATCTTATCGACTTCTTGCTGCAGTGGCACCAATGTGCGCTGTACCAGCTCATTCCTGGCTGCTCTATCCCTCTGGGCATTCACCGCAGCCTCTAGCCTCTCAGATGTGGCAGCAACCTGAGCAGATGCTTCTGCAGCCTGTGCCTGTGCTTCTTGCAACCTGCAATTGAACGCATTGCCACCTCACTATGTGACAATCTCTAGCGTATTTTGGTTCAGGCAATCTGAGGCATCCTCTGTAAACGCAACAAGTCTTCTGTTGCAACCAAAACCTCAAAGCAATTCAGTAAGCGCAGGTGACTCACGCAGCTGTGGTTTAAAACACACTGAGAACAGCAACATTTATTTCGTCAAAAGCAGCTCTACATGCAAATTGCATGAAAGCTTACTGCTTTGTAGTAGCATGTTCCAGGGCTTTCTGGTGGTGCAAGGCATGCTGCAGGCAAATCATGGTAGCCTGTGCAGCCTGCTGCTCCTGCTGCCCTTCGACAAGCTCGTTTTGAAGAACTCGGCACCGCATGGTCAGCATCGTCATCTGACTCTGTAACCTGCACATGTCACAACCTGTTTTACCCTGTGCTGCCGCATTTCTTCTGCTGCAAACACCTGTCATAGCAGTTGCTGAAGGTGACCCACCTGGAGGCAGTCAGAGCGTCAGGGTCTGGCAGCACGGTGCTGGTTGAGGTGTCATGCTGATCAGCGCCAGAAATGCTGTCATGATCTGCAGTGCTGACACGTGGCGCAGGCTGCAATCCAAGCTGTCTGCTCTGGGCTGCAAAGCTGGCAATGAGCTGCTGCAAAGACACATTTGGAGCCTGCAGACAATGATTATGCCTTTGCTGCGCAGCTTGCATTCCCGTGCTGAAATAGGAGTGAATGCAAAAGGGATGCAGATGAAAACAAGCAGCAGCTGCACAGCTCCACCTGTGATTGTATGACTTCTCGGCAGCAGGGACACAGTCTCTTCTTGTGCCGCTGAGTGTGGGACTGAATACAAACGCTGCAGAAGGTATGACCTGCACTCATTACCACAAATGACATGAGAATGTAACACCGCGACATGATACAGCCTCTCAAGGTGGCACAACTTCAAGACAGGCAGTGCATGTTGTGTGGGCTCAAGCTGCGTAGTTTTGCTGTGAATTTAAACTTCCCGAGACTTATTGATGCACAGCTGTGCATACCACAAGGGAACAGGAGAATGGGCGCATTCTGAGGAGGGACCATCAGCTCATAGCAGATAGGACATGTGTGGCTCTCTATTTCTTGGGACAAACTCCCCTCAATCTGCTGCCGAGCGCGTTGATGCTTTGATTCTGTTTTGACTGAGCTCTTCTGTAACTCAGCTTGCAGTTCAGATCTTAACCTCACTGTGGGTGGAAACAAATCTTTGAATCAGAGCTGTGTTATTGCATTGGATGACTGTATTGCCCAGAGTCACTGGCAACTTACCTGTGATGCGCTGTGTGAGCTGATCAAGCACATCCTCTGAGCGCACGGAAGCAGGCAAATGAGAATTACCCGCTGATGTGGCCAGCAAACCTGCCGCTACAAAAACAAATGACGCCCAGAAGTCTACTCAGGACAAGGCTGATGTTCTTCACGACGCAGACCTGTGTTTTGAAGTTGTTGAAGTACGCTGTCCTTTTCTTGCTCTGCAGCACGCTGTGCAAACCAGAGCGCCTGCCTGCGCACAGCACATGATGAATGTGAAAGCGTGCTTCATTGTACATAGCAGCAACGGCAGGGTGTCAGAGCCCCGCACCGGGCTCTCAGCTGTTCAACCATGCTGTGCTGCTTAGTCACTATGTGACTTGAACAATGCGCTCGGTCCAGAGATGCAACCTGTTGATATGACACGATTAGGGAAGCCGAAATTTGTGGAGCTGAAATTGGGTGAGTTGGGGAAGCTCAACTTGATCGGTGGCGTTATATATAGCTGCATGCAGGGCGCTTTGCAAAAGGATGCCCTGATTGCGGCCTTGCACCTGGTCTTGCACGGCAAAGACTGAGGGGGAGCGTGCAATACGAGCAGCTGCTTCGGTCCCGTAGCAGTAGCAGTAAGCAGAGCAGCGAAATCTACGACCGTCAGCTAGGTTGATCGGCTGGCGACCAGTTTTTCAGCCTGACTTTGCTCCCAAGCAAGCTGACACCCTGTTAACAAGCTTGCTATGGTTTGCATTAGGGCGGCAACAATCAATGACTTGTTGGCAATGCAAGCCTGCAACTTACTTTGCCTGCCCGAAAACTATCAGCTTAAGGTGTGACAACTTGCTGTCTGGGACTATGTCTCTGCTATGCAGCTCTGGACTTCCGTTGACACTGGTGATGCTCTGCAGTACTACTTCTACCACGTCTTGTCGTGGCCACAGCTTCTTCACGTGGCTGAAGACTACAATGGGCACATAGTTGGCTATGTGCTGGCAAAGATGTAAGTCAGTTGGTTTGTGCTGCAGCTCTTTCAACAGCTTTCAGAGTCAATTCTTATCTATGAGAGCATTGCCTGAAAATACATTCTGTGGTCTGCAGGGAGGAAGATGCTGCTGAACCTCATGGGCACATCACGTCTTTGGCTGTTGCAAGGACACATAGGAAATTAGGCCTGGCATCAAAGCTAATGCAATCAGCGCGTAAGTCACATATGCTTGCTGTGCTTGTTGTCCTGGATGCTTGAGTCAAGTCATGAAAAAGTGATACTGTGACTTGCAGACAAAGCTATGGCAGAGGTGTTTGGAGCACACTATGTGTCTCTGCATGTCCGAGTGACAAATCAGGCGGCATACCATCTATACAGGGAGACCCTAGGATATGAGTAAGCTGCAATCTGTCTCTTGTTGCTTGCATTGCTTGCAATGCACCTGGTATGTCAATGTGGGCCACTGCAATTGATTGCAGTTGCAGTTGCGCTGTGCCAACAGAGGACACCTGTGCTCCTGAAACCATGCTGACGAGTTGCTCATGTAACTCTACAAAGCTTGTGACTCTAGCTCACACCCATCATTGAGACACCATTTTTGGTGTGCAGTGTCAATGACGTGGAGGAAAAGTATTATGCTGACGGTGAAGATGCATACGACATGCGCAAGTCCTTCAAGGATGTAAAAAGCAAGCCTGCCATACTGCCAAAGGGGTCTAGTCAACAAAAGCCGAAGCAAGCAACAGCTAGAGCGTCAGAAGTTCCAGAGCCTTCTGTATCCCAGATCAGCAATGCTGAAGAACCAGCAGCTGCAGCCCAAGATACCAAAGCAGACAGCAAGTCAGCTGATACTGCCGAGAAAACTGCTGTTGCCTCTGGCACTAGTGAAGGCAAAGGTGTACAGGCAAAAGCCAAGACATCCAAAAGCAAGAAGCGATAACAGCTATCTCATGTCCAGTAATGGGCAGTTGGTTATTATGCACTGTGTTGGCAGGGCAGTCTCCAGTGTGCATACAAGCGTCTCTTTTCAAGTCTATGCTTTGGTGACACACCTGAACCAGGTGTTTGTGAGATTGCTCCACAGTATGCTACTCTGTTGTATGGTCACTGATTGCTTGCGTCCATTCTGTAAAGTCCATTGCATGGTCCCTTCAATGTATGGTGCTGCACTTTGTTTGCAGCTCCGTAACCATGTCTGTCACTTTGCTGCCATCGACTAAAGTGTGAAGCAGATCTGTCTGCACACCACTGGTGGCCACAATGAATGGGCCACTCATATTTTTGGACTTTGCCCAATTAAGAACGCAAGTTGTGATCCTCCCGCGACTGTGATCCTGATTCGAACTGAAACCAGGTGTGGACGCATGTAACAAACTAAACACTATGTAACAGCATCAGACTAGGACTGCTGAATGTCTAGTGAGTGGGTCCCGTCAGCCGATCCCTAAGCGCAGGATTCAATCAGGTGATCTCATGAGACTGAGTATTTGCATTTGCTCTCAGCCATTGTTCGTGATGATATCATTGTATATCATCGATAAGCAATGGGCAGGCAGACAGTGGGCAGGGGGTTTAGTGATAATAAGCGATGGGCAGGCAGACTGTGGGTAAACGGGAGAAGTGGTTGTAGACAATGGCCAGGCAGGCTGTGGGCAGAGGGGTTTAGTGGTTGTAGGCGATGGGCAGGCAGACAGTGGGCAGAGGGATTCAGTGGTTTTAGGCAGTGGGCAGGCAGACAGTGGGCGGAGGGATTTAGTGGTTTTAGGCAGTGGGCAGGCAGGCAGTGCGCGGAGGGATTTAGTGATTCTAGGCAGTGGGCAGGCAGGCAGTGGGCGGAGGGATTTAGTGATTTTAGGCAGTGGGCAGGCAGGCAGTGGGCGGAGGGATTTAGTGATTTTAGGCAGTGGGCAGGCAGACAGTGGGCGGAGGGATTTAGTGATTTTAGGCAGTGGGCAGGCAGACAGTGGGCCGGGCAAAGGTGGTTAAAATAATTGACGTATATGAACTGCATACACGCACTTGTGACTTGTCCAGGTATGGGACGCGGGAAAGGCACTTTTACCCTACCGACAGACAAGCGGTCAGCTTGAGCGCGGCACGGACCAAAACCTGTGCATCTCTGTAGACTGAAGGGCGTTTACAGCTCGTGTCAACTCGAGAAGCGTACAAGACTGCTTTGGCGGTGTACAGAGGCATCTGATCAACATGTTGATCTTGCAAGAAAACGTCGTGGTGCACCGCTCAAGAGTCCAGGAACTTCCTACTTCAAATTCTTTCAAGTCTTCCAAGACTGTGTAAAGCCGCGCAGCCATTCTGGTAGGCTGTGCTGGAATTTCCACCTGCATTACAACATGTATAAGGATTGCAAGTCGGTCGTAGCTCAACTCCTACCAAGGAGAGTGAATGACTGCATGACGTCTGCAACAATTCACACATGAGCAGGAGTACTTTGTGTGCTGATGAACCTAGCCGGCAAGATTGCATGCAACACAGTGTTTCAAATAGCTCAGCTGCTCATGTGTAACGGGGCGAAGGTGAAAAGGTCGTGCTAGCGTGTCAGGGTGCGCATTATCCACCCTGTTACATTCCCCCCCCGTTAAATCCGAGGCCACCGTGACTCGGGCCCCTTAACGTCAGGTGTAGTTGCAAGGCACCCCCAATCGGGCACTACCCTCAAGGGAAAGAAGTAACTGCCTTTACCTCCCCGCGCGGAAGCGTTTTCAAGGATTCGAACTTGCGACTGGAAGCGTACTCTCTTCACAGCCCAATGCGCTATCCAATAGCGGCAAGTTCCCGACATCCGAAACCAAGTGTAACGGGGCGAAGGTGAAAAGGTCGTGCTAGCGTGTCAGGGTGCGCATTATCCACCTTGCTACATCATGCGGCACATCAGCGTATATGCAGGAGCCTGTTGCCACCCAGCGATGTGCCATATGGATGCATGGGTTGAGTGTCACATGTTGCTAGCCACAAACAACCTCACTTGTGGTCCAGTATGTCCGACCTGCTTTGCCCTGTTCTCCATCAAGGCTAAGACTCACACTCCTGTGTGGCTACACATGGCCTAGCTCGGGACTTGCTCCAATTCGATAGTGCAATATACAACAGCATGCTACACCATATGTTTGTCTGTGAAGCAGTTCAACTGTGCCACAAATCATAGCACTAATCTGGCCATCTTTCCAGTGACTTTGCTGGAGAAACTATGAAGTCACGCCCTGTTACTAAGCAAACATTTGGCTCTGACTTTTTGTAACATCTATAACACACTAGGGTTCCATCAGGATATACTGCAAAGATTTTGCTGCCAATGCGAGTATGGCACATGGCACATGCACGCTCCTCGCTTGTCAAAGCTCTCCTGGATAGTAACTGCAGCCAAACATACCAAATGTCGGCCGAAAAACGTCCAAGCCAACATTGACATCGATCCTCAGTTGCACAGTCACAGTCACAGCAGTGTACATACAACAGCATACCTCAGCTCTGTCAACTGAGGCAGAAAGAGTGCAGGCCTTGTGCAAGCTCCTGATAATACTCCCCTGCCTGTGGCGATGCAGGCGCTCACAAAGCAGATGAGACAGTATGTCAACTCCTGCTGACAGTGGCATCTCCTCTGATAAGGCTCCAAGCACCTGCAGAGGATCCAGGTCTGCCCCTGCAACCCACCAGCGACTTTGATGACAGCACATATGCTGCTGGTGCTTTAGCAGCATGCATGGCAGGGGAGTGAATGCTGATGTGGTGGGCAGACTTGCTGCTGTTGTTGAGATATGATTGCACACAGTACAAAGCGTCCATGGAGAACACCTTTGAATACTCTCCCATCTGCACACAACTTGCTCACACAAACAGCCACTGTTGTTCCGCTGCTGGCACCATGAGCATATGGCATACAGTTGCTGTACAGAGCAAACACAAGTATGGCCTGCCTGCCTGCAGAGGTCTTTGTGGCCAACACTCAGGATGAACCAGGATCAATCTGACCGGTGACAAGCTACTCTGTCTGATTCAGGCTGGTGACACTGCAGCGATGTAGTGTTGCAGTAAGGGCAGGAGGTAACCTTGAGCAGCCAGAAGGTGGCAGGCCTGAGCAAACATGGGGGGGCGGCCCTGGCCGGGGTGCAGCAGCATGTCCAGCAGCAGTGCGTGCGTGGCTTGACCACCCTTCAGCCCTTGTTCTGCACAATATCTCTCTGCCTCCACCATGTCTTCAAGCTCTATTGCGAGTATTCGCAGAGCTGCTGTGTCGTCGCCCACCTGTGGCAACAACAGTGTTCTTGACGCAGACAAACTTGCTGCATGGCCTTTGCTCTGGCCTGATCAGGCCTTGCAATCGTCCAGAACTGTGCTGTAAGTGTACAGATCAAAAGCAAGACCACGCTCGACAGGACAGCTGCAGTCGGTTGGAAGGGCAAGCTACAATACCATGTGCAAATATATATAACCATAGCTTTGCGGGTGAAGCAGCAACCTCTGCATACTGTGTCAGCACCGCTGCAGCCTGGCAAACAACGCATTCATGCTGTGCTGCACAGTGAGTCCTGTCTAGTCTGACAGGGCGTGGAAGGTGCAAGCCAGCATGGATACAGAGACGTGGCCTTGACCAGATATGCCCAACAGGTGCAGACCTTGCTGTGCAGGAGGACTTGCTCTTGCCAGAGTGGACTGCCTCGTATGCGAGCCAGCACCAGGCGCGCATCATACCGGCTGGACTGCTTCAGGAAGCTCCTCAAGCGGCCTTGTACCTCTGCCAAAGCAGGGCTGCCAGTCTGGTTGACAGCTGCCTGATGGCCCTGGCTAGAAGCTGGAGAGGCTTCCATGTCAGCACCTGAACTGCATGCAAGGGATAGTGTGTTCCAACCTGTGGAGTGCGTCAATGACAGCACCAGTACTCACAAATTTGATTAAGCAGCTGATGCAAGCAGTAGATAAGCTGTATTTTGTGCTGGGCTGGCAACGGTTGTGCATGATTGCTGTACTGGCTTTACCTTGCGGATCCAACAATTAAGTAAGATCCTATGTGCACTGTTTAGCAGTGTGCTCACATTGTGCCAGATGGAAAGATTGCTGGCCCTGCCATGCTCTGCTGCAGAGCACTGCCTATTCCTGTACATTATTTGCAGGGTACGCTCACACTGCCTTCCCATGGCTTGGCAGACAAAAGCTACGGCGCATTCATGCAAAGCTACTACACCAAATGATGTGCTTCATGCAGGACTGCACCCGAGGTTTGAGGCGGTGGCAACAGCTGCAGGGCAACATCAGCCAGGGTCAGAGCCAGCTCAGTGTGCAGAGCGGTTTGTGAGCTGCCTTGTTGGCAGACGAGGTAGTCCAGGTAGCGCCACAGCAAGTCAGGGGAGCCCCCCTCGCCCCGCACCAGCTTCAGCCCAGTCTCATCATCAACCTCCCTTGTCTGTCACATACCAAGGACAGGTGGGGCAACGAAAGTCGTGGCAATGATGGTGGAGGCAATGGCAGTTGCGACAATGACAATTGCAGCAATGACAGTTGCGGCAATTATGGTTAAGGCAATGACAGTTGTAGCAATGACAGTTGCGGCAGTGATGGTCAAGGCAATGATGGTCAAGGCAATGATTATCGTGGCAAGGAGAAGACCTGTCCAAGAAGTGTGTGACATGCTGCACGTGCTTGAGGGTACTTTTGGATAATGATTTGGAAGCATGTGATGCAGCCATGCAATGAGTGCAAGCTGGTGTTGTACATTGCATGCTTCATGTTCATGTTTCCTTCTGTTTAGTGGTGTACTGCAGACTAAGTGCATGATGGCATGCAAGGCATGCAGTGCCAACATCGCCACAGCGGTGGATGCAAGCCACGACGCAAGCGGTGACATAACTGATCAAGATGGCATGCCGTTCAGGATCACATGCTTCTCCATCAGTTCAACAAGCAACCTCAGGCCTTCCCTGCCAGCCGCATGCTCAGAAAGCTGTCTTAGGCAGGTGCAACTTGTGACCTCATGCACAAAGCTAAAGTTGGCTGGCAGGCCTACTTAAGTCATCTGCGGGTAGCTAGCTTTGGCAGCATGTCAATGTCACTCAACACAGTGCAGCCTTGTACAACATGCTCTGCCGGCTGGTACCAGCAGCATGTTGTTGTTGGTGTGAGAGTGTGCTGCATGCAACAAGAGCTGGCTGGTGGGTTGGAAGGAGGGGGTTGGGGGAGGGGGGGGGGGCGAGGGATACCTTGAGCACTGAGAGAGCATGCTTGGGGGAGGCAGAGATGAGCCAAGGCAGGTAGGTGAGCACCACAGCAGTGGGTGCAGCATGTCTGTTCAGCAGCACTTTGGTGGCCCTCTGTACGGCACTCTGCTGCCTCTTCAGCTTCTCACCCTCGGCGCCCTGATTCTCATCTGCAATCTCCTGCACAGCATGCTTGACCAGATGAAGGACACTGCCTACTTGTACACAGCCACCTGTGCTCAGGGGTCATGTCTGTGCGTAACACATTGTGCTGCTTGCTGACAGACATCAGACTTGTGACGTGTGATGTCAGCAGGTGCTTGAGTGCATTGCAGAATCGACAATGTGGCAGTTGGACACGGTGCCACAAGAGGGAAATTTGTCAAGTGATAAGCTCAGGAGCAACACCGCATCCCATAACAGAGTGACACAGAATTGGTCCTTGACATGCCAGACAACCAGAATGACACCATCATTGCGCCCTCTACAGACCAACAGCAATGAACAGGAACTGGATGAATAATATGCCTTGGCAGGTGCTCTGACATGTTCCAGGTGGTGGAAGTGGAATTTACCTGGACTGTTCTTTATCATCATTCTGCACTGTCTAGCAGGGCTGCCAGGCCTGCTTATGTATGCACAGTCATATGGAATGTCACCCAAGAACAAGGCTGGACACAGGGACTGACCTTCCAGAGAGCAAGGCCAGCAGCAGGCTGGCCAGCAGCGGCATACAGCTGCGCCAGTGTGTCAGACTGGCCCTTCCTCTGCAAGAGGCCTGCCACCACATCTGGGGTCACCTGCTGAGGCCCCTCAGCAAAGCTAGCCAGAC
>JAABUW010003251.1_pt1 | contig 23444 bp, 17 predicted proteins | sample 5560081 | NCBI WGS metagenome assembly JAABUW01 (sample SAMN10711882, study PRJNA513363) | rock metagenome | isolation source: Antarctica rocks | place: Antarctica: Victoria Land, Knobhead sud
ACGAAGGCAGCAAGAGACGGCATAGACGTGACGAGAATGACGACTTCAAACGGCCTCCAACTCCCGAAGTTGACGATGCCCCCAAAATGTTCAAAATCTACAATGGCAGAATCAGCGGCGTAAAACGATTTGGGGCCTTCGTCGATCTTCAAGGCGTCAAAGGCAGGGCCAGTGGGCTGGTGCATGTCTCTGCCATGCTAGAGGGTGAGCGGGTGAACGATCCCTCGGATCTCGTTTCTGTGGGACAGCTTGTTAAAGTGAAAGTTGTGAGCATACAGCCTGGAGACAAGGGACCCCGGATCGGTCTGTCAATGAAAGAAGTAGATCAGGTGACAGGTCGCGACTCCGTACCTCAGAAAAGGCTGGCATCGGGCGCGAACACGGAAAGGCTTGATGGAATGGGTCCAGAAAGCATTGGCGATGACCGGTATGGTAGTCTTCCGGAGGTTCCTGTCATTGAAGGAAAAGGGAACCGAAGACCTACAAAGAAGAGAATGACATCTCCTGAGAGGTGGGAGATCAGACAACTGATTGCATCAGGGGTTGCGTCTGCGTTGGACTATCCGGACATTGATGAGGAATACAATGCGACACTAGCTGGTGAAGGCGAATTTGAAGAAGAAGAAGATGTTGACATCGAAGTACGGGAAGAAGAGCCGCCGTTTCTTGCTGGGCAGACAAAGCAGTCTCTAGAATTGTCACCTATACGAGTCGTGAAAGCTCCAGATGGTTCTATGAACAGAGCTGCTTTAGCTGGTACCTCATTAGCCAAGGAGCGCCGAGACCTACGACAGCAGGAAGCACAGGACAAAGCTGCCGAGCAAGCATCACAGGTTGATCTCAACGCGCAATGGCAGGATCCTATGATGGCCCCTGATCAGCGCAAATTCGCCAGTGATCTTCGTAGCGCACAGGCCGATAAGACTCAGAACGTCGCCCCGGAATGGAAACGAGTGACACAAAGCAAAGATCAGTCCCTTGGAAAGAGAAGTGAATTGTCGATCGATCAGCAGCGAAAGGGTTTGCCAATGTATAAATTCCGCAAACAACTTCTTGATGCTGTCAATGAGAATCAGCTCATGATTGTTGTCGGCGAAACTGGATCTGGTAAAACAACACAACTTACACAGTATCTGGCAGAGAGCGGGTTTGCTGAACATGGTATGATTGGGTGTACTCAGCCTCGCCGTGTCGCTGCGATGTCTGTTGCAAAGCGTGTGGCAGAAGAAGTGGGCTGTAAACTTGGGAAAGAAGTTGGGTACACAATTCGATTTGAAGACTGCACGAGTCCTGAAACGAAGATTAAGTATATGACTGATGGCATGCTTCAAAGAGAAGTATTGCTGGATCCGAACTTAAAGAAGTACTCCGTCATAATGTTGGACGAAGCCCACGAAAGGACTATCGCCACAGATGTCCTTTTTGGGCTTCTGAAAAAGACCTTGAAAAGAAGACCAGATCTTAAGGTCATTGTCACTTCAGCAACTCTTGATGCAGACAAGTTTTCCGAATACTTTAACAAATGTCCAATCTTCACAATTCCAGGTCGGACATTTCCCGTGGAGGTCATGTATTCGAAAGAACCAGAGTCAGATTATCTGGATGCCGCCCTGGTAACAGTCATGCAGATCCACTTGACGGAGCCTCCAGGTGACATTCTTCTATTTTTGACAGGCCAGGAAGAAATCGATACCAGTAGCGAGATCCTGTTCGAAAGAATGAAAGCCTTAGGTCCAAGTGTGCCCGAGCTTATTATTCTGCCCGTCTACTCTGCTTTACCAAGTGAGATGCAGAGTAGAATCTTTGAACCTGCACCACCCGGGAGCAGGAAGGTTGTCATTGCTACTAACATCGCAGAAACCTCGATCACGATTGACGGCATTTATTATGTCATTGATCCGGGGTTCGTCAAGCAAAACGCGTATGACCCCAAGCTTGGAATGGACTCCCTGGTCGTCACCCCTATATCTCAAGCACAGGCCCGACAGCGAGCTGGCCGCGCTGGGCGAACCGGACCTGGAAAGTGCTTTAGACTTTACACCGAGGCAGCCTTTCAATCCGAGATGCTACCTACTTCAATACCCGAAATACAACGGCAGAATTTGTCCACTACAATCCTGATGCTCAAAGCAATGGGCATCAATGACCTGCTTCATTTCGACTTTATGGACCCACCTCCAACCAACACCATGCTAACAGCCCTCGAAGAACTCTACGCTCTCTCAGCGCTAGATGACGAAGGTCTCCTCACACGTCTCGGCCGCAAAATGGCAGACTTTCCTATGGAGCCAGCTCTTGCCAAGGTTCTCATTTACTCTGTCGATATGGGTTGCTCGGACGAGATCTTGAGCATCGTTGCAATGCTCTCCATCCAAACCGTCTTCTACCGCCCGAAAGAGAAACAGCAACAAGCTGATCAAAAGAAGGCTAAGTTCCATGATCCCCACGGTGACCACCTCACTTTACTCAACGTGTACAATGGGTGGAAACAGTCCAAGTTCTCTACACCTTGGTGCTTCGAAAATTTTGTCCAAGCTCGGTTGCTCAAACGAGCGCAGGATGTCCGGCAGCAGCTCGTCAGCATCATGGAACGGTACAAACATCAGATCGTATCTTGTGGTCGGACCACAATGAAGGTGAGGCAGGCGCTCTGCTCTGGTTTTTTTCGCAACGCGTCAAGGAAAGATCCACAAGAAGGGTACAAGACGCTTATCGAAGGAACACCGGTCTATCTGCATCCGTCTAGCGCCATTTTTGGCAAGCCTGCTGAACATGTTATCTATCATACATTGGTCTTGACGACGAAGGAATATATGCACATAACTACCGCCATCGAGCCAAAATGGCTCGTGGACGCAGCGCCTACGTTCTTTAAGGTCGCAGCTACCGATCGATTATCGAAGCGTAAGAAGGAAGAAAGGATCCAGCCCTTATACAACAAGTTTGCCGGTGAGGATGACTGGCGGTTATCAGCACAGAAAAGGCAGGGCAGAGGTGGTGGAGGCGGAACCTGGGGCTGAGGCTTCAGTCCGACTTGCAGGGTTTCACAGCCATACTCAAATCCAATCTATATTTTATCGTCAATTAGATTTTCAGCCTTCTGCTTCTGACATACTCTCGGCCAGCTTGCAGGTCCGATTCGGTAAGAGCTCCTCTACCACCGATCTCTTAGAATGCCCTCTGCCGTGTCAATCATCTTTGAATGCTTGAATTTAGTCGCTTCCCAAAGTCTTTTGGTACTTTGATTTCGATGTCATCCATTTCGCCGTTGACGCCAGCGAAGACGGATGCCAGAGCTTTCACAATGCAAATTAATGTATGACAGTTGCCTTAGAGCTGGAGCCTGCTCCTACAGTCTTCGGCCAGCATAGATTTTGATGTACCTCTGGCTCGACTTTTGCGGCACGACTGGTACCAAGCTCAAACCGTCAATGTTTTCCCTTCTTCGACACCCACCAGTCTCGTCAAAACACTTCTGAGACCAAGATTTGAGATCCACCATCTAAGAAATACATACCATAGCAATCAAATGGGCTCAAGCCTAAAATCAGAACCTTAGCTTTGAGAGCGCGAATGTCTTAAGATATCAGGGGAACCTGTACTGACTTGTCCTGGTGTAAGTAGTAATACCTCGGAAAAGCCCAAGGCTATCGGTGTTGAATGCCAGAGATGATGATGAGAGAATCACAAGCCTGATGCCATGACTCTCAAGTCAAGACTTGTAACCACCGCCAATACATCGACCTTACGTACACAACTGATGACGTTCGCAGAGATATTCGGGACATATTGACCGTTTCGAGAGCGACCGAGGGCCGGTTGAATGAGTCGTGGCCGATTCCACGCAATAGTCTACGCCTTGAGCACCGTAATAACTTCCTTCAACTAAGGAAAAATTGCATGTAACTGATAATGCATACACTTCGGATGCTTAGATAGATACTAGCTTTTATCAGCAGTTTATAATGTCATAGTAACTCGCAGCACTCGTGTGAAGAATGTAATAGCTATGTTGATGATCGGCCACGACTTATTCAAGCGACCGCCGAGAACGACATCACAGTTGTCAAAAGGAAGGCCAATGACGAGCCTCCTTCTGTCCATCGATACAGATTCATGGCTTAGGTATAGGGGAGGGGAGCAAGAAGTATCGGCAGGGAGAGCATCAGCAGCTAGTCCCAGTAGCAGATATAGCTTCAACACAATACTGCAGCTAGACAGGGCTAGAAATTTAAATGTAACCGGGCCGTACACACGTAAGCACTTAAAACAGAGTAAGTGGTAGGACTCCAGAAATGATGTCGTTCGTTTTGGAGTTTCTTCCTATGTCAAGCATAGATCAGAGAAAAGCACAAAGGGAATGTTGTTTGGGCGGATATTGAAAACATTGCCTGCACTTCCGATAGCCTACCACAACCAACATACGAACCTGTTGATTTTGCGTCCTGCAATATCGAGGCCTTTTTCCCGACGTTGAAACTTAATATTCTTTACCTATCAATACTCAGACAAAGGACTAATCGGTCAAATCTTGGGAACGTGAAAAAAATCAGGAGCGACGAAGTCTATGCTGCAAAGTAAGGATGTCGAGTCCTCCATGTAACCACCATTGACAGCCATTCGCAGGAAAGGTATAACGTAGTGTTTCGTATGGTTGGAACACCTCAAGAGGAAAGTACACTTACAGTACCCGTGCAACGGCAAGTGACGACAGCTTTTAGGTAGGAAGCTCGGCAATGTAGGCTTTCATACCATGCTGGTGTATTCGTGTTCAGGTTTGCTTTCTCAACTAAGTCATGTCTGCGAAGGACCAGCACAACTTGAATTGTCGGTGTTGTGACTGTGTTGAACGTTGGTCTCTGCGCGAATGAGATACATGGATGAATACCCTCTTCCCACGAAACCTGTATCCCAGTAGTTTAGTACACGGATTATCATAAACAATAAACAACACCATCAACAAAAACGCTTCAGAAACTCGAAGAAGACAGGTCGGCCTCGACTTCGATAACAGTCCCTAAACAGTCATATCGTTGATACTACGGAGTAATCATCTAGGCAATGTAGATCAGCAAATCTACCAGTGAGAATTGCAACAAGACGCCATAGCCGGTCTTGTCGTACATCTCTGCTGACATGTTGCTTGGCTGATAGTGGCGAGAGAACTGCGTAGAAAGCAAGATAATAGTAGAGCCTGGTATGAATACTCGACGTACATATGGGTGCTCGAGTTTCGCAACATGTATCTGAATCAAAGAATGCTCTCTTGCATATGTTGTACTCACAGCCCGTATTGAGACTAAGTCAAAGCCTCAATCTTAGTACTATGGAGGAACGAGGCGACCTCGCAAACCTCCTCCATAGGTTTGTTTCGGGTTATCAGGCCTACACGGCTTGAAAATCGGCGGCATTTCACGCTCCGCCAGATCACAACTTGTACAGAATCACATTTATAGGTATCGCCACGGGCCACACCATCCTCACTTTTGGCCTATGGTGCACTGTGAGGTCACTTGTGATCTGGATTGTTTTGTCAACTGCCTGGTCATTGATTGGCTTGCTAGCTAACGTTAGGAAGTCTCCTTCAACTTGCATACCTAGCCGCTATAAGACTACTGCAAAGAGGCAAGCTGCTAGTCTGGGTATCATGCAATCGTTATCCGAATCATACCGTGATCCATTAGCTTCCACAACGTATCAGCTATTGTCGTCGCTGTTGCGGAGGATAGCCTTGACCAAAGTTTCCCGCCTCGAATGCCCCAAACGGCATTCCCTCTTGACCAAATGCCAATGGGAATCCTGGAGGCGCAGGGTGCATGAAACCAGGGGGCGGTATCCCTCGACCATTAGCTGGCATACCGAATTGACTCCTGTCATTAGGAGTGAGCCCAGGAGGGAAAGCATTTTGACTACGTGGGGGAGTTTGGAAACCGGGAGGAGGGGCCATGTTTTGACGTTGAGAATGCAGATGCTGAGGGTAGCTGGGAGGCAGCTGATCTAGTCCAGGAGGCCGCTGTAAGCCCGATGGAAGCATAGACTGCTGCGGCCCTGCTGATGACTGGCGGGGTAGATTGCCGTCAAAGAAGCCTGGCGGAGGGCCTCGTCTCTCTGCACCAGGATTCAGTTTGTCGCGACTCTGCAAGTCGTCGAAGAAACCAGGAGGAGGTCCCGTAGAAGGGGTGTGCTGTGGTGTGTCATGGGGTGATATCATTAAATTGGGAAATGGCAGTGATCCCGGAGCTGTATCTTGACCCGCTCGACGGCCAGCGAAGTCGCCTTGCCTTGTGTCATGGCCACCGCGTCGTGGTTGCTGCATGAGTTTTAGCAGGAATTCGCTGTCTGTGGTCTGCGGAACAGCTTTCGCTGGCGGCGAACTAGCACCAAGCAGACTGTACATGTCATTATTCTCACTCCCTCTCGAGGGTTGATTGAGAGCTGATGCTGATGGATCTCGTTGCTGTTGCTTTTGCTGGCTACGAGGAGGTGTCTGAGAATCCCCATTCTGCTGTGGTTGCTGCTGCTGGCCCAGCAAGTTCAAAATTCGCTGAAAACCTTCCTTGTCCTCATTGGAAGAATCCGCAGAGGGAGCAAACAGAGGTAAGGATGGCTTTTCCTGTATTGCTCCCGGTTCTGGCTTGGGATTAAAGAGGCCCGTGAACTTTGAAGCCTTCGACATCTTTGCTGTTGCCTTCGTCGCGATTGGATCCCCTCCATTAGCCAATTCGGTGGTAACCTCCTTGTTTCTAGGCTCGTTCCAAAGGCCGAAAAATCCATCGATGCCCGAGTCGACTACCAAAGGCGTATCTACCTTGCTTTTGATCGGAACGGTGCCAGGACCTAGAGCAGTGCGATCGGGACTAGCTTGCTTTTCCGCAGGAACTTCCGCTTTCGCAGTATTGCCTGTTTTCATACGCTCTTTCCACCGCTCGAAGTCTTCCTGGGTGTGGATTTGGTTTTTCTGTTCTGGCTCAGGGGTGTCCATCCATTCTGGATCAAGCTCTGCCTTGCCTCCTCGATTCCATTCCCGATCTGTCCCACGTGTTGCTCGTCTCTCTTTGTCCCGCCAATCTCGAGCTTTCGTAGCTTCCTGATCTTCCATGCCTCCTTCATCCTTACGAGCCTCGTCGCGGTACCAGGACGGCTCGTTACGACTTCTTCCATGGTCTGTACGACGCGCACCGTTCTCAGCATCAATGTCACGGTCTCCCTCGCGTCGATGGTTTTCGAAGCCTCTTGGTAGTCTGTTCTCACGCGCTCCGTCCTTGTCTCGATCGTGACCTCGGTCCCCATTCCTTCGATATGGACGTTCGCTGTCGTCTTGAGCAGGATTCTTCTGTTGGCGCGCATTTGACCAAAGGTCGCTATCTTCTTTTGCGCTCCGCCTGTTCTGATTAGCTCCTTGCCTAGAGTCACGATTCTGCTCCCCGTCTCTCTGTATGTCTTTAGAGTATCTATCCTTGAAGTTGCCGCGATCAGTCTTGACGGTTGCATCATCAGTACTATTGAAACTTGCGCGCTGCGGAGAATCGAATGTTTTGGGGGCATTTCGTGTGCCAGAAGCTGAAGCAAATGCTGTCTTTGGAGGCCCGAGGATGAAATCTTCGGGTACTGTCCAGATCATGAATCAGCAGAGATCACGTACAAGGATGCAGGACTCTATGTACCGTTTGTTGACCGGGCCTTTGCTTCGAACGGTGGCCTTCGGCTCGTCGTGCTCTCGGTTGTAGAAGTCTCCTCATTCTTGGATCGATTAGCCGTCCTCCTCTGATTTTGATTTTGTCCCTGATTCTGTTCAGGGATAGGCCTGTGACGAGCGTCAGCCTGGAGCAGTCCTCAATGCATGGGAACGAGTGTTTACCCCATCCATTCTTCCACTGGTGGCAGGCTTGCAGGCTTGTGCACGAGCGGAGAATGCCGAAGGCTCAGCAACTCGTTATGAGTGTATGAGCGTGCCATTGCAAGCGTGTTCGAAGTTGTAAGGGCACTGTAAGCTCATGTGCAGCGCCAGCAGAGGCTCGTTTTCCAATTCGGGTTCAGTCGATGAGTGAGGAAACACTAAACACGAGAGAGCCAAGGATCAGTATCAGCTTAGTTAAGCACCTCAGAAATCCACGAACCAAATATTCTCATTCAATTTAAGAGCGATGGGAGGGCAGAGTTGAGAGAGTGATGTGTTATGGAGGGCTGTGGGGAGTTGGTTGCTGCTCTTCAAAAGCTGGATGATTGTAGATTGGGAGATCACAAGCCCAAGGGACAGCTACTCGGTGGGTTCGGAGAGGCGAAGATTATTATATGATCAGGTGTGCATCATTTTCGAGCATTATTAGACTCGAACTTAAGCTGTATTCTAGAGGGGAGGTCGGGTTGGTAGGGCTGAACCTGGGGTTCTAGCCGCTAACATGGTTCTAGGGCACGTTAGGGGTTCCTCGGGTCGTGTCAAGGACCATACAAATACCTCCACTCTTAATTGCTTTAACAATTGCCAGAAGGTGGGGAAGATCGCTCATCTGATGGCCGATATGATGAAAGCGGAAGAACACATAGTATTCGGTTTGTATGTTGACATTGTTGGACGAGGACGAAGTCGAGGATGATTGGGATATTTCGAACATCCCGTGACGACGTCAACAATTGGAAAGGGGTAAATGCATTGTGATGCTGGACCGCAGACTCGCGTGCAGGGATGAAGAAGGAATGGATCAAGGTAAAGGCTGTGGCGAGACAAGGAAGCCATGAAGCGGTATGCGCAGAGGTGTCTAACCGAGGCGTTGCCTCTTAGGACTGCAACCCACCTGATCAGATAAGTAATTTCACATGATTGTCGAAAGAGTAGATGTTCATCAGGTCTTCAATCTCCGAAGTTTATCTATTGTAGCACTCAAAGTCCCATGGCTCCAATTGTTGACACGTCCCTGGTCACTGGTCTGGTATACCGTGGACGCTAAGAGCTTCAGACTTTCCTCTGTTCCATCAAGACTTCCACGGTGGGCAAGACGAGACGCGATCCAGCCAACCAACCCACAACGAGTAATGAGCGTTGAGCTACCTTCAACGTAAGTACAGCGAAATAACAAAGCCACAATCCTCTGAAGGCAAGCTTTTGGTATTGATGGCGATGCTGAGAAAGAAAGAAGTCTTTCGAAAATACGACAACCATAATACACTGCGAAGTCCTGGCGGTATTTCAGCACCAGCATTGCTAGCAAGGGTGTTTATACTTACAGCAGGTGTGCGGAGACCATCAATGAGGGCATCGAGAAGCCACTCGGCTTCTTGGTAATGAGCTTCGTCGCCTGTGGGTGGGTTCAATAATATTTTGTCGACCCAATAGGATGGAAGCTTGGCCACGTTCCATCGGGGTCCTTTGTGCAGGAATTTGTTGACCTTCTCATACATGATATGCAAGGGATCTGCGACTACTGAAAGAAGGCGTGCTGCGAGCACACCTGCAATGTAAGGCAAAGCGTTGCCAGACGTAGCGTCTTTGGCGGTCTCAACGAGTTCTCCAGCAACTACGTAGGTCTGCTGCCATTCACTGTACCCTGATGCCTGAATAGTGTAAGCTATCAATACGGAACTTGCATGTTTCTTCTCACCTCAAGCTTTGCCATGAAAGTACCAATACTCGCACTTGCTTGTTGGCGGATCTCTGCGTATTTCGAGCAGAGGCAAAGTAGAAGTTCCTCAATCGCTCCATCGCTGATGGCGTCCAAGATATTTTCGCGAGTCCATCGGTTCAAACCCGGATGATCCTCGTGCTCCTCTGGAGGCCCCGGCGGTACTTGGTTTACACAGGGCTCCGGCTCGCGTGACTCGACACGAGATCTCGGTTTCTCATCGCGCTCTTGCTCACTGATGCTAATATCAGTGGCCGACTCGATGGATAAACCTAGCTCTGGAGGATCGCTCAGTGTTCTGTTCAGCATAGAGCGACATGCTTCATTGTTGACTAGAATTGCGATCTTGTCTCGTATCTGCGCGAGAACTCCCAAAAATCCGTGATGGAGCCTAGCCTCATCCTTGTTCCTCATGCGAAGCCACGACGATTCTATATAGCGAACAAGCCATGTCGCCACGTTTGTGACTGATTCCTCATCTGCAAATTTTGCTAGAAAAGGCCATTGCTCCATAATAGCGATCATCAGCAGATCAATGTCAGTGTCGTTGGTCTCCATTGCACCAGATGTTGTAGCAACAAGATCCGAGAATGTATCGTAGTAGTGCACGGGCTTTCTCACAAGACGTAGAATGCAATTGTCAAGAAACTCAAATACTGTGTTCGAGGCTTTCCACTGGTCGCTATCCTGCAGGGTGAGAACCAGAACGTCTAAAGAAAGCATACCGTCACTGAAGTCCAGGAATTGATGTTCTTGAACGACAGAAACAAGTAGCGTCCTCAACTGCCGAGAATCAGTGTGGACTTGCCTGCGGTCGACATACAGCTTGAGGAGCGTAGTGAATGGTGAGAGCCACATCTGTTCTGTCAATTCTGTTAGTTGAAACCCCCATGATGAGAACGCTTTCGCACCTGATTTATGCCACCATTGTATATTAGGCGAACGCTTCGCGATATCGAGTATATGATTCAGCTCAAGGATCCGTACGCCATTCTTCGCCTGGCTCCCAACATCCGGACTATCACCCTGAAGGGCACCCGACAGCGCAATTGATACGTCAAATTTCGCTTCCAAGGCTACCTGAGGGATCACCACATAATAGAGCAGCAGAAGACGGGTGAGACATTCTCGTAGCACAGCGCTTTCGGAGGAGCAACCTCGAAGCTGCGCAATAACATGCTCAATATCTGGGATACGGCTACAGAACTCAGTGATGATTTCTAAAGCAGCTTGGTCCCAGCTACTGGGGTCGCGGTTCTGATCTCTATGACCATGTCTGCCTCTGTATATCCGAAGGACTTCAGCAAGCTTTTCGAAAGCCGCAGTAAGTAGCTTGGTAGAAAGAAACTTTATCAAATCCGTGCTCTGATTCAGACACCGAGTCATGACTTTCTGAGTCAGTGGATCCGGCATGATGCTATCGATAACCTTGCTGTATGGAGGTGGGGCCCATTTATTGACGTTGGAGACTGCAAATATTCTAGGTAGGGGGAGCTGCACGGTTGCAAGCAAGAAGGATGAGTAACCGATCCAAGTAGCCGTTGCTTTGGGATCGAATGAAAATGTTTTTTTCCTGGCAAAGTAATCGGACACCATCACAGGTGCGGTCTTGAATACGGCCAGTATCAGCTCACTTTGCAGCACACTGGCGTAGGGTCGAAGGCTCTGTAGAAACAAAGCAAGCTTTATGTTTTTGCCTGTGGGCTGATCATCCTTGCGAAAGCTATGTCCAAACACGAGCTCAGTTTCCGAACGATCTTCAGGTTTGCCATTTTCGCTTTCGCTGTTACGCTCTTCCTGGGCGCCTAATACTCCGTGACCTGGAGAGGTACAAAGGTACAACAAAAATTCGTGGGCCACTTGGTGAACATTTACACGTCCTTCGGCGACAACATCGCCTTCCGCATATCTATAAAGGGTGGCGAGACGGCCTAGAGCCCATTCGTTGAAGAATCGGCTTTTTGCAGTATGAGGCAGAGCGCTGTCGGAAGCGACGTCTTTCTTCAGGACCTTAAGAAGCTCGAAGATCACAGTGGGCGAGTCTTCAGAAATACCTTCGAAGACCGCACGTACAACCTTGCCATTAGTTAATAAGTGTATCTTTGCAGCAGGCGCTTGCAGCCTTAGATTAGCGTATAAGTATCGTAGAGCATTATTCCTGATAGAAGGCCTTTGCCGACCCTCAGCTCCTTCCCCAATGAAGCCTTTTCGCATAGCTAAAAAGATTTCGAGCCGCTTGAATGCTATCTCTCGTTGGCGGAAAACAATGCGAGCAGAATGACCACCATCATACGATACAATCTCGGTCAAGAGGCGTAAACACGGCGATATTAGGTGCTCCTTTGCTGAGTTGGCACTTAAGCCTCTGTCGAACAGCTTAATTTGATCATCTTGTAAAAGAAACTTGCACAAGTGATTCCCGCAGTCGCGAAATTCAACCAGGGTTGAAATTGTCTTGAGGAGTAAAGCAAGCACAGCAGCGAGTGAGGAAAAGAGACTCTCGACATTTGCTTGCGCTGCAAAATGCCATGTTTTTACAATGTCCACCGGATGCGTGGAAGGAGCTTCGCGTTCATTGGCTGCTTGAGACTGTAGGTATTCTAGGAGTATCGCGCGCCTAGCAGATCGCTCGTCGCTTTCTTTACCGTAGGCAATCGAGTCCAAAAATGACTTGAACGATAGATACCCTTTCGGCGAATTTAGCTCGGAATTCTCGAAAGATGTTGGGGGATTTTGGGTTTCTACTTTGCCTAACATGAGGTCCAGCATCTTGCTCAAAAGCTAGTAGTTGTTGGAGATCTTTTGATGTTTGGAATTTGAAGATTTCTTGTTGAGGTACCGCCTGCTTGGTGATTTTTTGCCTTTTTCCGTGAGGGCTATCATCATCTGAGCCCGACTTACGCTTAGCCATCACCGCAGATCCCAACTCCAGTAAGTGTGCGGTTCTTGCTGGGCTCGCTGGGCTAACCATGCACGAGGGCACTCCATGACTGATACCCAGCGGAATTATGCCGCACGAAGTCTTGGCAATTGGAAGCAAAGATATGACGCCAGTCTTTCGATAAGGCGCTGTTCCTGAATCCTGATATCCTCATCTTACACTGTTTGCTTCTTGCGCATACAAGGGCTATTTTCAGCCATGACCTCTTGAGCACAAATCCCTTCCAATTGCCATGATGCGCAATGGGTCGACAAAGGTCTTTGCCCGGCTACTGACCTTGCCCCAAACATCGAGCGCTCAATTATCACTATCTCCAAGCAGTGTGATTACTCGAAGACACTTGTCAAGTGACCATGATCTGCGGATTTTCAAGCGGCGCAAGCTTGAGCGCTGCAATCAGAAGTCGGGGAGCAGTTTCATACAATCGCCCATACCCTACAACCACACCCGATCAATCTCCACAAACCCACTACCTCATCATCGCGGGCCGGTTTTCCGCTTCGTCTACCGCCTTTTCGCCTACGCTGGAGGCTTTCTCTTGGTCAGTAGCGGCCTAGTCTTAGCATTCTTCGTATACGATGCATCAACATACCGGGAAGATCTTTCATATACAGATATACCTGTGTCGGAGCATGCATTACAACCAAGAAGAGGAGGCCCGAAGAATCTACCAATAGCAGAGGTGCTTGTCGACGACGACGACTGCCCCGAAAATTCAAGAACAAAGCATAAGCCCAAACTTGTTATACTGGGCAGCGGGTGGGGTAGCGTAGCACTGTTGAAGGTGCTGAATCCCGAGGCCTACCATGTCACCGTTGTATCTCCTGTCAACTATTTTCTGTTCACTCCCATGCTACCTTCAGCTACCGTCGGGACATTGGAACTACGATCATTAGTAGAGCCTATTCGCCGAATTGTCCAGCGAGCGAGGGGTCACTTCTTGAAAGCCGAGGCCGTTGACGTGGAACTGTCCGAGAAGCTGCTGGAGGTAGCCCAAACAAATTCCAAGGGAGAGGTGTCCCGCTTCTACCTTCCCTATGACAAATTAGTGCTGGGTGTTGGTGAGAGAGTTCCCGTGCGCGTTGATGGACTTCGGGCTGACATGAAGGGAAGGGGCCACTACCAACCCTCACGGTGTCAAAGGGCTCGAGAATTGCCACTTTCTCAAAGATATCGAAGACGCTCGACTGATAAGGAATAAAGTGGTGCAGAACCTTGAGGATGCTTGCCTACCAACGACATCGGACGAAGAACGGCGTCGCCTTCTCTCATTTGTCGTCAGTGGTGGAGGGCCCACCGGAGTAGAGTTTGCAGCGGAGCTCTTTGACATGTTGAACGAAGACATGGGTCGATCATTCCCGAAGATACTCAGGAATGAAATCTCCGTGCATGTCATACAAAGCAGAGGCCACATTTTGAATACTTACGATGAGGTTTTGTCAAGATTTGCGGAAGCCCGATTCGCACATGATCAAGTGGAGGTCTTAACGAACTCTAGAGTTAAGGAGGTGCAGAAGGACAAGATTCTCTTTGCTCAGAAGGATGAAAGTGGTGAGACGGTTAATAAAGAACTCCCTATGGGGTTCTGTCTCTGGTCAACAGGAGTTTCTCAAACCGATCTTTGTAAGCGCATAGCTGACAAGATCGATGTCCAAACCAATAAACACGCTTTAGAGACCGACACGCATCTCCGTCTTAACGGCGCCCCGCTGGGCTCTGTCTACGCCATTGGTGACTGTTCAACGGTACAAAACAACGTTGCTGACCATCTGGTCCACTTCCTACGCCATTCGGCTTGGGAAAAGGGCAGAGACCTGGAGAAAATGCAGATCTCGTTTGCGGAATGGCGCGGTGTAGCTCAGCGGGTGAAGAAACGCTTTCCTCAGGCTTCGGACCATCTCCGACGGTTGGACAAATTGTTCGAGCAGTATGACGAAGACCACAGCGGGACTCTAGACTTCAACGAGCTGCATGAATTGCTGGTCCAGATCGATTCGAAATTGACTTCTCTTCCAGCCACAGCCCAACGTGCCGACCAGCAAGGACAGTATCTTGGGCGCAAGCTCAATAAGCTAGCGCAGGCTGCACCCGGCATGACGGCTAACGAGGTCGACTATGGCGATCTGGATGATGCTGTATACAAAGCTTTTGAGTATCATCATCTGGGTAGTCTGGCTTACATTGGCAATTCGGCGGTCTTCGACATCAATGGACTAAGTTTCAGCGGGGGCTTGATGGCAGTCTACTTATGGAGAAGCGTATACTTCGCGCAAAGTGTGAGTTTTAGGACAAGGCTACTCTTGGCCATGGACTGGAGCAAGAGAGCTTTGGTCGGAAGAGGTGAGTCTAGCCATATGCTGACCATATTGAGATGGTGTCACTGACTGCGACTTAGACATGATGAATTACTAAGAGACCGGCTAGAGGGTGACGGAATGTGGCTAGTTGCACATAGACAGTAGCAAATCCCATGAGAGACTCAGGGACTTTTAAAGGCACTTTCTCCAGTAGATATTGATTTGGCCGAATTCACGGTGACTCCAAATTTGGTAGAACGCTAATCTGCCCTTACATGTCATGTTGATCAGACATGGTCATTCGTCATTCATTCATGAAGATGTTCAGCCTATGCATCATGCGTGATAACATCCATCGCTACATAAATCTCACATCCTGTGGAATTAGTACTCTATGTAAATCATACTAACCAAACATGAAAGAGCTCATTACTTTGGTGATTGGGTTCCAAGATTAGCATCTGACAATTCGACCTCCATTATATATCTATAAATAGCCAAGCCCTTAATGAATGCCAAAACAGGAAGCTTCAAACTTCACAGCGTGATGGGATCTCTTATATATACACAAATAAGACTGGTTCTTCGCCGAGGGTTGCGTAGGTATGTAATTTCCAGACTAAAAATCCTTCCCCAACGCAACGTCTGACTCCCCGTAGTGTAGAGGCCTATCACTTTCGGTTCTGATTACGCGGTCTCCGAACAACCCCAGTTCGAATCTGGGCGCGACCTACTTTTTTCTCCATCAGCAACACTAACTATTGCATTATTAGCACATGCCATTCGTTTTTGCATTGCCAACCGAATCAGCCGAGTATGCTGAAGTAGCCATTGAATAGCCGACTATCATCCCAATACTGACTTGAAGTCGGAATGGACTCTCATATTTTGATCAGATGGACAAAGTGTATTCCCGGTTCATGTTTAGCATCAAGTGTAAGTGCCAGATAGATATAAGACGTATATCCGTCCGAGTATCACTGAGTCTGTTCTATCATGACTGATTGTCAAGAATAACATGAGTATCATTATACCACCATCAGTACCCTACGTCAAGCTTTCAGCTTCTTCCTACATGATTCCCCTGCTCATGGGAATTCTCGACATGTCACAGTACTCAGTGTCAACATACGCTATGTTGCTCCACAGACTTACCTTCAGACTTCCAAAATATAAATCTCGCGAGCACAGCGGCTGGCTGGGACTCAGAACCAGTCTCACAGCACGTCTATGTGCCCCACTCGATGTCAGATCCAGCCTACCATCCATAACATGAGGCAATGATCTCGATCTGGCTCCGCCCTTTAGATCCCAGAGAACCTCTGCTTCGATCGGGTGCAGCATTATCTATCCATCACGCTGCCCTGGTGTATGCATCTGACCATTCACCGAGTCAGCAAGACCTCACATCCACTCCCTGGGCCTTGGAGTGGGCTTACCGCTTCTGCAAACCCGATCCATTCGCCCATGCCTTTGGAAAATGCATCGTCTTCTTCGACCATGCTCTCGTGACCCCAGAGCATCACTTCATCGAACGAGCCTATCTCGTGAAGTTCTGTGTCTTTTTCCTCATCTTCTTCATTGTCCCCTTCGCCCTCTTGATTCTGCCTACGAGCATCCTCTGCGCCATCGTCCTCCTTCGCAGCTTCTTTGATGATAATGCCCTTGTAACCTTCCGGCACCTTCAAGCTTCTTCCTTTCAGCTTCCTTCCACGGAAATATGCTTCTGAGTTTCCGTCTATCATTTATTAGCTCCATGACTGACTGTGCGCTCCCTAATTCCCTGAATTCTCTTGCCTTTGTCATCTTCTGGAGCCCAGTATTCTGCCGAAGCGTTGACAGGTCCGTCATGGTTGATGCGGCATGGCAGAAGATTTGGTGTACATTTCGCCGAAGCTTCAGCCTGGGACAAGGAGACTTTGAGCATATTGAATGGCGATATTGAATGGGTAAGACTAGGTAAGTCAAGATCAGCAGAAAGACGCGACGCGCCGGAAGCGTTTTTTATCCGTAGCGGTAAAGTATCACTACTTAGAATAGCGGTCAAGAGGCGCTGCGAGAGCACACAGAAAAGAAGCGAGCGAAGCGAGCAACATCCAAAAATGTTGTCGTTTCCCTCTTCATCCTCGAATGGATTATGCACAGGAGGAACGGGAGTTGTAGCAGAAAGGCCTAGAGTAAGCCAGAGTGCACCAGGGCTGCTGCGTCTCAGGTTCCTAAGGTTTTCAAATTTATGTAGAGATTAATTCCTGCATATTTCGCCTATAACCATACATGTATCCACCAAAGCAGTAATGATCTATGACCACTTGTGCAGACATAACCTCATGGCGCAGATACCATACGCTCGCCATGAGCCCACAGTAGAGTTGCATAATCCTTTGGTAGCGTTGCTCATCTTCGATTCAATCTCACGATTGACGATGGAAGACCTAGAACAAGCGATCAATTGGAATTCCTTATCAGATCCGATCGCCAGGCACAGATTGAGGCTCTAATCGTAAGACGGAGCAGAGTCCGCGGCCCCAAATCTTCGAAATTCCCACATTTCGTTGTTGCTGTCTTTCTGAATGTCGAAAGAATAAGAGAGTTGGAGAGTTCTCCCAAATTGAACCGCTGGCCACCCGGCCCTGTTAGAGCGGGTGTGGAGGCCCATAGGCCCTACTGCGTACAACTGTGCCTCTTCCTCGACAGGGCAAAGCGGGATGAGGGGGATGTCATTTCTCAATACGATTACGACCAAACTCCGGCCTCCGATCCCCACCATTCAATAGTGCATATTTGGGCTGTCAATACTTCTGGGCCCATTTCATGTACCTGAATTTGCCCATTTTGGTTGGGAAAAGTTGACAGCTTCACCGCTTGGGGCGTGTACAATCACGTACTCCTGTCAGCTTCTAACTGCATTAATTGCGCTGCAAGTGTGCATACGCCAGCAGCACATTCACCCGACTTATCTCTCCTCTTTGCAGCAAGCAAGTCCGGTGTCGCTCCTGATAGAAGAGACGAGAGAAGAGACCGCACGCCTGGAAGCAATGGCTATCCTCACCCGTTCGCTTGCTCCCCTGCGCACCTATCTGGGCTCCTTGACCTGGGCCCCCTTCGTGCAACTTTCACGCTCCACCGTATTAGGCTTGCTCAATCGCATCGAAATCGGGCAATTGGTCGTCACAGATAGCGATGGAACGGTGACAATTTGTGGGCATCCCGGCATAAAAGATGGCTCTCCAAGGACGGAGTTGAAGGTGCTCAAAGAGGCATTCTGGGTGCGGGCAATCTTGTTTGCTGATATGGTGGGTGAATTGGTCCTGCTTCTGCGAGGCGCCCGACATGCTAGGCTGTCGTGGACACAGGAGCGAGGGCTGAGAGTGTAATCGTCCAGGGCTTTGCCGAGAGCTATATGCTCGGCGAAATATCGTGTCCAGATCTCGTGGCTTTCTTTCGGGTATGCTGGCCTTGATAGCACCCCGATTGTCGGCTGTTTACTGATGGTGCCAGGTCTTTATCCTCAATCGCGCCCAATTGTCGAATGCAACAACCCTTACCTCTTCTCTCGCTTCGACCGTCACTGGTCTCGCCCGGAGCACAAACACCATCGCCAATTCCCAATTGAATGTCTCGGCTCATTACGACATCAGCAATGCAATGTTCGCTGCTTTCCTCTCAGATGACATGACCTATTCTTGTCCGATTTGGCAGCCATTGTCAGATCCCAAATCTCAGCATGAGAGCCTCGAGAGCGCACAAGAAACCAAGCTTCAGTATTTCATTGATGCTGCAAAGATCAAGTCCTCGGACCACGTTCTCGAGATTGGGACAGGATGGGGAAGCTTTGCGATCCAAGCGGTCCGAAGAACAGGCTGCAGGATCACAAGTCTGACCTTGAGTCGAGAGCAGAAAGAATTAGCAGAGGAGCGAATAGCAGCTGCAGGATACACAGAGAATATCGAGGTGCTGCTTTGCGATTATCGAGCCCTTCCGACGCCCAGAGAAGGTTTGTACGACAAGGTAGTCAGCATCGAGATGCTAGAAGCCGTTGGCCGCGAGTATCTAGACCAATATTTTGATTGTATCAATCGGTTGATGAAGCCTGAAGGCGGGATCGCTGTGTTTCAATGCATCACTATGCCCGAGACCAGATACGAAGCATACTCAAAAGGTCAAGACTTCATACGGAAGTATATCTTTCCTGGAGGTCATTTGCCGACGGTCAGCCAATTGGTTGGAAGCATTGCACGGGGGTCGAAAGGTACCTTAGTGGTCGACACTATACTAAACATTGGGGGGCACTATGCAAAGACGTTGCGATTGTGGAGGGAGAAATTCAACACCCAATTCGACAGCGAGATTCGGCCAGCGTTGATGAAGGAGCACAAAGGGATGAAGCAGAAAGATGTGGATCTCTTCAGACGGAAATGGGAGGTAAGTCGTTTTCGTTCTCGCGTACATCTTCGGCCTGCTGATCTTCGATGCAGTACTATTTCACGTACTGCGAAGCAGGTTTCAATACGAAGACCCTCGGCGATGTGATCATCACTGTAGGGCGAGAGGGCGCCGCAGAGATGCTCGAGGATATTCCGTCATAGACCGACTTAAAGTCTCGACCCGTGGTAATCAAGGCTTCATTTATAGAATTAGGGGTTTTCCAGCGACTTGAGCGAGCAAAGTTCGGTTTCCGCCTCCTCGATGATCCCTAAGAGGGCGTTGATTTCCGAGAGCATATAGATGTGGTCCTTCTCAAACAGAGCACAATCATCATCTCCTAGCCTTCTTCTTCCTTCGGTTCTTCCTTTCCCTGCCATTCCCTTCATCGACCTCGTCATTTGCTGTTCGATCCTGCCTCCTATGATCCGGTCCCCATTTCTTCAGATGCTCGCTCTCGAAGCCCTCCTTTTCCCTTCGAAACAATAACATCGTCGCCCGCGCATCTTCGATACTCGAGTGCTCCCCACCTTGTATATCCACTCCGAGAACCTGACGTGCCAATTTCTTCAGGCCCGGCGTTTTTCCACCTGCTAGTGCTCTGTATGCCGGATACCTACTCGTATCCCTGATGTTCCTCTTTGAGTGTCCCAGTAAAAGCGCTGCCAAATCGTTTTTGATTGCGTGCCCTATGAGTATTCTCCCATCCAGCAACTTTGCGACATCTGCCTGGACGTCTTCGAGGGTGCGCGCATCCTGAAGGAGCTCATGGGTTATCCCAGACACGAACGTGCGATAGTCTGTGATGGCCTCCTTAGGTAGCACAAAGGAGTCGTAGAGCTGATGGCCGTGGTAATTAACGATCGACACGCGAGCGAGGGCGGAGTCAGTATCTGGAGTTGGTCCAACACCAACCATCTCGCAATCAATGGCTATGTATTTGCCGGCTTCAACTGTGGGCGAAAGACCTTCATTGATCTTGTCCACTGTGCTTTTCGCATCTGGCATGGATGTACTCTTCAGGGAAGTACCGTAGGCGGCTGCAAGGTCTTTTGCAGGGATATCATTGTCTTCGGCCCAGAGGGCTAACGAGGCTGACGGTGCATCTTTCTTAGTGCTTGACCAACTCAATCCCATCTTCTTCGATTCAGGACCAGCTTCTTCCTTTGAATAGTCTTGCTTTCGGGATATCGGTTCAAGTTTACGGTGTTTCACGCCGTTATGTTGTGGCTGTAGGACCTCAGCTGCTTTTCGTTTCGGAGGCTTTGACGTATCGTTCGCTAATCTTTCCTGGAGCTTCTTCCAATTGCTGGAAAGATTTTTGAGCTCCATCCCTGGAGCAACCCCGTTAGCCATTGCATGCTGGACCAGGGTTGGTGTCGAGATTGAAGAGTTTAGTGGTGGAGACCCCGCGAAACCGAAAAGAATCCATGCTCATAGGGCTGACCAATTGGAGCGAAAAAGGCATATGCCACGAGCAGCAGCATCACTTCTAGATTATAGGGTCCTACGATTCGATGAGTTCTAAGCCAATCATATGGTAACGTAGAATAAGGACTTTTCGTTGAGACCTAAGATGGTTTGAAATTCGAGACCTGCAAAGAATGGTCGAGAGCAACAGACATAGATGGAGACCTTCACATTGCTTCTGTTTCAGGCATAAAATACGGCTTGTGGGACGGGACAGCTTCGGATGCGTGTCAAAGCTTTTGACCAGTATATGTACATCGAGACCCTTCTATTCATTCATGCAGTCTGCAACTAGTGCGCGTTGTTCTTGTGGTGTCCTGTGACACATAATGAGGCTCCATGTGATTATGTTTCTAAGGAATGTGATTTACATACGGAGATGGAAGTAGTAGTTGTTGCCATATCCGAGGAGTAAAAGGAAGCCGATGACGTGAATGATGGCTACATTACTTCTTGTCAGCTGGAAAGACGTATCGGGCGCACTGTATAAGGCCTAGTTGTAGGATACTAACGAGTAGCAGAAGGGTTTTTTCCGAAATAGCGAGCCTGATATCTCCCCAACAGCCCCTTCGCTGCGTGTTCCGGTGCTGGGCCTCTGGGTAGCTTTTCGTAAAAGCTCACGACCCGCTGCATACGTGCGGCATCTTGAGCGCCACCGATAGCCTGGTAAGCACAGTGTCAGATGAGCTGCATTTCCGCCTTCCGGGTGGACAAATTGAGGTTGCAAAGCGCTTCATTTATGGCCGGGGTGGACATCCAGCTGCACAGATGGTGAGAGCGATGGAGGTAAGGACTCACAGATGGCGATGCAACCTATAGCGATGATCAGCGAAACCACCCCTTCAATATATGAAGAGCCGTACCTTCGGAGGGACCAAAGTCGAGAGACCACGCCGGGCGATGAAGCTCATCTTGAAGAGAGTCCTGCAACCTGGAAGTCGGTCAAGATTAGTCTTTGATCGAACACTTGCACACATGACGAGATAATGCTCACCTAAAGAGACCAATGGCAATTGATGGCAGTTGTTGTGTGAGAAGGAGACGCTGCCACCGTCCGCGATCAGTGTTCTTGGCGATGGAGCTGCTCCGCGCTAGCGTGGTGACAGAATGATTTACCGCCGACGACCACGACACCAGGTCAGCCCGTGACGGCACATACCATTGGGCAATGATGCCTTTGCTACGACCGCAGCTTGCTGGTCGGCTCTTGCAATTCAACACAGCAAGATGTAAGCATTTGCCGCCGATCAGTGTCAGATATGCAAGCAAAACGTCCAGCGACGAGTACCAGGATAGATCCGTCCAACCAGCGCCGAAATCCGATGCCTCGACGCCTCCAGCCCCAACTCCGGGCGATTCGCAGATGATCAGACAAGAAGGCCCCACAGAGGGTATGGTTGATCATCGGCCACACTACAAAGCCCCCATTGATCATGGAACATCGTGAGTACGCATATAATTCTCGGAGGTGCAATGCTGAACATTAAGCAGCCAATTCTCCCCTGTCCCAAAGCGGGTAATGGACGGTAGCGAGCCTGGGGAAGCTTTGCCTGCCGCGGTACTCTCTGGAGCTCCCGTTGACCTACAAGCCCGCACAGTTCGGTGAGCCTATATCCTCATTGAAAAGCATGAGGATCGTGGCTTACACACGCGGCTGCAGGATATATCGACCAGCAAAGACAGCCACGCAATCTGGAGACTGGCATGGTCATCACTGGCGAATGGATTGGGATATACTACAGAAAGGACATCGATGGGAGAACCCTCTGATGGGATGGCAATCAACGGCGGATTATCTTCAGGGCACACATCTCAATTTCAAATCAAGAGAGGATGCTATCCACTTTGCGGAAAAGCAGGGGTACGAATATTTTGTTCAAGAGCCGAACGAGAGAAGGATGGTACCGAAGGCATATGCGAACAACTTCATGCACAGCGCGAAGAAGCTGAAGAAGATACCAACGAAGTGACGAGATAGCGCTCAATGTACATAGCAATGATCAGTGATCGATCAACGGTAAATTGCTTGCAGCTTGGTGGGCTTTTCTCTGGGCCATATATCCAGGACACAATCCAGCGAGACTCGGACTACGCAAAGGTGGTTAACAGAGACCTTCTCTTTTTCTTGTGATCATCCAGATCGCGGAGGCATGAGGATCGTGCCTGAAATTGCGAATCTGGCCTACATACTGAACAGTTCTCACTTACGGACGAAATGGAGTGTTCGGTCTTCTTGAACAAGTATCAAGGTTGCAAATGGCCACATTAACCCTCAGCCTAAGTTTGAAAATTACTAATTTGGCAAGATGGATACCCACATTTGACGCTTTTTGCATCAGGATTAATTAAGTAGGCCACATTCTCTTGACAACAGACTGTCACTAGCGCTCAAGATTGCACCAAAATGATCGAGTAACATTACTCTAATTGGGTAATCTGACTTTGCCTTGCTGCCGAGGGCTGCACGTGTTTGGAATCGTCCGCCAGGGTCTGACCCATCTAGGATCATCTGACCCTCTATAGTCGAACGTCTCCTCGATCTACTACACATCAACCTCCATCTGTTCTCAACTCCAGGAAGCGTACGCTACTACTGAGTCACGCTCTCATTAATTAAAGACATAGCCTCTTTGATATAGCTTCCAGCCACCATCTAGGTACGTTAGAATGCCTGATTTTGCCACAGCTGTCTGAATA
>JAABUW010003257.1_pt1 | contig 23425 bp, 20 predicted proteins | sample 5560081 | NCBI WGS metagenome assembly JAABUW01 (sample SAMN10711882, study PRJNA513363) | rock metagenome | isolation source: Antarctica rocks | place: Antarctica: Victoria Land, Knobhead sud
AGGCCAGAGTCGTTGTCGGAGCTGATGCATTTCGAGGCGGTCTAGGCCCAAGAGTCTTCGGCCGAGCACGTGCAAATGTATTGGCGCGGAAGCACCGATATCATTGCAAGGCAGGGGGAGATTCAGCTACTGTCGTGGCTTTAGAATAGGTTGCTTGCTGGGTTTCGGTTCTTATCCTTGCACGCCTTGGTATCTTAAGGTAAGGGCAGAATGCTTGATCGAAAGCCAAGAAAGCTTAGCATGAAACTACTTTATCCACCTATAGTGAAGGTATCTGATCGTGTCCTGGACTTCCCTTTTCTTCCGAACTCGACGATATGCCTCACAAACACAAAAGAGACAAAGGCAAGAACGATGCTTCTTATTATGATCTCCCACCGTCGAAAACTGCCCAATCTCTCCCAGTGAAGATAGCTGCTACAACAACCAACAACACCAAGCCGCAGCCCAAACTTCTCAAGCGCAAGCATCCGCGCCTTGACGATGACACCCCTCGAGCCTTCACTCGCCTCCGATCTGGCTACCCACCCCCTCGCTCAGGTTTGGACGACGGAACGCGGCCCTCAAAAAAGCATACTTGCGCATATTCTAGCACCAGGTCTAAAACCATAGTCCCATCTCTTTCCCTCCCTGTGCTCACAATCCAATCTCATGAACCACTGTCATCTTTCAATGCACGCGTAGACGCTGCGCTGCCATTGACGGGTTTATCGAAGAGGAGTAATGGTGGCAGAGAGGTCGAGAAGGGGCGGAAGACGAAGACCGAGAGGAAAATGCAGAAGTTGCAGAAAGATTGGCGGGAGGAAGAACGGAGAAGGAAAGAGAAGCTCTCGGGGGAAGAAGACGAGGCGGCGATCGACGGAAGGGGGATGAGTGATCTATTGAAGGTTGCAAAGAATGGTAAGTTGATAGGCGGGAAGAGAAAGAGGCGTGGTACTGGGGACAGTGCACATATGGGTGATGACGACGATCCTTGGGCACATATAAAGGCAAAAGGGACAGAGGGCAACAGTGAAAAGGCTGCCAATGGATCAAGAGGTCCTCTCATTGGGCTTCATGATGTGGTTCTTGCTCCTCCCAAATGGTCACAAGCGCTCAAGGAAAGGGAGAACTTCAATATTGGCAAGGTTACAGGCGGTTTGAAGAGGCAGGTGGAGCTGGCCGAGGAAAGGAAAAATATCGTTGAAAACTACAAGCAGATGATGAGAGACAAGCGTGGGGAAGACGGATAAGCATACGGACAGATCTCAGATCTGATACATTCTCATTGTATGCCCAGTACACCGTTTCGATCGCTACGAGCACGACAGACCTAATTGTATCTTTTAGGCAGGTCAGAGTCCACGGGAGAACGTCATGGTGCAGCTTGCTTTCAGCGACCAAGCTCAAATGTTTCTCCTCTTCCCAAGGCTTCAGTGGAGTCACTTATAAGACTTGAGCGATACGTGCAATTACGGGTAAGCTATACTGCGGAAGTCACGGCACCCAATCCCAATCGGTCACAAAATATAGCAAAGGTCTCACGAGCATCCCGTGGGTCAAGGTCCGTATTGTGTGTGTTGAGCCTGCTTTCACATGATACTCGTAGTAGGAAGTCGATTTGTGGAATGATTTGGTTTCGGACCTTCGCTTGTCTGGCGTCTGACTGAAGCTAGCACTCAGAGATTCCGAGTAGTCTGCGAGCAGGGTTCGTTCTCATGTAGATGAATGTTAGCCCTTGCTCTAATACAGGTACTTCTGCCTGCTACCAATTTTCATTTGGGTGCAAACCGCCCGCTGTGGACTATATGGCTTCTACGTAACACGCCAGGACCTGGTCTAATCGTTTCGTCACGACTTCCTATTTCATCAATAATAAACTCAATTTAGTCGCCGAATGCTCATGGAAAGTCCTTAGAATTGCTATCGACATTGTCCATGCCGGGCGTTGTGAAAAATCTCGGTTCCAAAACATCCTAGATGTGCGTCTCTCTCGATCGAAAAGGTATCTATGAAAGGGATCGGTATCGATGTTGCTTGCTTCATCACCAATGGCGTCTCGATATGTTTGAACCTTTCTTAGTTGGCTTGTGTACTGTTGTGTGCTCTCACCACATCATCCTTATACTGTTGGAACCAGTTCTTCCTCAATTTCCAATTTCAGTTAGAACCAAGGGCATCTCGGGGTCAGCTCGTCTCTCCTTTCTTTCTCCCAGCATTCAAACTCTATGCCATTAACTTCCTCTTCCATCAGAGTATCTCAAATCAGCACTTCGCCCGCCATGGACCTTGACAACGTCGGATTTTTTGCCTGTGCCTCCATCAGTCACGAGCACTGCAAATCATCCTCGGTCGCCACTTTGTACCATGAAACTCACTAAGACTGGCCGAATATTGCTACCCAAGAAGCCTAGTCGACGTACCGCGAGCTATTGAAAGGAGAGCATTTCATATGGGTAGCTATTAGGGATATGAATAGACTAGCATGCGCTGGAGATTACCGAGCCCAGTGCATTGGAGATACTGTAAAGCTCAGTCGCGTACCATAGCCTGGACTGGGTCTCGAGATGGGATTGCTGACCGAGATGTCTCGTAAAGAGAAGCCGCAAGTGCTGAAGCATATACTGCAGAGAGAGGTTGGTATAGTAAGGGTAAAAATGATCACTACGGGAGTGTAAAGCATGCGATACCTGTAGCTGCGTTGAGAGTATCAGGTAAATTAGGATTAAAGATGGACTATCGACAATGTGTGCTCGCATGTAGATGTAATGAGTTTTCCTCAGACTATGTTATGTTTCTTAGTGGGAGGAATTGAATTGAGGAGCAAGGAGTAAGCATAGATGTCTCGAAGAGTTGAAGCATGCAAAACCACGTACAACCCTCAAAGAGGCCCCTTAGAGTTATGACAGCCCTGAAATGCTGTCGCGGCTGACTAGAAAGATGCAGCCCATCCATTATACCTACACGTAGCCTCTCGAGAGATCATACAAGTCCCGCAGAGCACCGAGTTCCCAGAACTTGCTCTTCGATGTTGGTACAGCAAAGTAGCTAGACGGTATCCTAGACAGAGGAACTCATATTGGAACACAACTTAGGCGCCATATCCATAATAGGGACACGTATTACGATCAGGGATGTGCTTAGGATATCCAGTAAGGGATTGGGAAAGCCCAATGGAATGTCCCCAGTTGAGCACCTATACATGCATTTAGATATAGCGCAGTCATCCAATCATTTGATCGCGTTCCCAGACCATGAATGGCCCAATGCTCGACACCTTTCATCTGCCCAGATACGCCTTAGGGCCACAGCCGGGTATCAAGCTTTGATGATCCCGACACGACATGTCAAAGTACAATCTTTCTAAAAACCATTACAGCCAAGGCTGCCACAAGTGCGGTGATAGCCTTGTCGACCCATGGAGGAACGCCGTTCGATGGTGTAGCAGCGGGTATCGAGTGTGATGCACGTATCGGGGCTATCGTTGGCTGGGGGGGCATTGAACCGGTGTACGGCGGTGGTAGGGGAATCTCGCGAAGGCCGACGGGAGCTTCTGATGCTACGAAACTGCTTACAGATGCTGTCGGCCCAGGAGCCGGTGTACCCGCAGGCTGCGACTGCTCTCTCTCCGCATCGGCAGTCTTTCCACCCTCGGATTTCCCCATCTGATCACGAAACCCGAATTTCAACTCCTCAGGCACGGCATGCTCGGTCGATTTACCTTGCCTAGCTTCTCCGCCTTCTTCGATCAGGATATCTTCGTTACTCCTTCCTCCGCACCCCTGGCATTTCCATGCACGGCTCTCAACCGCCAATCGTTCCCTCTCTTTGTGCTGCATCTCCATCCCACCCACCTGCCCTTTCGCGTCACCCTCCATGAACGCTCTCAAGGCCCACAGTGCCGTCCGTATACCCCAAGCAGGTTGCCATGTCTCTTCATGATGACCACTTATGCTGAGGCAGATCTCGCGATTAACCTCGAATCTTCCAGAAGGTGTGAGAAAACGGAATGAAGGTGGACGTAATGGGTAAGTGGGAGGGAGGACTATACGGCCGTGGTATACGCCTTTGCTATATGGAGTAGCTGGAGGGCCAGCTATTGTAAAGTGCCATTCGAAAAGGTTCGAGTCGAGCGGAGCGGCGTGTAAGGTTGGGTCAGGATGGGCAGAGAGCTCGGTGGCTTCTTTGAGGATGCGCTTGATGGTGGGGGACTTGGTGTTGAAGGTGGGGAGGGCCATCGCGGGCGGCAGTACGATAGAGGAAAAGTTTCTATTACGAACGGGGCTCCCAGCTGAGTTTTGAGCTGTAGCGAGGGCGAATGATCGATGGAGAGGACGAATTGACATGGACTGAATGTTTCAAGACGCAAAACGCGGCCAGAGGTAATGCGGCAACTACTCGTACAAACAATCAATCAGGGCTATATGACATGAGCCCTAAACAAATCAACCCAAATTTTGTTACGACATTGTAGACATGCACTACAGCGACTCACCCTTTGTCGGGTACATGATTGGGGCGTCGACATGATACTAAAAGTGAACCAAAGGAAATGGCGTTCTGGGGGCAGCATGGAAGAAGAGACCCCAAGTGGAATACCGAAGTAAGAAGGTTAGACTTGTATTCTTGATTTCCCCTTCGGGCAGAGAATGACATTTGTGGAATCCTGCGTCTCCGTGGACCTTTGATAACGTAAGGAGTGCAGGTATCCAGCCAATAAAGAAGTCAATCCAGTATATTTACCTAGGAGTTCTAAACTTAGTGTCATCCATCCGGCAGAGTAAGTCGCGTAAGCAGCAAAGAGAAGAGCTAGCATGCTCCTGCTCCTCGTCCATTTGGATTTGGAACCCAATACTCCACAACTTGGGCCGACATGGCTAGACTCAGCAAAATGGAGTCGAATGATTGATACAAGTCCTGTTGTCCACACAACATACTGGGCCACAATGCAAATCGCCGAAGCTGCCATGTTCAAGCTGAGAAGCTATCGATCATGTAGTTCTAAGCAATAAGACTTTGGCACCAAGGTAACAAGTGCAACTTGGTCAAGGAATCTTCGTGCCGCGCGGGCGCTGTCGACACAGTTATTACCTTATGACTGATCGTTTCGCTAGGAGTAGTTCCAGTCGGGAAGCCGACAGAAAGCCAACAAGACTTGCACCATCCACATAGAAAAGAATGTTGCAACAAAGAGTCGCAAACTTGGCAGCTCGTTGTCGCGATTGAAGAAGATTACGGAGGAGGCACCGCTTCACGAATCAGCTGTTGCATCATCCTCCTTCTCCACCTTCCCGATTCTGTAGGGTTGGGCTGCCGTTTCGCTTCCAGCAGATCTAAGACGATCGGGCGGGGCGTAGGATGTCGTAGCTTGGCCATGCACCTCATCCCCGTCGACGATCTTCTTTGGTACAATACCACTATACGTACCGTGTACTGCGTAAGGCATGTTTGCGAAATCAGCGGACTCGCACTCGGGCGATGTCTCTTATCTTGGCCGAGGATATTACGTAAGCCGTCAGGGACCCCGGCACTATCCTGATTCGTCTGGTCGTGTGCCCTTATCCCCTTATCTCGAGCCTAAGGTATCTATCCGTGCTATCCCACCTCTGCACCTCTGCTCTGACCACGGAGGGCCACTCCTTCACTGTGCGCTCGGGCCAGTGCTACTGACCTCACCAATGACATCGTCCTACTGTTCTCAATCCTGTGCTTTTCTCTTCTCACCCTGTCCTCCTCTTTCATCACTCCCCACAAACAACGTGAAGATAGCTGACATATAGCACCTGCACTTTTCTGCCTCGTCCGCCACGGAACTAACACCGTGCCCTCAGATGCAACCCATGCAGTCTCCGCTCCAGGAGCCCTCCGTGGAAATCCCGACTTCATCCCACGGAACGCGCTGAAGCCATCTCAGAGTCTGCAGAAAATATCTATATAGGCGAATTGCACGCTACTACCATGATGGTCCCTCGATCATACACATATTCCTCCACCCCACCTGCCAAATCTACGAGAAATGATGGAAAAGACCTAGAAACGGTCCCAATGGATGAGTGCAAAATAAGAAAAACCGCAGGCAGGAAAGGAAAGGGCAAAACAACCATAGCCCCTCCAAAGATGTTCGCACCATCACCTCCAAGTCCCTCGAAGCCGGTCGCGATTCCTACAAGGGCTCGGACTAGCACTGGTGCCGGGCGTAAGAAGAGCAGGGAGTGTGTATCCAAGGACCGAAAATATACCGCAGAGGTAGCTCACGACTCATCCTCGATACCCTCGTCGGTGACAGCGCTACTGGCGATGACTTCATCGTCAGATTTGGGACCTAGTCCTCACGCAGACGCTCGACGCAAATCGTTTTCATCAGCTCGTTTGAAGATGCAGGAATCTAGATTCCGCCAAACATCAAGGCGCTCAGTATCCTCTTCCAGCCCTCAATCCTGGGGCGTTCTCCTGGGTCCACCGGAAGAGTCTGACCAGGAAAACGGCAGCTTCGTTAGCGTCACGACGTTGGGTCCGTTGTCGTCTGTTCGGTCTATGTCCCTCGAGTCAATGCCGTCTCTGGACACCGATACTGAATCCTTGAGCTCCGCTAGTAATCCGGCGACTCCGGGCGTATCGAATATTGGTCGCACGAACAGCAATAGGAGGCGGAAGAGTCTGTCTACATCTATGGGAGAAGACTGCATCACGGATCATCCTCTGTTGGTCTCAATAACACAAGTGCCGCTACTCCAGGACGACCCTTTCAATGGAGAAACTAGCATGCTAACTCCAAAGCCTTCGGCTCTGGCTTATTCAAGGTCATACTTCAAGTCCAATCTCACCGCTTCTCTCCGCAGAATCCGCTCCGCAGCCCAGTCGTTCTCCGCCTTCACTGCACCTCCAACGCAGCGGGATGACTATCTCGCCCGGAGCTTGTTATCTCCCGAGGCCCTGTTTCCTGATGAGAGAAGGCCACTGCCGTCCACTAAGCCTCCAGACCCAGCATTACGCAGATATCTGAACCCTGTCACGTTCTCCCCCGCAGAATTACATTTCCATCCGGAGGAGAGTTCGCAAGTCCCGCAATCGAATTGTACTACATCGATACAATTACAAACCTACCAGCGCAGGACGTGCGGACCTGACAAGGCCTCATCGCCGCCCATCTTCACCTCCGCGCAGCAGAAAGCACTGGATGCTATCGACGGCCTTCCAGAGCCTTCTTTACCTCGTCAACGAGAACCGCGCGAGAATAGCGATTTCTTGCGCGTTATCGTGCTAGAGATGGATATGCGAAAGAAAGGCAAGCTAAGCGATAACAGTCTGGGGAGAGCAAGACTCTGGTTGCCTGCTAGGCAGGTTGGGAGACCAATCGAGGAGTCTACGAACGGGACAAACGTTGAAAATGGAAAGCGGCCCAAGATACCAGCTCGCTGGGCGGGAATCACACCGTGATGCGGCTGCCATCTTGGCACGATTGGCTTTGCTATATTAGCGTTTCAGCGAGCATAGATACCCAGCCGATGCAATGCTGATAATCAAATGAACGATTCACGTCACCCTGATTCATGACTGTTCTCATCAACCTTCTACCTGCGTACCTGAGATTTTCCCATCCCATGCAGCCCAACCATGCAAGATTATGCAAGGCACCAGAAAGACTCAGTGACGGCCTTCAACATCTGGACTACCTTCAGAACATGCTTGTCGATCGACGAAGCTAGAACAATCAGGAAACTTCTTACCCATGCTCCTTCAACCCCTCCTGTGGATTGCAATTGAGGGTGTTCTCTCGCCTCCCTCCACAGTCTACGGTAACCTCCTTTGTCTGATCGTTGGAGACGATCGTTGCATTGAGATCCGACTCAAAGGACTTATCGAAAGGGCTCAGGGCACACCAAACGCACGGACATGGATGCGCGAGGTTGAATAGTTTGTGAAATGTATTCGAAGTTCAATGACGTTCGTACGTCTCGTTGCTTCCCCAGCAACGGACGAGACAGCGATGCTTCCACCCTTTTTCACACAGGCACGAATCTCTGCTCATCTAGCAGAGTCTTCTCCTGCCAGCTCTGCTCTATCCATTCCACTGTGACGAGGCGTGGAAGGCGTTTGAACCCAGATACCTTCTCTCTGAGAACCCTACTTCGGCTTCTATCTTCTCCAACAAGGACGTGTGTGACACCCTGCTCGAGCTCACTTGCGACACGTGCTCCAGCGAATCTGGCCGTGTCGCGTGCTTGTTTCATCCTGAAGTCTGGGTTCTTATGCGTGCGGCGCGTTTCTGTACTTTGATCCTCTGCGTACGCATATATCAACACTCCCTCGAAGATCCAGCCAGGGAGCTGTCCAAGTTCATGGGCGTGTGCAATGAGTTCGTTTCTAAATTCAGAGGCGTCAAAAGTGTGCTCGTACTTTGTAGGCATGGATTCAAATATTGCTTCTAGTTCGTCGACAGTGATATCCCTGGCAAAGCTATCTCCATACTCATCCGCAGCAGACTCGATCCTCGATTCAGATTCCGCTTTCGTGAAGAGCATATGTTTTGATTCTAGCGGCAAGATAAGGGATGGTCTGTCGACGTCCGCTTCGCTTTGCGTAATGTTGTCAAAAAGCCAGGAAGGTCGGATAATGTCGGTCATTGCCCGCTTAATCGAAGCAGCGACATGTACCGTTCTCTGATCCCCCATGCAAATAGTCTCAAGCTTGGAATCATTCTGTATGGTCTTCCCTCCATTGGACTTGACCAATGCTTCCAACTCTGCTTTGGACTTCTTGGAAGGCTTCTGTGAACCGGTCATGATATAGAAGCTTAGACCATCAAAAATCTCGGTCTTCTTGGTATCGTTCAGCGAATGCTGCACCACTTCGCTGCCGGCTACCGTAAGAGGCTTCTTGCGTACAAGACGAGCCCTCTTTCTCCGATCATCATCGACTTTGAATTGCTTCTCCTTTCCTTGTTCCTCGACGTTGTTTTTCAGCGTAATAAAGCCCGATATCGAAAGCGCGCTTTCCCAATCACGATCTGTGCGAATCTTTTTGAATCTCGGAAAGCGAAGTGTGAAGCCCATCTTGAATTGTTCAGTCACTGATATGGAGGCAGCCTTGACCTCGACCACAAGGGAGTCACTCGGCAAGATCCATTCATCTGGTCTCTCATATTGCAATGCTCCGCCGGCAAGCTCGACATATTTGGTAGGCGGATTCTTGGGATCCCATATCTTCCATTTGCCATCCGTCTGATGTCTTATGGCTGCGTAATCAGCTGAAGTGAAGCCACCACCAACTTTGCAAAACGAGAAGAACTTCATAGGATCTGCTCCCTGACGCACTTGATTCTCATCGACTCTCAGCCCGCACATAAAGCTTGAGAGTTTGCCACCTCGATGGCCGGATCCGTAGTAACCACCAATGATAACGCAGTCGAGATTCTCTCCAAACTCGGTCATATATTCCGGTTTGACTTTCATCCAGTCATCGTTACGCTCATTAAGCCGGTACGAAGAACGAGGATTCTTGAGGACTAAGCCTTCAGAAGACTCTGCGACCACTTTGCGTAGTAGGGGTTCGACTTCCGCTGCACTTGTAGCTTCCTTGTATTCATGAATTTCTAGCCTACGGGGGACGTCCTTGACAGCTTGTTGCAGCGCTTGTCGGCGGTCACGAAGCGTATAATTCGTGAGCGCGTGCCCATTCAGATAGAGACAGTCAAACACTCTGTAAAGCGGCCGCATGCCTTTGGAAAACTCGTTCTTTTGCTGTTCAATGGCAGCAGTCTTGAGCGTTCCGAAGGGTACCATTGCATTCTGCTCCAGATCCCAAGTAATCATCTCCCCATCGAGGATAATATTCTCCACACCCTCGTCAAAGGCCTTCTTCAGATGACGAGTCAGTGCCGAATTCCCATCGAGAAAATTCTTCCCGTAGAGATATGTGTAGTCCTTGGCCTTTCGCGACCAAAAGCCAAACTTCTTCCCACCCGGCACATGATCATCACTGATCATGTGAAGCTGCATTCTCTCTCCATCAAGCTTCTCTTCAATCCAGAACACGAGATCGTCTTCAGTAGGTCTCATCTTCTGGACCAACTTTTGAAACGAATGCATCTGAAACTGCGCCAATTGAGGCTGGAAACACTGCATTAGGTTGATACCTCGATCCTCGCCCTCCAAGCGAACACTAGGATCGTACAGCTCCCAACACACACGGCGGAGATTCGATGACACATTGAACAAGCTGTCCGCATCCGGGTGCCAAATATTGAAGAATGTCTTCTCTGTTGCGCCTACCTTCATCTGGCGAAGTATGATACGGATCAGCCACATCAATTCATCTGCGTTCATTCTAGTGTAGAATTCGGTGAAGATGGGCGTCTGTTGGTCCTCCTTTGGAGCAGCAGACAGCTTGTCAAGAAGATCGTTGACCTCGCCGATTGTCATGTCACCAACTTCGGTTCTTAACGGTCTTTTTGAGATGACCTCGTAGCATCGTCCAGCGAAATCTCCTGCCATCCTGCTCACGGTACTTTGTCCGGGTTGCTTCCAATTGAGAAGGTTGAAGCCATCTTCGGAGTCCTTGTTGATTTTCATGACCCGGATCAGTAGCTTTCCGATGGTCTTTTCCTTGAGGCCATACATGCCCCGTTCCCTGTCCTTTTCCGGGATGATAAGCCGGAAGGCTGGATGGATGTCGTCGCCGACTTCTTCTCTCCATCTCGCGATGAAGCGCTCGATGATGTTTTGTCGAATCTCATGCGGATTATGGCTCGGTCCTCCATGGGGGCCCAATTTCTTCCTTGCGGCAACAGGACCCGTCGGCTTTCTTTTGTTGTCGTTCAACGGATTGAAGAGAGTGAGATACAAAAGATGGAAAGGGAGTGTTTTGGCATGATTCCTTGGTCGATTTGGATACCTGGACGTACCGTCAGTGCTGTAGCGGCCAACATGCAATATCAGCACTCTTCTACTTGACGTCGAGTTCTTCGTCTCTCAACGATCGTGCTTGGCTTTGGGCACTGTCTACACCATTGGCGTCAATCATTTGAGAATCCATCCCTGCAAGGTGGCCGTCTGTGATTTCCCCAATACGGCCTTCTCAACTCCATTCTATGTTGACAAGCTGCGTCTCATTCAACGACATGTATTCGGCGACGCACGATATGTTACTCCCCTCGTCCCGTCCGAGGTCCCGAAGTAGAGCAAGCCGGCAGGCCCGCCAAGCCAGATGCGGAATGACGCGCGAAAGCGGGTAAGGTACTTCAAGGTAAGGTAAGGTAAGCACAGAAGGAACTAAGGTAGGTCGTATGCGGTGCGTGTTGAAGCTCACAGCCTCCCAGCCTTCTTTCCAAAATGTCTTCTTGCCCAAAGTCCATCCACTGCATTATTGTGGCCATGACCGCATCTACACTTGTTACCGTCATTGAGTGATTGAGCATCAGGCAACGGTGCGCTTGAGGTGAACGACGGTATTACCTTGGCCCCTTATCTCGCGGAGGGTCTTCCGGCTCACTTGGTGTGAGATGATTGATCATTCAATGTCATTCAATTGCGACAGTCGTGCCCGTCCTTTCCTATCAATGCGACAATGCGACAATGCCACTACTTCCCGTTGAAAGTGTGCGTTGACCATGGTACGCTGGAGCGCCCAGGCCACATTAACATTCTCTTGTCGGGCCATGTTTGCCCAAAAGCGCAGCTTATCATCGTGCCTTCCTCGCCCTGTATCATATCATGTGCTACTCCTTTCCGAAACCAAATTCCCTTCACGATAAACAATACCTCCTTACCGCCTGCTTTGCTCCCTACATATTCCTTACAGTCCTTCATTCTTCTTGCCTTTCTCTCCCATTTACAACCTGGGCACCTCTACTTGTCCTCTTTCGCTATCCGCGCCTCCACACAATTACAATCTCTGTACCACTTTCAAAATCCCCCCATCAGAGCAACGCACGCTTGAGAACCCTCATACCTTCATACCCAGAAGACCCTCCCCTCGACGCCCATCTCTCTCGCTAATAAGGTAGCACACCGCCAGATCTATGCCCCGGATCAGCCTCCTCGTGGGGCTGGTGTACGTTCCTTGTGTTGCACTCACTGCTGGTCTGCGCACCGCAGGCGACCATCTTACTTACCAATGTTCAGGAAATTTGTTTCACTCTGGCCTGCCCCGCCTAGATGAAGCCAGCATTGACCATCTTAACGCCCTCCAAAGCAGCGGCTCTGTGACCAGCGTCGACCTCGTGCATGCATGTTACTTCATTCCTATGTCTCAACTGGTTGCGTGCTGAACTTGCAAGGCCTATATCGAAAGAATCAACGAAGCCAATCCACTTCTTCGCGCCGTCAGTGAGGTCAACCCAGATGCGTTATCCATTGCGACATCTTTGGATGCCGAGCGCGCCGCTGATCACGTGCGGGGGTAGGCAAACCCCCATTGCACTGTCGTGACTTCCTTTAACAGTGATATAGGCCACTGCATGGCATTCCGATCTTGATCAAGGTACAAGTTCCGCTGCTAGGCCTCGTTAATGGGTGTTGATCGGAAGCAGGACAACATCGCCACAAAAGACCGAATGAACAACACAGGTGATGCGAAGCTTACTTCATTCTACAGCAGTTGGCTAACGTGAGCAGCCGGCTCGTTCGCACTCGTTGGCGCTATAGTCTCCCGTGAGTCAACGGTTGTTGCAAAGCTACGAGATGCGGGAGCAGTCATCTTGGGCAAAGCTACGATGGGTGAATGGGCGCAGATGAGATCACGCAAATCAAGTTCGTCCGCCGGTTGGAGCGCTTATGGTGGTCAAGTACTAGGAGCCTACTACCCACAGCAAGATCCTGGTGGAAGCTCCAGTGGTAGCGCTGTGGCACCATCTGTCGGATTGGCGCTGGGAGCACTTGGGACCGAGACAAGTGGTAGTATCGTTCTTCCAGCTGAGAGGAGCAATATAGTGGGTATCAAGCCAACCGTTGGCCTGACATCACGAAGCATGGTCATTCCGATCAGCTTACGTCAAGATACTGTAGGACCTATGGCGCGATCCGTGAAAGATGCAGCTTACATGCTCGCTGCGATCTCTGGAAAAGATAGGTACGATAATTGGACCTTCGCTCAGCCTTTCGATCAGGTGCCGGACTATGTCAGAGCTTGCAATTACTCCGCCTTCAAAGGAGCCCGGTTAGGTATTCCTCGCAATGGTATCAGTCACTTCCTCGGTAGCTCCACCGCGCCAGTCATGGCTGCTTTCGAAGAGGCTGTTGGGTTGATCACCAACGCAGGAGCTAAGGTGATCGAGGATGCAGACTTTGAATCCTTTGACCCTCCTGCGTTTCACCGTAATAGCAGCATTGTTCTCGACACCGACTTCGTTGCTGGCGTCTCTGATTATCTTTCCATGCTCGAAGAGAATCCTAGCAAGGTCTACAATTTACGTGACCTTGCTCAATTCACTCGAAATGACCCTCGAGAGGAATACCCTGACCGAGATGTAAGTATTGCCATCCAAACCCCAAAAATGCACGCGTCAGGAGAAGTCGTATTTTGGGGCAATTCCTCAACAGTACTGAACAATACGGCCCAAAGGAAATAAATACTGATGTGTGAGACCTCTTGAGCGGCTTGTATTCGACCGTCCTGGGGAGGTTGAGCTTTGGCAGCGTGCCAACCGCCACTTCGTCTGACATCCGCCGGAATGCTTTTTCTTATTCAGCTCTCACGCTAACTTTGGGCAGACCTACGTTTGGGATCGAGAGTTAGATCTCAACATCACGAACGAGTCTCCAGAATCCTACCATGCCTATCGGGCCAACCTTCGCATGGCTGAAGAGCATGGCGTCGTTGGCGCCCTTGACAGATTCAAACTTGACGCACTGGTGATGCCGACATTTGCATCCTTTCAGCTCCCTGCCATCGCAGGACTGCCGGTCGTCACGGTTCCGTTAGGCTTCTACCCTGCGGATACGCCACTAGTCATGAATCCCAAGGGCACGACAGTCAGCGTGGCGCCTAACATGCCTTTTGGGATTGCATTCATTGGCCGTAGATGGAGTGAGGAATTATTGATTGCATTAGCGTATGCGTTCGAACAACGGACCATGACACGCCAGAAGATGAGCCCATACATCAATCCCACCTTCGAGCTTGGCGACCAAAGGTCCGATATCTCTAAGGCCAAACCATTGAACTCTGACTCTGCTTGGAATACGTTTGAAACTATGCAAGCTATTGTTAAACGCACTATGGCTGGCTTGTTGTCTAGGCGAGGCTGGATATGGGCGGTACTTGGAATGTTTGAGACTTTGGAGTAGGGTCGGTTGATCGTATCAAATCAGCGGGATTGGCACAGTGGGTGTCAACATTGTGCCAAGGCGTTGTTGGTCTCACTATCGACGTATGCTCTTCGAGGGGCAAATATCGATACCCATTGCACACTAGAATATGGATTGTCATCAGCTTTTTCACGTTAAGCAAGGAACTATCGTAGGGATGTGTACATTGTAGCCCGACGACGTTATGATTTTCGCCATATGACCGACTAACCAACGGATGTTTGACTCTCGAGCTGGATTTCCGAAAGCCGGGGGGTATGCATATGTAAAGTACTTAGAAAGGGGCTGCCAGGGTTGGCCTCGTCGGTCTTCGCGTGCTTGGCTAGCCTCACGATCCTCCAATCACTTATCCTCCAACGTCTGCATTCTGGATAAAGCGACGCTTTTTGAAGAGTATGCAGAAGACTCGCATACTGTGTCTGTCCACTGCCCACAGCTCATGGCTCCATGACCTCAAACATTTCTCGGGAACACTCCCCATCCAACTACTCAAATCCTATCGATGTGAAGCACCGAGCAGCGGCGTTTCAAGGGGCTTCCTATGCCTTTTCAAAAGCTCCCAGACCGACAAAACCTTTGCCCAATACCTACAGTGACACTAATGGAGCTTTTGCCGCAGCCTCGAGCGCCGGACTTGGAAAACGAAGGGAGGAAAGGCAACCTGATGGAGCTTCTTGGGATAGACCACAGGCCGACAGGCCTTCAATCACGATGACCGGGACCACTGGGCCCGTGGAGACACGGGTCCCTGCCCGCCAAACTTCTCAATGTAGAGAACAATCACCATCTCATATTGCTGCTCTACTCGCTACTTCAAGGGCTACTCCAACCCGAACAGTGTCAACTTCGTCTAAACCCAGCTCACGACGGCCATCCCCGCTCCAAAGCATGGAGGACTTGACAGGCGCTAGCCTCATGAACCAAACACTTTCTGCAGATGCAACCTCTCTGGTGAAGCTTTTTGAATCCAAGCAGCCCCAGATGGCACCCATCGCGCATTCCGTTCGATATGTCAACAAGCTTCCCCCTTCGATTGCAAGTCCAACACCCATCAGGCCTCTGAAGAGATCATCGATCTCCACTTCTGTTTCATTGCGTACATTTTCAGCTGCGCAGGGGCGAGAAAGGGGAAGCACGATCTCCGGAAGACCCTCACATGTGGGAGCTGCCGCTGTAGCTGCGAGATTGGCAGGTCCATTGGTTCCAGTTGGAACGTCAACAAAGAGACCGGTGCCAATGGAGTCGATGCCACGCTCCAGGCCTGAGTCTCCAGGCCGTCGCCAGATCGGAAAAGGTCCATCGTTGGATGGCTCACATCATAGAATTGAAGGTTCAACGGTCTCAAACAAAGATCCGACGGAGTCATTTTTGAACAATGTTGCTACAGGCCTGCGCTCGAGACCGGCGAGGCTTCCTTCTCGCCCGGCTTTACCTACACGGCGATCGGAACCTGTAGCGGTGCCTGCATCTACCTCGATTTCGCGGCGTACTCCACCCTCTTACCAGACGCTCGACAAGCAAATTTCAGACCCTGTTCGCTTGGGTAGGGAAATTACTCGATCATCAGATAGCTATGTACCTCAACTCACTGTCGACTCCCTCGCCAACGCGATGGTGGCCTCTTCCCTAGCTTCATCCCGAGCTCCCTCGCCAACAAAACATCCACCGCTACCTCCACCTCGCCGCCACCCTAAACATTCCCTATTCCACCACCACAGCCAGGAAGAATCGCGAACACCAAGTCCGGCTAAAGGCATGCGGCAAACCTTACGGGAACCTCTAAAATCAGATGACGAAGACGACTTCAGAAAGCACCGCAGCCATCGTGTTAGAAAGCACCCTAACAAACATCACGAAGGGGACCGCAAACGTTATCGAAATGAAGTCACTGAGCGGGAGCGAAAGCGCTATGAGGGTGTATGGGCCGCCAACAAAGGCCTTTTAGACGCCGAGCCATCGACCGCAGTCATCAACGTTGTCGTCCGGGACGTCTGGAAGCGGAGTCGTTTGCCCGACGATATGCTCGAAGAGGTGTGGGATCTGGTCGACACACAGCTTCTCGGAAAGCTCGAAAAGGAGGAGTTTGTGGTGGGCTTGTTCTTAATTGACCAAAGATTGAAGGGCAATAAATTGCCCTCCAAGGTCTCTGATAGCATTTGGTCTAGTGTGAGGCGTCTAAGTGGTATCAACGTTCCGAGGAATCGGCGCTGAGGGATGGTAACCCAATCTCAAGCGGCATTTCAAGGTCTTGCAGGATTGAATTTACTCAAAGATACCCCCATAGATGCAGCAAAAAGTTTCTGTTACCTTCAAGGCCTCTTGCATTTTATATCTCGTTAAGCAAGCGTCATTGCAGCGCCGAAGAGAAAATTGACTGATTTAAATGAAGAACTTCGTAGTGGGCAACTCTATGACCGTTTGCATGCCTTTCGATGTATGTACATCTCATTTGCGCCTTGCTTTATATTCCTTCTTCGCCAGGCTGAAATGCTCAGCCAGATCTGGAGGAAGCCAACCTCCTGCACAATCCACAGCCACTCGAAATCTGCTACCGCAAGCAGTCGATCTTTGAGGCCACACAAGGCATGACATGAAGAGTAAGGATAAGATACAATAAGACAATGCTTCGGAGAGATGACCATCCATCCAAAGGATGGCTCTACGGGTCGTCGTCTTCGCAGATCCGGAATATTCGCACGAAAAGAAACAAATCCGTGAGATCGTGACCTTCAAATCAGAATGCATCTTCATCGGTCCAGGCTGATTCACTTCCAGTGACAAGCCGCCTTCCGCATTCTTCCTCGACGACCGTCTGCTGATGATTGCCACCAGCACCATACATACCTTTGAACTTCTTGCCCAGGCCGCCACGAGGAGGAGTGTATCCGCCCTCGGGCTTAAAGCGCTTTCCGGTCTTCGCCGCTCGCAACTTCGCATTATATGCTTCGCTAGCATCGACCTCAGGCTCTGATGCGTCATCAAAGGTCTCCCAATTCTCCGAGCCGGAAGCAGCCGTGGTCGAGGTTGATGTGGTTGATATTTGACGACTATCTGCTGTGGGAATGTATTGGCCCTGCTGCTGGTACCGTGTGTCGTACCGCGCTGAAGCTTGTGCATCACGGTAGTTCTGTGGGGTATTTCGCTCAGAGTTCATCAAGGAGGTCGGTACATAAGACATGCGCTCTGGGTCGTCGTACACACCTTCTGGAGTGATATGCCGGACGCTACCAGAAGCGGTTGAGGATGCCGCACTCTCGCAACGCAAATTCTCGGGTTCGTGAGTACTGACAGGTGTTGTGTTCGGCTGTTCAAAGAGATCTCGCATCTTCGGAGGTGGTGCTCGAGCTGGTGGGCCCATTTTCCGCATGCTGTTGGTATCGTATGAAGCTTCTGGTTGAGGAGCGCGACGCTCTGGTGAATTACCACCATGTTGCATGTTTCCCAGAGGTACGCGAGCTGGAATCTTCGAAGGTGTTCTCCCTCCTGTAGTGGATACTGAACTTTCCATTGGGTTACGTCGAAGTGTACCGGTACTAATTGGTGTTGCAGTGCCTGCCCGAGAGGATGGATAGCCTCGTATGACGCTGCCAGCACGTGAAGATGATGGTGCAGGTGCAGATTTGAGCGGCACCCTTTGCGTTACTGGTGCTGGACCAGATGGTGTCTTTGACCTTGGTGGTAGGCTCTTTGCAGCAGCTGCTGCGAGCTCATCAAGGTATCGTAGTCCATGGATGAGAAAAGGTCGACCATAGTCATCTTCCCACCGCTCTAACGTCTTCTTCAACTCCACTTCGATTCTCGGAAGATCCTTTGCGATTCTTTTCCTCATCTTTTCTTCTCTCAGCAGTCGAGTCGGGTCACGCTTTTCTCCTTTATTGTTTTTCGCTAACAAACGGGAAGCGTCCTGGCTTGCAGCTGTCAAGTCTTCGCGGTCCTTGATCAGCGACCTATGCTTGTTGATCAAATCCAGGGTAGGTGCGCGTTGTTCTTTCAGCGTCTCCAGCCTTGAGATCTCTGCTTCATGTGCAGATAAGAGAGCGTCACTGTAGACATCGGAGAAAGCTGGGGCGAATTGGAGCATTTCCTCCTCGGAGAAATACAGACCGTCCCATAATTCTTGGAGCTTGTATCGCGCGTCTTCGACAAAAAGATGAAGATTCTGTCTCTTCAGCTCGTTCAGTCTATCCAACTCGGCTTCGAATTCATTGATAGCCCTAAGTCCACATCCCCGGTTGCCTGCGAGGAATCTGTTGCGGTCAGTCTCCTCTACACTGAGCCGATTCCACAGGCTTTCAACAGTGCTCTTCAGCTCCTTCAGCTTCCGCTCTCGGCCCCGCTTTTCTTCGATCAGTCTATCACGCTTCGCTTGCAAGCGCTTTAGGTCATCGGCATGAAGTCCCAGCTGTTCCGGAGCATCTCGATAGTACTTCACTATTGAGCTCTCTGTTTGCGCTTGTGGTGTGCCTAATTCTGCCCATAGATTCACTATGTCCTCTGCCAAGGTTTTAACAGAGGCGATACGTCTAGTGTATTCTTCGTATACTCGAGAGAATTCATTGTCGAGGGAGGTAACAAAAGATGGTGAAAGGTCAAAGGTAGGAGCTAGAGAGGCGCTATTAGACGTGGATGGTAATTTGATTTTGACGAAGGATGATTCCAGGTGAGAAGAGTATGATTCGAGGGCTTGTGCAAGTTCTACATCACTTTAGCGTTGGTCCCTTTATTCTGATATAACGGTCTTACTCTTGACCTGCTCGAACCTCTCGCGATGGATTCTAGCGATCGCATTATGCTTTTCTTTCAAGCTCTGTAAACAGCGTGTAAGAGGGGCTGCCACTTTTAATTCTGTTTGATCCAGCTGGTAGTCAGTGTCCGCCGAGGGATCTTCGAGGGATCCTTCCATTTGCTTGATAGTCTTAATGATCCGGTTCGCTTCCTCGGTAAGTTCACTCTTCTCACTATATCAAAATCAGCCTGAGCAGTCATTGCTAAGGAGATGCTTGGCATACGCGGTCACTAGGCGTAATTGGTTATGCAGTGTCTCTGACAGAGCAGTGAAGAGCTATATTGGGTATCAGCCATGGTATGTCGCCGTAAACCTTAGATGATGTACCTCCGACTCTCTAGATTCTCTCTCATGATTGGGTACCCCGATCTCATCAAAAAGGCTATGGAGCTGACCAACGATGGTAGACACCTGTGTGGTGAGGTAGCTAGTATCCATGGCTCGTTGGGATCCTGAGCCTCCCGCTCTGAGGCCAATAGGGATCTAGCTCCTAGCCTCAAAACAAAGGCCCTCTAGAAGTATACGGAGCCGTGCGAAGACAATGTCGACTCAATACAGCTCGACTCCTTGGGAATTGTATATAACCTTGAAAACATAATCAGAATCTCAAGATGGTTGCGTTAGTGCAAGACTCAAAAGATCAAAGTGTTTATGTTCCAAATCGCGTCACAACAAAACAAAGCGGGCCGCAGCAACACAAGCCCATAAATCCGGCCCGATGTCTTAAACTCCGTTCTGCACGTCCCACTGCTTTAACAACTATAACAACAACGACAACAATCAGCTCATTCGACCTTCTATGGACCTCCGTCACTATGGACACCGCACAGAAAGCCTGGGGTAAGCTCATTTGACCTCTTGTCGCGGTCGGACGCTCACAGATACAAGAGCTTGAGAACGCTGTCAAGTTGGTCGATCCTCACCGCGATGCTCTCTACGGCTACGACGAGGCAGAGCAGAAGGCCTTTGCAAATGAACAGCCATGGCGGAAAGACCCGCGTTACTTCAAGAGAGTCCGCATATCCGCTGTCGCCCTTCTCAAGATGGTCATGCATGCACGCTCTGGAGGCTCCATAGAAGTAATGGGCCTGATGCAGGGCAAGATCATGGGCGACACCTTCATCGTCACAGATGCTTTCCGACTACCTGTCGAAGGTACGGAGACGAGGGTCAACGCATCAGACGCAGCGAACGAATACATTGTGCAATATTTACAGTCGTGTCGAGACAATGGACGGCCAGAAAACGCACTGGGTTGGTATCACAGCCATCCAGGCTACGGGTGTTGGCTATCTGGTATTGATGTCGATACCGAAATGAATAACCAGCAATTCCAGGATCCATGGGTGGCTGTGGTCATTGATCCCGACCGTACCATTTCGGCAGGCAGGGTGGAAATTGGAGCTTTTAGGACATTTCCAAAGGACTACAAGCCCGCACAGATTGAAGACGACGGCTATCAGACAATTCCACTATCAAAGGTTGAGGACTTTGGCGCCCATGCTAGCAGATACTACTCACTGGAGATATCCCATTTCAAGAGCACACTCGATACGCATCTGCTGGAATTGCTATGGAACAAATACTGGGTGTCTACTCTCAGCCAGAGTCCTCTTTTCACCAATCGCGAATATAGCAGTAAGCAGATGCTGGACTTGGGCGAAAAAATTAAGCAAGCAGAGAGGGCGATCAAAGCGAATTCGAGGGGCGGACAGCATAGTGCACGATCTACTGAGAAGGACGAGCAACTGAACAAGGTCATTCAAGACAGCAACAAGATTGCAGGCGAGGAGGTCACGGGGCTGCTGGCGAGTGAAGTGAAAGCTAAGCTGTTTAACGGTGTTGGGGCTACCGTTCATCAAGAAGATGGTACCTCGAAGGCATGAAGGGTTTCAAGCAAGCTTGCATATTGGCGTATTGGAATCCTTAATCTAGAGGCATGAGCATATCTGGCGTTGCTCGCACTCAAGCATTGATGGAGCTACGAAATCATGGTTCAATCAATAGAGGTTGAGAAGTCCATCGCAAATGATCAACCATCAGATCGGAACTCCGTCTGTCTGAGCTCCATCCAGGATATCAGAGAAAGAAGCTGCAGCATCTTCAATTCGGCGTATAGCCTCGTCTCTGCCCAGTAACGCCATTGTAGATATCACTGTTAAACCTGGGCGACCGCCCGTCAACGCCCAGCGTAAGAAGCGATTCAATACAGTCCTGCAGTCCGTTGCAGGATCTTTGCTCTTAATCATTTCCCAATTAGCGCGCAAAAGCTCAACTAGATTTTCAGACGCCTGCTTGAGGTTTGTTTCCTTCCATTCCTCATAGGTGACAGCGGAAAAGACACCTTCAATTTGGTCCATCCTATCTTTCAATAATGCATCATCAGAGCGTGGGCTGTAATCTTTCCGGGCTTCGAAACAAAAGAATTGAGAGTTACGTTCGAAGAATTCTCTTGGAATGGTGTAATTCGCTGCGTCGAGGCGCAGCAAAGCAGCTGCCCGTCCTCTGAGCTCGCGGCTTGGGCAGAATTTGGTTCTAAAACAGTTGTGAGCTAGGTTTCAGGAAAATAGGAAAATTCGCCGTACTCGGGATGGACTTCGAGGTGCTGCTGCGCAACTACAATGACTCCATCGACCATTGCATTGTATTCTTCGCCCTCCTCATTGGCATACTTCTGAGCGTATCGTTTCTGCAGATGAACGAGCTTGTCTGGGGTGGCTATAGTGTTACCTTTCGTGAATTTCAAATCGAACTATTGGCAGTCAATTTCGTGTTGCTAACAAAAGACGCACTCTTGAGCCTACGGTTTTCACCAGGTCTTGCAGACTCAAGAAATCGTCACCCAATCTATGTGACCAGCCGTACAGGGCAACATAGTTGACGAGAGCTTCGGGGAAGATGCCATCTTCCCGGAATGAGCGAACGTCCATGGCAAGATCCCGTTTGCTCAATTTCTGCCGGGAAAAATCTTGCAATAGACCTACATGGGCAAACTTTGGTGGCTTCCAACCAAATGCATTGTACATGACCATGTGCTTTGGAGTTGATGCCATCCATTCCTAGCAAGTTCGTCAGCGTCACATTTCATGAGATGAATCATCAGTCGCGCGCTTACCACTGCACGAATGACATGTGTAATCTCCATGTGGTGATCGTCAACGACGTTTGCAAGGTGATATGTTGGAAGGCCGTCAGACTTTATGAGAACCGGGTCCTCGTAGCTAGGCTGTGCACGTTGTGACTGAGATTTCTCTGTCTTCCTCCGCTGACCAACTACGCCGTACACGAGATCTGTGTACTGCGGTGGCGGATCTGGCACCTTCAATCGGACGACGTGTGGCTCACCCTTGTGTGCGCAATCATCAGACTCTTCCTTAGGTACGCCAGCACATGCTCGATCGTAGTCAACGGGTAGGCCTAGTGCATGTCGTCTCATGGCAAGGACATTCAAGCGTTCTGTTGAACAAAAGCACCGATATGCATGCCCGGAGTCGATCAATTCGGTTGCGTGCTTTTGGTACAATACGGTCCTCTCAGACTGGACAAGGGTAAGGACCATTACTCAATGCAAAGATGCTTGTGATGTACCTGTTTGTAAGGGCCATACGAACCTCCAACATCTGGGCCTAGCTTACATCAGAACATGCGCCATGCCCTAAATAGCTGTATCTTCATACCCTCATCCCATTGCAAACCAGCCCACCGTAGATCCTGGCATAGACGTCTCTCTGCGTCTTCTACCGTCCTTCTCTTTGACAATCAGCCACTCCAGCCTCTCTTGTTCGGATCTTCCGTCGACCCACCTTGTCCGTATCTTCAATACGTAGTATGAATTGACCTCCAGTAGCTCTGGCAGTGAGATAGTTGAATAAAGCTGTCCGTAGCGATCCTAAATGAAGGTAGCCCGTGGGGGAAGGTGCGAAACGCGTTCTTGCTGTGGTCGTTGGTAATCTCTGCGACGGTCGTCTCTCCGGCGCATCATGCTTCGAAGCTGTGAATAGGGTGCGAGATCTGCGAAAGACCCAAGCTCCGCTCCCAACGTTGGCTTGTCTATGGATTATCATTCCAAGCCAGCCTCTACAACTGGGGGTGGCTGTTTGCCATTGTTGATCTGAATCTAGTGTACGAGGAAGCATACTACTTATTTATTGTTGATGCCAAGCCCGCCTTTCCTGCCGCATCATGAACTTGGGAAGTACAAAGAGTTCAAGGCTGACAAGGAATGGCTATCCAACTTCCACATGCCATAAAAATTCTACCAACAGCAATTCTACTGTCAATGCTTAGATTGAATCTGATCACGATCTCTCCTTGACCAAACTCCAAGAGTATGTGCCCTTTTCATGTCGACAAG
>JAABUW010003264.1_pt1 | contig 23414 bp, 38 predicted proteins | sample 5560081 | NCBI WGS metagenome assembly JAABUW01 (sample SAMN10711882, study PRJNA513363) | rock metagenome | isolation source: Antarctica rocks | place: Antarctica: Victoria Land, Knobhead sud
TCTTCCGTCAGATAATGAACTCCTGATTTTTTTTAGGTTTTTTGCATCTGACTTTGGCAGCAGACTCGTTGGACTTTTTGCGACTTTTTGCGGTGTGTTTCGAGACAAGCAGGTTAATTTTAGTATATAATAACATACTTAATAACTTCTGTTATTAAATTAATAGTTTTGAACATGGCCCAAGTACTTAATCTCGCCACCCTGGGTTTTGCGCACATGCAGCTGCACGCAGGCCTCGTGATTGCTTCCTACTGCCGCCGCCGATGCGTGAGGAGAGGTGCCGGGCTGTGCTCTGTCAGGCCGTGGTGCTCTCTCCTCCCAGCCATTTCAAATCGTTATGGTCCAACTGCCCGAATCGTCAGAACAAGTGGCACAAGCGCTCCGCATCAGCTGCCGCTGCGGTCAATCCTCGGAACGTATCGGTGGTCCTTGGCCGCGTTCTTCTTGCGCCGTTTCGCCATGTAGTTCTCCAGCTTGCCGCCCTTCTTAAGCTCCTCGTATTTTTGGAGCAGCTCGGCGCGCCGCTTATCGCTCTTCTTGAGGTAGAACGGCTTCTTGCCGCCGCGCACAGCCTCCCGTTCCTTCGCCTACAGCACGGCAGAAGACTGTAAACGCATTTCGCTGGAACGGTTCTTGGTTCTGTCAGATACTGACTTTCGTGTGCAGCTCGCTGAGAAAAGCTTTTCTGACCATTCTGGAATCAAAGGTCGCACATCGAGACCTGGTAGTACGGCGAACTCAGGGAGAGGGAGGGGGGCGTGCCTTGAGGCCGTCCTCGATTGCACGGTTCTTCTGCCGCACCATGTTTTCCGGCAGCACCCTCTGGTAACTAGTGTCTGCAATCTCAGCTGGACAGAGTCAACAAGCAGCAAACTCGCCTTGAGGCCGTCCTCGAAGGCGCGCGTCTTCCGGCGCACAACGCCCTATCGGTCCGCCCTATAACCGTCTTGCCACCCACAGCAAGGCGAGAGGCGAGGGGCGAGGGGCGGGATTATGGACCTCGAGATGCGTATGGCCTACCTTGAGGCCGAACTCGAAGGCGCGCCTCTTTTGGCACACAATGCCCTCATGCAGCATCGCTCTGCCCTGGATTTTTGTTTGGACCCACGCAGCCAGACGCGAGGAACCTAGAATCGACTTCTTAGTTTAGAATCGGTAGGGCCTACCTTGGCGCCGTCCTCAAGGGGGCGCCTTTCTCTGGCGCAACGCGCCCTCCCGCAGCATCGCTCCGCCCCCGCTTTTGGTCGGGACAAACACAGCAAGACGCGAGGAACATGGCATTGGAATCGGCACGGCCCACCTTGAGGCTGTCCTCAAAGGCGCGCCTCTTCTGGCGCACCCCGTCCTCCCGCAGAGCCGCATCCACGCTGGCCGCCCGCGCCGCCAGCTCCTCTCGCCGGTCTGCCCTCTTGACTTTCTGTGTGCAAGGAACACCCTCGCATGCATCAGGCGCATCAATATGTCAATGGTGGAATATCAATGTCACTTGTGAGAGAGTCCCCGCACGCAGTGCCGTGTCCCCGCCGGCCGCCGCGCCGCCGGCATCTCCTGCCTTCTGCGCGCTTCGCTTCCTGTCTGCAGGACATCCACACACGTCAGACACAGCAACATGAGGCGTTGCATCTCAGAGCAATGCTGTTCAGTGCGTTGCACTCCACTGTGAGTGCCTGTGCCGCCAGCGTCTGCGGGTTCGCAATGTATACTGCGCAAAGGTGATCATTGCCACTGACAGAAGTGCGGCAGCATACTCCTGCAGCAGCCGTTCGGGCTCAGGTCTACAGGTCCACTGTTGCGTGATTGACAGCACGAAACCAGCCTTCAGGGTGACCGTCAGGTCGGACCGCTCACCATGAAGGCGGCCCTGAGGCTGGAGCGCAAATGTGGTAGCTGCTCCTCGTGCAGGAAGGCGTGATGCCCGCGGAAGCAGTCGAGCGTGTTTCACATTCTTTTGTGTTACTGGCCCAGTGTGTGTCCCACCTTCATGGCGGCCTTGAGGCTGGACCGCTCCTGCGGGAGCTGCTCCTCGTACAGGAAGGCGTACTGCTTGCGGAAGCGGTCCGCGTTGTACCGGCCGCTCAGGTCCTCGAACCGTGGGTCCTTCGCCACCCTGTGGGGAATTGTGCAGGGCTGCAGTGATGTGCAGTCCCTGAGGACGTTGCTGCAAGAGCCTGCGGGCGCCGTAGGGCAAGCGCCGAATCTGCGGCGGATGGCAGTCGGCTGCGCAACAGCCACTGGGCATTTGGAACATATGCAGCTGCTGCCTTGCGGGGCGGTCGCCGTTGTGGTGACTGGACACACGTGCTCACTGCATCGGCTCCTCCACCGAGCACGCGCATATGCGGGCACCCAGCAAGTCTTGCTGCACTCAGTCACTTTTACTGCATAGGCTCGACAACGCACAGTTTGGGCGCCTGCATCACGTCACGCATGCGGCCGATGGGTCGCTTCGAGCTGGCCTCCGCGGGGCGGTTCTTGTTCTCGCGGTGCGCCAGCGCCGCCGGCTTTTTGTCGCTTTTGGGCTTTGCGTCTGCCTGCCGGCCGACGCTGCCGCCACGACCGGATGGCCAGGCTTTGCCGCCGCCGGCGCGCCGCACCGCTAGCTCCTCGAATGGAACATCCTCCTGCAGGCAGGAGCGAGCAGTGGCCTCTAGTATGAGATGCATTCAGGGGGAATGCGTGAGCACTGAACCCCTGATGCATATGTCAAAGGCGAGGACATGCCTCTGGCGCTGGAGCCGGCTCGTGCGTCACTGCAGCAGGCAAGCCCGTTTGTGCCAAAGGCGTTGAGGTACGTTTCTGATGCTGCCGAGCGCGCCGATTGCTCCCCTGCACCTGTTGTGAGCGACACACCGAAAAAATATCAGCACCCTCTGAGCTGACCTGCTCACCAGGTCTGCGCCGCCACCATCGTCTGAAGACGAGGTTCCGGCGTCCGACGCAGACTCCGCCTCGTCGCTGTCCTCATCACCCGACGAGCCGGCGGCCCCCTCAGCTGCATCATCGTCGCTTTCGTCATCATCGGAGGGCGCCATCTCCATGCGCTGCAGTGGCCGTACATCCGCATTTCGTCGCCGTGGTTGCTCCTCTGGGCCGTTGTCGTCATCTTCGTCGTCTTCGGAGGGGCCCATCTCCATGCGGCGCAGTGCCCGAGCATCACCATGCTGCCGCCGCGGCCGCGCCTCCGGACCGCTATCACTGTCGCTGTCGTCGCTGCCACTGCCTCTGGACTGCTCAAACTGCTCGAACGTGGTATGGCTTGGCGGCGGCTGCCGCCTGCCGGGCTTTGCCTGCGCCGGCATGCGGCTCACCGCGCTGCGGCGGGCATGGGCGGCCGAATGCTTGTGGCGCTGTGGCCTACGTTAGTCAGTGTCAGCCTGTACGTCTGCCGCGGCGTCAGATGCAGCGCTTAGCAGCTGGAGATGAATGTGTGGCCGACCTGCCGTGGTTCCGGAGTGGACCGGAAGAATGCACTGCGGACAGCTGCAACACGGCCGGAGCAACGCTCAGCGCCTACTGAACCTTGAGTCCGGATGAAATGAGCTTTATCTTTTTCTTAAATATAGGAATGGTGCGGCGTTGCCGCTAAGCCTCGGACCCCGATCTCGAGGAGACGATCCCGGGAAAGGGTCGGCAAGTGTGCGCCAGACAGTCGTGAGCTGTGTTCATAAGTTGACCACACTTCGCCACCCACCACATCCACTTGTGCTTTGACACAAGCCTCACAGACAGAGGAGCGCACCAAGGCGCACCTCGCACATCACGGAGATAACCTCAAGTGGTGTCTTTGTGAGACTGATCGACACCCAGATGGCGAGGCGAAGAGGGGTGCCATCTGCTCAGCCGGCGATGCAGGATAGTGGTGGCGACGCTACCAGGGATCACACAGAGCCGCAAAACAGTGGCGGCATGCCCGCCAAGGGCCGCGGTCGAGGCGGCCGAGGTGCACCAGTGCGAGGCGGCAGAGGGCCTTTTGCCAGCAGGCCGGAGAGCCGATCGCAGCAGGTGGAGCGCTGGGGCCACAAACCGCTGCCGCCTGAGCCGGTCGTGCCCGACAGCGGCCGCCACTTTGGCGTGGTCGTGACCGTTAAGGAAACCTTCGGCTTCATCAAGTGAGTGCTTTCACTTCCGGATTGTGCCATGCGCTACCAGTTGTGCTTCGTCCCATGTTTTCGCACAACTGCAGCCTGCTGGCGAGCGCAGCCTGAATTCGATTGCATGCTGGCAGGGCCAGCATGCAATTCTTGACGCGCTCCATGCAGCGGTTGGAACCGCATGCATCATGGTCCGGCCGTAGCTCAACTTCTGGATTGGCCGCACCGCAGATGCTACACGGGCCGGCGGGACCAGGTCTTCTTCCATGCCAGCGAGTTGCAGCCCGGGCCGCACTCGGGCGGCCGTGGCAGCGGCGGTGGTGACGGCGGCAGCGGCGGCGGCAGCGATGGCGCTGCTGCATCCGACCAGCAGGGTAAACCCGTCCTGTCGGAGGCCATCCAGCCGGGAGCGCCGGTGGAGTTCACGATTGTGGAGGGGGACCCGCAGCAGAACCGGCGCACCGTCGGGGTCGAGGTGAACTTGTTGCTGGCTTCAACCATGCCGATGCATGGGATCGCTTGCGATGCTGAGGTAGCGAGTGCGACAGGAGCTGCTCGCCATGCCAGCAGCTTGCCATGGTTCACGAATCCTGCCAGGAGTGAGTGCATGCACAGTGTTGATGTGGTCATGGGTAGATACACGCTAAACCCTAATGAACCTCAACCAGTGCTTGCATGGCATGGAGAGCGTGGCATCAGCTGCACCCTGCACTGTTGGGAATATAAAGGCAGATGCCGCGCCAGGACCACTTCCACAACGCGCATTGGACCGGGCTCTGCAGTGAAGCGCTGCGTGTTTTTGACAGGTGCGGGTGCTGCCGCCGTTCATGGACGAAATGCACCGCGGCACAGTGGAGCGCGAGCTGCGCGGAGGCCACAGGCGCCTTGAGGTGGGCTTTTGCGCTTTCGATGTGATGGCGGCAACATTGGTGCTCGGAGCGTGTATGTCGGCCAATCCGCTTTCTCAATGGTTTTCGTCTGACAATCCGTGTTCTTGCAGCGTAGCTTCGACACCCAAATTGGTTCTTGTTTTGATCCACCCACTGCGATTTTTGCCATGCAGGAGGCATATGGCGGCCGCATCAGCTGGCTGTCGCCGCTGCCACTGTCGGCAGTCCGCGGCGACGGCGGCTCATTCCCAGATGCAGCAGCCGCCGCAGGCTCGGCATCAGACTCAGCGCTCCAGGAGAGCATGCCGCCAGGGCTGGGCCACGCCGCCGACGGCGCCGCTGACAGCGTCGCCAGCAGTGAGGCCGGCGGTGTAGCCGGCAGCCAACAGCGGCAGGGCGGCCGGTCGACTCGCGGCCAGGCAGATCAGCAGCAGTTGCAGACGCAGAATGGCGTGGAGCAGGCGAAGCCGCAGCGGCAGCTGCTCGGGCTGCCATTCGAGGGCGTGGATGTGGCAGCGGATGGCCCGCGGCTGCATGTGGGCGATGACGTGGAGTTTCGCGTCACTCTGGACCCCCGCTCCGGGCAGCTGAAGGCCACAGAGGTGAGGCAGGACATGCTTGCCTCAGTGGAAAGAAGCACCACAGTTTGAACACACCACATATGATACGGACGGCTCGCCGCTGCACGTCGGCGATAAGGCGAGGTGGAGTTTCGTGTCGCGCTGGACCGCCGCTCTGGGCAGCTGAAAGCGAGCTGATCGTGTATTACTGCAACTGAGTAGCAATACCAGCAGCCTGCCAGGACGAACCGGTCAACCAGGAGACGCTGGAGGTGGGCGGCGCTTACCATGCTTGTGCGGATCTCAACCCTGTGCAGCACACCTCACCTCCTTAACAGACCCCGCTAGACCCTGCAGTCGAGTAGCACGGTGCATTGTTGCAGGTTGAGATGCATTTCGAGATCTACTCTGGGCGGCGGCGGCGGGATGCGGAGGAGATGCTGTCTTCGCTGGTGAAGCCGGTGCACGGAAGGCCGCTGTCACCCGTTTGTCTATTGACCCTAATCACAGTAGGGCCCGCGTCATGCAGGGCTTGGAAGGAGATGTAAGCACCATTTGGTATTCTTTTTTGGCGAGCAGATCGTGCTGGTGAAGCCGGTGCATGCGGAGCCAGCGTCGGGCGCACGGGGCAGCACATCGGTCACCGCAGGCGCTCGCGAGAATGGCTTCATCGTGACAACCAAGGACAACTTCGGCTTCCTCAAGCGCGTGCTGGCCGCCTGCTCTGTCACAGACTCCGCGCAATGCACTGCCAGTGCTGCATGGGCATCCGGCAGGCCGACCTGCGTCAGTGTGTTGCGTGTTGTTCACGTCCTGAATGTGATGGCATTCATCTCTGGTGTTACCGCTGGTTCGATGCTCAGTTGTCCTCAACCCTGACATTTGACGACTCCACACTAGTGCACGCCAGTGGCAAAGGACACTGGCCCGGTTCGTGCGAGGAGGAGCACACTCTCCACCATGACAGCATGCCGAGCCTCCGGGGACGCGCTCTAGTTTTTTCAAAAACTGTTTTCACTTAATAGTTTAAGTTGAACTATTAAGTTTAACTATTAAGTTGCACTATTAAGTTGCACTATTAACTGCAGGGCGGCAGACCGGGACGCGCGCCTGTTCTTCCACTTCAGCGAGGCGGGTTTCCCGAAAGCCAAGATTGCGGAAGGCGCCGAGGTCTCCTTCTCTGCTGCCGCCGACCAGGTGCGGTCCTGTAGCATCGACCCCGCATACCCGCTGAGAAGGAAGGGTTTAGGGATTGGGCAGCCTTTGCAACGCCCAGACGGTGGAAAACGGCAAGTCTCCTTCTTGCTGATTTGCCGGAAGTGCTTTGAATTGTTTGATCACGTGCAAGCCCGTCGCAATTATTGGGTCAATCACAGTGTCGAAAGACGTGACTGAGTGACAGATTTTGATGTTGCGACAATCATGCATGTACCTCCTACACCATCGCCTGGGGACCAGCCAGCGGCGTGCCACATGCAGGCTCTGCCACGCTGGCGTTAGCGCTGCAGCATGGCTGGCTAATTCCACGTCCATTCCGCAGGAGTCTGGGCGGGATTCGGCGGTCGCGCTGCAGCTGCTGCCGCCGGGCACCATCGCCGCCGCGGCAGAGCGGCCACTGCCAGGTGCGACCGCGCACTCATGCAGAGCTTGCAGCATCTGTGTCTGCCCTCTGGGTTGTGCAGTCACCAGCGTGTCTGCACACCGTCCTGCCGCTCGTCGAAGGGCGCATGAGGCAGCGTCCCCGCGACTCGGCCGGGGGCCGGCGTCTCATGTGGTCCTTTCCTCAGCGCCAGGGTTTAGGGTTTTGGGTTTAGGGCCACGCCACTCCCCGCAATGCCGCAACAGAAACCTACTGACTGCTCACGATGAACACCAAAAGCGTCCACCCGAAATTCTAAACCCTAAACCCTAAGCGTCCAACCGCAGATCCGGTGCGGGCTCGGGTGGTGCGGCCGGCGATGGAGGCGTGCGCACGGCAGGTGCAGGACGGCGTGGCGGCTTTTGTTGATGACGCTGGCCTGGAGTTTCACTGCGCATTTGGAAAGCACCAGGTGGGGCATCAGCCTGATGTTGTGGCTTCCAAATGGGTGATCACTCCTAGCTGACGCACTTCACTCGTTGACGCACGGAGGTTGACGCACGGACGCCACAGGAAAGCCAAAGGAGAGCAGGTCGCGGGTCAAGGGGCGTGTGAATCTGCCGCAGGGCATGGTGCACAACGTATTCGCACCTGTATCGCACCTATATCGCAGCAACGTGTTCGCACCTATATCGCACCTATATCGCACCTATATCGCACCTATATCGCACCTATATCGCAGACGAAGCTGCCCGCGGGTCCTGGGGCGACGCGCCCGTGTCGTCGGTCGTGCACAACGCATGCCCTAAACCCTAAACCCTAAACCCTAAGTCTCTTGGCACGCTGCTGACGTCTACCGTGTGTCTCTGACGCAGCTGCCGGAGGGGACTGGGCCCCTGGGCGAGGGCGACGAGCTGCTGCTGTCGGTGGTGCAGAACACGCGGACGGGGGCGCGCCGCGCGACAAGCGCCACGCTGGTCTCCAAGGCTGAAGACCGCCGGGAGCTGGGCCAGGTGCCGCAAACGCAGCCCACTATGCCCAACGTCTTGCAGAGCTGTCTTGCGAGCGCTCGTGTTGTCGACGCTGCATGCGGCGAGCGGCGCGCTGGTCGCCAGGGCTGCAGACCGCCGGGAGCTGGGCCAGGTGCCGCATTGATCCGCAAAACATTGAATTGAAGCCAGTCGCCACAGTACCATGCTGCATGTTCCAGATGCTTGCACCCTGCAAGAAACTGTGTCCTTGGAAACCCTAAACCCCTGGCTCGCCCCTGGACGTGTGCGCTGTCACCGCCACACAGGCATTTGCACATCATGGCACACGCGTGACTCACATCATGTCCATACGCATCTGCGGCCTCTGAAGTTCCTAATGTGCTGATGCAGCTACGCTGCCGTGGAGGCATGCTTGCGCAAAAGCAGCCAGGGCCTCATCCGCGCTGCGGATCGCCCCCTAGACTTGGCTTCGCCCTAAACCTAAACCCTAAACCCAAACCCCAACACTTGTTTGCCGGAATCGTGCACTGCATCTGTGTGCATCGCTGTCGCATGCAGGTGTCGACGCTCAAAAACAACTGGGGCCTGATCAAAGCAGTGGAGCGTCCGCTGGAGGTTTTCTTCCACTTTAGCAGCCTAGCCGATGGCCTGGAGGGTAGCCTGAAGGTGCGCTCAGCCTGGATTGCCCTTTTCCTCGAGCTGTGCGCTGCACAGCTCGTAGCATAGTGCTGGCAGTCCCCAGGCGTCCACGTCAGCTGCCCGCGCATGAGTCATGATTACTGCTTCTCCTGCAGGACCAACTGCTGCCGCGCCTTGTGTGAGTTGGGCTCCTTGCTCAGCGCCGCCAGACCGCATCGTCCCTGAACATCTGGGTATTCTGCCTGACAGGTGGGCGATGACGTGCACTTCGCCGTGGTGCGGGATGCGGAGGCAAAGGCGCGCGACGCCGACTCCAAGAAGCTCGCCGCCGTCAGGTGAAAGCTTCTGGGTGCTGAGAAACCACAGGTGCCGCGCACTGATGGCCAGCGGGACCTGGCCCGCTGGCGTATGTTTGTAGTCCAACTCGGGGCAGCCTAGCCAGGGTCAATGCAAAGCCACATTCGAGGATCCGGACCACTCGTGTGCGGCCGGGACGGCCTGCGCACTCCGGCAGGGTTCAGGGGTTAAAGGCTCCACATCATGCCTGCATGCGGTGCATGCAGAGTTGCTGTAGACGGTGTGGCGCACCGGCCGAGATGCTAATCTAGTTCATGACGCTAATCTAATTCGTGATGCTCACATAGCTCGTGATGCTGATCTAGCAGGCGCAGCAAACTGCCTGGCATTCTTTCCAGGTGTTGCATGATGTCCGCCAGCAGTCATCGCTTCAGTGGCGAGGTGTCCTGCGCAGCAGCGGGCGCGGCGGTCTTTGACACATTTTCCTAGGCGGCCTCGAAGGCAAAGTGGCGGCGCACACTCCAGGTTTCGGAGCTTGCCATCGAACTGTCAAAATTCACTGCAGGGCATGCCGCGCAGAGCTGCACGCGGCGGTCTTCGAGGCGCTGTCCAAGGATGCTGTCCGAGAAAGCGCTGGAAGGCAAGGCGGCGGCGCACTCTTCAGCTTTCGGAAGATGCCTTCACATGTCCGACATTCGCTCCAGGGTGTGCCGTGCGGAGGCGGGCGCGGCGGTCTTCGAGACGCTGTCCGAGGAGCTGCTCGAAGGCAAGGTGGCGGAACGGTTGCAGGCGCACCGTGGCGCAACCGTCATGCCGGGCGCGATCGAGTACACCGGACCGGACGGCGCGCCATCCCGCCTGGCGTACGGCCTGCGCGACCTCACGGTGAGGAGCTCTCAAAGTGCAGGTTTTGAAACAAAACACGAGTGCACCGTGGCGCGACCGTTAGGGTTTAGGGCTTGTGCCGGGCGCGAGTGAATGCACCGGACCAGCCGGCGTGCCATTGCGCCTGGCGTACGGCCTGCGCGACCTTAGGGTCCCTAAACCCTAAACCCTTAAAGCACTAAACATGGCTTGCCAGCACGACACCATGTTGCTGACTGAGCCGGACGCCCCAACCCTAAACCCTAAAAGAGTATGCAGACAGCGAGCTGTCGCGTCTGGCATGCGGCCTGCACGATCTGCAGATCAGTGCAGTTGTCTGCCTGAAATTTGCGTCGTCAGATAATCCTGGTGGTGGTCTGGTGGTGGCGGTGGTAGTATGGCTTGTACCACCTGGGAGGTGAAGGCGACAATGTGCCTGATCCATTTCTCGTCATCCTGCGCGCTGCCTGGACAGCAGCATGTTTGCCGATTGACCACTGCTGCCACATTCGGAGCTTCCTTTGCGAGGCAGTGCTGCGAGGCGCTGCTCTCGCAATGTAGCCATTCCCGTGCGCTGACCTCTCACTGCGGCAACCGTCACCGCAGGAAGCCTGCACCACTCCAGCGCAGCGAGCCTGTTAGGCCAGACGACAGGATGATTGCTACACACGTCGACGGGATGCCTGATGTCTCACACACCAGCATGAAGGTAGTGGATCTGACTTGCTGAAGACTGTGAGACTCGGTAATGCGCAGGATGGAGGTGGGCGCGCCTTCAACCTTCCGGCTGGCAGTGAAGTCTGAAAAGCGAGATATGCATGTGGCAGCACAAGGCCACTGAAGTCCTACTGCCTCAGACCTGCCGATGTGCAGGACGGCGGCGTGAACCCGGTCGGCGAGCAATTTAAGGATTTAGGGTTTAGGGTCACCTTCCGGCTGGCGGTCGATCCCACGCGGCAGTTTTGCACCAGTCAGTTTGAATTCGGCCCCCTCTTGTTGCGCAGGAAGGCGGGGTCAATCCGGCAGTGGGCGAGCCCGTCACCTTCCGGCTGGCGGTCAACCACGCAGCTGTCAAGGCGGCGGCCAAGGCGGGCGGCCTCGCCGCGATGCACGCTGGCCGCCGAGCCACTCAGGCAAGCATGCTGTGGTTTTGCGAAAGTGCTTGTCTCACAGCACCTTAAATACTACCCCACAGCACCCCAGATCGCTCATCATCAAATGAAGTGCCTATATAGCAATTCTGCGGAGCTGCGAAATCGTCCCCGCCAAGTCCATTATGGCCTCGAACTGATGATGTGGTCTCCACTGCTCCGCTTATACAGCCAACAAACACTGCTCTCAAAGCGTTATCTTCATGGACCCTGCTGGTGGCCTGCCGGCGGTGGAGGGCATGGCGGCGTCGCTGCAGAAATGTACCGCTTTGCAGAGCCGGAAGCCAACTCAAAGCACACTGACGGTTTCGCCCTAGCGGTGACGTGTGCACTCAAGTGACACTGCAGGTGGGCCCGCCGGTGGTGGCGGGCGTGGTGGTTTCGATCAAGGGCCACTACGGCTTTGCAGAGCTGGAGGCTGCGGGCGCCGCCAAGCTGGGCCTGGCAGACCACCCGCGCATGTTCTTCCACACATCCGAGGTCAGTGGAATCTGTTGGCAAGGATGCAAAATTCCTCCGGCATGTTCATCATATACATGACGGCTACTGGCAAGCTGGCCCTGGCAGAACCACTCCGCACGTTCCTCCACACCTCCGAGTTCAGTTTCTTGTGCTGCGGTGGTTCCTCACGTTTTGAGAAAACACGAATGCCGCCGCCACGCTGCCTGGCAGACCTCTCGCCCGTATGTTCTTCCATGCCTCGACGTGTCCGAATAGGGCATGTCCGGCTGCTGCTGCCCATACAGTCGGGGCATTCTCTGCATCTGCATGTTGCCCACTTCAGCGGCGCGAAGCTGGGCGCCGGCGACACCGTCTCCATGAGCATCGCCATGAACAAGCGCACGGGGAACGCAACAGGCAGCTTTCTGACGAACCATCTCCTCCCAAGAAACGTATTTTTTTTCATACGACGCAGGTGCAGGACGGCGTGAAGCTGGGCGTCGGCGACACCGTCTCCATGATCGTCGCCATGAACACGCGCACGGGCGAGCGCAATGGGCGGTGTTTGCGGCGACTCAAGGAGGCGCCGGAGGGCTTCCGGCCGCCGAGCGAGCCGGACAAACCAGAATTCGTGGCGGAGCGCAATCCGAACGCCGTGAAGTACGTCGGCCACAAGCTGGTGAGCTGCGTAACTCTTGAGCGTTTTGAGATGTGTAGTGGAGATGCGCTGGTTGGATTCGCTGCATTTTGAATGTGCTGCACATCTCCAGGAGCTTTCCTGCCAAATCGGGTTCATCGTGACAGTGCGACAGACAGCAACGGCTACTTCTGCGCTGTGATGGTCAACGGATTATCGATCGGCTCTGGAAACCCTGTGCACTGTCAGCACTGGCTGCAGACACCGCCGTTGTAGCGCTGTCGTTGCCCGCCGGCGTACGACAGTGCACTGGAGAAAGCTCTCGCATTCACACCTTGCGGATGACAGTCGCTGCACTGATGCTGCTGCTATTTCCCCTGCACAGGTCTCGGAACGCGGTCAGTGGACTGAGTTTCTGTCACGGCAAGAAACCTGGATCCATTGGGCGTTGTCCAGTCGAAAGCACTCGTGGTATACAACCTCACATCTGTGCACGCAGGAGATGCAGACGATGCCGAAGCCCAGGATGCCTGACGGCTCGCGCGGCTTTGAGCCCGGGGGCTGGTGCGAGCACCGCCTGCCGCTGCGGCCGCAGCCAACGCCACCTGCGCCTGCACCTGCGGTGCCGGCGGCCTCAGCCGCATCGGCTCCGGTTACAGTGCCGGTACCGCAGGCAGCGGGCACGGTGGCGGGCCGGCAGGCGACCGCCGCATCGCCGCCGCCGCGGCCGCCGGCGTTCCCGCAGCGCGTGCCGGCGTTCCAGGCGGCAGCGGCGATGGCCGAGCCGCCCACGCCGCCAGGTCAGTGCAGGGAACGCCTTGGAAACAAGTACTGTAAAGCCTGTCCGTGTCGAGGCCTTGCCTCCCTTGTACTGAGCCCCGCCAGCTTGCAAGCCCCACCAGCTTGCAAGCCCATTCAGCCATTTGTTGGAACGCTAAACCCTAAGTTTTGACAATGCCAGGTGGCACGCCGCCGGCAGTACAGGGCAGCTCGCCTCGCCACGTGCGCCGCCTCAGCAACCGCCTCAGCAGCCGCCTCAGCTCCGGCCAGCTTCAGGCGCGCTGCAGGCCCCAAACCCTAAATAGCAGCTGACGACATCATGATTGGAGCCTCCTGGCTGGCAGCATCCTTCTGATCAGCCAATGACATGCAGCCACGTCAGCAGTGGGAATCCTCGTCTCCTCCCAGTTCGTCCACGGCAATTGTTCCCCTCATACCCCTCTCAACATCCACAGCCGAGGTGCTTTCAAAGGATGGCTGAAGCATGTCGAAAATCGCTTGCAGGCGGACGCGCCGGAGTTTGTGCCGCGCGTCGAGTCTATGGCCGACAGCGACTTGGCCGGCTTTCTGACACCGGCGGCCTCGCTGTCCGATTTTGGCGGGCAGCAGTTGCCGTCGCAGGCGCAGCTGGCGCGCCGCGGCTCGGACGCGGCCTTCGTCACACCCGCAGAGTCGTTAGGTGGGTGCCATGGAGGGTGTAGCACTGCCTAGGATTGCCGCCGGAGTCGCGCTGAGTCGCAAGCTTGAAAAACAGTGCTGGGCCATCACAGGTCTGTGTCAAGTGTTGCATGTGGATAGGAGCTGAACTGGGTTGCGAAAATGAGCATTTGAAATGGAAAGCCCCGAGTGGTGGTAAACCCTAAACACGCAGCTCTTCTGGTGCAATGCAGACAGTGTGGCTGCATACGCCATGGCCGCAGAAGCCGCCGGCAGCGCCAGCGGCAGTGGTGCCGGCAGCGGCGCCGACACTGCGGCCCCGCAGCAGCAGTCGGCGCAGCCGCGCAGCCGGCTGGGGAACCAGCGGACGGCGTCGGAGACGTTCTTCACTCCGGCGGCGTCTCTGGCGCAGGGCCTGGAAGCCGCAGGGTCAGGGCTGCTGCCTGCGCAGCTGCAGGTGGGCAGCTCTGGCAAGCACGGTAATGCAGGCACAGGGTGCTGCTGGGACGGGAGCTGGACATGCTGCATGTGGACCAGTAGGCCAGAAATCATCGTTCTGGAGCCCCCATTGGTCAATGCATTGGGTCATGGGTTGTGGCGACGTGTCACAGGCGCATCTTTTCTCAGACATAGGTTGCATGTGCTATGCAGGCAGCACTGGAGCGGCAGTGTGGCGCCCTGTCAGTCAGCGCGGACGCCAATGGCCGTAATGCGACCGCAGGCGGCGCGGCTAAGGCGGCAGCGGAGAAAGACGCACAGGCGGCGCCGGGCGCAGGCGGCAGCGCAGGCGGCAGCGCAGGCAGCAGCGGCGATGGTGGGGATCAGTAGGCAGCTAGTCGGCCGCAGCAACGGGCAATGCTGCTGGAGCAAGTGCTCACCGTCTGCCTCCCTGGGTTGTGTGGTGTGACAGAGGTTTCCTCATGGCGGCCGGCCAGTTGCGCGCGCTTTAACAGACACTCAATCAGCCGGATGGCTTACAGAAAGCATCCATACGCCGTCGCATGATGTACCAGACACGACCAGAAACCCTGGATGTGCACTGCCAGCGAGGTCGTGACGTGCTAACACATCCACAGGTCTTTCGTTCTCCAGACGTTGCAACACTGCCACAGCTGTCCACCCTGTGTCCACTTCCTGCCCAGTCATGCAGAGTTCACACCCGCACCATCTTCCAGCCACACCCTCTCCCGCCGCCACAGCGACCGGGAGTTCGCCAAAAGCCCTAGTGCGGCCAGCACGGGCGCTCGCTTCATACACTACCACCTCACAGTCCTTCCTTGAGTCCTAACGAGGTCGCTGAAGGCATCCGTGCAATTGGACAGCGCATGGCTGACGCTGCAGCTTCAGTTGCTGGGGACCCTCCGAATTCTGCGAACGAGCACACAGAGCAGTATGCTCAGACACCAGCACCAGCAGCGCCTCTGAAGGCTCTTCCAGGACTGATAAGCGACGAAACAGAGCGCACAGCCTTCGCAGACAAGTCGATGCCCTTCTCCACGCTGCGTATCCAGCTGATACGCCGGGCGATCACGGCGGGAGCGTGCTGATGCCGCAGCGCAAGCAGCTAGCGCCGTTTGAACAGCAAAACGGGACGCCAACCTTGCTGAGCGCGGTCAAGAGGCAGTACCCTTGGTTCCCAGCAGACAAGTTTGACTCGTGGTATTCGCCGTCGCGCTGGTCACTAGAACAGCACGTTGACGTGGCGAAAGCAATGGTCAGTCAGTCAGCATTCGAATTCGCGGCCGCCATCTTCCCGCGGATTGCGGAGAAGGCTCAGTGCAGCGCAGCAGAGCAGGAACAACTCGCATGGGCGTACCGGCAGCTGCGGCGCGAGCAGCGGGTAGCCGAGCAGCCGGCTGTCGAAGAGGCAGACGACCCGATGCCACGGACGCGCCGCCTGAGCTGCCGCACCAGATTGAGCATGGTGAGTGGCGCACTGCATGCCGAACTGCTGTCCTTGTGCAAGCATCGAGTGTTGGCTTTCAGAAGGCCCAGGGGCGCATGAGCAGCCAGTTCGCTTCCCTCTGCGAGCTCACCATGCACATGCAGCACAGCTTTCGGCACTCTTTTTACGTAAGTAGCGTTGCTTGTAGGTTGACTCAATGTAGGTTGACTCAATGTAGGTTGACTTGATGTAGTCTTTTTGGGGGGACCGAGGCGCCGGCGCTGGCCTGCTTGACTGTGTTGCCGCATCAAAGCTCAACGAATTTTTCAACCTGCCTTGCACAGGCGAGGCTGGAGAGCCTGGCGCTGCTGAGCAACAGGGCGGCGGGCTGCCGCCGGCAGAGGTTGCGGCCAACGGCGCCGCTCCCTCCAGCAGCTTCAGTGCGTTGCCCATGCTTGTGTGCGCCGTCAGCGGGTCTGTTGTATGTGTGTATCAACCCTGAGGAAATTATCGTGGGCTCTGTTATCCGTCTCCGAAGCTCTGCCCATTCTACCATCAACTTACTGCGCAGGCGAGGACTCTGACGCGGCAGCGGCCAGCGGCAACCCTAAACCCCTAAAACCCGAAGCATCCAGACGGCGCTGCTCAGACCCCTGGGACGCACACCGCAACCAGCCAGCCCGCCGCCGCAGCAGCAGCGATGGCAGCGACGGCAGCAGCAGCAGCCGTCCAGCGCGGCAGCGCAGCGCTCAGCGGCCTAGGACTCGAGCACGCTCCTGCGCGGACGGCTGCGCAAGCGCTGCCAGCAGCCCCCGCTGTGCCCCCCACAAGCGCGGCAGCCGCTGGTGGTGCTATGCTGCCTCGCGGTGCCGCAGGGCCTCCCGGCTCCAGTGGCGGGCCGGGGCATGGCGAGAGCGGTGCAGCAGGCGCGGCGGCTGAGGCTGCTGCACCAGGCAGGCTGCCGCCTGAGCGTGCGCAGCCGCAGAACCAGGCGCTGCCAGCTCCCGAGGCTGCTGTGCCGCCGCCTGCGCCGTCAGCGGCTGCCGCAAATGCCATCACCGCACCGATGTGTGCGTGCCATCCGCAGCCCTGACATTGTGCTTCGGTCCGCGATGGCAGGCTCTGGGCATGCAGCAGATGCTGCATATACTGCTGCACTCGCACGAAAGGGGGTGGCGGAGTTGCGCTTCGTGGCGACCGCACTGATGAGTGGGTCATGTGCTGATTCCAGACAGGCAGCAGCCGCCACGCGTACGGAGCGCTGGCCGCAGCACCGCAGCTCAGACAACCACACACACGACATGCTCGTTCCACTGTGTGTTGAACATTACTCACGGCTGTGCACTGAACTTTTATCTCGAATCGCCTTCAATTCCTCAATGCACGGCCATACTGCGCTTTCGGCGCAACGGCCCGCAGCTGGCGCCACATCCAAAACAACTCTGGCGTTTTGTTTTGTTTTCCGTTCGACTGTTGGCTGCCCAGGCACGGAGGAGGCCTGCGGCGCAGCCACCGCGGAGCAGCGTGTGGCCGCCGCCAAGCGCTCCCGCACCAACGTGGCGATGGCGGCGGCAGAGGCGGCGGAAATGTGCGACAGCCAAGCGGAGCTGGCGGCGGAGGGGCTGCAGGCGGAGGCAGCGGCCGCAGCGACGGCGTGTGGCGGGAGGTCGTGGTGGCAGAGCGCAACGATCTGCAGGTCCTCGCAAAGTTTCCAAGCAACTGCGCACGTATGATCTGGCAATTGTCTGGCTTTCTGGCGGCCCCAAACGCGGCGGTGCAGGACCGGCAGATGGTCGTTCACAAAGTGCATCAAGCTGCAGGCACGCATCAACACTGTTCAGTTATTTTACAAAATTGATTGAAATTGACGCTATATCGGCCTGTGACGTGGCAGAGCAGAGCTGGCGGATGGCTGTCGCGGAGCAAAGTTAGCTGCTTGCGTCACTCGAAATCTGACAATTCGCTCCTACATCCTGCCCATGGTAGCACACGAGCTCGTATGTAGAACCTTCCGTGTGTTCACGAACTTTGCTCGAGGTCACTGATGCATCAAAAAGAACATTCCTGTGCAGCTGTGCGTGGACGCGAGCCGGAGTGCAGCAACGGAAGCCCGAGCGGCTGCGGCAGGACGGATGAAAAATTTGAGAATGCTGTAAGCAACGGACATCACTACTGCCGCAGCTAAGGCTGGACGCAAGCCAAAGCGCGGCGACAGAAGCCATACGGTGGCGGCAGTGGAACAGGCGGCTGCCTGCGCCGCGCAGCGCGACGCTAAGTCGGCCACCGCCAAAGCGCGCGCGGCTGTGGTGGGCCTGGCGTGCTTGTCAGGTGTTGCAGCAGCTGCATTTTGAATTGGAATGTGGGTGCCGCAGCAACCCGACAGGGTGGCAGAAGCAGGAAAAGCCAGCACAGCAGCCCAAGCCTGCATGCAGGCAGAGCAATAGGAAGCTCACCCCGTTCATTACGACGTTAGATTGGGCCCGCCACGGTCCTTGACCACGGTGCATCAAGCTCTTCCTGGTATCAGACGCATCAGCAAACGTGGCCAGGCACGTTATGGCAGGCCCGCCATGCCGAGGCCCTCTCACGCTCGCATGTCACTCCAGTCGTCGCCGCCGCCACCGCCGTACAAATTCCCGGCCTGATGGGGCTAGTCAATTTGTGTCAAATAGGCAATTCTGTAAATGGCAGCGCCGGGAGCTGCGACATGCTTCTGCCGATCTGGACAACGACGTTCCAACCGGGCAGGCAGCCGGCAGGCCGGGATGGATTACGTCCTTGGTGTCTGTCTGATATGGCCGAAATCGCGCTGCCTCCGTGCACCCCAGGAGCTCATCACATCACATTTTTGCAGTATCTTGCTTATACCCCTTTTAACCATCGAAAGGACGGTTGCGGAAAACGCTGTGGTGAGTTGCCCCATTTGTAAGGTTCAAACCGCGGCCCGACTCAGCCCCTCCAGCAGCAGCTGGTTGACCCCTACGCGTCTGAGATAATTTCTGATGCTATTCGAGAGATTCTGATGATGCAGCCGGGCCGGCAATGCGGTACGAATAGTTCATGCATTGAGGTGGGGCGTTGGCGTACCAGGCCGGCACACCGGGCCAACACAGTCATTCAATAGCTGCCTGTAACCCACGCACACTGCCTCTCTACAGGTGTCTGTTTTGATTCCATGAAATCGCCCTTGGGTTTCACTCCCGGGATTTTACGCGCCGCCGCACCCCCGCCAGTTGTAGCCTTGCAGGTATGATCGTTGATAACCATTAAAGGAGGCTGCCTATGCCCAGCGGCTGACACTCCTACGCCGGAGCTCCTGCTGCCAGCACCTAGGCGCAGATGGCTACCAGCACTGCCGCACAGGCGCTGACAACGGCGCCGCGTGGCGCCCACTTGTTGCTGCTGTTTGGTGAAGCCGCAGCCTGCAAGAACACGGAGTCTGTTGTAGAGTATGCTGGCAGTTGATGCAACCGGGTGAGAAAAACTAGTTGATAGACAGGCTAGTCATGTAGTGCAGATGAGGTAGCATTGACGATAAGGTACGCAAGCGCTGCCGTCTGCTACGCCATGTGGGCTCACCGATGAGGAGGTGGCAGCAATGAGCAGCATGCTTGCGCATTGCTCAGCAGAAACAGACCAGATAGAGCAGAAGCTTTTTCGCATGGGCCCACGGTAGAGGTGATCGTGCAATCAAACCTGCTGCAACGAAGCTGTGCTATTGCACGCACAGTCTCGAATCAGACAGAGTAGGCAGTCCTACGACGGCGCACCGTGACGACCGCAGACGCGATGGGCATGCTGTCTGTCAGGCTGGTGCCGGCCGACGGCACGGCGGCAGGTGCCGGAGACAGAACACCGGCGGCGCCTGGGCTGATACCCGATGTGATGATTGCCGGCACAGGCGCAGTCGCTGTCGTCGTGGGCACCGGAGCTGCTGCTGGCCCGGCTGCGGTCATGCTGGCCGCAGGCGCAGCGATAACGGTGCTGGCACTTGCTACTATCGGCGACACCGCGACAGCACCTGCTGTCATGGGAGAAGCAGGTGCCGGCGCCGTAGCTGCCGGCTTGGCGACCGTCGCAGGTGTTGGCTCAGGGCCCGCTGGCAAGGACCCTGTCGAAGCAGCGCCTGCACAGCAACGTGCAGATGATCTATCTGTTGCACGAACCCAGGGCAGATAGTATTGTTAGAACACCATAATCCCAGCGCAATGCCGGCACGATCGGCGCAATCGCCTTTGGCGTGAGACAGAGCTGCCCGGGGTCATCACAGGGAAGGCAGGACCCCACGGCACGCAATACAGGGACCTTGTTCACTGCTTTGCTACGGCATGTAACAAATACCTGCAGTGTCGGGTATTGTTGTTGTTGCTGCTGAGTTTGTGACCGCAGGCGTCGGGTTGACTGTTGTAGGTAATGACTGCACCCCCGCCGTTGACTGCACCCCCGCCGTTGTTGCAACTGCCGAGCTGGCCTGCGCCGCCGTAGCGCCTATTGCAACAGCCGCCCCATTGATCGCTACAGATGCTCCAGTGATCGCTACAGATGCTCCAAACTGCGCTGCCGTGCCACCCAGGGCCGCAAATATAACAGCCGCTCGCAAGATCACCATTGCGTAGCTGCGGGCGCCGACGCACACCGCTGCGCACAATTTGACGCGTCAGTGCACAGCGTTCGATGCTTGCGGTGCCGAGGCCTCAGGGCACAGGAAACCAACAGAACCAACACTAGACCACGGCGCAGATTGCTGTGGTGTCATCTGTACATCTGAAATGCACCAAGCTGGCCTCGCAAGAAGTCGTCAAGGAAGGTGCTGACAGTGAAAGACGACTTATGGACGTAGCCAAGCAGTCAGGGCAGCTAGGCTGCCCCAGCGAGCCCCAGCAGCTCGCCTGGTGCACGCGCCATGCTGTGACGGAGGCGGCGTGGGAGATGCAGCAACGTGTCCGGTGGGAGACCAAACCAGAAACCTGCTGGGCGAGTGCGTCCGACACGTCGCTCGGCAGCCGCTGCAGAAACGAGAACACAAAAAGTCGATTATGGCACGCGTGGCCTCAGCGTGCAGCCTGACTGCACATATGTACCTATCTTGCGCCACTTCACAACTCTGCAAGGCCTGGACCCCGCATGCTAGGGGCTTTGCCCAGCACCACTTTAGTAAGGACGGTGCGACGAGACGCCATGCCGTAACGCGCTGCGTTGAGCGCAGCGGTGGTGTTGCGCTGTACACCGGAACGGAACGTGCAGGCAAATCTAGACAAACGGCTGCAGTTCGCCACCAGTGTAACTGGACAGGCCAACTGCACAATTTGCAGGGATCTCGGGGAACGGCAAGGCAGTGGACCATGGCGGCGTACCTCACTAGTACTGGTGCAGATGAATTTTCTCACGGCGAATCATTGTGGCGAGTCTTTTGCTGCTGCATTGTGGAGCTACGCCAGTTCATTCGGCTTTCAGAAACCACGTGCGGGCTGCGCTATGGTGACGTAAGCCTGCTGTGACAGGACGGTCGGCGGAAGAGCGGCGGAAGAGCTGTGCAGGATATGTCAGCCCATGCCGGCCTCCCGGACCAACAAGCACCCTGGTATTACTTGTTACGGACGAGTAGGGTTGGCAGTAACCGCACTAGGGGTGCGGTTAGCAGTTGGCGGTTGACCAACCGCGGTTACGACCGAAATGTAGTCGGTTACTGTCTCCTTTTTTGCTGTTTCTGTCCGGCAATGAGCTTCCCAGCACCATGCAAGCCATGTGCAATGGAAGGCTAGCTTGAAAACACTCAAAAGTCGTTCGGTCTACTATTTGGCTGTTGGACACCTACCGCCGCGCCGCCGCCGGCATGCGGCGCGCCTAAACTGCGCAGATTGACCATCGACAGGGTTTCTACGTTCACACCTGGATCGTTCTTGTGGCACGCCTATGCGCATTGAGCCACCGTGCTTGCCCACAACAGCAGGTCTGACTAGGGAAAGCGACGTTAGCGCAGACGCGGGCCCGGCACGAGGCCCTGTGTCGTAAAATGCAGCGCCGAGTAGCCAAGATGGGTGTCAGGAAAGCACGACCACGTTCAAAGCTACATCATGTCGTTTGTCTGACGGAAGCGCTCGCGCAACAACGCATGCAGTAAGGCCCTCTTTGCCCCCAGCTGCAGCGCCGCACGGCGCCAGGCGCGCATTTTCAGCCACAGCTCATCTGGCAGTTCCTCAAAACCTCTGCTGAAAGTGCTGCATGGAAGGAGCACCTGTGCCGGAAGTCGCTCTGAGCCCGGCTGGAGGGATGCAGATCACTGGCAAGCAGGGATGCACATCACTTCCTCCAGTGGCTCGCACGATCAGATGACGCAGCATGGCGGAGGTGCCTATAGCGCCAAGCGGGAGCTGGCCGTTCGGAAGCGCGATGCGCTGCGGCAGCGCGCTGAGGTGCAGACGCTTCTTCGTTCATCCACAAAATTGATCCACGGGTGTCGTCTGCTTCCTGCAGTGCGACGAGCTGGTCATGGGGAAGCGCAATACGGTGCGGCAGCGCTAGCGGAACGGCGCGGAGGCACACACCAGCCCCCTTACATACTTCTTCTATATGCATAATCTTTCCGCACTTCGTCAATGTAGTGTTTGGAATCTTCTGTTCCTCAGTGTTACGAGCTGGTCATCAGGCAAGCAGCCCGGTGGTCATGAGGAAGCGCAACGTGGGGCGGCAGCGCAACGAGGCGGAGGCGCGCGCCGGCCTGCCAGGCTGGCAGGGCAACATGTGGAGGATGCCAGTCGCCATGCGGAGCACGCTGTCGCAACCACTGCCGAACTACAGCAGGAGGTGTGTGCGCGAAGCATCAAATACATTTAGTGTCCACGCAAATGGATCCGATGATCGGACGCTGCCAACGTGAACCAGGACTATGCAACGTATGGCTGAGATGTGTTTCATGAGGAGCGGCGCAACTGCGTAGGTACACACGCGATTGATACAGGTGTCATCAGCGGCACGCCTGCAAAGTATGCCGCAGCCGCCGGCGCCGCACCGTAGCAGGAGCGGCGTCCATAGGTATTGTGCCAGATACTTGTACCAGATACCAGATACCTTTACCAAAACTCAGCAGTGCGGCTGCAGAGGACATCAGGTGCCAAGTCCGACGGTCGCTGTGCTGCAGCAGGGCGCCCCTGTCTCATATCCGATATCTGCTCATATTTCAGCTGTTGAGCACCACGCGGCCGCTGCCGCCGCCGCTGCATAGCAGGCCGCCACGTCTCTGGTTTGTGGAGGGCGTCGATGGACGTGGTGTTGCATCTGTGTCTCAAATGAATACATTTTCCGTGGATATCATATGATGCACCTGCCAGCATGTCGTGAATTCACGCCTATCACGATGAGCATGTCAATCGATGTCATTGCTGCTTGCCTCACATGACGACACGTGCATCTGACGTCAAATCACGCACAGACTACTGACGTCAATCTGCGGCGATGCTGCTGATGTCAACTGACGTGCCTGGTCTGCAGGCGTCGGTCGGTATTCAGCGGCAGCCGCAGCAAGTGGCGCGGATGTCTCTGACGATGTGGTGACGTGTAGCGGAGCAGTTAGGCCAATGACATCATAGAATTCTTCGAAGGCTTCCGCTGTTTCGCCATGGATATCTACAATGATGCTGGAAGTTATCTCCGCCTCGTTCGAGATACATCTGAGCATTACCGTAGTCACGGGCATGATTCGCGCAAAATCAATTCGGCGGCCGCTGCGCGAAGCAATTTCGCGCGGGTTTTCAGCACTGCGCGAAATCCGCGCGAAAGGTGGATAATAATTACAGCAGTACTGAACTGAAACATAACTGCATAACTGCTGCTGTGCAGTTATGTAGTGGGCTCAAAAGGCACTCCAGGATAGGCAGTTTTTCGGGTCTTATACGTGCCTTTCTGACCAATAGTTCAAGCTCTTGCCCAGAAAGTTCAACATCGCCAAAAGCCT
>JAABUW010003268.1_pt1 | contig 23401 bp, 26 predicted proteins | sample 5560081 | NCBI WGS metagenome assembly JAABUW01 (sample SAMN10711882, study PRJNA513363) | rock metagenome | isolation source: Antarctica rocks | place: Antarctica: Victoria Land, Knobhead sud
CCGCGCTGAGGACCTCCCATGTGGACTTCACGGCCGGCGTAGTGCGGCCGGAGATCCAGTGGCCTGCCCACCCGCTCAAGTCCGAGGCCTCACGCTGGCCGGTGCCTGTGCCGCTATCGCTGTCCGAAATGCTCAAGACGGAGCATGCGACCGTGGTGGCCAACGTCCTGGGGGAGCCCGTACCACCCTGGAGCATCGAGCGGGTCATGCGGGCGACCCGAAGCAAAGTCAAGGGGTTGCCCGAGGGCTTCCGGTTTCACGACCTTCGGCACTACTTCGCCTCCCTACTGATCGCATCCGGGGCCGACGTCAAGGTCGTCCAAACGAGGCTCCGGCACGCTAGCGCCATGACCACTTTGAACACCTACGGGCACCTGTGGCCAGACGCGGACGAGTCGGCCAGGGCGGCGGTAGACGCGGTGCTTGCGACCCGGCGCGAGGCCACCAAGAAGCGGGGGACCGGCGCTGCTACCTCAGGCGAAGGCGGGACAGCAAGAGGGTGAACGGGACGGACCGGCCACCCTCTGCTGCACTGGCTGCTGGGGACTCAGTGGGGACTGAGGCGTCAAATGAAGCCATTGATCTGCAGTGATTGTCAGATGTCGAAGAACATCTCGAACTGGCCCGGTCAGCGTAGGTCGATCTGGAAGACGTGTGTACCTACCGGGCAAGTCCCCCTCCGGACACGACCAAAGACACGCTTGTTCGGCCGAGGCTGTGGCCCGTTCCGAGATGGTCGTAGTCAAGCCGCATACCCGGCGAGGCGTAAACCTTGGCACGAACGGCCGTGTCGGCGGCTGACAACAGTCTCGCCACATCGCCCAGTCCCTCCAGTGCCATCCGCATCTGCCTCCCTGGCCACCCGACCCAAGGAAATCGCCGATCGTGCCTCGGTCCCTTGGCTCCGGGGGGTGCTCTTGACGACCTCGGCTCTGCGGCTAGACCGTTCCTCGAGTGTTAGGTTTCGCTCATGTTGGACTCAGGCTGGACTATCAGGTCACCATGCGGGAGCAGAGGATGATGCCGCGTTCTTCACATGTCGACGCGACGGTGGTGGTGCCGCTCGTGGTGCAGGCACTGTCGACGGTCTCACGCGACGCCGCTGAAGGCGACGCGAGCTTCTTGACCGCCTTGGAGGGTCTGGCACGGGCTGCTGTCGCCGCCGTTCCGAGCGCTCAGATGGCTAGCCTGACTGCGGTCGACGCGACCGGGCACCTGTTCACGCCGGTCTTCACCAGTGACGTGGCACGCGCGATGGACCGGGTGCAGTACCAAGCTGGGGATGGGCCGACATTAACGGCAGCGGCGGCCGTGGGGTGGGGCTCGGTCACCGTGGAGGACCTGCGTGAGGAGCCGCGCTGGCCCGACCTGGCCGAGAAGGCACACGCGCTGGGGATCCGATCGGTCCTGTCGGTGGGTCTGTCAGCCGAGGCCAGTCTGGACCCCACCGCTGGCGCGCCCAGTCTAGGCGCGCTGAACCTTTACTCGGGTGAACCGGCCGCGTTCGGCGAGCAGGAGCGGACGATTGCGCTCCTGCTCGCTCTTTACGCGTCCATCGCGGTCAGTTCAGCCGCAGCGATCGTTGCCGCCAGGCGTGAAGTGGATCATCTGCACCGGGCAATGCAATCGCGGAACGTCATCGGTCAGGCGCAAGGGATCCTGATGGAACGCGACCGGTTGAGCGCTGGTCAAGCGTTCGACCGCCTCCGCACCGCGAGCCAGCACTTGAACTCCAAGCTGCGCGACATCGCCGCCCAGGTTGCCGAGACCGGTGCCGTGCCCGTCCTTAACGGACAACCTGCAGGTACGTCACCACAGACCGGTGCCCTAACGGATCCGGCGCGGCTGGCGGCGGTCCGCCGGTACGACATCCTCGACACCCCGCCCGACGGGGCATTCGACCGGGTCGCCGCGCTGGGCGCCCGGTTCCTCGACGTCCCGATCGGGATGGTCAATATCGTCGACGCCGACCGGGTCTGGGTCAAAGCCGCACACGGCATGCCGGGCCGGCCCGACCTCGGGGTCGAGCTGGGTCTGTGCGCCTCCGTCGTCAGCCAAGACGCGCCCTACCTGGTCACTGACACCGCCGCCGACCCCCGCACCCGTGAACACCCCCTCGTCACCGGAGACGAGCAAGTGCGCTTCTACGCCGCCGTCCCGATCATCACCGCCGACGGTCACCACCTCGGCACCGTCGCCGCCTTGGATTATCAGCCTCACCCAGAGATCACCGACGTCCAACTGGGCATGCTCCAGGACCTCGCCGCGCTCGTCGTCGATCAGCTCGAGCTGCGGCTCGCCGCCCTACAACTGGTCCAGCACCGCCGCATTGCGAACGGCCATCGCCAATAGAGTCGTCAATTGAGTCAATGAAGGTCCCGAGACCCAACCGCGCTTCCCGGCTGTTGGCGAAGTGGGACAACGCGACAGTCCAAGAGCTCGCGTGTTAACCCGCGATCAGGATGAAGGGCGCTCCCGTATCACCCGCCAGAGCCCGGCTTGGCCGGGCCCTCCCGCGTGGGCCGCGAAGGCCTCGATCTGCACATGTTTCGGCAGGCTGCCTATTGGCGGACAAGCCAGTTGACGCGGGTGGCGGGACGACTCCCAGTTCGTTTGTTCGGTGTTCACTTCGACTCCAGCGGTCCATCTCAACAAGCCGGGTGGGCGCGCTGGCTCGGCCAAGGTGGTGAGAGGGCCATCGGTCGCCGCACCCTCACCCGGTATGCGATGACGCAGACGTCGCCTCCGACCAAGGATCATGGGGTGTCAGCTGAGCCCCTCTGCTCCCAGCGGCCGAACCCCACTCGTGAGCCGTAGTGGCAGATCTTCAAGACATAGTCGGGACGCGACGGGGTGTGACGATCAAGGGACCGAGGCGCGCGCGCTCCGCCTCGTGCCAAGTTTCCGGACACTTGTGCCAGACAGGGCCTTGCACGGGGCGATGCCCCTCGGCGTGCATGCACGGTGACGCCCCCGGGGCATCGCTCTTGCCTTGGGTCTCACTTCGGGCGATTGAGAGCGGGCGGCTCGTGAACCAATCCGCAGTCGCGGGTGCAACGAACCCATTAGCGCCGCCGTTCTCGGCGGTTCCCACGTCTCGGGAACGGCGGCGGTATGGCGCTGCCGTACGTTCCAGCACCAAGCATGTCCAGGGCGGCCCTTGGGGGCAGCTGGCCGAGTCCCCGGGCCACGCTGTTCGTGCGTCCGGTCGATGCCATGCCGGTCCGGGTGGATCGTACCGGCTGGCAGGTTGCTGGGGTCAAGCTCGCTGACACCAAGACCCGCAGCCGGTGTCCTTGACGAGTTGGGCTTGACCAGGCGCGCTCGCTCGATCGAGGGCCCTGTCCGCGGTCGGTGGCTCGGCGATCCTGGCTGAGACCGGTGACCTGCGCCGGTTCACCAGCGCCCGCGCCGTGGTCAAGCACGTCGGCCTCGCACCCCCGGCAGCGGATGTTCGGGGCTTCACTGGCAGGGCCCGCCCCGTGTACGACGCCCGCTACCGACCCCCTGACCACCCACGAGCAGAAGGGTGGCGCCGACCAGGCGCAGACCGTGATCGTCGCGGCCACCTTGCGCCAGCTGAACGCGGTCGTCGTCAACACGTTCTCCGCCGACGAGCGGGAGCCGCGCGCCGTCATCCTACGCAGGCCCTGAACCCCGCAGACCGGACGTGGAGTGGGTGCGGCGGACCGAATCGCTCAGCAGGTGACGCGGTCTTCGACTGGGTCAGGGCCAGCCTTCCGCGACACTTGGCACCCTGAGGCATCTCGTCGGACATCAGGGACTCCCCGGCGCGTCGTCAACCCAACACGAGCACACGTTGCCGAGCACACTTTCCTAACCGTCATGCAGGGACCGACGACGAGCATGGGCACCCCCCTCCCGTCGATTGAGGTTGAACGCCTCACGCGACCGTCAGGGCAGGCCAGCACCTTTGGACACGGCGGTGGTCGAGGCCGACCGGGGCGGTGGTGTGGCAGCCTGTAGGACGCGGACGCCGAAGAACACCCGCTGGAGAGCGGTCACTGCCACCGCGGCGGCGAACACCCAGGCGATCGCGGCGGCATAGGCGGGGAACAGGCAGAACAGGATGTAGACGATGACGGTTTCCGTGCCCTCGGCGAGACCCCCGACGAAGCGCAGCGAGCGCTCGTCGCCGAAAGATCCACCTCGTCGCTCGACCAAGGAGGACAGGGCGAGGAACGCGGTCCCGGAGACGTAGTACGCCGTCAACAGGATGGTGCAGGCGAGCCGGGCGTCGGGCACCGCGAGGGCGACGGCGAGGACGAACCCCGCGTAGATGCTGAAGTCGGCGACGATGTCGAGGAAGCCTCCGAGGTCCGTCGCGCCGCGGACCCGGGCTACCGGTCCGTCCAGGCCGTCGAGCAGCCGGTTGGCGAGCCAGAGGACGAGCCCGAAGGTCCAGTGCTGGCTCGCCACAGCACAACACGCGCCCACGCCCGCCAGCCAGCCGACCCCGGTGAGCGCGAGCGGCGGCACCCCGGCTGCGGCGATGCGGGCCCCGACGCGGTCGAGCGTGGGTGCGAGCACCTCGCGCGCGCGGGTGTCAAGCATCTGGTCCAACTCCGGCGGTCTGCCGGACGGCGGCACGGGTGACCGGAGTCAGCGGCAGTAGGCGGCGAAGGGCGAGGTTCTCCACCGGGTCGAGCACGCTGTGCTGGACACAGGCTGGCACGAGCTCGCCGGTCTCCGGGTGGGCCATGGCGTAGGAACAGGCTCGCAGCCGCTCCTGGGTGTCGGCGATGATCGGATCGGTACTCTCCTCGCCGCGCTGGATGGCCGCCCACGCCGGCGCGACGTCTCGGGCGTCCATGAAAGAGTGCATGACGAAGGTCACCGGCCGGATCCGGTTCGTGAGCAGCCGCCACGGGCCGATCTCGCGGACCGTGCGCCACATCCAGGCACCGAAGTGCCGGACGAGGCTGGGATGGCGGCCTACAGCTCGGGCGACCTTGACGGCGAGCAGCGGGATCGGTGTCCCAGAGAAGTCAACCCCTCCGAGGTGACGGAAGAACGCGTCGCGCACCTGGAGGTCAGCTGGCTTCTCGTCGTCCAGAATGGGGTGGTAGTCCTCACCGACGTAGAAGCCGTATGCCGTGCGGTTGCACCGCTCGTCGCCAACCTGGAGGGCGCGGAACGGCAGCCGGGCTCCGGCTCCCTTCTCGACCTGCGCCCAGACCTCGTCTCCCGTGGTCTCGCGATAGCCCTCGTGCCAGCGTCGGTCGTCCCCCACGAAGGCGGCGGGCTGAAAGGAGAACAGGCCGAACCCGTAGGAGTGACAGTCGCGGACGACCTGGGCGATCTGGCCGACGTTGGTCGGAGTGACCGTCATGTTGTGGGCAAGGAACGACCGGACGCCGTGCTCACGGCGCAGCCGCGCGAACATCTGCGTGAACCGCATGCGGTAGGGGTTGAGCGAGGCCTCGTCGGCTGGACGCTCGATCCCGCGCCGGCCGAACATCATCATGTCGAAGTGGCCGGCGAACGACAGCCGGTCGAACCGCGGGTTGCCGTTCACGTCGAGGGCGAGGGCCTTGAGGTAGTCGTAGTTGAAGTCCCCATGGGTCATGCTCATCGGGCTGCGGCCGTGATCGCGCATGGTCTGCAGTGTCGCGGCGTGGTCGTCCGGCGGCAGGAGGCTGACCTCGCCACCGATCAGCTGGGCGTGGGCATGCGGGCCCCGCAGCTCGCGGAGCAGCGCCATCTGGTCGGCCACCTCGGTCTGGGTGTGGCTGCCGCTGATGGCGACCCGGTTGGCGTCGCGCGAGTGGTAGCACGGAGTGCACGCGAGGTTGCACTGGGGGAACACGCCGTGTGTCCCCTCGCAGCCGGCTGCGTGCTGGCCAAGCGTCTGGGCTGGCGTGCGGGCTGACGGGGGAAGCTCCTCCCAGCGACGCCGTAGCGCGTCGCGGGTCTCGGGGTGCACTGGGCGGGTCGCGAGCTCAGCCTTGCGGAGCCGTTGGGCCAACGTCATGAGTGCGTCGACGCGGCCGGGCCGAGGACCACGTCGTGCCAGAAAGCGATGGGATCGTCGGCGGTTAACCCGTCGATCTCGACAAAGTTGTAGTTGGCCGCGCCCTTCCACGGGCAGAACGAATTCTTGTCTGAGGGGCGCAGGTGCCCCACATTCACGCCCTGCATGAGGAAATGGTGGTTCCCCTCGACAACCTCGATGCTGTCGCTGCGAGCGATCACCTGTCCGGTGAACCGTGCGTCGTACATGGCTTGCTCCTTTTCGCCTGCTCCGCGAAATGTGCGGGTCAACTGCCACCCGAGAGGGGAACCCAACGAACCGAGGACAACCTTCCCGGCCAGCTCGGCGGAGTCATCGAGACGGCCGGGCGCCCAGCCCGCGTACGGTCCGCGGCGGCAGGCACGAATCGAGTGCAGCCTTGGCCCAAGGTCCCAAGGACGGGATGCGGTCTGGACGCTCCGTCGGCTCAGCCTTGTTGGCTCAGCGGCGGTCGAGCAGCCACCGGCGGACGCCGCTCAGAGCCCGGATCGCCCGCGCGTAGGGCGGTCTCGTGAGCCGCTCCTGCACGTCGGAGATCGCCGCGTTCCACGCTCCGTCGCTGAACGTCGGGTAGGGGTGGGTCGTTGCCGCGAGATCGCGGGTCCTCAGGCCGTGCCTGACCGCCAGGGTCAGCTCGCCCAGGCTCTCTCCCGCCCTCGGGCTGACGATGGTTGCCCCGAGGATGGTGCCCTTGTCGTCCACGACGAGCTTGGTGAACCCGCTGGTACTCGCCTCGGCAACGGCCCGGTCGACCTCGGCGTGCGACCAGTAGACGACGGTGCGACCGGGCTTGGCCTCGGTGGCGACGCCCACGGCCGCGACCTCTGGGCGGGTGAAGGTCACGCGAGGTACAGCGGTCGTTAAGACCTTGCGGCGCAGGCCGAGCGTCGCATTCGTGGCGGCCGTGCTTGCGTGCACTGCGGCCAGATGGGTGAGCTGCGGGTGTCCCGTGAGGTCACCCGCGGCCCAGATACGCGCGTTGGTCGTCCGCAGCCGGTCGTCGACGGTGACGAAGCCGCGCTCGTCCACAGCGACGCAGGCCGCATCCAGCCCCATCGAGCCGGTCCGGGCCTTGCGTCCCACCGCGACCAACAGCTGGTCGTGATCGACGCTCGAGCCGTCCTCGAGCGCCACTGACCCACGGTCGCCCGCGTCCGCTGACGTGACCTTCACGACAGGGACGCCGGTGCGGATGCTCACCCCGTCGAGAAGCAGCGCGGCATTGACGAGCCAGGCCGCGTCGGGGTCCTCGCGCGGCAGAATGCGATCGGCGCCCTCGATGATGGTCACCTCAGACCCGAGCCGGGCGAACGCCTGACCAAGCTCGCAGCCGATGCTGCCGCCACCCAGGACGGTCAGCCGCTTCGGCAACGACGTCAGGTTCCAGACGGTATCGCTGGTCAGGTGCTGCGACTCTCCGAGCCCCGGTATGGCAGGGAGTGCCGGTGAGGCGCCGGTGGCGAGCAACGCCTGCCGGAAACGGATGAGGTCACCACCAACGGTGACCTCACGCGGGCCGGTGAACTCGGCCGTTCCGATGACCACCTCGACGCCGGCCTCTCCGAGCGCCTCGGCCGAGTCGGTGGGAGCGATCTGCTCAATCGAGCCGTGCACGTGCTTCATCACGGCGGCGAAGTCGACGTCCACGCCCGACACGTCGACACCCAGCAGCACGGCATACCGGGCAGAGGCGGCAGCCTCAGCCGAGGCGAGCAGTGACTTCGACGGGACGCATCCGGTCCACAGGCAGTCACCGCCGAGCCGTCCCCGCTCGATCATGAGCACCGACGCGCCCAGCCGGGCTGCCGTCTTCGCTCCGACGATGCCGGCGGTGCCGCCGCCGATGACGACCAGATCCCAGATCTGTCCATCGCTCATTCGCGCTCCGGCGTGGTCAAGGTGGTGACGAAGGAGCGCAGTCGGGCGACTGCCTCCGGGTCCCCTGCCGACCGGCTGGGCCAGTGTGACAGGACGAGCCGCAGGCCCCGGTGCTCGCTGGCAACCTGTGCGCACTTGTCGCAGATGGCAAGGTGCGACTCGAGCCGCGCGACCTCGCCGGGCGTCAGTGGGGCGGACGGATCAGCGTCCAGGTAGCGCTGAAGCCGACGAGCCGACCAGTGACAGGTCACCATGCGCCGAACGGTTGCGATCATGACAGCCTCCGGGAGAGAAGAAGGTCGGGGCCGAGATGCGCACGCACCCGGTTTCGGGCTCGACTCAGGCGTGACATGACTGTGCCGAGGGGTATGCCGAGGGCGGCAGAGGCGTCCGCATAGGTCAGGCCGTGGACGTCGACGAGGATGAGGGTCTCGCGGAAGCGCGGGTCGAGCGCCGCGAGCGCCGCCTCGAGCTCGTGGTGCAGAGTGTCGTCGACGACCTCGTCTTCCGCGCTGCGCCCTACGGCCGCCCCGAAGGCGGGGCGGGCTCCGCCGAGGGTGCCCCAGTCATCGACCGTGCCGGGCCGCTGGCGCCTCAGCATGTTCAGGTGGGTATGCCGCAGGATCGTGAGCAGCCACGCCCGCGGGTGTCTGCCGTCGAAGCGGTGAATAGCCCGGAATGCGCGCAGAAGGCTCTCCTGGGTGAGGTCCTCGGCGTCTGCCGTGTTCCCGGTCAGGGATCGGGCAACCCGGAACATCACCTCGATCTCGGGCTCTACGTAAGCACGGAAGGCCCGCGCCTGCGCCCGGGCTTGGGCCTGCGCCTGCGCCTGCGCCTGGGCCTGCGCGTGGGCCTGCGCGTGGTCCTGCGCGTGGGCGTCGTGTGGGGATCCGGGCACGGTGAAGGAACTCCCTGGGGTCCTCGCTGTGTTCCCTGGTGTGTTCTCCATCTTGCGACCAGGCTCGTTGTGCACGCTGTCGCCCTTGGGGCGCGGCGGCAGGCAGCGTGGGAGTGGGCGGTCGCTCTGAGGAGTTCGGATCGTCGTCGACGTGACCCTTCCCAGCGGCAGAGCGCGCCTGCTGGCGCCGTTGGCCCGGCTGGCCTGCCGCTGGGGACCCCGACATCATCGCCCCTCCGAGGACCCGGCTGGCCGAAGAGTGCGCCGACGTCACGCATCAGAGTCTGCGTGGCGGGCACATCCAGGTCTGGGCCGGCACATTGACCGGGTCACCGACACGACAAGCGACCAGAACGGACACCTCATGACCGAGTCCACCTCGCGACCCCAGCTGATCATCTTCGACGTCAACGAGACGCTTTCCGACATGAACCCACTCGCGGACGGCTTCGCGGCGACCGGCGCGCCGGAGCACCTTGCAGCAACGTGGTTCGCCGGACTGCTTCGGGACGGGTTCGCCCTGACCGTGACACGCCAGAACCCTGCGTTCTCGTTGGTGGCGTCGAGTTCGCTCCGGGCAGTACTGCACGGCGTCGTGACGGACCTTGACGGTGCCGTCGAGCGCGTCATGGCGGGATTCTCCGAGCTGCCCTTGCACCCGGATGTCGTGGAGGGCGTGCGAGCCCTCCGAGATCTCGGCATCACCCTGGTCACGCTGAGCAACGGGGCTGTTGCGGTCGCGGAAGGTCTGTTCGAGCGAAACGGGATCGCCGACGCGTTCGACCGGATGCTTTCCGTGCAGGATGCCGACCTCTGGAAGCCAGCAGCCGGGGCATACGACTACGCGTTGCGCACCTGCGGAGTCGACGCCCGGGACGCCATGCTCGTGGCGGTGCATCCCTGGGACATCCACGGCGCCCACGAGGCAGGCCTGGCCACGGGGTGGCTGAGCCGCGACGGCAGCCCCTACCCCGCATACTTTGCGGCCGCCGACGTCGAGGCCAGATCGCTGGCTGACCTTGCCACCCAGCTCCTCGCCATGAAGGCCGATCGGCGATGAGAGTCACCACTTGCCAGCCTCGCCGCGGTGGTCCGAGAGGCCGCCCGGAACACGGGCAGCGTTATGGACGCGACATGGCAGCAGGCGCTGGACGTCGGGTGGACCGAGCAAGAGTTGAGCGAGACCTACGCTCACGTGGCCCTGAACCTTTTCACAAACTACTTCAACCACTACGCCGGCACCGAGTTGGACATTGAACTCGCTCCGACCCTGCCGGCCTGAAGTGCCCGGTCACGTTGGGACTGAGGTCGCCGGCGGGTCCGGTCGACTCGCGGCTCTGCCGGTGCCTTACGGCATGGTGACGGGGTGGTGAACCGGTTGACGCGAAGGCGCGCACGGGGCCACCCTGTGGCCATGAAATCGCTGAGAACGTGGCTGGTAGCTGACCGCCCGAGGGGCGGCTCGATGGTGATGGCCGCCGTTCGGGTCACGCTGGGCCTGATGTGGCTGTCCAATCTGGGCTGGAAGACTCCCCCAAACTTTGGCAAGGGTGCCGGCGAAGAGGGGTTGTACACCTACGTTGCCGACGCCGTCTCGCATCCGGTGCTGCCTCCGTACAGCTGGGTCATCGAGCACCTCGTTCTGCCGCACTTCACGATGTTCGCGTGGGTCACGTTGGCGGTCGAGACGCTGCTTGCGGGTCTGCTGCTGACCGGGACGCTGACCCGGGTGGCAGCACTGGTCGGGATGGTTCAGGCCCTCGCGATTGGGCTGTCCGTGCTCGCTGCGCCGGGTGAGTGGCCATGGAGCTATGTGCTCATGGTCGCCGCCCACGCGGCCGTTCTGGTCGCCGCACCGGCCAGGGTTCCGGGGGTCGACTCCGCCCTGCTGTCCCAGCCCGGGCAGCGGTCGGCTCGCGCGTCCCGACAGCTGGTCGGCTGGGGCGCCGCGGCAGCCGCGATGGGGCTCGTGTGTGCTGCCGGCTCCTTGAAGAAACCGTTCGCCAGCGCCGGCACGCGCCCGGGTATCTCCGTCCTACAGCTGTCCTTCGGGCAGTTCAATCTGCTGGGCGCCTTGATAATCCTCGCCGTCGGCGTGGCTCTGGTCGCGGCGGGCGCCCGCCGACGCCCTGGGCTGGCTCTAGGGGCAGCCGTCGTCGCCGGACTCGCTGCGTTGTCGGTCGTGGCCCGATGGGGCTTTGGATCCGTCCCTCTTGGGGCTAACGGGAGCAGCACCGGCCTCCTGCTGGCTTTGGTGCTGGTAGGCGGCATCCTCGGACCCGTGCTGCGTTCGGATACCAGGCGTGGGAGTGGCGCAGTTCCCGCTTCTACGGCATCGCGCACCGGGGCTTCGGTTCGTGACTGACCCGCCTCCGGTGAGCGCGGACGAACGCGTCAGGGCGCAGCCCCACCTCCTGGACGGGGGAAGCCTCGGGTGCGGCGAGCTGCTCCTGAAACTCGTCCAGGCGATCGGTCGACGCCCTCCCGGCACCGTGATCCGGCTTATTGCGACCGATCCGGCAGCCCCGCTGGACATCCCGGTCTGGTGCCACCTCACTGGCCACGCGTATGTTGGCGCTGGCCGTGGGCCGGACGGGCGCTCCCACTTCGACATTCGGCTAACGGGCACCGCCGGCCGGACCCAGTCCGGGCGCCCGTGGCACCTGGCCCGATGCGACGACGCTGACAACCACCAGCCGGATCGGCCCTCTGCCGTCTCCCAGACTGAACCGCCCGCCCCCCTGACCAGAACGACCGGCACGACCGGCACGACCGGCACTGACAACCTCCTGTGGAAGGACGCCTGATGAACGGACTCGTCATCTCCTTGACCCATTCCTCCGACGACGTCGACCGAGCAAGCGTCGCGATGGTCGTCGCCGGCGCCTCCGTGGCCTCGGCGCAACGGACTACCGTGTTCCTTTCCTCCGAAGGCACTTTGATCGCCAAGAAGGGCGTCGCGGAGACGCTCCGCGAGGAGGGGTTCGCCCCCATGGGTGAGCTGGTCGCCTCCTTCGTGGCCGCGGGGGGCACGTTCCTCGTGTGTAGCCCATGCGCCAAGAAGCGCGGCATCAGCGAGGAGCACCTCATCGAGGGTGCCACGATCGTCGGGGGGGCCACTCTGGTCGGTCTGCTGGCTGACGGCGCTGCCTCCCTCTCCTTCTGACGTTAACGTGGGAACACCGACGCTGCCCATCCCGAGCGCCGAGTTCGACGGCGGCGACCAAGACTGCGGCAGCGGGCTGTTGCTGAGCCTGACCGGCGCGGTTCGCCGCATCGCGGCCGGCGAGGTGCTGCTGCTGCGGACCCGAGAAAAGTCGGTCCTGGCCGATCTGCCGGTCTGGGCCCGGCTGGCCGGTCACGAGCTGGTGGCTGTCCAGGGAGACGGGCCGTGGGAGCTGCTGGTGCGTCGCGGCAGCCCGGACGCGTTCGGCGCGCCTGGCGCGGCGCCCGGCCCGGACCGGCTCGCCGACGTCCTGAGCACCGGGGCCCCGGCTGAGCTGGGCACCCGACTGTGGCTCTACTCCAACTTCCACTGCAACCTGGCCTGCACCTATTGCTGCGCGCAGTCCTCCCCCAAGGCCGACCCGCGCAGCATGCCCCCCGACCTCGCCGCGGCTGCGGTGGAGGAGTTCCTCTCCCTTGGGGGAAAGGAGCTTCTGGTGACCGGTGGGGAACCCTTTTTGCACCCCGAGCTGGACCAGATCGTGGCCCACGCCGCCGTCCGGGTCCCGGTCACCGTGCTGACCAACGCTATGGTCTTCGGCCGCGGGCGCCGGCGGCAGATGCTGGAATCGATGGACACCGCCCGGGTCGTGCTCCAGGTCAGCCTCGACTCGGCCAGCCCTGGCCTGCACGACGCCCAACGCGGGGTTGGCTCGCACACCAAAGCCATCGACGGGATCTACCAGGCCCGCTCACTGGGCTTTCGCGTCAAGGTCGCGGCAACCCTGCACGAGAATGACCTCGCCTCCGCTGCCGCCCTGCACGCCAGACTCGATCAGGTCGGCATCCCTGTGCAGGACCGACTCGTGCGACCCGTTGCGCACGAGGGCTTTGCTGATGCCGGCATGCAGATCGGTCTCGACACCATCGAACCCGAGCCCACCCTCACCGTCGACGGTGCCTGGTGGCACCCGGTCGCCGTCACCTCCAACAGCCTGCGCGTGTCGAAGAACCCCCTGCCACTTGCCGAGATTTTCGCCGTAATGCGCGACATCCTGAACGTGCAGTCCGCCTCTCAGACCGAAGGCAGACACGTCTTCCGCTGCACCTGATCCGGCGCACCACTGGAAGGCGGAGGGGTCACCACCCAAAGACTGGCGCCATGTCGTCAACGTCGGCGGGAGGGACGAGCGACCCGACCCGTAGCCTGGGTGGATCCCGAAGGGTGACGTCGGAGAGGGACGTCGGGCTACCGAGCATGAGCGCGGACTGAATCGCTCTCGCCGCAGGCGCCAAACGGCATGCGGGTAGCCAAGAGAACCCCGTCACCGCTGCCGGACCGAAGACGCCATTCTTGCAGGCGGAGCAGCACCTTGAGGCATCTGCCGTCCTTGAGCCGGCGGACCCGCACCGGCAGCCCGGCGGACAGGCACGTGTCCGAGGCTTAGCAGTTGGCATGGTGGCGTAGGCCGTACCATCCGAGAGCGGAGGCGGCGAGGAGGAGCAGCGCGCCGAGGTAGTAGACGGCGCGGATGCCGAGGGTGTCGGCGAGCAGGCCTCCGCCGAGGAGGGACAGCAGGCGTCCGGCCTGCCAGAGCATGTCGAAGCCGGCGAAGACGCGCCCGCGCAGTGGCTCTGGGGTTTCGGCTTGGAGCAGTGAGTTGAAGGTGACTGCTCCGGTGGAGGTGCCGAGGCCGTAGGCGACCAGAGTGGCCATCGCCGCGCCGAGGCCGGTTATGGTGGCCAGTACGGCGTCGACGACTGCTCGTAACACGAATGGGCCCAGCACGTATGCCGGGTGGCGCGGGTTGTCGGTGATCCGGGTCAACAGCAGCGGTCCGAGCGCGGCTCCGACTCCGATGGCCCCCAACAGCAGGCCGTAATCGCTGGCACTGAGGGCGAGGTGCTCCCGCGCCAGGACCACCAGTAGGGCTCCGGTGGCTCCGGCGGACAACGCGGCGAGCAACTGGCTGGCGGCCAGGGCTCGCAGCAGGGGACGCCCGAGGATGGCAGCGGCCCCGGCCTGGACCTGGAGGTGCCAGGAGGTCCGGGCGGGTTTGACAGCCGTTGCGGAGATGGTCAGGCGGCGCAGGATCACGGCAGAGAGGAGGTAGCTGGCGGCGTTGATCCAGAAGGCGAAGCTATAGCCGAAGCCGACGACCGCGATCCCCGCCAGCGGCGCTAGGACGACCTGGGAAACCACCGCGGCCGTCCACAACCCGCTGTTGGCCGCGACGAGGTCTCGTTCCCGCACGATCGTCGGCAGAACCGACTGGGCTGCGGGGTTGAAGAACACCGCGCCGGCTGACATGCCGACCGCGACGGCGTAGACCGCGCCCACCTGCCCGTCGACGAACGGCAAGGTGAATGCCAAGGCCGCACGAGCCACGTCGGCGCCGACCATCACCGCCACCCGCGGTAGCCGGTCCGCGACGGCGCCGCCCACCGGGCCCAGCACCAGAACCGGCAGGATCTCCGCGACGACAACGCCGGAAACCCCGGTACCGGAGCCGGTCAAGGAGTAGGCGAGCAGCGCCAGCGCGACGGTGTTGAACGCGTCGCCCCACTGGGAGACCGTCCGGGCCGCCCACAGCCGGCGGTAGCCCGGCTGGCGCAGCAGACCGCCCAGCGCCGTCCGCCGCTCAGTCATCCTGGTCTGCGGCATGGCGGGTTAGCTCAATGAGCTGGCGCATGCAGTGCTCGCGCAGCGGTTCAGGGAAGTCCTGGACCAGCCGGTAGTACACGACCCGCCCCTGCTTACGGGTAGTGACCAGCCCGGCGGTGCGCAGCAGCCGCAGCCCATACGTCGCCTGGTCCTCGGTAACCTCCAGGGCCAGCGCAAGGTCCCCGACGCACAGCTCCTCGCTGACGTCCAGGGCATACAGGATTCGCAGCCGCACCGGATCGGCCATGATTGACAACAGGCTTGAGAGCCGGGCCGCGTCCTCCGCGGACGGCAGCCGGTCACGGGCATCCCCGACTCCCTCGGGGTCGATTGGCGTCGCGCTCGCCCGCGCGGGCCGCGCGAGTCCGGGGGCAGTCTGCTCCGCGCTGGTCATCGCGGGGTCGCCGACCTTAGGTAGCGGGCGGGGTCGGCGGCGAAGTCGTCCCGGCAGCCGGTGGAGCAGAACATGTAGTCGACCCCGGCGTAGCTCCCGTGGCCGGCGGCGGCGCTCGGGTCGACCGTCATCCCGCAGACCGGGTCGGTCTCCGTCCTCGCCTCGTCGACCTTGTCGGCGGCGCTCAGGCGATCAACGCCCAGTCCATCCATGCCGCGGATGTGTTGGTGGGTGGAGTACTTCGCGGGCTGCGCGGTGAACTTGGCGTGGCACTTGTCGGAGCAGAAAAAGTACTCCCGTCCCTCGTGCTCGGCGCGGGCCGGGGCATCGAGCGGGCGGACCTGCATGCCACACACCACGTCCTTGGCATAGCCGTCACCACCGCCGAGCTTCGAGGCGTTCCTGTACAGGTAGTACAGGTACCCGAAGGCGACCAACGCGCCCGTGTCGAGCACCGTGGTGTAGTTGAAGCCGAAGTGGGTCGTAGCGATGTCGCCCTTGAGGGTGCTGGGGACGAGCCGAAGTGCGGTGAAGATGCCCTCGGTCACCAGCCCGGCCACGCTCATCACCGCCCAGAACACCAACGACAGCCGGACCGCGAGACGGGTCCCGTAGAACTTGCGGTAGATCAAGACTAGCGGCAGAGCGAGCAGGTCGGCGAACACGAACGCGATCACCCCACCGAAGCTGATGCCGCCCTTCCACAATGCCGCGGCCAACGGCACGTTGCCGACCGAGCAGACGAAGCTGATGAACGCCAAAACTGGACCGACGACGACGTTCTCCACCACCGACCAGAAGCCGTGCCCGGTCAGGAACAAGGCGTGCCAGACGCTGGTCGGCACGGCCATCGAGGCGAAGCCTGCCACCACGAAACCGATCACCAACTCCTTGCGTAACATCGTGACGTCACTGATCGTGTAGCCCGAGGCGTCCGACCAGCCCGCACGGGAACGAATCCGTCGCCCCCATGGCTTGGAGCTGGGAGCGTCCTCGGCGGAGGTGTGCTCCTGATGCCCGCTGCCGCGTGAACTGCCCTCACGCAACCGGCCCCGCGCCGCGTCGAGCTCGGTAACGTCAACCACCCGCGGCAGGACCAACGCCAGCAGGGCGATCATGACGAACCCGCCAACGAACTCGGCAACGGCGAACTGCCAACCGATCAGGAGCCACAACACGATCCCCAGCTCGACCACCAGGTTCGTGCTGGCGAACATGAACACCATCGCCGAGGTGAAGTCCGCGCCGCGCACGAACAGGCTCTTGGCCAAGGCGCTCGCCGCATAAGAGCACGACGAGCTGACCATCCCGAAAAAACTGGACCGCACGATCGTCCCCGGTCGATGATCACCCAAGGCGCGTTGCATCTCATCCTTGGACACAAACGCCTGCACCGCGCCCGAGAGGGCGAAGCCCAACACCAGCGCCCACAACGTGTCATAGAACATCCAGAAACCCTCGGCCAGACTGGACCCGATCGTCTCGAGCACTCCCACCTCACGCGCCCTTCTCTGCGGCCGAAGCTTCTGCGCCGGGCTTCGTACTTCCTGCGGCTGCCTCCGGGTGGCGGGACCGCTGTGGGGAACGGCACAGTTCACGCCACACCTCCCGCAGCTCGGAACCGACGAAGCGCAAACGTTTCCTCAGGCCAGTCCCGCACGCCGGCACACCCGGGCCGTCCGAACCGACGTCCTCTTCCCTAGACATGTTCAATCCTATCGTCCGCATGACTGTACGGACATCGAGTCAACGTACTGCAGCAACCAATATTCCGGGACTTGCATGGATGTCGCGTAGTCGATGAAACTGCTACATCCAACGGGACCTGGCGGCCGGGTTGTGCATCGGCGACGTTGCCCTGGCCCTCGACCTCAACGAGGACCAGGTGACCTACGCGCTACGGCTGCTGCGGTCCTAGGGTGCTCGTGCAGGCGCAAACAGGTCCGCGTCCTGTTCAACCGGCTCGCAAGCAACTTCCCTTGAGATGCTTGCGAGAGCCCCTCTACCAGCTCATCGAGTTCACCAACCACGCCCCCGAGCCGGACAACTGAACAGCATGACAACCACCCCCACGTCGGCCCCCAGGTCGCGTCAGATGATCGCGTCTGGCGGACTAGCCTGTGCTCCATGAGCGACGCCGACATCAACTTCTACTTCGACCCGGTGTGTCCGTTCGCCTGGATGACCAGCAAATGGGTCCGCACGGTCATGGCACAGCGGGATTACACGGTGGACTGGCGGTTCATCTCGCTGCGAATTGTCAATGCCGATGTCGACTACGTCGCCCACTTCCCTCCTGAGTACGAGGCGGGGCACACAGCCGGCTTGAGACTGCTGCGCGTTGCGGCCAGAACACGGGCTGAGTACGGCCGTGAGGCGGTCGGGCTGCTGTACGCCGCGATGGGGGCGCATATCTTCGACTCCGAGCCGTCCGCGAGCGAGGACATCCCTCCTCGTGACCACCGGGGCAGCCGGTCCTTCCTGGAACCGATCCTGGTCGAGGTGGGCCTGCCGACCACGCTGGCTGACGCGCTTGTGGACCCGTCGTTCGACCTCGAGATCCGCGCTGAGACCGAGGAGGCGCTGAGCCTCACTGGCAAGGACGGCACGCCGATCATCCACTTTGAACCCCCCACGGGTGTCGCCTTCCTCGGCCCGATGATCAGCCGGCTGCCGGATGAGGACGACGCGGTCCGACTGTGGGACCACGTACTCGGCCTGGTGAGCTTTCCCGGGTCCGCGGAGTTGAAGCGCAGCCTGCGCGAGCACCCCCAGCTGCGCGGCCTCGGCGTCGGGGAGGACGAAGTGGGGCACAAGAGGACTGGCACGGCGGCAGTTGGCGGACCAAGGTTTGAAGGGCCGGGATTGGCACTGGCCCTCCTTGGATGATGGCCATGAACGATGACGAGACGGACGGCTACCGCGGCCACCACTCACCGGCAGAGCCGCCAGCCCCGACCGACCCGATGACAGCATCCCGGGCTGCGGTGCACCGACGCATAGCCGAGCGCCTGCGTGATCTGCTCCGCGAACTGCGCATCCACCGCGCCCCTCCAGCGTCGGCACCGGCACGATCTCGCCCTGTGGATGCCGCCGTTGCGACACCTCGCAGCAACCTCGGTCCTGAACCGGTCAGTGCGCATCCAGAATGCTCCCGGCCAGCGGCGGCTGCGAAAGCGCACCAGCAGCCTCCGCTGCCACGCGAGGTGGATGTGCTGGTCGTCGGTGCGGGGCAGGCGGGCCTGGGCACGGCGTACTGGCTGACCCGCCAGAGCGGCTGAGCGTACTGATCCTCGATGCCGCCCCCCTGGGCCAGAGCTGGCTCGAACGGTGGGACAGCCTGAGCCTGTTTACTCCGAGACGCTTCAGCGCTCTACCCGGGATGCGGTTTCCGAGAGGCTCCGGCTACCCCTCCCGAACCGAAATGGCACAGTACCTGCAGCGCTACGCCGAGCAGTTTCACCTCCCCGTGCAGACCGGTGTGGCCGTGGAGCGGCTGACCCGCGACGACGATCAGTTCTTGGCCCACACCGCAGACGGGCAGGTCAGCGCGCGTCAGGTGGTGCTAGCCACCGGCCCGTTCCGGCAGCCGCACCTGCCGCCCGCGAGCCGGTGCCTTGACCCCGCGGTCTGGCAACAACACTCCTCCGGCTACCGCACCCCAATCGACGTTCCGGAGGGGGAGGTGGTGGTCGTAGGCGGTGGCAACTCCGCGGCGCAACTGGCCCTGGAACTCGCGCAAACTCATCGGGTCACCGTCGTCAGCCCACGCCAGCCCTGGTACCTGCCTCAGACCGTGCTCGGTCTCAGCATGTACTGGTGGATCTACCTCACCCGGGTCCTGAACGCTGCAACCACGGCTCCGGCTTCGCGCTACATCCAGCGTCGAGGTGACGCAATCGTCGGAACGCAGCTGCGCCGCGAGGTCCGTCAAGGCCATATTCGGGTGCTGCCGCAGCGGGTGGTCGGCGCCCGCGGGCGCGAGCTGACGTTGGCTGATGGCAGCAGCATCAGCACGCAGGCAGTGCTGTGGTGTACCGGCTTTCGGGCGGACACCGGCTGGATCGACGTCGCGGGCGCCATCGGTGACGACGGCACACCGATCCACCGCCGCGGTGCCAGCCCGGTGCCCGGTCTGCATTGGATGGGTCTGCCCTGGCAGACACGTCTGAACTCGTCCATTATCGACGGCGTCGACCGTGACGCCCACGCCACCACTACCCGAATACTGGCTGCGCTTTCGATCGGGCAACCAGGATGACCGGCAACGGAATCCGGTCGCACAGGCAAGCTCCCCGGGCTGGCTGTTGGTCAGCACCGGTGGGGCGTAGACGGGTTTGGAGCTTGAGCCATCGGTTCGCGGCGGCCGCTGCACTACCCACGTTGCCGGCTGCCGTCTGGATATGCCCCGGTCTTCGCCCCGGCGAAGCAAGATCCGCAGGCGGATCCGGGGGCTGGGGTGCCGGCGGTGGACGCCTGCGTCGCTCCGCAGGCCGTCTGGACGGTGCTCGACAGCCCCGGGCCGCGACGGCACCCACGATCGGGCCTCTGTGGCGGCCCGGAGCGTGGCCCAGCCCGTCGGTAAACGGCCGGCGGCCGGTCGCAGCCCCACCAACCCGGTGAGTGAGAAGCCCCAGGCGAGGAGGACGTTCCAAATGATCGATCTGAACGAGCCCGACCTCGAGTCGGTCCACCAACCTGGTGGCGGACAAGGCGTGAGGCACTTGCCGGGGCGCGGTCGAAGCGATGAGGACCAGCTTAGGGAATCTACCCGCTGGGGGTATCGTTGCACCCATGGCGAGATACCCTACCGCGGTATCTACGGACAGAGGGCTGGACATGAACTCGATTGCACCCGGCTACCACGCCCACAAGGACGCCCACCTCAAACGGCTTCGTCGCATCGAAGGACAGATTCGTGGGTTACAGCGGATGGTTGACGAGGACGCTTACTGCATAGACGTCCTGACCCAGATCTCGGCTGCAACGAGAGCACTGGAGGCTGTCGCTCTGGCGCTGCTGGACGAACATCTGGGCCACTGCGTCTCGGGGGCCATCCACGAGGGTGGCAAGGCTGCCGACGAGAAACTCAAGGAAGCCTCTGCCGCGATCGCCCGCCTCGTGCGGTCCTAAGCCAATCACTTGCTTCACGAAGGAAATCGATGGAACACCATGACCGGCCCCCACCCTTGATCGATGATTCCGCCGGCACGAGCTGTTCGTGCTGTGGATTCATCAGCGCCGACCATCCGGACGGCGCTACCACCTCACAAAAGGAGACTCCCATGACTGACCAGAACTTCCAGGTGACGGGCCTGACCTGCGGACACTGCGTCGGCTCGGTCACCACCGCGCTGAGCGAGCTCTCCGGCGTCACCGACGTGAAGGTGGACCTCGTCGCCGGCGGCACGTCGACGGTGCACGTCACGTCCGCCGAGCCCCTGAGCGAGGCGCAGGTGGCCGCGGCGTTGGACGACGCGGGGGCATACGAGCTCAGCAACGCGTGAGGCCCGATCGGGCCAATGTCTGAGCGAGGCACGAGACAGAGGAGATTCCCATGACCACGAGGACCAACGATCGCGTGGACGAGTCGCAGGAGGCTCGCTCCGTCGAGCTGGTGATAGGTGGGATGACCTGCGCGTCGTGCGCGGCCCGGATCGAGAAGAAGCTGAACAAGCTCGACGGGGTGAGCGCGACGGTCAACTACGCCACCGAGAAGGCCAAGGTGATGTATGCCGGGTCGGTTGCCCCGTCGGACCTGGTCGCCGTTGTGGAGGCCACCGGCTACACGGCCGCACTGCCCGCCCAGCGCGAGAGCTCACCGGCCACGGACGTCGCCGCCGGCGTCCAGCCGGTGCGCGACCTCGAGACGGAGGTACTGCGCCGGCGCCTGCTCGTCTCGGCCGTGCTGAGCCTGCCGGTGCTGTTGCTGTCGATGGTGCCGGTCCTGCAGTTCGATAACTGGCAGTGGTTGTCGTTGACCCTGGCGTCGCCGGTCGTGGTGTGGGGCGCCTTGCCGTTCCACCGGGCGGCGTGGGCCAACGTCCGCCACGGGGCGGCGACGATGGACACCCTCATCTCGGTCGGCGTCGGTGCGGCCTGGCTGTGGTCGCTGTGGGCGTTGTTCTTCGGCAGCGCCGGGATGGCGGGGATGCGGATGGGTTTCGACCTGCTGCCCTCGCGTGACGGTGGGACGGGCCACATCTATCTCGAGGCCGCGTCGGTGGTGACGACCTTCATCCTGGCTGGACGTTTCGTCGAGGCCAGGGCCAAGAAGCAGTCCGGTGCGGCTCTGCATGCGTTGCTGGATATGGGCGCCAAGGATGTCGGTGTGCTGCGCGGCGGCGCGGAAGTGCGGGTCCCGGTGGAGCAGGTCGTGGTCGGCGACGTGTTCATGGTGCGTCCCGGCGAAAAAGTCGCCACCGACGGCGTGGTCACCGACGGCACCTCCGCCATCGACGCGTCCATGTTGACGGGGGAGTCCGTGCCGGTCGAGGTCGGTCCCGGTAACGCGGTCGTCGGGGCAACGGTCAATGCCGGTGGGCGCCTCCTCGTGCGGGCCACCCGGGTTGGCGGCGACACGCAGCTCGCGCAGATGGCCCGCCTCGTCGAGGACGCGCAGAACGGCAAGGCACAGGTTCAGCGTCTGGCAGACAGGGTCGCCGGGATCTTCGTCCCGGTCGTCATCGTCCTGGCCCTGGGCACCCTGGCTGTGTGGCTGGCGACCGGGCACTCGGTCGTCGCGGCGTTCACTGCCGCCGTGGCGGTGCTGATCATCGCCTGCCCCTGTGCCTTAGGTCTGGCCACTCCGACTGCGCTCATGGTCGGCACCGGCCGCGGCGCCCAGCTCGGCATCATCATCAAGGGGCCGCAGATCCTCGAGTCCACCCGCCGGGTTGACACGATCGTCCTGGACAAGACCGGCACGGTCACCACCGGTCGGATGAGCGTCGGTTCCGTGTATGCCGGCCTCGGGGAGAGTGAGGCAGAGGTGCTGTCCTTGGCCGGTGCCCTCGAGGACGCCTCCGAACACCCGATCGCCCACGCGGTGGCCGCGGTGGCCAGAGCCGCCAACGCCGGCGTGCTAGCCCCCGTGGAGGGGTTCACCAACCACGACGGGCGGGGTGTCTTCGGGGTCGTCAACGGCCACGCAGTCCTCGTCGGGCGACGCACCTGGCTCGCGCAGGAGTGGTCCCTTGACGCACCAACCGATCTGCTGGCGCACGGTGAAGCCGCCGAGAGCGACGGGCAGAGCCCCGTTTGGGTGGCCTGGGACGGGATGGTGCGCGGCGTCATCGTCGTCGCCGACACCATCAAGGGCACCTCCGCCTCGGCCATCGCCCAGTTCCGTCAGCTCGGGCTGCGGCCCGTCCTTCTCACGGGGGACAACACCCGCGCCGCTCACGCGGTCGCGGCGCAGGTGGGCATCGACCCGCTCGATGTCATCGCGGAGGTCCTGCCTGCGGACAAGGTGACCGCGGTCAAGGCGTTGCAGGCCAAGGGAATGGTCGTGGCCATGGTGGGAGACGGCGTCAACGACGCCGCAGCCCTGGCCCAAGCCGACCTCGGCCTGGCCATGGGTACCGGCAGCGACGTCGCCATCGAGGCCTCCGACCTGACCCTCGTGCGCGGGGACCTGCGGGCAGCCGCTGACGCGATCCGGCTCTCGCGCGCGACCCTAAAGACCATCAAGGGGAACCTGTTCTGGGCTTTCGCCTACAACGTGGCGGCTATCCCCCTCGCCGCCCTGGGACTCCTGAACCCCCTGATCGCCGGCGCCGCCATGGCATTCAGCTCCATCTTCGTCGTCACCAACAGCCTGCGACTGCGCCGCTTCAAGGTTGCCTGACCGAGGCCTCCGTTGGTTTCTGCCGTCGAGGGGTGATGCGGTCCCGGCCCGGTGGCGCATGCTTGTGATGGCGGCATCGCTCGGGCTGGTGACCAGGTCAGCGGTCGTTGCGCTGCGCCAACGACAATGGCGCCGGGGACGGGTGCCAGCGACGGCGTCCGTCATGGTGTGATCCGGCCCGCTAGGCGGGTGAGCGAGAGCCCGTCCATCTCCCGGCCCAGATCTGGACGTGGCCTGCGCGGGCACTCAGGTGCGTGATGTCGTCACATTCCGCGGCCAACCGCGTCCAAGGGTGCGCGGCGATGTCCGCGCCTCCGGCCAGGCAGGACAGTCGCGCCAAGGGAGCCAGCAGCCGGCCCGTGCCCGTAGGTAGCGCCAGGTCGACGATGACAATTCGGGTACCCGGACGCGCTAGGGCGGTGGCGCCCTCCCAGGCAGCCTGCCATGGCTTCATCAGGGACAGGGAGTAGGTGAACAGAATCCCGTCTGGAGCACGACCGAGCAGGGCGACCGCCTTG
>JAABUW010003270.1_pt1 | contig 23395 bp, 21 predicted proteins | sample 5560081 | NCBI WGS metagenome assembly JAABUW01 (sample SAMN10711882, study PRJNA513363) | rock metagenome | isolation source: Antarctica rocks | place: Antarctica: Victoria Land, Knobhead sud
CTTAGCTTTGCTACAGCGTGAAGTAGCAGGTCAACGCGCTTCTCGGCAATGAGGCGACCTGCATAAAGCATGGATGGCGCATTTGAAGCAGGAACACGCATTGCTTCCTGGATATCACGCAACCAAACGCCGCAAGGTATTATTGGAACCGAATTACGACCTCCGCCAAATCGGGCGGCGGCCAGGCGACCGCCGGTAAGTGGGCTTGTGGCGTTTACATGGCCAACCTGAGCACAAAGCCACTCCACTCCGCGATAGAAGCAAACAGCCGCCGACCCCTTATACTGATCCCAATAGGGACCGAAGAACTCATACCAAGTGACAATAAATTTTTTTCGAGACAACCAGCAGCGAAGTGCCAGCGGGAAGATGTGAATGCAAGGAATATTCGCAGTCTCAATGGCGTCATATGATGTAATATCCAGACGCGCAACGGCAGCAGCAAATCGCAGCGATGCAAACGCAGAACGCCGCCCAATGCCATCATGGACGGTAGTTCGGTATGCAAGGAAAAGAAGTTTTACCCCTGGAGGCGGAACATGTGCAGTTTTACCCCATCCAGCAACTGTTACGTTATGGCCGCGCTCAGCAAGCGCCTGCGCAAGACAATAGTTGCGATGTTCGACGCCACCAAGTGACTCCGGATAAATGCAATCATACACCAAGAGGAGTTTCAAGCCGCCACCTCAGCGCTGCAACTGACGTGTGGGTTGTGCTTCGCTTGCTTTCTCGAAGATTGCACTTTCAGTCCGGCCGCCATCGACAAGTTGCAGCTTGCCCTCACAAACGTATCCCATGCACCAGAAAACAACTGGCTTCGTCTTCTGACAACCATTGCTCGCGATCGGAGCCGGCCAAATGTTGTATGACTGCCCCAATTACCCTTGCTACTACCGACGGCATACGCACCCTATTTTGCAACTGCCTCAGCCCAAGCTCTCTCTGGATTGCAATCGGCAGCTTCCGCTTACCCCGGAGCGTGTATAGGAAGCCGCCAGTGACGCGCGACAGCATCTCCCAGGTGCGCGTTTCACCTCGATTGAGATATCCGGGGCAGCCTACAAGCTCAAGTCCTGCAGCACTGCAGAGCTGTCTCCATTGTTTAACGGTCGGATATCGCAGGTGCGACAGGCGTTTGTCTAAGTCCACGAGATAGCGAGTGCGCGATACCCAAGGAAGCAAGCCGCCACGGAGATTGGCATGAAACCCGGGCCCAGGCACGGTGAACAAAAAAACGCCGCCTGGACGCAGCACGCGGGCAGCCTCCTTCAGAACAGGCGCGAGATCCGGAACATGCTCGAGTACGGAATTTGAGACAAGAAAGTCGAACGAGCCGTCAGATTCAGGTATTATACTACCCCCAGTAGTGTGGACGGCCTCATAGAAGCCAGCCTTGGACGCAACTTTCGTTTCAAGTGGATCCGGATCAACACCGACTAGGCATCGCGGCCCAGTTCGGTCAAGAATGACCCCAGTTAACTTGCCATCGCCGCAACCAAGATCCAACCCACGTCCTTCAGGTATGCCAACCCGAAGCAATGCCCCGATCTCCACCGCCCGCCAGATCGCCGTCGCGGGCTGGACCGGGTACATTCTAAGTAGACTTTGTAATAGGTTGACATCAATCATGGCTTAAGGGGCTCCTGCAGATGTTTGGTGACGGAGTGCAGCGACTGAGGGAACGCAATATCGCCCTGAACTGAGGGCAGCCTAATGGTCGCGTCATGATGCGCAATCACCGGCGGACTCAAGCCTGCATCACCGAGACAGCTGACTGCCCAAAGTGAAGCAGCGTAGTTCCAGCAGAAAATGACCACGGTGACTGATGGCGAGACGATCCAGATCGGCATGCCGCAGACGCCGTGAAACAAGCCTAGCAAGGTCACGAAAAGAAAGGCGCCGATAGCGACACTCCCGGCAAAACGTAAGAAGCGATGCATCGAAAGCCTTACGCCGAATGTGAGCCACGATTGTAGAACATAGCCGAGGGGCGTCACTAGCACGAAGGCGAGGGCCGCAGCATTCCAGTATCTGACGCCGGCCAGACTGCTCGCGATGATAACGAAGTTGCTCATGCAGGCACAGGCGGCACCGATAACGCCGTAGCTCATCAAATGCCGCATCCGGGCCGGGACGCTCGCAAGCCGGATAGGCACGGACCAAACACACATGACTAAACTGCTCCGCTCAATCAGGTGAAAGGATGCGGAGAGATGCAGTTGATAGCCATAGATTAGGTGGTATGTCGGCGGCAGTCCACATGCTGCAGTCCACCCGTTGTCCAGCGGTAAACCTGCCGGCCAGGAAGGCGGCACGCCCGAGCCACGCTGTCCTGAATGTCATCGCGCCCATACAGCACCGGTCCCGTGAACGGCGGGTCATTGCGGGTGAAATCAAGACTGGATGCTTCCACGGCGGAAGCCTGCCAAGGCCAAAGGACGAGCAGGCGGTCGGGAACGAGGACCGTTGCGGGCAGCATGGGCGGAACCTCGGCATACACCGCCTGCCGTGCGTGCATGTAGGTCCGGGTAGTCATCAGCAGGCCGCAGAACGTGACGCCTCCGAACAGCAGGCAGCACACCGCAAATCCCTCGAACTGGACCCGGCGCGACCCCACCCGCAACAGACCAGACGTATCCACAAAGGCCGTAACAACTGTGATGACGCACACCGGGAACGCCCAGAACCAGTAGCGCGGCCCATACTGGTGCCCGCCCGAAAAGGGGATGAAGGAGTAGAACACGATGGCGGATGGCAGGAGGAAGTCCCAGAACCGGCACGTCCCCGCCCGGATCCGCATTACACAGCCCAGCAATGCCAGCGCAACCACGGGAAGGCCGCCGAACTGTGCCAACTCCCCGACGAACTGCAAGTTGTATAGGAGCGCAAGAACCACGCGCACATGGAGCGCCACGCCCGGTGCATCCAAGGAGCCGGACCCGTCCCAAGCCGCCGGGAGCGTCAACGGGCTGCCAGTCAGCACTAGGTCATAGCCAAGATGCAGGACCACGAACGGCAGGAAGCCGAGCGCCACCCAAATGCCGTCGCCCAGCGCCGCCAAGCGCCGGATCAGCAGCCGGTCCACCAAATACGGCAGCGCCGCCATGGCCAGGACGTCGTAACGCGTCATCAGCAGCACGCCAAACAGCGCGCCAATGGCCAACTTGCGCTGGCGACCAGGTGCCGCCTCGTCTCCTACCTGCAGCCATACAATGCCAGCCACCACGGCGGCTGCCAGCGTTTGCGGGAAAAAGGAGCCGCCCAGGAACAGGGTGAAGGGCACAAGCAGCACCAGCGCCACGGCCGTCCTGCGTATTGCCGGGCCGACCTTGAGCCGGGCAAGGATGCCGGCAAGCACCGCGCCGAGCAGCGCCGTCAGCAACGGGTTGACCAGCACCTCTATGCCCGCTGCCCGGAACGGGGCGAGCAACGCGGACCATCCCGGTGCATACGGGCTGTAGACCCAGCCGTCCTGTGTCAGAACGTGGAAGCTTTCGAACAATGCCGGGTCCGGCGGGGCCTCAGCCGCAATCCGGCCATGCCGCAACAGATCCGCCAGGAACATGTAGCTGTACTCGTCGCCCGAGTTCGGCCAGGCGACGCCGCCAACCACCGCGGCGACCAAGCATCCGGCGAAGGCCAGGCCAATCACCGTACCGACGCCTCGGAATGGCAGCGTCGCCGGCACTCCGCAAAGGGCCAGCCACAGCAGCATCCGGCCCACTACAAAGCGAGCTGTGTTGCCAAGCGTGTCAAGCTCACCGGCAATCGAAGGCATCCGGGTTTCGCTCAAGATCATCAACAGTCCGAGGCCGGCTGCTGCAACCATCCAGGCGCGGCGGATGCCGTGCCGCTGCGCCGGAACTGCGGCGGCAGTAGTCACCAAGCTGCACCGCGGCTGATTCGCAGCATGGCCACGAACAGGCCGGCGGACATCGTCTGCGCGGCCAGCAGCATGATCGTGACCGCCGCAACCGCGCGGCGAAGACTGCTCCCGGGATCAAGCGCCCCGAACCCTACGGCCCCCCATGCCGCCAGCGACTCCGTCGCCAGCAGCAGCCCAACCAGAAACATGGCCAGGCTGGACAGCAGCACGGCTTCTAGCGAAAGACGGCGCATCACGCGCTCAAACCGGGGATCGGGAGGCATGACCGTTTCCTGGGCGTTGTGAACCTTGGTGCACACCCAGAACAGCATGGACTGCCACCCAATCAGGACAGATGCCGCGCAATAAAGCAGCGTGCCGATGTCGAGGCCAACCTGTCGGATCAGAATGGGGCCGGACAACAGGACCAGCATTGCTGCTAGGCCAACGCCGAACATGGCAGCGCCCGGATAAAGAAATAGGCTCCGCGGGCTGAATAGCAGCAGCAGGCGCAGGTGCCGCCAGCCGTCGCGCCAGCTCCGCAGGTGCGGCGGCCGGTCCCGGCCGTCTGGGGACAGGGTGGTCGGCACCTCGACGATACGCAGGCCGCGCATGCTGGCCCGCACCACCATCTCGCTGGCGAACTCCATGCCAGGCGCCGACAGCCCCAATCCCAGGATGGCGTCGCGCTGGAAGCCGCGCAGGCCGCAATGGAAATCACGGCAGCCGCTTTGGAACAGCACGCGCCCGACCCCGCTCAGGACGGGGTTGCCAAGGTAGCGGTGTAGGGCCGGCATCGCTCCTGGCTTTATGACGCCGGCGAACCTATTGCCCATGACCAAGTCGGCCCCGGCACGCAGATCGTTCACATACAGGTCCAGCTTGCTAAAGTCATAACTGTCGTCGCTGTCGCCCATGATAACGTAGCGTCCGCGCGCCGCCTCGATCCCGGCGGTCAAGGCGCTGCCATAGCCGCGGCGCGCCACGTGGATGACGCGCGCGCCCATTCGCCGCGCCACCTCTTGCGACCCGTCTTTGCTGCCATTGTCAGCAATCAGGATTTCCCCGGCGATGCCGGTGCGTTGCAGGAACCCTTTGGCCTTGCGGATGCAAGCTGGAAGCGTCGCTACCTCGTTCAAGCAGGGCATCAGGATCGTAAGCTCGATGGTGGCCACAGGCGCCCGCTCCACCCGGGCGCCTGCAATCTCCGCTTCAATCATCCGCCACTCCTGACCATCATAAGAGCCGTCCACATAGGATCACCGGTTCAGGCTGAAGCGTGGTCTGTTACGCACATGCCCATTCATCCCGAGCACACCGACGCGATGCCGGACTTTGTTAACCACTTCGGCGGCTCTGTCCGCGTGAAGAATGCACCCTGAGCAACCCCGTCAAACCTAGCGGCTGCGGCAAGAAGAGCTTGTCAAGAACGGTGGTTTTTTGCAGTGTCAGACCGTCAGGCAGACCCTAATGCTTTGTCCATGTAAATCTGATACGTCAGTCACTTTTCCGCTCGTTGGGGTGCTGGGATGAGGCTGCACGCACTCCGTCCGAGTCACCGAGTACAAACAAATCCGGGATCTCGCCTCCGTCCCGCTAAAGCAGAACGCGCTATAGCCTGCATGGCCGACATAACACGGGGCGTCCTGGGCGACTCAGCGGAACGGGAACGCCGCCGCACCCTGTTGTCCCTGCCCCACCACGCGCCGCTAGCAGCCTATGCCGCCGGGCTGCGCCGCCCGGACGTGATGGTGCCGGACTTCGACCCGCTGGACGGTGGTGCAACGGCGCGCGTGCTGTTCCTGCTGGAAAAGCCAGGACCCGGCATCCACCCCGGCGGATTCGTCAGCCGCGACAACGACACGCCCACGGCGGCGGCGATCCGCGCCTTCATGGCGCAGGCCGCGCTGCCGCGGAGCGAGACGGTGCTATGGAACTTGGTGCCCTGGTGGAACGGCACCACGGCAGTCACGGGACCTGAGCGTGCAGCCGGAGTGGGGGCGCTGGCCGGGCTGATGCCGCTGCTGCCCGCGCTGGACACGGCGGTGCTGGTGGGACGGACCGCAGGCACGGCGCATGGGATGTTGGGTGGCCTGCGCGTGCTGGTGAGCGCTCACCCTAGCCCGCAGGTGCGGGCGGGGTTCCGGAACCGGTGGGATGCGATCCCTGAGGTGTGGCGGCAGGCAGGGCGGCAACGGGCGGAGACCTGAACGCCGCCGCCCACGCCCATCAGTGGCAGTCGTTGCCGCTGCGGTTGAATGCCTGCACGCGCCCATCCCGGATCACCACCTCCGTCTTGCAGTGGAAGGAGTAGGCCCGGGGAAATGGTCCAAGCCTGCTCGGCTCGTTGGCGCGTGTTTCCTGCCCGCTCCGGCCGCCGATCCGGCCGGCGTCCAGCGTTTCGTAGAACAACCGCTCGCCATCAATGGTCGTGACCGCGTCCGAGGGCGGGCCTAGGCGCCGGACCACCTCCGCCTTGCTGCGGCCGACCAGGCCGGACAGCACCTCGCGGGTGTCGCCACGCGCGACCGGCACCACCAGGAGCAGCGCCAGCAGCCCGCACGCAGCATGACGGCTGCCGGCCGCAAGGCTGCGGGGCAGCTCCCCCTTCACGCGTCCAATGCCAGCAGCGCGAAGCTGGCGAGCCAGTGCTCCCCCATATAGTCCCCCGACACATGCTGCAGGCTGGCGTCCAAGTGGCGCTCCGCCGCGTCCCGCATCACCCCTGCCCTGGCGTCCCCCGCCGGGAGGGCGCTGGCCAGGGCGCGGAAGCACCAGGCCCGGCTGAGGTTCAGGCCATCGAGATGGGCGATTTTGCCATCGCTGCGGTCGGTGACGGTCGCCGGCTTGAACAGCATCGCTGGCTGCCTCTCGGCAAGCCGCGGCAGGAATCGCTCGAACCACAGCAGGAAGCGCCCGGGCGGGAGCAGCCGCCGCATGCATTCGGCCTCGATCAGCGCAGGCGATTGGAAGTCGTCCCCGCCCGGCTCATCCCAGGCCGGGCAGTCCGCATCGGCCCCGTACCAGCGCTCGCCGGTCTGCGCCAGCAGCGACAGCAGCGCGGCATCGCCCCTGCCCTCGGCATAGTCGGCGGCCATGCGCAGCGCGAAGGCCGTGTTGAAGTGGGTGCCGACCCGCACCGGATAGGTCGCGTCTGGCAGGAACCCCCGGAAACGCCCGGCGAACGCGTCCGCCAGAGGCGCCAGCGCCCCGGCCCACCGCGGGTCCGGCAACTGCCGCAGCTCGTCCGCGAGCTTCAGCAGCCAGGCCCATCCATAGGGCCGCTTGAAGCCACGGGCAGTGGGCGCCGCCAGGTAATCGCACTCGGCCGCCACCTTCTCCAGCACCAGTTGCTCGTCGAACAACGCGCGGATGTGCGGGGCCGGCGGCATCTCCGGGAACCGCCGCAGCAGACGCGCCAGCAGCCAATAGCCGTGCACGCAGGAATGCCAGTCGTAGCTGCCATAGAAGACCGGGTGCAGCGAGGACGGCGTGCGGGCGTCCTCCGGCCCGGCCAGGGTGTGGTCCGGCTTGTTCGGATACTCGCGCCGCACATGCCCGAGCGCGATGCCCGCGAAGCGTGCGCCGAGGTCCGGGGTCAGCGTGTGCAGCATCGCGGGTCCGGTCCTGGTCTCATTGAGAAGGTCCATGCGTCTCCACCTCAGGCAGCCCACCTGGAAGCAGGCACCGTTCCTGCAACGCAGGGGAATGCCGGTGGCTGCACGCGCGGCCCGGCTGAAGACGCGCCGGCAAGCCTGTTACCCCAGCTCGGACGTCCCCGGCACGTTTGGCAGGCCGGGTCCGCTGATGCCTTTGGCCGCCAGCACGGCGCGCAGCACGGCCGAAGCCGTGACCCTGGCGGCCATCACGCCGAGTGCCACCATATTGCCGGGCAGTCCGCTGCGGCCCGTCGCCAGCGCGAACAGGGTGTCCCCGTCCCATAGCGTGTGCGACGGTTCGATCGTCCGCGCCAGGCCGTCATGGGCCATGCCCGCCAGCTTGCGCGCCTGCGCCTTGGTAAGCTGGGCATCGGTCGCCACCACGCCGATGGTGGTCGCCATGCCCGCCTGCAGCGCGGGCGGCACGTCGCCGCCAAGGATCATCTCGACAGCCCCCGGCCCGCGCCGTCCGTCCGCGGTCCGGGTGCCGGCAACGACCCGGCCCGATGCCGGGTCAATCACATCGCCCACGGCGTTCACCGCCACGATGGCGCCGACCGTAACGCGGCCGATCCTGGCCGAGGCGGTGCCGATGCCGCCCTTCATCGCGCGTCCCATGCCGAACAGCTTGCCGACCGTGGCGCCGGCGCCGGCGCCGGCCGAGCCTTCCGCCGGGGCATTCGTACGGGCGGCCTCACACGCCGCATAGCCCGCGGCGGCGTCGGGCCGTATCTTGGGGTCGCCCACGCCGAGGTCGAACAGGATGGCGGCTGGCACGATGGGCACGCGGACGGGGCCGGCGGGATAGCCAATGCCATGCTCCTCCAGCCAGCGCATCACGCCGCCGGCTGCGTCCAAGCCAAAGGCGCTGCCGCCGGACAGCAGGATGGCGTGGACCTGCTCGACCAGGTTGCCGGGATCGAGCAGGTCGGTTTCCCGGGTGCCCGGCGCGGCGCCGCGCACATCCACGCCGCCCACGGCGCCGTCCCTGGTCAGGACCACGGTGCAGCCGGTGGGCCGCCGGCTGTCGGTGAAGTGGCCGACCTCCACGCCGGGCACATCGGTGATGGCGCCGCCCAGGGTCATGGGCCGGGACGCGGGCGCGCCCTGCGCCCGCACCGGGTTGCTGACAGGTATGGCTGCCCAGCCCAGCCCGAGAGCTGCGGTGGAGGCGAGGTTGCGTCGGTGCATGGCGGCAGCGTCCCATGGCGTGCAGGACGCAGCATGGCACGACAGCACTGGGATGGTGAAGGCGCATATGGGGTGAGTTCGCCGCTTCCGCCTGAAACGATGCGGGGCGATCATGCTGCTTACGACTACCGGCCTACGGACCGGCATTGCTATGGCTGTTAATCCAGCGCGCAATTGAAAAGCTGGAGCGGGCGAAGGGATTCGAACCCTCGACCCCAACCTTGGCAAGGCAAGACGAGTCAAATGAAACCAGTGGCTTAACCTAGCAGACGTTAGCAAATCACGCACGCAACACCAAGGGACTATCCCATGTTGCGTGTTAGAAGCGTGCTACAGAACCAGAAGTGTTGTTGCCACTGCCTAGTTGCAGGAGGCCGCGCGTGAACGCCGTTTCGCCCGGCCCGATCTTGCCGGTGACGCTGGCGAACCTGGCCGCGCTGCCGCGCTGGGTGGCGTGGCAGACCGAACAGGGCAAGGGCCGCAAGAAGCCGACGAAGGTGCCCTACAGCCCCGCTGGCGGCAAAGCCCATGCCGACAAGCCGGCGACCTGGGGGAGCCGCACCGCGGCCGACGCCAGGGCCACGGCGCTGCCCCGCCCGCTGGGCAGCGGCGGCGTAGGGGTGGAGCTGGGCGACCTGGGCGACGGGCGCATCCTGGCCGGCATTGACCTCGACACCTGCCGGGACGCCGCCGGCAACTTCGCCCCGTGGGCGCTGGAAGTGGTGGACCGCTTCGCCAGCTATGCCGAGGTGTCGCCAAGTGGGACCGGCGCCAAGGTGTTCTTTCTGCTCGATCCCGCCGGGCTGCCCGAGTTCGCGCCGCTGTTGACCCCACTGGGCGCTGCGCTGTTCAAGCTGCCGGGCGACGATCATCCCCCGGCCATCGAGTTCTACTCCGGGCGCCGATACTTCGCAGTCACGGGTGAACACCTGGCCGGCACGCCCACGGAGCTACGCTACGTGCCGCAGGATGCGTTACGGTGGCTGCTGATCGAAGCCGGGCCGCACTTAGCCGGCGCTGGTGCTGACGATGAAGCCGACGCCGCCATAGCCGCGCAGGAACGCCCGCCGCAGCGTAAGCAGGCGACCGGCGGCAAGGACAAGTCCCGTTCCGCCCTCGCCTTTCGCAAGGGGTGCGAGCTGCGCCGCGACGGCGCCAGTTTCGAGGGCATGGTCGAGGCGATGCGGCTGGACCCGGAGGTTGCGGCATGGGTGGCCGACAAGGGGGAAGCCGACAACCAGCGGGAGCTACGCCGCATCTGGGACAAGGCAGGCGCTGACGCCTGGAAAGGCGACTGGCAGCTAAACGACAAGGGTACGCCCCGGTCCAACCTGGCGAATGCCGCCCATGCGCTGCGCCACGCGCCGGAGCTGGCCGAGCTGCTGGCCCGCGATGATATGATGCGGCAGGACATGCTGACGCACCTGGTTCCCGGCGCTATGGTTCCGCCAGAAATTGACCTGGTGCGGCCTGTTCAGGATGCGGACGTGACCGCGGTGCAGGAGTGGTTGCAGAAGGCCGGGCTGCCGGCGCTGTCCAAGGATACGACGCATCAGGCGGTGCAGCTCCGCGCCAGCGAGCGGGCCTATCATCCCGTGCGGGATTATCTGCGGGGGCTGCGCTGGGACGGTAGGCCGCGGCTGGACAAGTGGCTGACCTACTACCTGGGAGCCAAGCATACCGCCTACACGTCCGGCATCGGGCGCATGTTCATGGTCGCGCTGGTGGCCCGCGTGTTCAAGCCGGGCTGCAAGGCGGATTACATGCTGGTGCTGGAAGGGCCGCAAGGCGCGCTGAAAAGCACCGCTTGCGGCATCCTGGCCGGGCGGTGGTTCAGCGACGCGCTGCCGGACTTGCGGAGCGGCGGCAAGGACGTGGCGCAGCACTTGAACGGGAAGTGGCTGATCGAGGTGGCAGAGATGTCGGCGCTGGACAAGTCGGAGGCCGCCGCGCTCAAAGCGTTCATCACGCGCACCACGGAACGCTACCGGCCGAGCTTCGGGCGCAAGGATGTGTGCGAGCCGCGGCAGTGCCTGTTCATCGGCACCACGAACAAGGCGGCATACCTCCGGGACGAAACGGGCGGCCGGCGCTTCTGGCCGGTGAAGGTGGGCGACCGCATAGACGTGGAGGCCCTGGCGCACGACCGGGACCAGCTCTTTGCGGAGGCGGTTCACCTGTTCCGGCAGAAGAAGCCGTGGTGGCCGGACCGAGATTTCGAGGCCGAGCATATCCGGCCCGAACAAGACGCCCGGTATGAGGCGGACGCCTGGGAGGAAGCGGTTGCTCACTACTTGGCTCGCGTTGCGAAGGAGAAGGAAGAGGCCAAGCGTCGCACCACTGTCCTGCAAGTGGCCGTGCAAGGGCTGGGTTTCGACAGGTCCAAGGTGGGACGCGCGGAGCAGAACCGCATCATGGCCGTGTTTGAACGGTTGGGCTGGCGCGGTTTCAGGTCCAATGGGGTGCGGTGGTATGCGCCGGGGGTGCGGCAATGACTGCCCGGCAGTGCCGCACAGTGCCGCACAGTGCCGCACAAATACCCATAGGGGCTGGTTGCGATTTTGTTGATGGAGTGAACCAAAATAGGCAACGAGGGAAGTCTCAGGAAAGTGCGGCACTGTGCGGCACTGCGGCACTGCCAGCCGCCGATCTGGACCGCCTGGCACACGCCGTAGCGCGCCTGTCTCCCTCGCACCGCGACCCTGAGCGGTTCCATATCGACCGGAGCGAGATCGTAGCCGAGCTGCGCCGGCTGGCGCGCGTGCTGGGCGATGATAATAGTCGAGGTCGCAACAGGAGTGCTTGAGATGGCTGAATTGGTGTTTATGGGTATCGGCGACCCTATCAAGGGCTGGGAAGAGGTGGATGGCGTTAGCAATCCATCGCTGAAGCGGCTGAAGGTGCCTGGCGGATGGCTCTACTTGGCTGTTCTAGCAGGGCCGCCCGAATCGACCCCGTCACTGGTCATGACGTTCGTCCCGACGAGCTAAGGGGGAGCCTCATCGGAGGTGACTTCACGCCAACCGTCAAAAAACCTCTGGGGGCTGGCGCGATTGTTGACCCGTCCCCCGTCCCGGTTCCTTCCCGTCAGTTGGTTAGGAAAATCTCTGGGAGCTGGGCAAACTGAATACCGCTCCACCGTCAAATTTTCGCGCCCCCGAAATTGGAATTCCGAGGGAATTAGCGTTCGCCCCGCCCAACTGCGGGGCGGGGCACGGCCGGACGGCTGGCCGCCGCCGTTACCGATTGGGCTAACTTATTGTTTTCACTCAGCCCAAGCGCGAACATCTGCCGGATGGCTTCCGGCCGTGTTGGCCGCGGCGCCGGCTGCGCCTTGATCCAAGCGTCAAGCAAAGCAAGCGCATCAGGCTGGAACCGGACGCCGATCAACGTCCCGGTCTGACCGGCCCGGCGTTTGGTGTTATCACGAGTTGCTTGCGACATATGCTGGTGATAACACGAAACCGGCCCTGGCGGGAAGGTGGGGCGACCTAGACGCCCGGTTCGCATCCGCGACGATCCCCGACTGGATGGGATAACTGCCGGCTGGAAGGCACCCGCGCCTATTTGATTGACTTTTGCCATCGTAGCCCTATGTTAGCAAAACACAATCGAAGCGGGCGCGCCAGATGCTATTCACCACTGCCAACGCAATGCTCATCACGGGCGCCGACCGCCTGAAATTCAATGAGGCGGTATCGCGTGGGCATTACCTCTGTGCGCCCGATCCGGACGGCCATAACTACCGACTGTTTGATGATCCCGCCCTTGTTGGCCTGTTCATCTTCGCCCGGATGATCGAGGACGATGTTCCGCCCCGCTTGGCAGGCCGATGGGCCTGTCAGGTAGAGCGCGCGGCACGTGACCGGCCCGGACTAGAGAACGTGTTTTTCGCCCAGCTATGCGACGGCACCACCACCATCCTCTATTCGTTTGAGGATTTTTCCCAGCGCCAGGATATCATTCGGTCTAGGCACTTCGGCATCGGAGCGATGCTGGGCCAGATGCAGACCCTCCAAACATTCATCGAGAAGCGCGAGGGTGCGCCCCTGCTCTGATGCTTCGCGTTTCAACAATGACGGCAGGGCAACGTCACGAGCGCCGCGAGGCGCCCGGTCCCTTGATGGACGCCCGCCGCAACAAGACCCCCGCCTGCTCCATCGACGGTCCCCGCGGGGCCGCCCGGGCAGCGAAGGACGCCTCGACCAGCCGGCGGGGTTTGAAGGAGCAAGGCGTCCAGGCCCCGCAACGTATCAGCACCGACCGCCGGGAGGCGGCCCATCCCATGAAGGAAACCCGCCCATGAATACCCGTCAAATGCTGGAACGCCGCGCCAAGCTGGTAAAGGAATTGCGCGACGCGCAGGACGCCGCGGACGCCTCCAGCGATGGCGCGATGACGCCGGAACAGGCAGCGGCATTCGACAAGATCAAGGCGGCGCTGGCCGAGCTTGAGGACGCTATGGGCCGCCGCGCGCTGATCGAGGAAGCCGAGCGCCGGGCGTCCGGGACATCCATCACGGCACCGGCCGACCGCAGCTTTGACCGTGCCCTGCATCAGTTCAGTGTTGTGCGCGCAATCGCTGCCGCCGCCGGGATGGACGTGGATGCAGGCCGGGAGCGCGAGGTAAGCCAGGAGATCGCCCGCCGGTCCGGCCGCAAGTTCGAGGGCGTCGCCATCCCCATCCAGGCCCTTCGCCGTCCGCTGGAGCGCCGCGACGCCATCACGACCGCCACGCCGCCCGATGGACCGGGTGGCAACCTGATTGCGACCCTGCTGGACGGTTCGCAATATGTCGATTTGCTGCGGGCCGCCCTTGTGATCCGGCAGCTTGGCGCCCGTGTCCTGACCGGACTGACCAGCAACGTTGACATACCCCGCCTGACACGCGCCGCCGCCGTGGGCTGGGTTGCGGAGAACACCCCGCTGAATTTCACCGACGAGGCATTCGACAAGATTGCCCTTCGTCCCAAGCACGCCGGCGCCATCGTCGAGCTAAGCCGCAACATGCTCCAGCAAACCACGCCGGACATTGAGCAGCTCGTGCGCGCCGACCTTGCCGCGGTCCTGGCGCGTGCCCTGGACAGCGCCGCAATCTTCGGCACCGGGCAGAACCACGACCCCACGGGAATACTGCACACGCCGAGCGTCCCCGTTCTTTCGCTGGGCGCCAACGGTGGGCCGGTCACATACGATAGCATTGCGGACCTGATGGGCCTGGTGATGAACGCCAACGTCCAGGGGGACGCGATGGGGTTCCTGGGCAACACCAAGGTTCGGCAGCACGTCGCCAAGATGTTGAACCTGCAAGGGCAGCCGCTGGGCTTCGACGTGATCTTTGAGGACCAGCCGCAAGCCTGGTCCAACCTGGTCCCGAGCAACGGCACGAAGGGCACCGGCACCGGCCTGTCCAGCTTGATCTATGGCAACTGGTCCGACCTGATCCTGGGCTTTTGGAGCGAGCTGGACGTGCTGGTGAACCCCTATGACGGGGCAGCCTACGCCAAGGGCAACGTCCTGGTTCGGGCCATGATGACCGCTGACATTGCGGTGCGGCACCCCGAGTCTTTCGCGGCGATAACCGACATCAACACCACGGCCGCCGCGACGGTAACGCCGTGATCCCGTCCCGGTCCCCGAACGGGCTGGAGGTGCGCGCAGCCGCCGAGCTGCGCGCCGCCGGCCGCCGGCTGGAAGGGCACGCCGCGGTGTTCGGCTGCCCCGCGCCCATCGGCAGTTTCACCGAGACGATCCGGGCAGGAGCGTTCCGGGCGTCCCTGGCCACGCCTGGCCTGGACGTGCTGGCGCTGGTGGACCACGACCCCGGCCGGCTGCTGGCCCGCACGTCATCGGGGACACTGCGGCTGGCCGAGGATGGCCGGGGCCTGGCCTTCTCCCTGGACGTCCCAGACACCCAGCTAGGCCATGACGTGCTGGCCTTGGCCCGCCGCGGCGACCTGGGGGGCTGTTCGTTCGGGTTCCGCGTCCAGGACGAAGCATGGCCCGCCCGCGACCAGCGCGAGTTGCGCGCCGTGGACCTGGTGGAAATCAGCATCGTCCATGCCTTCCCCGCCTACTCGCAAACGACCGTCCAGGCCCGTGCGCGGGGCACGGAGGCCGACGCGGCTATCCTGGCGCGGCGGCCGTTACCTGGCGGTGCTGTGATGGGCGTCCTGGCCCGCCTGGCGCGGTTCCTGGCCCCTGAGCTGCGCCGCGGTGTAGTGGGCACCGTGGGCTTCGCCATGATGAGCCAGGCCCCGGCAGTGAACGCCCGGCTGGCCGAGAACCTGTCAACGATCACTGCTTGCGTAAACGCCATTTCGTCCACCATCGGCACCCTGCCAGCCTATGTGTATCAGCAAGATGTTGCAGGCCGGACGGAAGCGCCCACGCACCCCGTATCCCGCCTGATCCGGGCGCCCAACGTTCGGCAGACCTGGCCGGATTGGGTGGAATGGACGCTGGCGCAATGCCTGCTGCACGGCAACGCCCTGTCAATCATCGAATGGGACGGCGCCGGGCGCGTGACTGCCCTTGTCCCGGTCCCCTGGCAAAACGTGCTGGTGTCCCTGCTGCCGAACGGCCGGCTGGCCTTCGACGTGGTGCAGTTCATCGCCCCGTGGGGCGGCACGGGGCAACCGACCCGCTACCTGGATGACGAGGTGTTCCACCTTAAGGACCGGAGCGACGACGGCTTCCTGGGACGGTCCCGGCTGTCCCGCGCGCCGGACGTGCTGGGCCAGGCCCATGCGCTCCAGGAGTATCAGGCCGGGGTATGGCGGAACAACGCGACGCCGGGCGGGGTGCTGTCAACGCCGTCCGTGCTGTCCCCGGAAGCTGCCGAACGCATCGCGCAATCGTTCAAGGACAACTACGCCGGCACCGGCAACGCCCGCAAAACGGTGGTGCTGGAGCAAGGCTTGACCTGGACGGCAATGGCGGTGTCTCCCGAGGATGCGGAAGTCCTGGCATCCCGCCGTTTCACGGTGGAAGAGCTGTGCCGGCTGTATCAGGTTCCGCCGCCGATTGTGCAGGACTACAGCCACGGCACCTTTACTAACACGCAACAGGCTGCGCTCTGGTTCGCACAACTGACGCTGACGCCGTGGGTGCGGAAGATCGAGGCCGAGTTCGCCAGGAGCGTGTTCGGGGATGGGGCCGAGTTCCACCTTGAAATTGACCTGTCCGGCCTGATGCGGGGGGACTATTCCGCGCGCTGGGCAGCCTACGCCATCGCCGTGGACAAGGGCATCCTGACGCCGGACGAAGTCCGAGAGGCTGAGGGCTACAATCCCCGCGGGGACGCCGCGCGGGTTACGACCGGGACGCCCGATGCCTGATCCCATTCCCCTCCCCCGCCCCATCCGAGAGCGTGACGCCGCTACGGCGCTGGGCGTGTCCGTCCACACGCTGCGCCGGGAGCGGCAACGCGGGCGCATCGGCTTCGTGATGATCGCAAGCCGGCCGTGCTACCTCGACCGCCATCTGACTACTTACCTCGACGCCCGGGAAGTAAAGCCATGCGACGCAACGACCGCCCCGGCCAAGTTGGCGACTTCTGGCTTTCCCAGCGTCCCAACTCTTCCGTCTGGTGCCGCACCTGGTTCGATGGCGCCAGCCGACAGACGTGCCGCGCATCGCTTGGCACTGACGACCTTGCTGCCGCCCGCCTCGCCCTCGCCCGGTGGGTCACGCTGTACGGGCACCGTGCCGCGCAGCAGCCGCGTGACGTGCTGATCCTGGACGTGTTCGCCCGCTACATGGAGAAGCACGGTCGGCATACGGTCGGAGCCGGCGTGCAGCGGCGCAACCTGTTCATAGCCGGCGAGCGCATGCGGGAAGGTGCGACGGTGGCTGAATTCACCCTCGACGCGCAGCACACCCTAACCCGGCGTATGGCGGCGGATGGCTACAAGCCCGGCACGATTAAGCGGGTGCTGGGTGCTACGAAGGCGGCGGTGCAGTGGGCATGGAAGAATGGCGAGCTGGAGCGGCCCATCCCGTTCCTGACCGTCCAGGAAGGCCCGCCGCGGGAACGCATCATGGACGTGGCTGAGCTGGCCGCGATGTGGGACGCGGCCGAGCTGGCGCACCTGCAGATGTTTTTCCTGCTGCTGCTGGGCACGGCCGGGCGGCCGGCGGCGGTGCTGGAGCTGACGCGGGAGCAATGCGACCTGGACCGCCGCCTGATTGACCTGAACCCGCCGGGCCGGGCGCAGACGAAGAAGCGCCGGCCCGTGGTGCCCATGCCGGACTTCCTGCGCCCCTGGATCAAGCAGGCGTCCGCTGGGCCGCTGGTGCAGTTTCGGGGCAAGGGGGTGCAGAAGGTCAACAAGGCTTGGCGAGAGGCGCGGGACGCGGCCAGGCTGGACGCCCTGGTTGTGCCCTATACCGTCCGGCACACCATAGCCACGGAGCTGCGCGCCCGCGGTGTTCCCGAGCTGGAGCTGGCCGGGCTGCTGGGGCACTCGATGCCCAATTTCAGGACAACGGGGAGGTATGCGAAATATGCGCCGACACACTTAAGCGCCGCGCGGGCCGCGATTGATGCCCTCGCAACGGAAATCGGCCGGGCTGCAACCCGGCCAATCCATCCAAAAACTTCAATGTCAGAAACAGGCGTGCGTGTTAGCTGCGTGCTAGTCCCAAGCGCAACGGGCGGGAACCCGTTGTTACCTGGAGCGGGCGAAGGGATTCGAACCCTCGACCCCAACCTTGGCAAGGTTGTGCTCTACCCCTGAGCTACGCCCGCGCACCAGAGAAGGGCGGTATTAGTGCGGTCCGCCCTGCCGCGCAAGAGGGTTTCAACACCCAGCCCCGCCCTCAGCCCAGCGTCCGCCCCGCTTGCACAAACTGCCCGCCCGCAACATCTATGCCCCCAACAACGCTTCACATGAGGCCGCAATGGATATGCTGATCGGGCAAAAGCCCCGTGCCCCGACCCCTAGACCCGGCGCCCTCGGCCCGGCCACAGCTGCGGCTCCGTCCGGGCCGGACGCGATGATCGTGGACGGCACCCAGCAGACCTTCATGCAGGACGTGATCGAGGCATCGCGAAGCGTGCCCGTCCTGGTGGATTTCTGGGCCACCTGGTGCGGTCCTTGCAAGCAGTTGACCCCAGCGCTGGAGAAGGTGACGCGCGCCGCTGGCGGCCGGGTAAAGCTGGTCAAGATAGACATAGACGCCAATCGCGCCCTGGTGCAGCAGCTCACGCAGGTCGGCCTGCCGCTGCAATCCGTGCCCACCGTGGCCGCCTTCTGGCAGGGCCAGATCGCCGACATGTTCCAGGGTGCGCTTCCGGAAAGCGAGATCAAGCGTTTCGTCGAGAACCTGCTCAAGCTGGCCGGCGGCGCCATGCCGGCCGCCGACCTGCTGGCCGAGGCCCGCGCGGCAATGGAGGCCGGGCAGCACGAGGAGGCAGGCAGCTTGTTCAGCGCCCTGCTGCAGGATGATCCGGAGTCGCCCGAGGCCTGGGCCGGACTAATTCGCGTGCTGATGGCAATGGGCCAGGAAGACCAGGCACAGGACGCCCTGGAGCAAGTCCCGGCGAAGATCGCCGATCATCCAGAAGTCAGCGGCGCCCGCAGCGCCTTGGCCCTGGCCGCCGAGGGCCGCAAGGCGTCGGGCCAGATGGCCGATCTGGAGCGGCGGTTGGCCGCGGACCCCTCCGATCACCAGGCCCGCTACGACCTGGCTACTGCGCTTAACGCCGTGGACCACCGGGCCGAGGCCGCGGACGCCCTGCTCGCCATCGTCAAGGCCGACCGTGCCTGGAACGAGGACGGAGCGCGGCTGCAGTTGCTGAAGTTTTTTGAGGCCTGGGGCCTGTCTGACCCGGCAACGCTCGCCGCCCGGCGCCGCCTATCCGCCGTGCTGTTCAGTTAACAGCATGACGGACGCGCCGCGCCTGGAGGACTTGCCGACCGAGTTCGCGATCTTCCCCCTGCCCGGCGCGCTGTTGCTGCCGGGGGGCAAGCTGCCGCTTAATATCTTCGAGCGCCGCTATCTTGCGATGTTTGAGGATTGTATGTCCGAGGGTCGGGTGGTTGGCATGATCCAGCCCGACGAGCTACGCCCCGCAACCCCCAGCGGCCCCGCCTTGTACCGGGTCGGTTGCGTTGGCCGCCTATCATCGTTCAGCGAAACCGATGATGGGCGGATGCTGGTCACGCTGACCGGCCTGATCCGGTTCACCATCAAGGTGGAGCTGGAGATGCAACGAGGCTACCGCCGGGTACGCGCGGACCTTGCCCGCTTCCGCGCCGACCTGGATGAGGCGTCACCAACAGGGGACCTGGATCGCGACGGTCTGGTGGATGCGTTGCGTGCCTACTTCGCCACCCGCGGCTTCGACGCCAACTGGGAGGCGATTGACGAGATGCCGGACGAGGCCCTCATTTCCACCCTGGCGATGGTCTGCCCGTTCGACCCAGCGGAGAAGCAGGCGTTGCTTGAGGCGCCGGATACGGCGAACCGGGCCTCGACCCTGTTGACCTTGTTGCGCATGGGCGCCCACTCGGCAGAACCAGGGCGCCGCGGACGGCAGGCAAGCTGATGGCCGGAGACGCTGACAGCGCACCAGACCTGGACCCGCGCCTTCTGGCCATCCTGGTCTGCCCGCTGACCAAGGGGCCATTGACTTACGACCGGGCCGCCGGAGAGCTGGTCAGCGCAAAGGCGGGCCTGGCCTATCCCGTCCGTGACGGCGTGCCGATCATGCTGCCGGACGAGGCGCGGCGTCTGGATGACTGAGCCAACCGTATCCGAACTGCGGGTGCGGCGCGCAACGGCTGAGTTGGAGGCAGACTTCACGGATGGCGGAACTGTCCGGTTGCCGGCTGAGTATCTGCGGATAGAAAGTCCTAGCGCCGAGGTGCAGGGCCACGGGCCGAACGACCGAAAGCTCGTGTCCGGCAAGCGCGCGGTGGGCATCGCGGCCGTGGAGCCTGTCGGCCACTACGCCGTCCGCATCCGCTTCACCGACGGCCATGACAGCGGCATCTTCAGTTGGGCGCTGCTGCGTCAACTGGCCCAGGAGCAGCCGGAGCGGTGGCGTGCATACTTGGACGCGCTGGCAAAGGCCGGACGCACACGGGACCGCTGACTCGGACACTGCCTGAGCAGGCTTCCGCGGCTCGTCACACATACAAATGTCAGCGGAGCCGGGCTGCGTAAGCCTGCTTAGGTTTTCATCTGTGCGCCGGCCCCCTAGAGGTCTGCTTAGGCCGGAACAGTTCCCAGCCATGTCCTGCATGAACTCGGAAACCAAATCTGTTGCCGCGCCGCAACACCACCCCTGGTAGCCAGAACGCCGTTCATTCATAGCTCTAGTAGCTGAACCTTCACGGAGCAGACAGCAGCGGTGTCGGCGGATACCATAAAAGTTTTGGACCTCTTCGGAACTGAGGGTTGGACCGGCCTCCATCGTGTAGGATTAGCCCCTCTCCCGGCGCGCCCGATTCGCCGCGCCGGACCCATGATCGAGAAAGAAGGCAGCCCGATGGACACGATGGCGGAACACCTGCGCCTCCCGGCGCATGAGCGGCTTGCGGCGATATCGCGTCAGATCTGGTCCGACAAATACCGCTTCAAGGACGGCGACGGCACCCCGGTGGACCAGACGGTCGAGGACACCTGGCGCCGCATTGCGCGCGCCCTCGCCGCGGTCGAGACCCAGCCGGAGCTGTGGGAAGGCCGGTTCTACCAGGCGCTGGAAGACTTCAAGTTCCTGCCTGCAGGCCGCATCGTCGCCGGCGCGGGCACCGGGCGGCGGGTGACGCTGTTCAACTGCTTCGTCATGGGCGACATCGAGGACGACCTCGGCAGCATCTTCTCGCACCTGCGCGAGGCCGCGCTGACGATGCAGCAGGGCGGCGGCATCGGCTACGATTTCTCGACCCTGCGGCCCAAGGGCGCCGTCGTGCGCGGCGTCAGCGCCGACGCGTCCGGCCCGCTATCGTTCATGGACGTGTGGGACAGCATGTGCCGCACCATCATGTCGGCCGGCTCCCGCCGCGGCGCGATGATGGCGACCATGCGCTGCGACCACCCGGACATCGAGGCGTTCATCGCCGCCAAGCGCGAGCCGGGGCGGCTGCGGAACTTCAACCTGTCCGTGCTGGTGACGGACGCCTTCATGGCGGCGGTGGACGCGGGCGCCGACTGGCCGCTGGTGTTCGCCGGCCAAACCTACCGCACCATCAAGGCGCAGGCGCTGTGGGACAGCATCATGCGCGCCACCTACGACTACGCCGAACCCGGCGTGCTGTTCATTGACCGCATCAACGCCCGCAACAACCTGTATTACTGCGAGGCCATCCACTCGACCAATCCCTGTGCCGAGCAGCCGCTGCCGCCCTACGGCGCCTGCCTGCTAGGGTCCGTGAACCTGGCCCGCCTGGTGCGCGACCCCTTCACCCCGGCGGCGCACCTGGACGAGGCAGCGCTGGCGGAGCTGGTCGGGACCGCCGTCCGCATGATGGACAACACCATTGACGCCTCCGGCTTCCCCTTGGAGGAGCAGCGGCAGGAGGCCTACGCCAAGCGCCGGATCGGCCTGGGCCTGACCGGGCTTGCGGACGCGCTGATGATGGTGGGACAGCGCTACGGCTCGGACCAGGCGGCGGAGACGGCCGGGCGCTGGGCCGGGCTGGTCAGCCGGGCGGCCTACCTGACATCCGCGGACCTGGCAGCGGAGAAGGGCGCGTTTCCGCTGTTCGACCGCGACGCCTACATGGCCGGGGAGAGCATCCGCGACTTGGACCCGGACGTGCAGGCCTCCATCGCGCGCCAGGGCATACGTAACGCGCTGCTGACCAGCATCGCGCCGACCGGGACGATCTCGCTGCTGGCGGACAACGTATCCTCGGGGATCGAGCCGGTGTTCGCCCACTCCTACACCCGCAAGGTCACGGAGCGGGACGGCAGCAAGCGGGAGGAGCTGGTCGAGGACTACGCCGTCCGCCTGTATCGCACCCGTTTCGGCGCTGACGCCATACTGCCGGACACCTTCGTCACCGCGCAGACACTGACGCCCGCCGAGCATATCAAGATGCAGGCCGCGTTGCAGCGCCACGTGGACAGCGCGATCAGCAAGACGGTCAACGTGCCGGAGGACATTGATTTCGAGTCATTCCAGCAGGTTTACAAGGACGCCTACCGCCAGGGCTGCAAGGGCTGTACGACCTACCGGCCCAACGCCATCACCGGCTCCGTGCTGTCCACCACCCCTGCCCCGGCGCCCGCAGCGCCTGCCGCCCCGGCGCAGGCGCCGCACGAGCCGCTGAGGCGCCCGGAGAAGCTGACCGGCAGCACTTACAAGCTGCGCTGGGCCACCAGCGAGCACGCGCTGTATATCACCATCAACGACATCGAGGAGGACGGGGTGCGCCGGCCGTTCGAGGTGTTCATATCGTCGGCCAACATGGAGCATTTCAGTTGGGTGGTGGCGCTGACCCGCATGATCTCGGCGGTGTTCCGCCGGGGCGGCGAGGTGGCGTTCGTGGCGGAGGAGCTGCAGGGCATCTTCGACCCGCGCGGCGGCCAGTGGAGCGAGGGGCGGTATGTGCCGTCGCTGATCGCCGCCATTGGCGGCATCCTGGAGCAGCACATGATCGGCACGGGGTTCCTGCCGGCTCCGGCGGGACGGATCGCGCCGGTGCCGGCAGCCGCGGGCGTTGTCGCGGCGCCACTCGGCATGTTGTGCCCCAAGTGCAGCCAGCCCGGCGTGATGAAGGAAGGGGCGTGCCTGACGTGCCATCACTGCGGGTGGTCACGTTGCGGGTAGAAGTGTCTGCAGGGTCCACTGACTGACTAGGCTCGGAGCTGGGCAGGGCCGCATGGCCCTGCCCAGCTCCGACGAAAGCTCGCCATAGGGAACCAAGCCTACCTTGGACACCTAATTCATTATATTTAAGCAATGATTTAGATATGGAGCGCAGCCGGGCTGGTAGCTCAAGACCGGGTGTGCATCGGGGGAAGAGCAGACGCCCCAGTTGTGGCGCATCGGGACCATGCCAGACACTGCCAGGGCGGACGAACCTGCAGGACCGATCTACGGCCTGCCTGGATATGGTGCTGCACCGACGTCCGACTGCGCCCGACGCACGCATCTACGAGTCCAACGTCAAGCTGTCCGACGCCGTGGCCGCGGACCCGAACGGTATCGGCGTCTTCGGCCTCGCTTACGCCCGGTCAACGCGGCCACTCACCATCGTCCAGGGCTGCGGCCTCGCCGTGCCGGCCGAGCCTTTCATGGTCCGCACGGAGGAATATCCGCTGACCCGCCGGCTGTTCCTCTATAGCCCCGCGGAGCCGACCCAACCGGCCGTGAACTTCCTCAACTTCGCCAGCTCCGCCAAGGCGCAGCCGGCCATCGCGGCGGCCGGCTTCGTGACGCTGGCGCCGGAGCTGTCCACAACCAGCTACAGCGAACTCCGCAAGCGCAACGCCCCCGAGATGTTCGCAACCCCGGGTACCGTCATGGACCCCAAGCAGTCGCAGCCCATCGTGCAGGGGCTGCGGGCGCTGTTCTCCGAATCACAGCGCCTATCCATCACCTTCCGCTTCCAGCTCGACAGCGCCGCGCTGGACACCCGCGGCGAGGCCGACATCGAGCGGCTGGTGGCCTGGAGCAACGAGCCGGCGAACGCCAGCCGCCAGTTTGTCCTCGTGGGCTACG
>JAABUW010003272.1_pt1 | contig 23389 bp, 32 predicted proteins | sample 5560081 | NCBI WGS metagenome assembly JAABUW01 (sample SAMN10711882, study PRJNA513363) | rock metagenome | isolation source: Antarctica rocks | place: Antarctica: Victoria Land, Knobhead sud
GAGGGAGTGCTTGGCACCTCAGGGCGGCTTCCGGGGCAAATTTTAGCCCTGGAGACCGCCAGGGGCCGCCGGGTTTGCCCAAACACATATAATATATATTCGTTCAAACGGAGGCGATGCCCGATAGCGAGAATCTTAGCAATATGACGCTTGCTATGACGCGTACGAGGGGGAAAGAATTCTCGCTCCCCTTCGGCACATCTACAAATTCAGCCTCTTCAGCCTCTGAATATGTATTCTTATCTGGATGCGTCAACAGTGGGCGCTTTTTGAACGCCTTCTCAATCTCTTTTGGCTCAACATTATTCCCATCTTCAAGGCCTAGTATTTTATGTGACCCAAAATTCAGCACGTCATCCACTACTCTCTTTTGTTCTTTGGTATAAGTTGCTTTGGGCTCTTTAGGGCTGTTGCTTTGTGAGGATGGACTGGACGAAGAGGAACTGCCTGTCTGTTCCCCAGACTCATTACCACGCATGTGCGAGTCAGCTGGGCTGGAAGGTCCACTTTCTGGAGGATCAAAGCCAGGCTTTGACTGACGTAACGGCTCTGCCGCCTGCTGTCGTGCCTTGTCGGCTTTGAACTGATCAGAGTCTGGGCCTGGTGTGGCCTCTGGGGTCGGAAGGCTCGTGGTTTGTTGGTGCATATTTTCTTTTTCCCCTTTTTCGGTTTTCTTTCCTTCTTCGTTTCTTCTTCTACATTCATTGAACTCGAATCCGGCGGAGGTGTGTTCTCTGAACTAGGTGGTGCTGTCTGATTTGTTGCCATTATCTAATCGGAGGACTTCATGCTCTAAGTAAGTTGAATGTGAGGAATTATTCCTGATGAGGTCATCAAAACCAGCTCGACTAGATCTGTGATGCAGTTCAACTTTATGTGATTTCGGTACTATGTTCTTCTACAAACATTATTCAATGAGGAAAGAAACGTTCTTATAGCCTTGTCTCGTCAGAAGGTTATATCCTCCTTCTAAGCTTATTTTAGCCTCAGCGTCCCATTCAAGAACCCGTCCCTGCTTTGGAAACAACCTCACATAGAGTTGACTTTGACTTCTATCGATCAGTGTAAACTCTTGCAGCAAAGAGACTCCGAAATCTGATTCTGCCATGACCGCCACATCTTGCTGCAACTCTTTATAGAAGTCAAAACAATTCCAACCTACGGTGTAAATGGCCGCCCTCGAAGGTGAGCTTTGGCTTAACCCACCATCTTTTTTTGGCTTCGTTCGGCTAAGCGAATTCATGGAGCCCATTCTGACGCTCGATTCAACTACGCTGCTTCATTGTTTCTATGTTGAAATTGGGAGCCAGTCTTGGAACCCTGAGTATTGAGCGCCGTATTTAGGCCTGCGGGAAGGGAGCTAGAAGAGGCTCTGCATGTGGGACTCGTGTCTGGGTCCCTTCCTTTACCCAACATTATCATCAACGCCTAATTCTGAAATTAGGGTCTCTCATTAGTTTGTAGCCTTTGCTCATGTATCGCTCCCCATATTGTCAGGGCTGTGCCGTTGTTTCCAACTTCTACAGACTTACAGAAGTTATTCGAAGATTCTGACAGCACTCTCAAGACCCCTCAAGTTTCTTCTGGTGCCATGACTATGCTTCTCTCAGTTATTTCTCTGCTTGTCAGCCAAGGCATCGCTCAGCAAGTCCAGAATCCTTCTCAAGGCTTGACGGTGATGATGCTTTCATCAACCTCTACCTGCACGAGTATCTCTGTTCGTGCGGTAGCGACCGTTGAGATACAAGGCAATAGTCTCTCTGGATCCGGGGTCATCAACTTGAATCAAATGGTCAACTCTGGAGTTATCAACTTAATTAGCGCTGCCAAATCCGAAGAATATCCCAGCTCGGTTGTTGTCGACCTGACTTCAATGCTAAGTTATGGATTCCACCCAACCTGGAATGCTTCACTCAGAGGGACTGCTTCAATGATTACATCATCGTGTGCATTCACCAACGTATCTTCAGTCTCTACGCATAACTTCGACTCGTCTCTGGTCTTTAACTCAAACCTGCCTCCTAGACTTTCACAATCATCTATAATATCAGCGGATGTGAGCATATTTACTGGGTCAGGACTGCTATTAAGGTCGAGTCTCTCGCACTCTAGATTGTTGTTGACTGTGAGTTTGCAGATAGCGATAATTAAGTTCTTTTGATGCGAAGGCGCTCTCAATGTTTTCTTTTCCTTCTCATATCATGTGCCTACGTTATCAATCAGTTAGTCAGAACATAGAGCATGTTCTTATAGCATATAATTGCAAACACATTTGAATTGAGTGATTAAGTACCTAAAGAGCGTGCGATAAATCAAATAGGAACATCTCAACAAATTCCAAGGATTCTCCTTCAGCAAGATCACCATTCCTTAGCCTGCAAGTGAGCACCAGGCTCCATGTGCTAATCTGCTGATATGACCTTACTCATAGCATTTACAGTTGATGCCACCATCTGAATTGATCTTTGAAGCTGAAGATTCCGGCGGTGGCGCCCCAGACCTTCTGCCACGGAACTGGTTGATGAACCGATCAAATAGATATTCCACCGTATTAGGTTGCACCTGGGGGAGTAGAGTACCCCAGGAAGCACGTCAACAGCGTGAGAACCTCCATAGTACTCCTCTTCTGTATGTTTTCCGGGAGAGCCCCTTCTGGGACGTAACCCAAACCCTATACCACATTCACAGAGAACATTCTCTGTTCAAGTTGCGACAATGACAAGGGATAGATACCGTTCAGCTTTTCAAGATTGTGGTGGGGCAGGATCCAGTCTCTGATAGTGAAGTAGTATGACGTGACGAAGTTTCTCTTGTTTGAACAACGCCTTTGAGAAATCATAAGAGATAGTCAGCACATTTATAACAGACAAGACATCTGAAATAGCTGAGCTTCATTTTTGAAGGTTCAGATAACTATAAAAAAGGCTAACTGTGTATTTTGATGATTTTGCAAGGGGACGTTGTCAAATCTAATCGCATGAAGTATGATCTAAATTTGACGAAGCTTTGTCAAAGTCTCCTGCTGTGCAACACAGCAGTGCTCTTCACTGTCGACTTTTAAAGTGCTTACACAGCAATAAGCATCGGGTTTGAACACTTTTCATTGCATCCCGAAGAAATGGCTCAGGCCTCAAGACTGAGTGCGCCCAGAAATCTCAGCTTCTGATTCGAAAGCAGCTCGGACTCTCAGCCCTCAATGCCCAAGTCAGAACCTTCGGAAATGTTTATCCCCAGCCGATCGCGCTCTACTCTTGATGAGGTCGCTCCTCGCCTTGACCCGTTCTCCCAAAAGCCCAAGTCAAGCCTTCAGCAACTGCCGCCGCCGCCGCCCCAATTTCAGCCGCAATAGGTATAAGTTGCCCTGTCATCCCCATTGCCTGCAGCGTGGCGAAAGCCCCTCCGGCGGGCGTGAAGGCTCCGTACATAGCTGACTGCCATGCGGGGGCGAGGGTACCTTGAGGGAGTTAGCAATGCTGAAACAGGGCTCCTCGGCGAGGGCGCCTTTGCAAATGTCAAAGGTGATGCACCAGCGACAGGACCAAATACCCCGAATTCAGCAACCGCGAGGAGGATCTGGATAGCGGCGAAGGTTCCAACGCTTGCCATGATGATCTTCTGGTTTTTTAAGACAAGGTCAGTGATCAAGCCACTGAACAGAGTTGTTCTTACTATAATTTCTCACCTGGCTGCTGAAGTCACTTCAACGCAAGTCCGCCTGTTCCATGGAAACGCTTAGCTGCTTCGGCGAGTAAAGGGTTGCCCTGTAGCATGGTGATGCAGCGATGGGCCAGTTGATTTGGCTCCTTGAGCAAGTCCAGGACGTCTGTTCTCACAGGCCTTTTCTTTGTAGAAATAAATTTCTCTGTGAGTTTTTATAGCTTAACAGGCGTATATCAATTGATTTGATGGTCTAATACTCAATCTGGAGCCAGCTTTCTTTGTATAATGGCCTTTGTCTCCTGTGAGAACTTCTGAGTGCTTTGAGCGCCTTCAGCCGTTTCTAAGATATTGTCAGCAGCTATCGAGTCACAGATCAAGGTACTGACCGTGTGGATCTGACCTCGGATCTTCCAGCAGAATTCTCTTGCCCCTCGCAGCTTCTGCAGGATCGTCATATCTTCCGTCCTGCTCTCGCGCTATCGGAAGCCAGCACTCATGCTCCAGAGCCTGTTCGGCCGACCACCGATCCCGAGGCTTCCACACGAGCAGCTTCGAGACCAGGTCGACAAGAGGCTCGCCGTCAGTTCCCCTAACGTAGGAAGCACGTAGAGCCCTGAGAATCGATGCGAGCCGTTCCTGCGTGATCCTCGAACTGTCCGGGGGCCTGTAACCCAGAACTTCCGCGATTGCATACCCGTAAGCCCACGTGTCGATCTTTGCCGTGTAGGGACCGTCCCTGGCTACCGTCCATACTTCAGGCGCTAAGGTGTAGATTGGGCCGATTTTTGTGAATTTGGACGTCTTTGCTTCGATGGCTTTGCCGTAGTCGCAGAGCGAAGCGCGGGGAGGGTCGTTAGACATAATGAGCATGTTTTTCGGCCTGATGTCGCGATGCATGATTCCCATGGCATGTAACGTCTTGAGGCCCTCGAGGGGTTCTCTAAGCAAGTGCAACTTCGCTGGTCGTGGAATGCTTGTGTTTCCCCAGAATCCTCCCGTGAAATCTGAGATTGCGCTGGGCATGAAAAGGAAGAACCTCTCCAAGTCACAGCAGATTTCAGGACGGCCGTGCTCACACATCGCGCTCAAAGTCAGAAGTAGGCCAGGCTTATTCTGAAGTGTATTAGAAATATCATATATAAGGCTCAGTTTATACATACAGTAAAGCGTGTCCCCATGTTCACCTCTGCCATGACCTCGGACTTATTCCTTGCTTCGATTCGCAGCTCTTTTATGGCCACTAGATCGCCTGTCTTAGTATCGAGTCCCTGAGTGATCCAACCAAATGCACCGGATCCTCGCGTTTCGAGTTCGAGGTAATGTCCCCTCAGAACGTAACTATCGACGGGCATCCTCTGCAGTGGTTTTATCTTGAACTCAAGGTTCCCTGGTAATTGCGCTTTAAGGAACCTGTCCCTTTTCTCAAAGTATAATGTTCTGTACTTCTCCTCGATCGTATGTTCCAGCTCATACTCACACATGCCCGCCCGGATCCTTATCGAAGGTTCATATATAAGGTGCTCTTCGTCATATTCCAATTTGACCCACTTGTCACCGAATCTATACTCTACTGGCGCCTTATGACTTCCTCCCTTTAACATAAGAAGTCCAGACCGTTGGTTAAAGTGGAAGATCATGTGTATGCTAGCAAGCGACCTGCTCAGGTTATCACCAGGCTTTGATAGAAGAAGGTCTACCCCGCGGTTTGCCGGTGATTTTCCGGCTCCTCGACCCACTCTCCAGCCCAAGTGAGGAAACTCTGGTTCACGTTCTTGATCGAATGAGAGGACAAAATAGCCTGAATCTTCCATTTGAAACCCCTCGATCTCGCTTTCAAGCTGGCTGTCATAATCAGTGGAGCTCTCCACGGGTTCATCTGATGCTGCAAGCATCCCGCTGCTAACATTGTTCCGCTTCAAGAAACGCAAATGGAATGTCTTGTTCTCTTCGACATAAATGCAGGTTGCCGAGAACAAACGATGTGCGATTTGGTTGCGGGGTACAAGCCTGGCAAAATCGCCATTGAATGTATCAGACATTCTAGCTTACTCTCTATTTTGCCGTTTCATACATACGTCGTCCAAAGTTTCCATCCCATACAGACTTGAGGTCAGTCCACACGATAAGTAAAGTCCGCTAGTGCAATATCGGCATAGCGCAATTTAGGCAACCGCGGCTCCTGCGATGACATTTCCTGGCTTTACCCATCCGTCATCATCACTATGCCTATAACACGGGAAGAAAGCGATGCGTGGCTTATCATGCAAGGAGATACTCAAGAGAGACTCGATAGGATCCACGCATACGCCGACGCGATGCGCGCAAGGCTTGAGGCTGAAGGACGAGGACCTTCTACTGTTTGGGAGCCAGTCTCATCTGATGATGGAGAATTCGAGGATAGTCATCTGGCGCCGATAACTCCGCCTGTGTCTCCTCCGTGGACTCCACGAGGTAATAGCCTCACTTATCCTGAAATGCCATGGGATCAATCTAAACTTCACAATAGGCGTTACATCTAAGGAGGATGACTGCATCAACATGGAGATCCAGCATCCCAAATTGGGTGATACGCCTTTGCAAAACGTTCGTCCGGCCCTCTCCACTTCATCAAAATCGCAGGCACGCAAAGTACAACGTCAAATACAACGTCGAGCTCCAGTGTCGGTCTCTGGGCGGTCAGTAGGAACGAATCACTACGACTGTAGAGACTAATCATCTTAGTAGAATTACCCGATCAAAAGCTTCAAAAACTGTCGCCTTCTACGAAGTCGCTCATGACAATAAGACCAGCCGGCGCGTCTTCAGTACTACTCCGATGAGCCCTCCAAAGTCCCCTGGCTTAAATCAACCGAAAAAATCATCTCCTCAACAAAAACGTCGATCCGCCTATCGGGTTCAGAAGAGATGACTTGTTGTGGAAACAACTTTTGGTTGTCTCATTCCTGAAATTTACGAGCTCGTGAGGGAGAATACTGCTTCAACCAACCTGAAGGACTACATGTTCAGTTGACACACGCAAAAGGAAATTTGTTGTTCTCCGTCAGTAGCAGGATGTTGCCAAAGAACTGGTGCTCTACACCAGACATGTGGCATTGAGGGCCTCGGGTCTTCTCACTGGCAACATCTTTACAGAACAACCTCGAGGTAAGAGTCTGATGCAAAATCTATTGCTCTGGGCCTTGCCTGCAGTCTTGGGCATTTTGAGAGGCAGGGAAACCAAAGGGTAGCCAGGAGGTCTCCAGTATAATCTGTAGGTACCTTCGTGGGTATGGTGCACAGAATTGGAGTCGATATCATGAACAGTCATCCTGCTTGTTTAGAAAGACGTATGATACTTGTGGACTCCCAGCCACTTCTTCTGTCCACCCGCCTTCGGCGTATGGCAACGACTTTCGGAACATACTCTTACTTTGAAGCACCCATTCATTCTTCCCGCACCTGATTCGAAGTCGGAAAGTAGGTGGTAGGAGACTGTATACTTCAGAAGGCTCTCTTGACATTAATCCTCAAGCATTGTGCACCGTTAAGTGTATGTAGACCGTGCTGAGACCAAATCCTTCACCTTCCATCGATAGTTGTAAGGTTGAACACGGCCATGATTGGTTAACGCCGACTCCGCTTAGACCGACCACCAGGAGATGCTTGATCTACAGGCTACGTGTTCGGAGCTTAAGACTGACCTCGAAGCGGGTCAAACCACTACCTCTCAGCCCGACCTTGGAGCCTATGGACACCTACAACCTAGGAACACCTACGTACCAACCAACTTTGGAACCTAGACCTCGCTCTTGGGACCTTGTGGACCCTCCCCTATATGATTTCTTTATAGTTATTGAGGAACAGAGCAAGGATCCAGTTGGGAGGCACATCACCAGCCCAGCATTACTTCACATATACTTTAGAGGACAGCAGAATGTAACAGCACCTGGATATAGTTCAATCGGGGGAAGTCAACACCGCCACGACTGGAATGACAGTGGGGACAGGAACCATGGGTCTAAAGCACACCGAGGAGGAGGGGAACGCTAGAGCCTGCGTCAGGAAACGGTGAATACCGGAGCTGCCTCTAGGGGAGCCGACTTCATGAAGGGAATTATGAATAATGTTTAGGTTCATTAAGGATTTATTGATTAGCTAGAGGCTGGAGGTTCTATGTAGTCTACCTAGTGGTCTGTGTACGATGTGCCAGAGAAGCGTATGCCAAGGATGATGTGGACCACGGCTGGGGGTGCATGCCAATCCCGCACTCCCGAGGTTCATCCCTTACAGTAGGTGCGAGTTTTGAGTGCTCCGATTGAGGCTCAAGTCACATGATGTGCGTTTTTGTGAGCCAATCATGTTAAGCGAGTTGATTGTCTTATTGTAGTACATGGCATCCATTTACAATGGAAGAATGTGCGTTGCTGGGGGGGGAGCATATTAGTTCTATGGCTAATCAGAAAAGTTGACTGTTTTGGTGGGGAATGCCGAGAATGCCAAGCAAATTTAAAGGATATGTAACTCTATGGCGTGAGGCTAACAATTTGCATTTACTAGGCTGCAAAGAATGGTGCTCGAAGGCTCGTACCATACTTTAAGGTAGACTGTATCCCTCCTACCACGTTGTCCACGGGGGCTTGGGCCTTGCGTCGACGTCAATTATGTTACTGGAGGCTAAGGGGATACTGCTCTGGTAGGCAATGATGCTTTCGGGAGGTCTGCGGACAAGATTGGTTTTCATCTGTCTTGCGTCCAGGAGATGTTCAGCACATCACACCAGCTCTGACATGGCAGATCTCTACAGATCTGATCATGTTACACACTAACACTATCCTCCGCCTCTCCTCTCCTTTCAGCTGTAAACTCACAAGACTACCAAACCAGCCAATATCGCCCCAATTGTTTTCCACAGGTCACCTCCCCAGAGCATGCTCGACCCATTCGTGGACGCATTCTTCGCAGACGCAGTATCGACCTTGTACGGCTCTTGCTGCCAGTAAAGGCATCTTTCATTCGCCGTCGGATCTGGGACACTCGGGAAGCCGGAGTCGGTGAGGTTCAGTATCGTGCCGCTCCCATATAGCGGAAACGCCGGGAACGCTGATCCTTCATTTGGGATACCGGTCATTGCGAAGCTGGTGATGTATTGTTGGAGAGCTCGAGCGACTGAGGCGTTGTACGTGCCATACGCATCACTCGTTCCGGGCCCGTTGTAGAAAGTGTACTTCGTATCTTGCGCGTGCACGCCTGGGGGGACGCTGAATACATACCCATAAGTGTTGTTCTTGAACGCGCGATCCAGCCAATTGGTTTTGCAGGTGATGATATACTCGCTCACGAAGAGGATGGCGCGGTCTAATTGATTGCGGTACGGAAAAGTGCCATCAAAGAGGGCAGGATACAGCGTGTTGCTGATGTAGGAGATGTCTTGGGCTTTTGCGGACGGTACTAGTCCTTGCATAAAAGATGAGAAGCTGCCGTTGTCGTTTACGTAGGGGGCGGTGAAGACGGGTCCTTCGTCGCTTTGGTGGCCGTTCATCACTTTGACGCTTTGATCGAAGGAGCCTTGAAGGAGGAGCTGGCCTGGGCTAGCTGGGGCGAACGTGCCGTCTACGACCTGTACTGGTGATATTAGGGTTGTGTCCCTAAGATGGCCGTATTCCTTCGGCTCAGATCATATAATGAATTGAATGGAGACTTACAGGGTCCACGATGTAGTTACCATACGGAGACTCGCCGACAAATTTGGCATTCGCACTGATCAGAGTTTCGGACGGGAGCTGCCTCGCTTGCTGGATCGTAGACACATTCAGGATCTGCAGGAATTTCTGAAGTGTGTCTTCTTGCTGCTGGACTGGAAGATCAGAGACATAGGCAGGGCTCTGGATAATTGCTTGTTGAAAGGGCGCTGGACCCTGAGAGCCTCCAAAGGCCGTGATCTGGTGCATAATCGAGGCGCCGCCTGCCGATTCACCCATGACCGTCACGTGCCCCGGGTCGCCGCCAAAAAGGTGAATGTTGTTTTGTATCCATTCGAGCGCGAGTCGCTGGTCATACAAACCCGCGTTAGCAGTGCCATTGGCTTGAAACGTGGGCCCTGCAAGCCAACCGAAAGCACCAAGCTATCGACTGTCAGCAAGAGTTCTTCATTCGTTATGTATTGAAAGGAGACTGTGGTTTCTTACCCGGTAGTTCAATAAAACAACGATGACCCCCGAGGAATTAGATGCTTGACCCGCTTTGACAAGTCCAGCTCCATTACCATAGCTTGTTTTGTCTCCCGAGCAGTATCCACCCCCATATATCCATACAAGTACCGGGGAGTGGCTCGTATCGTTGACACCAGCAGAGTCAAAAGTCGGTTTCGGCACGATCACATCTAGAAAGAGGCAGTCTTCTGTTGTTCTTGGGTCTTGCGGAGGTGCGGCAGCGGTACTGGTCTCGTCTGCCGTGGTTTCATTGGCCGCAGTGAAATTGAACGGCTGCCCCCTAACATAGGCTGCAAGAAAGGGACCGCCAATTTGCAGCCATTCAGGCACGCCTTGAGGACATATTCTGCCTACGTTCCCGTTATCCACAGAGGAGTTGTGGCCTTGTGGAGCCAGGGGCTTTGCGAAGCGTAGATCGCCAAGCGGTGGCTGAGCGTAACGGACGTTCGAAAAATTGTAGTAACCTCCGGAGACCTGGAAGTACCTATCAGAAGAGGTATCTGTATCATGCAGCTTGGAATGGTGAACACACGTTGAATGAATTCGCCCTGTAGACCTGATAGCCTAGATCCACCGACGGAAGTTGCTGAGCGGTGGCCTGACTCAACAACGGCAATGACAAGGCCAGGCTTACAAGTGTGTACCTAGGGCCAATCATCTTGACTCGAAGCAGAGCAAAGATGCAATGCCACGATTGAGGTGAAAGTTGCAGCAAGCTGGAAAATGCGCGCATTCCAGTCTGCCGGTACGTACAGTACTCGTAGGTGTGCTCTGCCCTTTACGAGATATGAACTGGATGTGCCGGGAATTTACCAAGGGCGCATACGACTGACAAATTTAAACCAATCGATGTTGTGTCGTAGTCAAGTTGATTTGGATGTGGGGGAGGTGCATGAGGAGGATCGCAGAAGGATTCCGAATGGGGATTGTCACATCAAGCCGTCTTATGGATCAACACGGCGGTGCAACCAAGCAAAAGCAATCCGGCAGTTGGGTGATGCGGTGAGTGCGACCCACTCAAGATGGCCTTTAATATATCTTATGACTCTTTTGCTCGCGATTCTTTTCATCGCTAGCGGCTGCGTCCTGATATATTGTACCAACCTCAGGAGAACCCATGGACCTGGAATATTCGATTCTCGACGGCGACAATGCTTTCTATTCTCCATCTTCATCGGTTGGGTGGCCCAAATGCAGTACTGCTTTAACGCTATGGCGTTTTTCAAAGCGGGTCGTCCTATTCAATCCAGGGAATCACTTTACGTAGTTGCATTTATCGCAGTTGTCGGGATCATGACTCGGATAACTCATCCACGACTTTGGACGCCTAGTACGAAAGTATCGACGATACGTCACACAGGGACAGTTCTCGTCGTCGAGAATAACGAGCTTGTTCTGCAAACAATCAGTTCGATGGAAAAGTGACGACCGGTCAGAGTATGTCAAGGCAACTCAACTGGCTGTGCGACAGACGAGAACTACGAGGATGTAGTAAATCGAACATACGTCTACAGGGCATCATATTTCATCATTTTCCTTTGTTTATTTATACCATCGCTGGTGATCAGAAGCTTCCGTTTTAGATGTCAACGTCAATTGTCGCATTTGTTCTTTGATAATTTACTATTGTGGAGAAGTGTTACCTCGGAGTGAGACGGTCTAAATTAACAGATATAATGATCAGCTTCTGTTTCTCTCTCAAGATCTCGTTTTCTCCATCCTATCGCTTGTAGTGGTGCGAAAGAAATGACAGAGCAGGAAGGAACAAAGCCAGCACAACGTATGACTTTTTCGAACCCTTATACTCTCTGCAAGGTATTTGAATCGGGTTGGGAAATTTCTCTTGATTATGACCCAACTCAACGATAACGCTAGATGAATGCGAACCATGGTTCGAGAATTGTATTGCCAAGCTGAGAACCATAGTTCGATACAACTCAGATAGCAACTAATAAAATTTCCTCTAGCAATTCAGTCAAGCTCTCATGAACATTGGACATTCTCCCGTAGTAGAATTTTGTATCTAAACCTACCGTTCAAGATTGCTCGGTCTCAAACACTACTCTTGTTTGGTAGAAATGTCTGAACGCCCGAAAATTCCGCTGAGAACCTCCAGCAAGAGGCAGGCGGTTGATGATCTCAAGAAGGAGCGAAGTTGTTTTTCTGATCAGCTTAGAAAAGACGAGAAGAGGATAAAGGCTCAAGCATCCTTTACTAGCGAGTAAGTTTCAATCTGCGTCAGCTTGAGTTCACTAAGTAATGACTTGTTCCCGGTTTAGCTACTGGTATGCAAGAGCTCAAATCTCTCACGGGCATCTAAGTGTCAACGAAATCAAGCGAAGTATATCCAAGCAGGACTTTTATGATCAGACGGGTACCGAGAATGAGGCGGACTGGATGCAATCCGAGCAGGGCATAACGTTGATTGAGGAAATGAAAGCCAGAATTTTGGAGGAGCGACTATGCGTCACTCAAGCGCAACGACTAAAGCTAGAGAAAGGCAACACTTTAAAAGCTGGAAGAAGGGCTTTCATGAAGCTCTTTACGACCAGCACCATCGGCCTCGGGATCAAGAACACAGGTGCCGGAGCTCGTTCAAGTGGAGACCAGACGAGTTTTCGTAGGGCACTTTTCGATATAGCCAATCAAGGCCCCGAGCCCGCAAGCGAGGCAGTCTGGTGTCCAATTGCGGGCAGTGAGTGGCACAAGGATATGATGACGGCGGCGCACCTCTTTGCGTGGAAGCATGGCCAAGAGATGATAACAAGCATATTCGGCGAAATGAACCCTCCCGAACTTTTCTCTCCGTACAATGGCCTTCTAATATCGTCCACCGCCGAAAAGATGCTGGATGAAGGACGTATTGTCATTGTTCCTCGCCTCCCAGATCGACCGTCGAAGAGCGAAGTTGATAATTGGCAGCGTTGCAAGATCAAAGAGTACCAAATACGTGTCCTTGAAACAACTGGGATCATGCAAACCGCAATCTTTGGCAGAGCCGATAAACGCAAGTGGTTCGAACTAGACAAGCAACCGGTCACGTTTCGCAGCGATTTCCGCCCGAGAGCGAGATATCTGTATTTCCTATATTGTACTACGATGTTGCGACGGTCTTGGAGATCGGGGGAGCAGAAAATTGCTCTTGCAAATGAATTAGGAAAGCCGTACTGGGGCACAAGGGAGAACTTCATGAAGAAGGGAATGCTTTTAGCGTTCGTGGAAGAGATGGGGCACGAGTATGAGGATTTGCTCGAAGGGGCAAGGGAAGAGAGAAAGAAGGCGGTGCAACCCGACGACTTAGCCCTCTTCGCAGCCAATAAGCAGATCTTATTTTCAGTTGAAAAACATGAAGAATGCGAGAACAGCGGTAATGAAGGGGAAGATGATGAAGATTGGGAAGACTCTGGAGACGAGGATCAAGATGATGACTAGAAGAGTTGGAAAGTGGTACAAGGTGATCTCCTTCAAAGGAAACGGGGATGTTTCTTGCTTGACTGGACAGGCAGAACATCAATTGTAGAGCGGTAGTAGATACTTGCTCCATAGTCATTGCTCAATCATAGTTCTTACGAAGCCACACGCCCGCATAGTTCCCACCTCGGTGTCTCATATAGCACTCATAACAGTCATGGGCGGGACAAGAGGCTCGCCATATAATAATGTTCCCACATCTCATACCTCACCCACCAGATCGTCCGGGGCCACAACATCATGACCTAAAAACCCGAGTTACATCTAGTGTGGATCTACGACCGCATATATATTAAACCCATGCCCAAATACCTCTTATCACACGCCTTCTGGGGATTCTATCTCATGGGGAAAACTTCCCCGATTGTAGCGCCACTGAGGCAAGACGTTGCAAAAGCGACGCTGGGCTTCATGCGCTCATATCTCTTCCTTATCCAACACAAATCCGATTTCCTCCTCGCTCAGGACCCTAAACTCCGCCTCCTGCCTAAACACGTCTTCTACCCTGCATTTGTCAGATTCATCATTGCTTTCGAAGAATTTCTAGACCGAGAGGTCTCGCCACGCTACCGATTCGGTGAGCTACGGCTGAGCCGGCTGAATTTCTGGTCGAAGATATTCCTCCGCCGCTTCGCGTATCAGAAGGTTCACTGGCAGTACGGCGCATATTTTGCGCAGTTTTACGGTCCCCTTCTGTTCGTCCTCGCGGTGCTTAGTCTGTCGCTCAACGCCATGCAGGTCGCGCTGGCCGTGCAGCCGTCTGTTAAATTTGAACGCCCCTGGATGGCCTTTGCGCAGGTCTCGCGGAGTTTTTCGATGTTTACGCTCCTGTGTGTGGTTGTGATTGCGCTTGTCCTTTTCCTCATGTTTGCTTTCCTCTCGCTGCGAGAGGTTGTTTATGCTGTTAAAGATCTCCGTCGCCAAAAGACGTTCAGAACTCGGCGCGATGTGAAGCAAATGAATGATCCAGATTAGGTTGACATATGTGGAATTCAACATTCTCTTTCACTGGTCTGTTAAGCCGGCAAGAAGTCGATTTGCACAGTATCACAGGAATTGAATTTTGAGCAAGACGAGCTTTTCTGTATGAGGTGGAAACCACTCGTTCAATATTGAGACTACATTGACGTCTCTTCACACAGTCTATTGGCTGATATTCTGCAAATATCTTACAACTCAATCATGCAGTGACATAAAGTTTGATATAACAACGCCACCATTCTCTGTACTCGCTCCTAGCTCCATCGGTCTCTCAAACTTAATACATATCTCCGCTACAGCAAAATCCGAGAGTCGAGGTGTAGGCTGGCCTACCTACGGCTTTCCTGGACAGCTATCTTGTTATTCGTTACCAACGACGTCGTTTTTGTTCAACGCTCCAAATGAGAAAGCTGATTCATCTTACGTAGGAGATCTGGCCCATATTACCGTAGGTATATTGAGGTTTCGATGATAATTAGTGTTATAATTCTGCTCAGCTTTTTCATCTTGCGCGAGTATAGAGAAGGAACGGAGTAGGGAAGAAGAAACGCAGCCGAAATTTCCAGATGAGTTGGCAGGCTCACAAGTGATATCTAATCAGGGATTAATCTAATTGGCTATCTGGTTAGACGAACCGCGCAATATTATGACACTGTCGTATTGAAGGAATCTTGAACCAGATTTCCCCCAAGATCTATTGTTAGCACTTAAAGCCAACAAACAACAGTCGGCAAAAGAATCAGCAACCAAGGCGACGAACAATTTTTCATCGACCCCCAGAAGCTCAGATCGTTACTTAGCGAGCGTCTGTGAAATGAGGCGGACCTTATTGACCATGATAGCATCAAGGCCTGCATCAGCTTGAATCTAAACACTCAAGCATTAGCCAACATATATCCACGACCACCATTGAAAAAGCCCGGAAGATGCACTACTGTACCTTTGCATATTTGGGGTCATCGTTCAGATTGCCATACGAGCCGCAGACAAGCCCTGAGCGTTTTGCATACTGCACTAGCCGCGGGCACATGACAAATACGTCCGACAACATGACTATCCCGGCCAGGTTCCAGCTTTTCGCAAATCGGATTGCTTGCTGTAGGCTGCTGGCTCTAACGTCTCCCGTGGGAACAGAACCAGCCTTATTGATGAATAGGACCGGGTAGCCTTGCTGCTTGATTGATAGGAGAATGCATATCTCCGGGCTGAATGATGACAAGGTAATGCTTCTTTTTGCGCCCAGACGATAGATCTTGTCGAGCGTTGTGTCGATAAAGGCGTTAAGCTCCAGAGCGCAGGTTTCCATGTTTCTGTCTTCAGCTTCCCATAGCATGGGATATTCTTTGGTAGCACAGGTCAGGGATTGCGCGCGACGCTCTTCAAAATTTGGGAACAAGTACTTAGCTCAACATTGAAAGCGATGTCTTCTGGTAAATTTAAGAGGAGCTCCTCCAAGGTCGAAGATGGTTCTTGAATGGAGTGACCCCTCAGGTTGCCTTTTATAGCATTCTGTAAGCCTTCTTCCGTGTATTTCATTCGCTCGACTAGGTCCTCGCTCCTGGAATCATCGTATGCATTTAGAGAGCGCGAGCGAGGCCTTCTCCGATGGCCTACCTGACCCTCCTGACACTTCGTCCTCTCCAGATACCTTACCTCAGCCATTCCCGACAGGTCACCTCTCGGTGATTGTGCTTTCCCGAGGTGCTTAAACTAAAAAGTCAAGTTATGGAGATCTTATTGATATTTAACGGTGATGTCTGAACTGACCTGATCAAGGCTCAAAGTATGTAGAGGTGTGTCTCCTCCTATTTCCATCACAAGAAAGTCATGGAAAACGATAGGCACAAAATCCTTCGTTAATTGCACGTCTATCAAAACTTAGCATGGGCAGTAAATGTTTTTCTTTGATAAAATGTACCGAACTAAAATCTTATCAGCGTAATTGACTGGATGCGAAATTTGCCTTCTTACTTCAACACAAGACGCCCCTAGGGCAACAGCTGTCAAGAATGACTAAACTTATGTCACTTTAACATCCTACTCCTGATGAAGACAGCTTTAGATACCTGTACCGTATTCTCTCCAATCTGCAAATTTGTTCGTTCAATAGAATTTGCACCCGATCCTGTACAATGCTTAGTATTTTTGACATTAGACAGTTTACGTGGGAAATCACCCCGATGTCCGACTACTTGAATGGGACCTTCGTTTTTCCAGAATCCGCGTGTCGCTATCGGATTAACAGTTGGGTGTGGAAATGGCGTTGCTACTAAGACACTAAATGTCACAGAGCCAATAAGCTTCAGGGTTGCTTTCTCGAGGATAGGTGCGGTGTAGTCTCTTTTTGTTGGAAATAGGGGAGTTGGTAACCTCCGCCTCATAGGGCTGGTAGGGCTGGGGCCCGCTAGTGGAGTTTTCACCTTCCACCTCCTAGATAGCCTCCTAACAACAACAACCAAAATACCAATATGCCCCATATGACCTCGTATTCCAACAGGTTATGAGCCCGGGTTAGCGCAAGCTGCTTAAGTTGTTGTTCCGTTCGTGAGTACGTCAACTCACCGACCATGTCTATCGTTGTCGACGTCGTCACTCGGAAGCCTCTACGCGATAGAGCCCAACGTCGATAATTCAAGCCTCTACGCGATAGAGCCAATCAGAAACACCGTGAATACGTTCCTTCGATGAAGGGAAGCGGTGCAGCCAAGTCAGGTTCAGGTAGTCGATTGCTACTGAGCCGAAGAGAGTCAGTCATCGTGGATAGATGAAGCGATGCACCAGTCATATCAGGATGGACCAGAAACGAGCCAGAAACGAGTTAGAAACGAGGCTAGGATGCCAGAAACGAGACAGAAACGACGCAGAAACGAGGTCATCCTGAATGAACCTGGAAACCGTGGATAGCCTCGTAGAATGGCGCCCATTCAGGGAGCTGGTACCGGTGGAAGAATCGCCCGAATTTCATGGTTTTGAACAAGCAGCAGGATCAAGCAAGAGCAAAAGTATAGATGATGTTGCTTGATGAATCGGACCGGTTCTCTTTCGCTACCCGCAACCTCTTCCCAGCACCCGGGTACAGAATCCAATACTGGTTTGCTTTCAATGGGGCTTGTTAAAATGTCAACAGAAATGGGTAGGAGGATTAAGCAGCGCTCTCGAAGGTATGGCGGGTTACTTTGTTTATGGCCTCAACAGAACTTCCTTGTGCAAATGCGTCTCGAACCTGCGGACCTTAGTCCTCGATGCTGACCACTAGTCTAGTTCGACGACGTTGCGTCAGGCTTTTTTACCTTCGAGTTGCTTGTGTTGGAAATAGGGGAGTTGGTAACCTCCGCTTCATAGGGCTGGTAGGGCTGGGGGCCGCTAGTAGAGTTTTCAATACCAAAATGCCCCATATGACCTCGTGTTCCAACAGCTTGTTGTCAACAGAAATCTAATCTATTCTTGACTTTTCGCAAAGATACGTTTGCTAAACATTTGAACGCGCATGGCACCTCGCACAGCACGTTTCAGATAATGACAAGAACGACCTACTCATGATGAGTAAGTATGCTTTGAGGTCAACTGCGATGGCTGAAGAGATAGACTCTGCTCCTAAAGCTTGGCCTATCGAGTGACTTACCTTAGCAAATAACAACGACCATTCTCCCGTCATCGTTGTCGTTGTGGTCGTCGTTGTGATCGTCGTCGTCACCATCGTTGTTGTTTGTTGAATTTGTTGTGTTCTGGAAAGGACAAGGATGCCGGAGACCGCGAGTTCTGATTGATAGAAAGATCTACCGACTGCAGGGCTAGAAAACACTTAAAACGCCTATCAATTTGGCAGTTCACCAGTTTACTGCTAGGCTCCAGTCTAATCGACGGTAGGAACGTGGCTCGACGATCTATTCTGACATCGCAAGGTTTGTTTTTACGGGAGAGCATGAATCCCCTTTCTATCACTGCAAGTGTCATCACTGTGGCAAGTCTGGCGGCATCGACTGGCCGTGCGTTCAGCGACCTGCGTGCTCTGTGCAAGACGTTACCCGGGAGATTACATGCTTTGAGCAACGAAGTGACCGATATTGAATTGATCCTTTATCAAGTCGCTTCAGTACTGGAGAAGCGAGCCAGCGATCCCGTCTTACAGGATCAACAGGCAGATATACCACAACTGTTGAAGCAGGCACAAGCGAAATTAGACCAGCTGAGAGCGATAGTTCGGAGGCTTACAGAAATTTGTGAACACCAAAATCCCTCTCTTCCGAGCTCACGCCTGGCGCAAGAACCTGCCGAGACTGCAAGCCCTTCAAGAGAATATTAAGACGGTCAAATGTAGCCTCAATGTCATGCTCGGGGCATCCAACTCGTAAGTAGCACGGCTCCTTACTTCGTCCGATTCCTGAGAATTTCTCTTTCACCTGTCGCAATTCTGTGAGGGAAAAGTCGTGCTGTCTTTTACTAACCACAAAAATTAGTCGAGACATGATGCGTATTGGTGTCGACCTTGAAGCTATATCAGCGGTCAGCTCACAGTCGACGCACGGCCAAAACACAATGCAAGATCAGCTCCAAATCAGCCTTCTGCGCCACCACAACAGTCTAGCAGACTCTCTTGCCAGTATCTATCAGCACGTCGACCAGCGGATCGGCACTGTTGAGGAACTGCTCAAGACCCAGTTGATGCAGCTTGAAGCAAGCCAACTCAACCAGATGGGCCACTTCTATGAGCAACCGTCCTCGTACACAAAACAGCCGCCGCGGCCTGCCCGTCAGGACACGCAATACGCGAAGCCCACGGAAGCCGAAGGTGTAAGCTTGTGTGTCAGTCAACATAATGCTTGCCGCCCTGGGTGTCTCTGTGCGTGTCACTTACAAGCTAGATCTGCCACTCCTAGCCTTGTAAATCGTGCACTCGGACAAATTTTTGTTGAGTACGCTGGGCTGCCACTTCTCAGCGCTAAATGCAATACAGACTCGTGCGAGAAGGCTCAGTCTCCTCATCTTAGCTTTGAATACTGGTTTCCGCTCGGCTTTGTCTGGTCTCAGATCTTCCGACTTCGCTTGACCTTTGAACCCAACATTGGACCACGCCTGGAATTGAATACCCTCAGGAGGGTTCCAGATTCTGCGCAGTGTGTCAATTTCGCCTTGAATGGCAACATTGATGGGCTGAAAGACCTCTTCAAACGAGGCTTAGCGTCGCCTTGGGACGTCAGCAGTACGCGTGGATATTCTGTGCTCCGAGTATGATCAATCACTTCAACGTTGTTCTAGATAGCAGGCTAAGCTCTTATTTAGTGGGCAATGTATGGCAAACAATATCAGACTTGCAAATTCTTGGTCCATGCTGGGGCAGATCTTGATTACAGGCAAGTACTATAATTGTATAGCATCGATTTGCTTCATAGCCAAGCATCAATTTGCCCCATATCCAAGCATCAATTTGCCCCATATTGAAACGATCAGCGGAATTTTCGCTGTCCAATTGGACCTGCTTGCTTTGACCTCAACTTTAGGCGTCCTTGAAGCGACGACACGTCACAATTCGTGGCTATGTGATATTCAGAGATCTCACCAAAATAGCGCCCTGTATTCTTTACTACTCCAACGAGTTCAGCTTGCTACTTCAGCTTCTGCTGATCAGTCCTTGGAATCGTTCGGGACAGGGTTTCGAGGACGCTGCATGTTTTGGAGAGTGGGTTTGCGGATGCATTAGCTTATGGCTGAGTGTTTGCGAAGAAGCCAGTCATATCACCACGCCTAGCTTTTTCAAAGGGAAGCATAGCGGTTGTGTCGGCATTTCGAAAAGGCGATGAGAAATGATGTAACTATTCTTTCACGTATATCAAAGGTATATATCAACTTCTTCCTCACTCATCAAATTTGATAAATAAACCTTCACCATCGGTTCTTGATCCTTCTCCAAACTCGATCTCATCTCCACCACAACTGTCTGCAATCACAAGCGCTCAATTCTCACTTTCCTTCCAGCGAACGAGCATCTACTATTTATTCACGATGCACTTCACGACCGTTATCTCACTCTTTGTCGGAGCTCTCACCATTGGTGTTCAAGCTACGGATCCAAATGGCTCTAGTACCACAACTATGTCTACGTCTTCCACAACCATGATGAGCGGATCCACTACAGCGACCGTCGCTAGCTCCACCTCCACCGGCAAAGAAGGGGACAACAACAATAACTCTAGTAAGACCACTGCCGCTGCCGTCAGCACCAGCGCAACCCCTGCGACCTCTACCAGTACGTCCGCCTCTGCCGCTACGACGTCCAGCGGCGCTGCGGTCCACGATTACGCCCCAGATGTTATGATCGCTGTCGCTGCTATTCTTGGCTTCGCTGGGGTTATGTAGTTTTGGTGTCATAGGTTTATCTACTGTGGCGGACTAATTCTGAACGCGATTGGAACGATTCTGGAAGAGAAGCTGTAACCGAGAATGCATTTTGACTTTAGGATAATCGGCACACAATGGATGGGTTCAGACGGATATTGAGATGGTGCTTCTTTGTGGTGGGAGGATTGGCTGTGGAAGAGAGACATGGTATACAACCGGCAGGGTTCATCAATTGCCTCTGAATTAATCGTGATCCTGAGGAATCCCTCCGCCGCAGTGCCTGAGCGTTACCTTACTTATTCGTATTCGCTGTATGATGTCATGGAGACTATGTTAAAATCCAGAGTCTCGAGTCCTACCAAAAGTACCTTACATTTAATTTTTTCTACGGCCATGCATAGCCCCACGTCATAAATATCATTGCCTGGTATGAAACCATGGGAAGGTAGGAGAGCGCAAGCCTCATCGAAGCCTGATGATCTCATTGCTGCTGCCCTACCTCATCAAGAAGCTGAGGTGTCGCAATGCTACTTCGTGCAGAAACCGGATTTCTGCTTCGGAAAGTATATTATTGAAGCGATCGGTGCCGTTATCCGTTGATCAGCCTCAGCTGCCACCCAAATGTCTAATCTATGCATGGCTTCGAGTACCTTAGGCAAGGTACATAGTATTCTCTCTTTTTACAGTTTGGTTAGAGTTATTCAAATTCCGTGATTTGCTCGAGCTACTTTCTACAAAGATAAGATATTGATATAGTGAATACTTTGCCGAGATCCTTGACAAGCTGATGTAAAGAAACTAGCGTTATTCTCTGATTTTCATTGTCATGATTAATGTTGTCATTCCTCATTCATAACAGTCGGAACATTGACATGCCTGGACTTTCAAAAAAGTGATTGATATGCGATTGGGAGCTTAAATCAAAGCCGATTATATTCTAGCCAAAAACCTTCAGCTGATAAGTATAGCCTCGTCACACCTCGTCAACAGCAACAAGCACCGTATGCTAACTCTCCCCACAGTCTTCACCATGTTCAGCATCATCCCCCCGGTCCCGAAAGCCATATCCTCCCACCCCCTCTACCCCCACCTGCTCGCCGCCATTCGCATAATCCAGTTCCTCTCCTCCCTGATCTCCCTCATCCTTTTCAGTATTTACATCTCCCAACTCCTTGCCACCATCGTCCGCGCCCAAGGCGCCGTACAAGGCATCCTCGCTGCTGCTTTGGCCTACACCATTATCGCCACCCTTATATCAATATTCGTGAAAGTCGGCTTTTTCGCTATGAAAGCCATTCTGATCGGGTTAGATTTGTGTTTCGTGGTTGGGTTTATTGTTGTGGCTGCCTTCACCAGTCCGATGGGTGGGATTGCCAGAGGCGGTTGCGGTTCGGGCGGGAACAGTAACGATAAGAGGAATGACAACAATGGAAGTCGGACTGGTGGTGGGTCAAGCTGTGGGCTTGTGACGGGGACGTTTGCGTTGGCCTTTGTGAGCATGTGAGTCAAGTACTCTTTCATCGAGCAAGAAGGAACGGAAAGGATTGATGGAAACAATATTAATGTGGTGCTAGGTTCTCCCATGCGGCGTCATCATGGATGCAGCAGAGTCACCAGTCGGCGTCAAAGATCGAGAATCCGTTGGCGAATGGAGGTTTGTTCTCGCGATCTACGTGAATAGGTATCGATGTGGCTTTATTGTAATATCATGCCCTGGAACGAGGAACGAGAGCAAAGGGCTGGTAACAGGCGACCGGGGTTTAAAAGGCTTTACACGGAAAAACCGGGGATGTTGCTTGCTGGAGGAGAGAGAGGTGCCCGCACTTCCTGGATGTGATTGCTTTCGGATAGGGATTGCTTGTGAGACTGCCGTATTGCTTGTAGACGTGGGCTGTTGCGAAGGGCTTGCTGTTTCTTGATGCCTTGGGGCCGCTTCCCTACAGATGATCAGCTCAGACACTATCAAACTCTCTACCGAACTTGCTACCAAACTCCCTACCAAACTGGATACCAAACTGGATACCAAACTCTCTACCGAACTCCCTACCGAACCCCCTACCAAACTCCCTACCAAACTTCCTCCATGGCTCCCTACCAAACACCCTTCATGACTTCCTTCATGGCTCCCTTCATGGCTCCTTTCATGGCTCCTTTCATGGCTCCCTCCATGGCTCCCTCCATGGCTCCCTCCATGGCTCCCTACCAAACACCCTTCATGATTCCCTACCGAACACCCTCCATGGCTCCCTCCATGGTTCCTTTCATGATTCCCTACCAAAAACCCTTCATGGCTCCCTTCATGGCTCCCTCCATTGCACCCTTCATGGTCGCCTACCAAAATTTCCTATCAAACACCCTTCATGACTTTCTACATGGCTTTCTACCCCATTGACTTTCTCATTAGTTTATCCATTAACTTCTCTATTTGCTTCCCTTGCGCATATATTAAACCAGATAAATAGCTATTATTTAGTTTGTTGAATCAATTATTAATGCATCTATGTAATAAATGATGTCAGACTGATAAAACCAATATTAGCTGAGCGCACAGCTAAGTCAGATCTTTAACAGCTAAAAACCAGCTAAAAATCAGTTAACAGTACTGCTACCCCTGACCTTAAGGCTCAAGGGTACCGTTTGCTGGCAATCCTGCGCGAAATGTGTGGTTACATAGGTACATAGTAATCTCCGCTCCGAGCCATAGGGCTGGCGCTAGGAGGTTCAGAGTTTTTCCTCCCTCCGTAGTTCCTACT
>JAABUW010003274.1_pt1 | contig 23373 bp, 38 predicted proteins | sample 5560081 | NCBI WGS metagenome assembly JAABUW01 (sample SAMN10711882, study PRJNA513363) | rock metagenome | isolation source: Antarctica rocks | place: Antarctica: Victoria Land, Knobhead sud
CCGTTCTGCTTCTTCTCAGCTTGTGCAGGCTGTGGCACAGCATGGCACAGCACAGCATGATGCATCACAGCATGGCACAACGCAGCATGATGCAGCACAGCATGGCACAGAGCAGCACGACGCTGCTTCCCCTTTGTCACGGCAACTTTCCACCAGCGCAGCTTTCCCGCCAAAAGCTGTGACTGCAGGCCTGACAGCTCACAACGTCAGGCAATTTGAATCCAGTCACATGACATCTGCCTCAGCTGCCCCTTCTTCTGCTTCACTGTCGCCCCAGTCTTCTTCACCACTGCTAGCAGCTGCCTCAGCTACCTCTCTCTCCCCCCGTTCTTCAACCCCCCTGGAGGGTTCCCACCTAGGGTCCCAGTTTGTGGCCAAATTGCAAGGGGAATTACAGCAGCACCAGGAGGCCTTCAATGATGATTTGGCCTTCATTCAGGAGGTACAGACTCGCCAGACCCTAGCTGCTGGCATGAACCCTAATTTGGAGCTTCAGAGTCTGCACAAGCGCTTTAACAACTGGAAGTTTGATTTCAAGGTGGGAGCCCAGAGGAAGCCATAGACCCTCAAATTAAACCCTAAATCCCTGAACCATAAACCCTAAAGCTGACCACCAGCGTGTGCTGCATAATTGTCACAATGCTACAAGTAACACTGGAATGGCATTTACTGGATTTTCCTGATGGTCTGAAAATTGCAGTATGTTACATTCCAGTATGTTGCGTTCCAGGATGTTGCATTCCAGTGTGTTGCAGATACTGCACAGCAGGTCAGAAAATCACAGCAGTGCGCATACACAGGTCACATGGCGCACATGGCATTGTCATGAGTCACTGCATGTCAACCACTATGTTAGTCATGAGTGATTTGCGGCGTCTATGCAGACTGGAAAGCCTATGTATGTTTGCTTTGCTGCATCCCCATGTGCTTGCAAGCTGTCCCCAGCTACATCCCCACCTCTGCTATGCTTTCAAAGCGCTGTGCTTATACAGTGTGTACACAGTTGACTTTGCTTTTCTGTCAGTCCACTTGGCTGTCTGCTCTGCACATGCTCTTTACAAATTTGCATCTGAAACATGAAGCTTGGGCCCATCTCAGGATCGCCTCAAGCTTGTCCTTATTGAAATTTCTGACAGCAACTTGTTTTTGAATTCTTTTCTTTTTTGATCTGCTGTCATGCGCAGCAGCTGCTTTCACCCCATTCCAGGGTTTACCCTAAACCCTAATATCCAACCCTTATCCCCACTTTGCATATGCTTCCAACACGAGAGTGGCTGAGCTTCTGCAACAACTCAACGACCCTCATAAAGAGCGTTCTTGCAATAAAAATCAAAAAAGGGTTTCTTGCCATGACATTCTCACAGCAAACTTTGCACTGCATGGCGCAGGTACGCATGCGTGAAATTGAGAAGGCAATGCGGCAAATGGAGAAGGATGAGTCACGGAGTGCCAGGGGTCTCACAAGCCCTGCTGGCAGAACTGACTCTGGCAGAACCACTCCCATGGGAAGGGGCACGTCGCCTGGCATAACCCCATCTGCCTCTGGCTTCACCACTCCTAGTGGAAGGGTTACACCTCCTGGGGCATCCAATGGCGTTGGGGTTTCTGGAAGGGTTACGCCATCCAGCACTACTGCCTCTGGCAGAACCACTCCTACAGGCAAGGTTACGCCACCTGGCACAAGCCCTTCTGGCAGAGCGACCCCCACTGGCAGAACTGCTAACCCTATGGCTGATGCCGGTGACCCCCAAGGTTTTGCCATGGCAGATGCAGCAGGAACTGCCAGCACCAGTGGCAGAGGTGTGTCCGGCCTAACCTCTCCAGCTGAGAGTGTAACCCCTTCTGGTGTTTCATTCATGACAGACGACCACGCAGGCCTTTCCAGCGCTTTCCTCCATGAGTCATCTTTAGCACCAGGTGCCGTTACTGATATGTTAGTCAGCGGTGTTGCAGACAATGCAGTCGATGCATCTGAGCAGCAGCAAGCGCACAGCAGTGGTCTCAGCATGGACGGCTCTGCCACAGCTGTGGTGCTCAAACATGCCCCTGTAGATGCCAGCAGCGGTGGCCTGGCCACAGCTGTGCCTGGGCAGCTGATCTCCACCAGGAGCAGTGTAAAGGATGCCATAGCAATGTACGAAGGCTCTCATCCAGTCTCCACCCACCTGTCCAACAGCAGACACACAGCAGCACAGCAGTCCAGCAGTCTGTCCGGAGGTGCGTCCAGTCAGCTTACAAGCAGTCAGAGCTCAGTGGCCTACCAGACCAAGAGTCTGTCTGAGGGTGTGTATGGCAAGCTGTACAGCAGCAAGAGTAGTGTCAGCCAAATTGCCACTAGCCCTTCTTGGGACCAGGGAGAAGAGGAAGACCTCATCCCCAGCAGCATCCCAGCATTTGAAAACAGCCATGTGGCTGGCGGTGATGTCAGCACAGCCAGCAGTGGCGGTGGTGTAGCTAGGGGGGCAAGTGTGACCTCCAGCAGTGGCATCGGCAGGTTTGGCGGTGGCATTGGCAGAGGTGGGATGAACAAGTTTGCTGTTGAGGCCAAGCCAGCAGATGGGACCGCAGCCAGGCATGCAGCTGAGCTGGAACCTTCTTCTGAACGGTAATGCACGGACATGATTTCAGAGGTTTCAAGCAAGCATGATAAGAAACGAACTTGCATTCAAGTGTACTGGTGCTGTGTTATGGGGCAAGAGCTTATAGAGCTAATGTATGAATGTCCAATGCATTTTCAGGCGCGGGCTGTCCTCTGTGTAACATGCTATGTCAGCTTGTTACAGCTGAGAACAAATTGTGGAAAAGGGCTTCAGACCTTCTTGTAGAGGTCAAAGCCATGCTCAAGGCAACATTGCACTGCTGGCAACCCTATCCATTTAGGACTTGTTCGTATATGTGCGGCATGTTAGCAAGCTCACATGTCCTAAATGCTCACAAGCAAGTCATGTTTTGTGCCCAACCACATATCATAAATGCCTCACTTGTCTTAAATGCCTCATATATCATAGTTGTCAGCATGCTCACACACATGCCATCTTTTGTGCCCAACCACAGCAATGATACCAACCTGCTACCTCATGCCCTCCTGGCACAAGTGTGCCAAACTTGTGTCTTTAAAGACACAAAATGTATATTGGATCGCAGATACACATCCCCAGGGATGTACTGATTTGCAAAGCCTGGTAAAAAGCCAGGATCATCAAGAGCTTGTGTCAGATCCATTGTGTGTTCATGCGAGGTTGTGTGAAGCTGCGCAATGCATGTCGGTGGCTACATGTCTGTCTGTGTCACTGCAGGCTTGAGGTTGGGCACAAAGTCTTGTCAGCCAGTGAGAGAAGCAGCAGAGCAGGCCTGGTGGGCATTTTGAAGAAGTCCACCCACATGGGCCATGATCATCATTTGCATGTCTTTCAGCCAAAATAGCACATACATGCATGGTCTCTCGGCAGAGCGCCTCCCAGGCAACCGATTTCACAGTGGAAGAAATGGTGCTTCATGGAGCGCACAGCAATCACAGCAGAGCAGCAGCCACACTCCAAACCAAGTTACTTTTTAACATGAACACTATCACGATACAGCATAGGGTACAAAAAACGATCATGCTGTTGCCCTTCATAATTTAGCAGCGTTACCTTTGAGTGAGTGCAATTGTCAAGTGTATGCTAAAGAGCGAAACAGTCATACATTGTCCTTGAAACCAAATAGAGCTAGTAGCTCTCAATGCTGTTTACAGTGTGCGTCCTTCATGCTACCACCACTGCTGCGCCAAGTCTTGTATGTGTGAGACTGACTGAAACTCTAATCTCAGCTCGTATGATGCATGCATGCCGTTGATCGTATGATCAACGGCCTCAGCCATGCGTTTCATTATACCGTTTGCTTGCAGTGAATCCCCATTGCATTACGGCAACGGCATGCTTGCTGTGCTCAAGCCACAATGTCAAATGAAAAACCACCACACCTGGCGTCATAAACGCTTCATCTCCTCAGCAGTTGCTCCGCTTCGTGGTGCTTCGTTGTGCTCCGTTGCGCTTCGTGGTGCTCCGAACCCAGTTTCTATCAAGAATATCTTGTGCCAAAGATCCCTCGAGTCAAGTGTCCTGTTTTTGCCATATCGCTTTCGAGCTTTGGCCTGTTGCCTCCCGGCTGGTCTGCTTGGCGCGGGTGCGAAGCTGCTGTTGCAGCAAGGTTGGCTCGTTGCAGGGTCCACAGCAGACATCAGCAGGTGGGCTTTGCGACGTTGTCTGCCCAAAGGGCTGGCCAACTGTTGTTAATGCGTGGATAGCTGTTCAGATGCCCTGCTGGTCAAATTTAGGGTGCGAGTGCAGGCATGCCCTGTGGTCGAGGACGCCATGTCTTGAGGATCATCGCCAGAATGGATAGCACTCAGGAGTCAGACGCCGGGTCTTCACAAGAGGCTAGATCCCCAAAATCTCAGATGCCTGAGACTCCCGAGACCATTTGGCCTCTTGCTGCACGGCGCCGGTGCTACAGTCTGCGTAGGGAGTCGCAGAAGGTGATCGGAGATCCCGTGTCAGGACAGGCTACTTCCAGTGCGGTGCCTCCAACAGTCTGGCCTTTGGCCGTAAGGGGACACATCCGTCGTCTGAGGAAAGCGGAGAGCGCAGGTACAGATGCAGTCTGCTTTATCCTGGACCTCGCTGTCCATCAAGTGTGACATTGCCCTGACTGCACCTTACTGAGCATGCACTGGCATACTCATGCTTGACATCAGAGGCATGCTGTCCGTCCCGACATGTCCTCAACCAGGAAGTATAGCTTTGTGGTGCCTTGTTGCAGCGGCCAGGTATGCAGAGTGAGACCAAGACCTGATACCGGTATGGTTTGACTAAGATGCCCAAAGCAACCAAGAGCTCACGCTGCTTCAGCACAATTTGCTGCAGCACTTGTCGCTAAGCTTTCCGAGACCAGCCATCACTGCATATGACTAAGCAATAACAAGTCTATCAGAGTGGACATGCTGTCGCATTGGATTGTCTTCTGTATTCGACATACACTGTACAAGCATATTTGTACAAGGTCTCCTGGGAGGCATGATCATTAGGATGTCGGTGTGGAAAGAATAGCTGCTGATCAAGCAAATGGTGGCATGCCAGCTTGTTCAGCTGTGCAGGTCATGTGCAAGTTTCTCCTGTAGACAAAACATGTTTGAGGCAGAAAAGGCAGCAAAAGCCAATGCCTCCTCGCAGGCTGGCAATTCGTTTTGGGATTGAATTATTGTATCACATTATGTGGCGAGGTGTACCAAAGCCCTTTATGTTTTGGCATTTGGAGGAAGGCTTGAAGGATGCCCATCTGAGGCATGCCATTGTGAAAGTGCGTACCTTGGCAAGCACCGTCCCCTGTTTGACTATCTATTAATGCATTTGCCCTGCGCCATGACGATGTTGTGTGATCAGCAATTTTAGACTTCCACATTACTCAAGTATAGTTTGACCTGAAAGACTGTGAACAGCATGCCCATTCAATGTTTGTGTAACTGACAATCATTGTTGAGCGTAAGTGTTCGTGTTAGACATGGCGCTGGCAGTTGCCCAGGCCCCTTTTTTAAGTACTCGTTTTGTGCAGCTGCACTTGTACTGTATACATTACGTAATCGTGCATGCGCGTCTGCATTTGTGTGTGATGCATCAACAACTGACCTGGAGCTGATGTCGAGCTCGAGGGTGATTGAAAGACATGCTCGTATGCTGTGTGCTGCAGATGACGCTGTTTTGCCGTCAAGTAAAACTCTGCAGTATTAATATCGATTAATCATGCATCATATATATATCTATATTTGCCTAGATATATAGTCTATCTAACTCCCTTCGTTTGCAGGTCATAAATGTGCAATAAGTTAATGAACCTCATTCCACCAACAATCGAAGTCAAAGATTCAGTTCATTTTCCTAGATTTGCGGCCGAATACGTGACTCTCCAGAGATGAGGAGGCCTAGGGCCGCCTCACAGCATCGGATTTGGTGACATTCATGCCTAGCGGTGCAATAGCTACTGTAGTACACCGCTATCATTGTGTTGACCATCAGGTGTGCCATATATGTGTTTGTAACTACAGCAGGTGCCTTCGTCTCTGTCTTATAGTTTGCAGCAGTTGAGTGTTCAGACAGCTGCTTCACAAAATCAAACATGCACCTTCTCAGTCAGCTGTGTGGCATCTAAATGTCGTACTAACCGAAATGATGGCGTAAGTATGCAGGCATGATAGATCACTTTTACACCTCGGTAGCTGGAGCGGTCAGCTTCGCTTTCAAAACGTGTACCGCAAGGCTGTTTGTGAACAAATACGATGACTTCGACGAGGCTTCATGCAGTCGCCGTTGCGTGTTGTGATTGCTAACACCTATTACGTGCAAAGCGCTTCGGCACCCTATTCGAGGCTTACCTGCTGTCACAGAACAACTTGGTTGTAAGCTTTTAGAGGCAACGCTGGTTCGCGTAACACCTTGGAACGATCAGCTTGCTGGAAACAAAGGGTAAGTGTCAGCTACAGCTTACACGACGTAGCTCACGCCTCTGAGGGTGGTGAGTATCATAGCTGTTGTGGAACTTGCAGACGGTTGCAGCGGAACTGCTTCTTAACAGCTATGGCAACACCCATGCTTCGGGCCCGTCAGGCCTTGCGTATCATTGACCGCTTCGAACGAGTGACAGCAGAAAGCAGAAGAGCAACTCAGGAGCGTGCCTCAGCAGGACTTGTAGTTGAAGATTTTGACAGCAACTCAAAGGGGTTTAACAACAGTCTGCCAGAACAAGCGCAAAACAGAGATGCAGGATATGATCAGGGCACAAGCGACCAGCGCTCACTGCGAAGGCCTCCCTCACACACAACTGTAGATATTCCTGAGCTGGCCAGCAGAGACAGCGCAAGGGTGAGCAACCCTGCTGCAAGTCACAGCAGATTCTAGCAAATGCCCTTGCTTTGCTAGAAGATCATAGCCAGTGTTGCATGGCCTCTAGCCGCACATTGCGCTGAGCAGCGCTTTGCAACCTTGAGTCCTGCTGGTTCTGCTCAATCTGTGTGCCTCTGCATGTGTAGCCAGTTTCAGCATCGCATCTGCAACAACTTTGTGACAAAGTTGCTATCATGTCAGAGCGGCAAATCTGCAGTCATTGCAGCATTTCCCTCCAATTTTACCATCACAGCCTCACCAGCCTACCCTCCCACTCTTGCAGGGGGTTGGTACAATCTACATTAGGGCACTTAATCTGTTTGAACGAAAACTTGACATTTGTGTCATGCAGATTGAAGACACACAGCCAGCACGACAGACGTCAGGCGATGCTGTCCCCACAGTGTTTCCCCCAACCTTTTCAGGGGGGGTGGGTCAGGCCAGGTCAGGGCACTTGCCCATCCCTGAGCCCTACAGGGACTCCCAGTCCATTGGGCCCTTGGCTGCTAAAAGGCGCAGCCAGTCCCTCCTCAAGATGGATAGATCAGGTGCTGCGTTTGTCGTGCATTTGCAGCAAAGCATGTCTGTGGTACGACCCCTCTTGGAGTGGTCATGTCACTTAGACTAGGGTGTACTTCGCGCTGCTGATTTCATCCTCTATGTCTTCCCGAAAAGAGCCAGAGCTAGCTTCATTGTTTATTTCCCAAACAAGCCAAAGCTGGATTCGTAGTCTGTTTCTTCCGTAAAAGAGTCAAAACTGATTTCATTGACTATTTCTCCCCCCAAATGAGCCAGAGCATATGTTTTTGAACTGTCACCCTAAACACAGGACAGCATATGCTGCAACCTCTCCACTCAACCCTTGCACCTGTCAAGACTCACTCAAGTTGGCACGTATGGCTCTTAGCAGTCACGCGGCACTAAGGGGTACCTACAAGCTGCACACTCTGTTCCTCATGAGGTTGACTTGCCCAACTGCCTGCTAACAGTGAGGCGCTGAGTGCACAAGACTCACAAGACTGCTTGTGGGGAACAAAGCCTACTTCTCTTCCCCATTGCCTATACCGAAATGACGTGCCCAACTGCTGTAGGCAGGAGACTGCAAACCAGCAGCTCGGGGGGAACTGTGCGCTCAGATTCTGGCCAGCTGCCGGCAACGCCTGCGGCGGCAAATAAGATGTCGCCAGGTGACAAGTGGCGCCAAGCTGCTGGAGACATTGGGGCTGCCAGGTGTGTTTCACCCACTTCTGCATACTTGTCTTTGATGCACATTGCCACATCGTATGCTGGAAACGTTGGTGCTGCCAGGTGTGTGACACACTTTCTGCATACTTGTCTTTGATGCACATTGCCACATCGCATGCTGGAAACGTTGGTGCTGCCAGGTGTGTGTGACAGACTTCTGCATGGTTGTTATCGGTGCACCTTGCCACATGATTGTACCATCTTGTGAACAACAGCAGCTCTCATGCTTTGGATCATTGTGACGCTTCCAGACAACTTCGCTTCAGTCAACTGGTTTCAGCTGGCCCCCGGCGTCCTTTGGTCATGACAATCTTGTAGAACATCTGCAGCTGCAGTTCTAGCTGTAGCCACATCACATGCAGCTGTAGCTGCAGCTGTGGCCAGATCACATGCACAATCATGGCTGTGGCTGTAGCTGTGGCCAGATCACATGCACAATCATGTAAAACACCTGTAGCTGTAGCTGTGGTCACCTGCAGCTGTAGCTGTGGCCACATCACATGCACACCTTTGGGTGAGCAAGCAAGCCTGCTGTACGATGTTTGTCATCAGGGTGAAGTACACCCGGCACTCACCTGATTTTGGTTGGCACAGGTCAAATGTCCAACCAGTACGTCAGGTTTTTGATCGTCAAACCAATAAGTTGTTGGTTATAAATTGTTGGTAGCAAACTGCTGGAGCCAGAGCTGCTAGCTGAAATGTTGCCTGCCAATGCAACACACATGCTGACGGAAGATGTGTCATGGGTTCAGTAGCCTCGCAAAACTTTTTGCAGAGGACTTGGGTGTGCTTTGTTGTTAAAGCGTGCTTGCAAAAGCCTGTGTATGTGTGTGGAGCAGAAAATATGAGGAGGTGTTCCAGCACCAGTTCCACAAAAGCCGTGTGTAATCGCTTGTTGCAGCTGTTGCAGATCTTTGCAATATCTGCTGTGTGCAAGGCTGTCCTGAATGACTACAGCGAGGGACGCCTGATAACTGCAGCAAAGGCTTTTTTTAATCCCGAAACGTCTACATTTTGTCCGTCTTAAAGTGGAAATGGAAATTCAGAAACGCCTGGGGATAGTAAAAAACGCGTTTCCACATTGGGGAGATGTTTTACCTTGCCAGTGTCATGCAAGAGTCCCACATCAAGACACCTGTACATGGTATGGCATCTTTTCGGTTTCAGTCCTGGTCAGCACCTTGGATACCCTTCAACCACACAGGCAGAACATTTGGAATGAGGTGCTGGCAAACAGCATGGGCAAGCAAGCACCTGTTGGAGCGCTTGAGGGTCATGACTAAGAGGGCTGTTGCGTGATGCATACTTGATCACAAACCATCACCTTGACAGCCCAGCTGTTGCCAAATCCTTACTCATCAGGTGAGCAAACCTCACATGTCTGTCTGTCATGTAGGAAGCATCTGAACCACCCTGATGGCGCTCCTCCACAGGATGCAGAGGACCTCTTCCGGCTCTTGAAGGAAGCCGCCAACAAGTTCAACGCCCAACCGGTGGCCGAGCCGGCGGTCCGAAAATCCCGTCGGCCAGGTGTGATCATCCAACTGGCAACATTGACAGTAGTGGAAGTTGAACCCACTGTATGCATGATGCTCTAAGCAAGCCTGTCTGGAGGGAGCTGACGTGCGCTCCCACACACCTGATGCCTGTTGGCTAAGCCTGTGTTTTCATAACTGTAGTTCACATAAAAAAAGCACAGGCTTTGCCCCTGGTATTGTGAACAATCATCATCGTCATGGTCATCTTTGTTGTTGTTGTTCGTCACCATTGTCTCCATCATTTCTCTGGTGGCGCTGCAAGGTTTCCCTCAATATGCACAGACATCACAAGCTGTCTGCAAGCAATTGTGTTGTTGGCGAGCCTGCAAGAAAGTTTATTAAAGCGGCGCCCCGTAGAGCACACATAACAGCGTCTGAAGCTTTTTTTGGGGTTTGTAACATTGCATCTTCAGTTTCACTGTGAGCAGTAGATCGTATTATGTAGTTATCTTATCAAGTTGTACATGAGGCGTGGGCTGCCCTATAACCCTAAACCCAACATATATATATACCAGGTTGCACAGGAGGTGTGGGCTGCCCCCTCAAGCACTGCATCTAAATGCAAGCCTGCATAGATGTGTTGCAACCCTGCAATTGCTGGCAGCGTTCCTATACTGTGGCTTCCAAATGATTTGAGCATTCTGCACAGCTTGCTCAAACTCACTCTTGCCTCCATGCCTCAAATGAAACCACACTCTCTTGTTACTAGCTCATCTGACGCACAGACATCTCACACTGGATCCGACGCAGCAGTGATTGAGCTTACAACCTGTAGCTGGTGAGTGTATATACCTGACCCTGCTGAGAGTCACATGTTTGATGGACAAGCAGACTAGGGATCTGCAAATGTGATCCTGAGTTTGATTCTGAATTTGATATGCAGGCTGGATTCCAGGCAAGACTGACGAAGTATCAACCAACTGCACCAGGCATCTGAAGCCGAATTTGATTCTGATTCTGATTCTTATCTGCAGGCTGGATTCCAGGCAAGACTGATGCCAAGGCGCTGTATGGTCTGCTGACCAGCAGCTGGCTCAACCTGATGCTGCTGGTCGTTCCTGTCGGCTGGATCTGCCACTTTTGCCACGTCAACAGCATTGTAGTCTTCATCCTGGTGAGTGGATCTGTCAATACAGACCGGCCCCCCTAGGAGTTTCTGTTATAAAGACTCGCATCATAAAGAGCTTGCTTTGTTGGGCTTTTGCAGACGATCTGCATTTTATGAGTCATTGCTGTGTTTGTTTCCCGAATCTTTTCATGAAATGCGTGTATCAACAGCATTGCTGTCTTTGGTCTGGTGAATGGATGACATGCAGACTACTGCCCTGCCCCACAGTTTCCAGCGCCAACTTGCTGTGGATCTGAGCTGTCAGGGCTTACAAAAACACTTCAATGTTTCAAACTTTTCATTTTGTCAGGGGAGTTGGATATGATGTAGGGTTCAGGGGCTTAGAGTGTTTTCGCAGTTTGCATGTCAGGGTTTGAAATCCGATGCGATTGAACGCTGTGACCCTACATGTATTTGCAGCCGCTGTTGACTGGCTGTGGCATCAATGTGTGCTGCAAGCCCTTACTCAGTTTGTGTGCACACGACTCAGCACACGTTTTACGTGCTGCTGCGACAGCTTGTGCCTGCCTTGGTGTGCTGCTGCAACAGCTTGCGCCTGCCGTGCGCGAAGATGTTGAGTGAGCTGTATAGTTTGCCAGGTCTCTGGTCAAACATTCAATGGCACAGGCAGTTGATGTGAGGTTCTGGCAATGTGCTATACACAGTGGTCTGCAGACTCCATACTGGATCCTTTTGACTTTGTTTTAGTTTGAATAACTTGGGTGTTTTGATATTTTTGAATTCAGGTACATCACAGCAGAACAGCATTAGGCAGATGCCACTTGCGCTGATCCACGAAAGGATCACTGAGCATTGGGCAGAGTGCTATTTGCCATCACATGCAATGCTTTTGCCACATGTCATGTTTTTGCACACCCCCTTTTGGATGCACACATGTACATCACAGCTGAAAGTGCCAATTTCTCCCTGCAGAACATTGATGGGCTGATCCCACTTGCGCTCATCCTCGGAGCAACAAACAGAGGCTCTGGCAGTGTGCTATCAGCTGTCACATGCAACGAATTAGCAGACCCCCATGGGTTTGGCAGACCCCTATGGGTCTGGCAGACCACCGTTTACATATGCGCATGTACATCACAGCTGAGAGTGCCATGCTTTCCCTGCAGAACATTGTTGGGCTGATTCCACTTGCGCTCATTCTGGGGGAGATCACAGAGGACCTGGCGGTGCGCTTTGGGCCGACAGTAGGCGGCTTGCTGAATGCGACCTTTGGAAATGTAGTGGAGCTGATTCTGTCCATTGTGGCCCTTACCAAGGGGCTATACACTGTGGTGGCATCTTCCCTCGTGGGCTCTATTCTATCCAACCTGCTGCTTGTGCTAGGTATACTCACTCCCACGCCTTGTCAGCATTGATCAGCTTTGCTCCATTCTCATCATTGTGCATCATCTCCATCACAGCGCATCATCCCCATCAAAGCGCATTGTCCCCATCATAGTGCATCGTCCCCACCACAGTGCATCATCTCCACCACAGTGCATCATCCCCATTTCCGTGCATCATCCCCATTACAGTGCATCATCCCCACCACAGTGTATCATCCCCATCTCCATGCATTATTCCCATCACAGTGCATCCTCTCTGCCATCCCTTGATCTACTGTGCCTTTCACAGTTATGCTGGTACGCTGGCTCCCAAAACAGGAGAGGATTCAGGGAGCTAGTCAGGATTGTACGTACCTGGCCCTGAGACATGTGTCTGAGTGAACCAAAGAACGGATGAATGAACCAACGGTCAAACAAATGCATGCTGCTACAGACACAAGCTGGCGCCACACAATGTTTGCGTTACATGGTTTTTCTGCTGTTAGTTGTTAATGACAGTTTTTCTGAAGTACAGGGTCTTCCCTACTTGCAAACAACACATGTGATTGGTCCCCAGGCTCTACTGCGCTCTGAATTGCACTGTAGAATGGATGTTTTTCCCACAAGCAGCGGCTTTTTTTGGACTTCCAAGACCTGACTTACATCAGGGGATTCCAGTCTCCAGGCTGCACAACAGGGCAGCTCAGTCCACCTCATGTTGCTGCTCTATCCTGATTGGGGATTGTAAATGCAAATCCCCTAAAACATAAACCCAGCACAACATTCAACAAGGCGTCCTGCTCTCTCTTCCAACTCCTGGCACGAACGCCAAAAGTTGCAGTCTTCACCCTTCTTCTTCTTCCTGCAGGCTGCTGCATCCTGATCGGCGATTACAAGTACGAAACAGAACTCCAGCGTCCTGCTCTCTTTTCCATTTCCTGAAATCCTTGCCCTTCTTCTTCCTGCAGGCCGCTGTTTCCTGATCGGGGGCTGCGAGTACATGACACAGAAGTTTGACGTCCTGCTCTTTTCTCTATTTCCTGAAACCCTTACCCTTTCTTCTTCCTGCAGGCTGCTGCTTCCTGATCGGGGGGTACAAGTACCCGACACAGAAGTTCAGCGCAACAGTAAACAAGGCGTCCTGCTCGCTGCTGTTCCTGGCCTGCATAGCCATTGTCATTCCCACAGCGGCTCCTGCCCTGTATTCCACGTCTGTCTTGGACGATACGGCGGTGTACAACATCAGTCACAGCACGGCGGTTATTCTGGTGCTTGTGTAAGTCTTCTGCTCCTCCTGTGGCTGTGCTTTGTCTATGTTTGCTGCTTTTTGTTGATTTTCCGCTGCTGGTTTGGTACATTTGACATGCATGTGGCAATGAACAAAATCAGTCACAGCGCAGCAACCATCCTGGAGCTTGTGTAAGCTTTCTGGTGATTGGTTTGATGCATTGTTTTTTAGTGTAGAGTGGGTTTTTTGTTTCTTTGGGGCAATAGGTCTTTGTACAACATCGGTAAGGGCTTCTGGCCAGATGGCTATCTCATGCCTACCTGCGCATGCTATGCAACGCAAGCAGTGACTGCAGTTTTTGGCCTTCCTCTTCATCAGATCTCAACACAAAAGAAGAAGACCGGTGCTTCATGAGTGTTATTGCACACTTTTGCAGAGCTTCCTTTCCTAGCAGTGCCACAACACATAAGGAACATGCATCAAGGTACATAGCATCATGGCATTCTTCTTCTTGATCTGGCAAAGGAAGAAGAGCGACAGCAGCTCGTGATAGTAACATGCTCCCCTTCCCGCCAACCCTCCTCGGAAAATGAGCTAATGCATGTTGAGCTGCCCCTTCATCAGCAGCAGTTGGATCTCTGCCAACATCATGAGACAGTGGAACATTATGCTGCAGGTATATAGCATACCTCTTCTTCCAGCTGAAGACCCACCGCGTCATGTTCAACCCTGAAGAGGAAGATGAAGAGGAGCCGGTCATGTCCCTCACTGCTGCTGTCATTGGCCTGTCTGGAGTCACCGTGGTCGTGGCCATCAGCGCAGAGTGAGTCTTCTTCTTGTCCCTCTCACTGTGTCCACTTCTTCTTCCTATATTGCCTCCTGCCTGAATTTGCCTCCTGTCTAGGGTTGCCTTGTGACTGGAGTCACTTCCTGCCTAGGCTACCTCCTGTCTAGGGTTGTCTCTTGCCTAGGGTCACCTTCTGCCTAAGGACATCTGCTGCCTAGGGCTGCCCCTTGTCTAGGTTTGCCTCTTGTCTAGGGTTTTGCCTTCTGCATCTTGTCCAGGGTTGCCTCCTGCATCTTGTCTAGGGTTGCCTCCTGTCTAGGGTTGCCTCCTGCATCTTGTCTAGGGTTGCCCCCTAGGGTTACCTCCTGTCTAGGGTTGCCTCCTGTCTAAGGTCGCCTCCTGTCTAGGGTTTTGCCTCCTGCGTCTTGTACAGCACACCATGTGTGTGCATACAACACTGTGCTCGCTTTGCACTGCCTTTTTCAGAAGACAAACAGTCGAAAAAGCAGATGCTTGGAATGGTATCGTTTTGGACTACACAAAAGATGCATTCATGCAGGTTTCTGACAGACGCACTCCCAACTGCAAGCACCCAGTCTGGCCTGAGTCAAGCCCTCCTGGGCCTGATCCCCGTATTGCCAGCAATGCTTGTCAGCACATCACAGCTGATGCCTAGCCGCCGTGCAGCCATAGTCATCATCACGTCATCATCACGTCATCATCACTACCTTCCTGTGACTAAATCTCATTTCCCCTCTGCAGGTTTCTGACCGACGCCATCTCAGATGTGAGCACCAAATCAGGCCTGAGCCAAGCCTTCCTGGGACTGATCATTCTGCCCATTGCTGGCAACGCCTGTGAGCACATAACGGCTGTGTTGGTGGCTTACAAGGACAAGATGGACCTGGCTATTGGAGTAGCTCTCGGGTCTTCCATTCAGATTGCCATCTTTGTGCTGCCGGTGCTGGTCCTCATTGGGTAAGCACTCTTTGTTGAGATGCTGTCTTGCACATGGTGACAGACTCATTGAGTGAGCACTCTTTGTTGAGATGCTGGTTGTGCACCAGCCATTTGTGCACATTTGTGCTTTGGAAGCGCTAGTTGATAGAGTTGCTGTTCAGGGTCATGCAGCAAGCTATGCTGAGAGAATCATTGGGTGAGCACTCTTTATTGAGATGCTGGTCTGCACCTGTTGAGACGCTCATTGACTCAGCACTTTTTGTCAAGCTGCTCTTTTGCAACTGAACCCCACCACCATGGCGCCTGAGAACTCTCTCATCACCTTGTAATCACCTTATGCACTCAAACAAGATCAAGTTCTAAAAAACAGCGGACATTGCATATTCACATGGACTTCATTTGTATAGAAACAACAAACAGGAGTATAATTGCCAAATGCACACTGCTTGTCCTGATCCCTACTGGCCGAATGACATTCCTTGTGAATACCAATCGTTGTGCTTAGTCACCGGCTGACTCATCAAATCTAGACCGCCGCCTGTGTCGTCCTCAGCAGGCGATCCTGTCTGTCAGCTGACTTGTGCTCTTGGGCATGCTATCAGAGTTGTCTCCTGTTTATTGTTGCCATACTTGACGCTTTTCTGTTGTGGTGTTTGAGTGCTGTCATGATGCAGGTGGGCAATCGGTAAGGAGTTCTCGCTGGATCTGGACCCGTTCCTCATCCTCATTCTGACACTATCAGTCATCCATGCTCACTTCGTATCCTCAGGTAATCTAACACCTGTTCTCCTTTCATTAGCCAACTTCGTCACTCACCTCATTGATATCATCTGTACACGCACTATATGTACCCCCCTAGACATAGTCATTTCTTACACTGTGCCCCTGAAAAACCATTTGCACTGTTGCATCCTGTCAGCCATCCACACCCAGATGCTGTCTCCCTCAGGAGGTTGGCGTTACCATGTCTGTGTTGATGCTGTGCATTGTTGCAAAAGATGGCTCACATTTTGTCCCCTGTTGTCGTACCAGCTGTTTTCCAAAGTCAGCGCCAAAAAAAGATCAAAAGCAAAGCCCTGTCACCTCTTTTCCCTGCGCTCATGCTGCAGGGAACATGTGCACAGCCTCTTGCTGGCGTTTTATTGTGTATGCTTCCCATGCACATGACATGTATGGATGACAGCTGCTGGTCGCATTCTGGCGTTGAAAACTTGTTCATGTTGTAATGCGCATACTGTTGATTGCACACTTTCCTGTGTGACATCACCTACCAGTGCTAATGTAGTCATCTTTCGATTGTAGCTTAGTCAATACAGGACGTAGGAACAAACTGGTCGGTTCTGCTTTACATGTGCTCCTACTGATGCTGCCGGCAAGGGCAGCAAGCAACACTCAGCCGAGCCATGCTTCTGACATGCACATTTGCACATGCAGATGGGCAGTCCAACTGGATGATGGGGCTTCAGCTGATTGGTACATATGTGCTCATTGCACTGCTGTTCGGCTTTGTTCATGGCAACGTGGTGCAAGGCTATGGCAGCCAAGCCAGCAGAACATCAGCAGTGGAGAACTCGCCGTCTGAGGCCACAAGAAGGCTTTTCCTCTAGGCTGGATGACAGACAATAGAGCATGCTGTGCCAGCACATCAGGCAAACAGCAGTGCCGTCTCAAGGCACATAGGCAACAAACAGATGTGTGGTTGCCGCGTGCAAGAACAAATGTATCTGGCTTGCAGCCAAGGTGTCTACTGCAAGACTGTATTCTGTTTCAGTCCAGGAGCTGTGACTCTTTGTGCTGATGACAGGCATCTTGCATGCTTTGATGACAGCAGAGAAGAGGAAGTAGGGTCATAATGGGCTTTTCTTTATGTAGTCTGACCAAAAAAAACCTGTGTTTGGACTTTGATAGTGGTGTTGTGCGTGGTTTGTGGTACCTGGCACTCAGATTGTGTGCATTCATGATGCAGCAACATCAATATAGAAATTGTGTTCAGGGCACATTTGTGAAGTTCACTTTCCGTATTGTGATCTGATGTGTGTACCAATTGTCCTTTTTCCCATAATCTCAGTTCAGCATGTTCAGTGCTCAAGCCTTCGGATTGCAGTGTAGTATGTATGTCTGTCCTTCGTGAGGCTCGCATTTTGGCACTTGTAAAGTCTATGCGTGTGCATTAAGTCTGTACAACTTTCAGCGCAACCTTTCAAAGTTGCTCACACGCATGCTGTGGTTGGTACATCCTCCTGAAGGACCGTCCATGCCAATTGCGATTCACCCTTGCAAATAAATGTGTTCCTTTGATAGATCGGATCTCAGATACACGTTCCCAAGGATACACTAATTTGCAGAGCTTGGTGAAATGCCTGGATCATAGAGATATTGTGTCAGATACAGCATGCAGTCAAACAAAGGTTGTGTTAGGCTGCGCGATGCATTGAATGCATTGAAATGCATCTCGGAGGCCATATTTACAGTCATGTAGAAATGCTGAATTTGAAAGCTGCTGAGAAACAATCGTGGCGTCTGCTGCTGGCTGTTTGGTTGAGGCTGACAGTTCTGACGGCCGGCCACGAGTGTAAGCACAACGCATGTAGAGCTGAAATTGGAGGTTGTGTTAGTGGCTATACCTGTATCAGCAGAATACGAAATAAATGTGTTCAATGTCCAAGAGACATTTTTTTTAAAGCTGGTCAAGCCGGATCCAGAGGTTACAGTGCAGCCATGTGACATGAAAAGTGGCAGATGTGAATTACATTCTGTGGAGTTGTCAAACACTTCATGGACTTTCAAACTTAAATGGCACAGCCAGCTATCAACATGTATGACTGCCCATTCATCCCAAAACTGATACACTGCCTACATTGCACTGGCTGCTTGTCAAATGTCCATTACTTCCAAAGACTACACACCACATTTCCTGTCTACTCAAAGCTTCACAGCAAAAGGCAAAGGCCATACTTTGGACATGTTCAGGCCTGGTTGGGTGGTGCATTTCCCACACACAAGTGCCATCAATACAGTCCAAAGAAATGTCAGTACGGAATCTGCAGCAATACTCCCCATGTCTGAACTGCACCAGTGGCTCGTCTAATAGCCCCCACCATATGCGCCTCCACCACCCTGCTGGTTGTGGTGATGGTGGTGGTGCTTACCCTCGCCCACACCAGGCTGACCACCGTAACCACCCTGCTGGCCACCATAATCTCCTTGCATACCCTGCTGCATCATGGGGTTACCGCCACCATAGCCACCCTGCTGACCATACCCTCCACCACCCATACCCTGCTGACCATACCCTCCACCACCCATACCCTGCTGACCATAACCTCCGCCCATACCCTGTTGACCATAACCTCCACCACCCATACCTTGCTGACCATAACCACCGCCGCCTGCGTACCCATCTGTATTGCATGAAAGCTGACTGCACAGTACGATTATGCATGCTGATTGAGGCTTACAAAAGAAATTTCAAGATCGCCAGACAGTATGGACATGGCAGTATATGACATGCGTGCTGGACATGTGCAGTGATCAAATTGTGCGCAACTGTCCGAGCATACATACAATTGCAAGCAGATGCGTTTAAACTGTTGCAAAGAACATCATGAACATCCAAACCATTCTTGGGCATAACATGCAGATGCGCAGGATTGGAAACACTTCTTACCCTGCTGCATGCCATATCCACCCCCACCCATGCCACCGCCCATGCCATACTGGTTGCCAATGTTGCCCCAGTTACCACCTCCACCACCGCCAATGTCTCTGTTGCCATAGTTCTGGTCATACATCTGCTCGGCCTGCTGCTTGGCGTGCCTCTTAGCCTTCTCCCTGTCCATGTAGTCCATTCCCTTGGTTTCTACCAGCTTGTCAACCTGACAGGAGATACACAAGGGGTTACACGCACAAAAAAGGCTTTCGGAAATGCAAAAGAGAGATTCATTGGCGGGATGATACAAGACAACGCGAAGTATGATGATAGACAGAACCTACCTCTGCAGCTGCAATACCAGCCATCAGTTCCTTGGCAACTGCATGACTGGGCGGATTGCCATTGGCTGCTTGGTGCTTTTCGTACTCGCGCATGGCAAAGAATGCGGCGGCCCCTGGACGTACGGGGCAGGTCAACGACAGTGCAGACGAGTGATGAGGTGACCTAACTGTATCAATAGCCTGCCTCACCTCCCAATGCCTCGTGCGTCATGCTACCTTCGTGAGGTTGATTGTAAACCTGATTGTAGTTGTTCTCGTTGTCATCTGCAAAGCAAAAAGATCAAATCAGCAGGCAATCAAAGAGAGTACACAACTGAAGTGATTGGTTGTGTTTGAGCGAACAAGAACACAGCTTACGATGGCCGAATCCGAAAACCATGATTGCAGGTGCTTAGCGCGGCCAATGCCTGGTAAGCTTGAATTGAAAGCCGTCGGACTTTGTTCGCGTGAGCAGCTTCAGGTCCGATTTTGTTCGAATGCACGATGGCGAATCCAACTGGCATGTGACTAATTGGGCTTGCGCAGCTTCCAATCAGGTGAGCAGAAGGCATCGGAAGCCATTCCGACTGGCAACATCCGTTCCTTGACACTGTCAACAGTTCGATGGGACGGAATTAACATCTGTATTGCTACTGGAAACCAGACTGTACAATATTTTAGTTACTGTCAATATTTAGCCCTATATTTTGACAGTGTTTGGACAATTTCCATTTCCCGATGAAGCCTTGGTCAATATTGGCCTCGTATGATCTTGAAAAACCACTGACTGGAAGCAGCCTGTCTGCCGATACCGCCGATAAGTACTTGTAGCACAGCCTTGAGCATGCTTTTGCCAACTGCAGGTAAGCGTGTCAATGGCCACAAGCTTGCCACAATTTACTACAGTGCCATGACCTGATAATTCGATCAGCATGCAAGAAGTGGCTGCTGTAGTGCCATGTCTCTCAGGCTAACTGTGTCGGCAGACAAAGAGCTGCTTCATGCTGCATGCTTGACACGTGTGTACGTAGAGGGTGTCCTTACAGAGGAAAAAAATGGGTCTTGGACCACACGCAGGAATCATATCGAAATGGCTGATAACTTAATGTCTCACTCAAAACGCAGCTTAGATCGCCAGAGCTTTGCTGCAGTACAACATGCCAGCGGACTCTAGTAGCCACCACCATAACCACCACCCTGCTGACCATAACCACCACCTTGCTGCTCATAGCCTCCTCCACCCTGCTGGCCACCTTCACCATGGTGATGGTGGTGGCCTTCTCCCTGCCCTCCTTGACCCCCATAGCCGCCCTGCTGACCCCCATAACTGCCCTGCTGGCCCCCATATCCTACAAACAGAAACAGTTGCTGAGTCCATATGGTGTGTGATGGCAAGGGCACCACATGACTTTGCAAATTTGCAGGAGACATGTTGACAAGAAGGAGTGATGGCAGTACCTTGAGAGACCCAATACAAGCTATGAGGTACTCAAAGCATCGGCAGATGCGTATCAAAGCAGGGACCACTGTGGCTATGAGTGAGTGTAAGCATGTCTTGATGCAATAGTGCTGTGCATCACATCATCTACCAACATAAGTTAACATTATATGTGGCCACATAAGGTTGGTCAGTTCTTGACCAACCCCAGGTGGCATCACCTGGCACTGAATCATGCTGATAGATGATGTGATGCATAGCATAGGTGCTTCAGTCACTTGCATGAAACATTGATGTAGCAAGCCATCTTTAGGCCTGTACTTTCTGAAGAGCCTCATGTGCAGCACACAAGCAGTCAGAGAGCTCACCTTGCTGTCCGCCACCATAGCCTCCTTGGCCTCCCTGGTCATACCCACCACCATAGCCTCCTTGCTGACCGCCGTAACCTGCAAAACCAGCATCCTCAGACTCAGTGGGAGTGTTGAAATCTTGAGACATTGGGAAAAGCTAACATCATCTGCTGCTGGAAAGACGGCTTGCTCGTTGTTTCTAGAAAGACGTGATGGGTGTGCTTTTACGCCAAGTAAAAGATATTGCAAAAAAGAGATACGATTTTCATTGTGCTTGTGATAGACCCACAACTGTTGCAAAACCCAGGTCAGCATGCAAGGTGGGACTTCTAATATGGCATACCTCCTCCTCCCCCTACGCCATACCGCTGCCCAACATTGCCCCAGTCACCTCCATCACCGCCAACATCCCTGTTGCCGTACTGCTGCTCATAAATCTGTTCTGCCTGCTGCTTAGCATGCCTTTTGGCTTTCTCCCTGTCCACATAGTCTAGACCTTTGGTCTCGACCAGCTTGTCCACCTGCACAGGTGAGCTATGTGTCAACAGGAAACGAACAACACAACCTCTGAACCTCGGCAATTTAACAGGCAGAGCAAGTTCACCTCTGCACCAGCGATGCCTGCAATCAACTCCTTGGCGAACTGGTGACTAGGAGGCTGGCCATTGGCGGCTTGATGCTTTTCATACGCACGCATGGCAGCAAAAGCGGCAGCGCCTGCATTCGAGGAAAAGTCACCGCTTTCGCTACTCGTTTGACCTATCTGACAACCGATGGTGGACCTATCTGACGATCGTTGGCGCTTACAACTCACCACCCAGAGCTTCATGTGTCATGCTGCCCTCGTGAGGCTGGTTGTACACTTGATCGTAGTTCTCCTCATTTGCGTGCTCTGCAAAGCAGTGATGCACGTTTGAGCTGATTTCACTCGATATGACGGGTGGTAACAGCGGATCTTGAGGCAGCACGCTCACCATTGTGCCCGAAGCCAAACACCATGATTGCGACTGAGTTCTACACTTGTCGTTACTTTGTTGTGCAATGCGGCGAGTTTGCAGCTTGAACGTGAGTAGTTTCGGAGTAGCTATTTGGACGGGCTGTGTCGCATGCAGGTTCAAAGCTCATTTTGACAAGGGCATGTGCCAAAACGTGATCGCCACCTGTGATTCTTTGTTCCCAAGGTTCCCTGCAGAAAGTAAGTTTGTAACCGTTTGCCTCGAGGTACAAGCTGCTACAGATGTACAGAATCTGGCACGATGCCTGGAGTGAAGAGAGCCTGATGCTGTATGCAGTCACGGTCATATGAGGTTGCATACAAGGTTGCATCAGGCTGGACAAAGACTTGTGGGAGTCTGCACTCAAAGCAATGTCATCTCAGATGGTCTGCCAGATGCAGGTAAGTCGCCCAAGCTTGCATGCAGTAGTTGCTGAGAGGTCCGCCACACATTGGTTTGTTCATAAAGAGTTGTAATTACATATTGCATCAGCATGCAGACCATGCTCATGAGCTAAGGATGCCTCTGCCTTGCATGGATGCTAACTTGCAGGCCATGCTATTGACGCTTGTAGTGAAAACATAACTTCGGTATTTCTTATCAGAAAACGGATTGGCTAGCTAAACAAGGTTGACAGCATGCTGCATGATCGACACATCAATCGTTGACACATCAATCGTTGCAAATCGCCCCAGCTTCATCAGTGTCACAAATTCAGCAATCTAACTAAACACCAAAAACATTGCAAGGCTTGCGAAAAAGGAAAACTCTAGTATCCTCCGTAGCTGTCCCCATACTGCTGCTGGTAGTTGTTTTGAACATTGTCCCAGTTGCCACCTCCACCACCTACATCCTGGCTGCCGTAGTTCTGGTCATACAGGTTGTTGGCCTCCTGCCTTGCCTGACGCTTTGCCTTCTCCTTGTCAAGGTAGTCCATACCCTTGGTCTCAGCCAATCTGTCCACCTACATGCCCACAGACCCGTCATCAGCATGCAAATTGTTGCACTGCGTCAGGGCACAGACTGATTCCAGTATCACACAAGTCTGCCCACTATTTGTACAGCTGGCACAGTAGAAGCAAAAACACCCTCGGTGACAGCTGTGGAGTATGTGAGCTCTATCAGAGGCGCTGTGGAGGAACTCACCACAAGAGATGCATAAGACTTTTAGTGCATGACTAGACAGCTGTCGCCGCAAGAATGAATCATAAGCAGCAGCTCAGTGTAGTGCAGGAAGATGTGCTGGTGGCAAAAGCTCACCTCGGCACCAGCAACGCCAGCCATAAGCTCCTTAGCAAACTCGTGGCTTGGTGGCTGACCATTGGCAGCTTGATGCTTCTCATACTCACGCATGGCGAAGAAGGCAGCAGCTCCTGTAGATTCCGCAACAGCATAACTCAGCAGAAGTACCTTGTTGTGCAACTTGTTCAGGTGCAATAGTGGCGAGCGCCAAATGCCACGCAGTGCACAAGCGTCTGAATAGACGCAACTTACCGCCAACTGCCTCGTGACT
>JAABUW010003278.1_pt1 | contig 23359 bp, 19 predicted proteins | sample 5560081 | NCBI WGS metagenome assembly JAABUW01 (sample SAMN10711882, study PRJNA513363) | rock metagenome | isolation source: Antarctica rocks | place: Antarctica: Victoria Land, Knobhead sud
GTAGTTGACGTGCAGAGCGGTCACGCGGGTGCCCTGCTCGGCAAGCTCTAGGCGCAAGGCGTTGGTCAGCGACCAGGCGGCGGACTTGGCCGCGCAGTAAGCGCCGTTGACGGGCACCGTCAGCCAGGACAGCGCTGAGAGGATGTTGAGCACGGCGCTGTGCTGGTGGGCGCCGAGCTGGGGGGCGAAGGCGCGAGTGACGACCAGGGTGCCGAAGTAGTGGGTGTCCATCTCGGTGCGCACGTCGTCCAGGTCCCCGTTTAGCAGGGAGGTCCGCGTGGAGGAGCCGGCGTTGTTGACCAAGAGCGAGACCTGCCCGTCGGTGGCGGCTGCGGCTGCGGCGACCGAGGCGGGGTCGGTGATGTCCAGTGCCAGCGGCACCACGCCGGGCAGGTCGGCCAGGTCGGTGACGGCCAGGGCGGCGGGGTTGCGGGCGGCGGCGTAGACGGTGGCGCCGCGCTGGTGCAGCTGGCGGGCCAGGTGCAGGCCCAGGCCGCGGTTGGCCCCGGTGACCAGGGCGGTGCGTCCGGCGATGTCCATGGTGATGTCCTTTCCCGTGGCTGGGTTGCCGCAGCGAACCTAGCCACTTTGGATAGGTTGAGGCAACCCAGCCTAGGCTCAGGGGATGGCGACGGTCCCGGACGACCACTGCTCGATCGCCCGCAGCCTGGGGGTGCTGGGGGAGCGCTGGACGTTCCTGGTGCTGCGCGAGGCGCTGGCGGGAGCGACGCGGTTCGCGCAGTTCCGCGACGCGCTCGGGATGGCTCCGGACGTGCTGACCGTCCGGCTGGCCACCCTGGTCGGGCACGGGCTGATGGTGAAGGTGGACTACCGCGAACCGGGCTCGCGCACCCGCGCGGCCTACCAGCTGACCCCCGCCGGGCGGGAGCTGCGGGTGGTGCTGGCGGCGCTGCAGGAGTGGGGGGACGCACACTTGCCGTGGCCGGATGGGCCGAGCGTGGTGCGCCGGGTGGCTGGCAGCAATCGACCGGTGCGCGTGGGCTTCCTGGACGAGCGCGGCCGGGAAGTCGACTCCGCAGACGTGGTGGCGGTGCGCACGGCTGCCTTTCCCGCCGCTGCTGCGCGCTGACCGGCCCTGGCCCTCGGCACCCGGCGGCTGCTGCTGCACCAGCCCCGCGCTCGTTCCGCACGAGGTTCGGCGGTCTCAAGGGTCAGAGCAACGCGTGGTTTGGGTGGCTGCTTCTTCGGGAGGATCGGCTCACAGGTAACCCCCACAGCGCATCTTCGTGGCCCGCCCGTCATCGACTGCCGCTCCCCCCGGCGGCGACTATCTCCCTGTCCTGTTCCTGCGTCGAGCCCCCTACCTGACGACAGCAATGGCAGAACTGGGCAATCCGATCAGACCGGCTCCTGGCGGGGAGCCGATGGATGTGAGCCCGAGATTTCAGGTTGACAGCGTGTCGGCTTCGAGGATGACTTTGCCCTTGGCGTGTCCGGCTGCGAGGTATTGCAACGCCTCGGGGGCTTCGACCAGGTTGAGGCTGCGGTCGAGCAGGATCCGGGTGCCCGAGTCGACCATGTCCACGACGGTCCGGAGCCGTTGAGCGTCGGAGACGTGGAAGAGGAACTCGGCGCGGAACCCGCGTGCGGCGGCGCGCTCGACGTCGGGGGGCATCGGCACTGCGACGAGCAGCCCGCCTCGACGGAGGACCTCCAGAGACTGCGCTTCCACGGCGCCGCCGACCGTGTCGATGACGACGTCGACCTTGGCGAGCTGGGATTCGAACGGGCCAACTGTGTGGTCGATGACCTCATCCGCCCCGAGATCCCGCGCTATACGCAGGCCGGGTCCCGACGCGGTGGCGATGACGCGCGCCCCGAGCGCGTGCGCCATCTGCACCGCGAAGCTGCCGACCCCGCCTGCGCCGGCGTGGATCAGGACGCTCTGGTCGGCGTGTAGGCCGGCGATCTCGCTGACGGCCTGCCAGGCGGTCGCGGCTGCGGTCGCCGCCCCGGCGGCGAGGAGCAACGGCACCGAGGTAGGCGCGGCGACCAATTGCTCGGCCGGGACCACCGCGAACTCGGCGTACCCACCGCCGGCCGAAGGGTTCAGGCGGGCGACGACCTGGTCGCCCACCGCCCAACCCTCGACCCGGTCCCCGACCTCGGTGATGGTTCCGGAGACATCGGTCCCGAGCGTGTAGGGGAACGCGACGGGGAAGAAGTCGTGCATGTACCCCGCGGTGACCTTCAGGTCGAGGGGGTTGGTGGCGGCCCCGGCGACGCGCACGAGCACCTGACCTGGGCCGGGAGTGAGCTGCTCGACGTCCCGCAGGGTCGGGGCGTCGCCGTAGTGGCCGATCTGCACGGCTCTCACTGGTTGTCCTGTCCGACGAGGGGGCCGTGTCCGACCTGGTTGAAGAAGCCGAACCAGTCCTCAAGGTGCCAGGTGCGGGCAAGACGGCCGTCCTGTACGAGGTGGAACTCGTGTATCGGGATACGGACGGTCCGGTCGGTGCCGGGAATCCCGAAAATTTCACCTGTGTGGGTGCCGCGCATCTCGGCGCGAACGCCGATACTGCTGTTGCCGTCCCCGCCACGTCCGTCGACCACGTCGAGGACGACGATGTGGAAGTCGGTGAACGACTGCCCGATCCCGTCAATCATGGGTTTGATGCCGTCGGGCCCCGGTCCCTGCCCGGGTGCTAGTGGGATGTCCTCCCAGTCGGCGGTCACCACCTCGTCGAGTAGGGCGGTCTGCCCGGAGAATGCTCGGTAGAACGTCTCGACGAGCTGGTGCAGTGGGTCTGGCACGGGCGTCTCCTCGATCATGATGGCAAAGGTGGCTTGGTCGTGCTGACTTAGGGCTGGTCGGGGAGGTCGAGCAGGTGGTCAATGCCGAGGGCGGTGAAGAAGGTCCGCTGACGCTCGGCCCTGACCGCGTCGATGTCTTCCACGCCCTTGCGTTGAGCGTCGACGACTACACGCCGTGGGCGCCGCCCGCGGGGCTGGCCCAGCACCTCGACCAGGGCGTCACCCACTGAGCCGACGTCGGCTGGGTGGCCCTGGTGAGCGATGTCGATCGCTGCCAGTCGCTGCGGGATCTCGGCCACCGCCGCCGCGAAGTCGCCGTATTGGGCCGTGACCGCAGGTTCTGCCGGAGCGGTGGTGTGCGCGAAGCGCTCGGTCCCTTGCGTAAACGCCCCGGGCACGACGATGACCGTGTCGATGCCGAACGGGGTGACCTCGAAGCCGACCGACTCGGCGAAGGCCTCACCCGCGGCCTTGCTGGCGATGTAGGTCGCCATGAACGGCTCCACGATGTGCGCGGTCGTGCTGCTGACGTAGACGAGCGTCCCAGCGCCTTGACGCCGCATCACCGGGAGCACCGCGCGCGCCGTGCGGAGCCAGGAGACCGCGTTGGTGTCGAGGATCGTCAGGAACTGCTCGGGGGTGAACGCCTCGGCGACCCCAGACATCAGCATGCCCGCGTTGTTGACGACGACGTCGAGACGTCCCTGCTCCGACAGCACCTGGTCGACGGCAGCGCGACAACCGGTGTCGGACACGACATCAAGCTCCAGCGGTAGCAGCACAACGCCGTGCGCGGTCGCGAACTGTCGCGCGGTCGCGGCACGATCAGCCGAACGGGACCCGACGCCGCGCATGCCGGCGTAGACCACATGGCCGGCCAGGGCCAGCCTCTCCGCGATCACTTGGCCCAGCCCCGACCCGGCTCCGGTGACCACGACGACCTGCGGGTGCACGCGAGGCCCGGGCTCGGTCATGCCACGCCCCCGTTGACATCGGTGACCTCGCCGCTGATCCACGCGGCGTCAGACGAGACAAACAGAGCTAGGGCATCCGCGACATCGGCTGACTGCCCGATCCGATGCTGCGAAGCCAGTCCCACAAGCTGCTCCAACCACACCTGATAGCCGACCGCGACGGCTACGTCGTCGCTCGCCAGGCTCCCGGCGCCGGCGCGCCCGATCCCGCGCAAGCGGGCCGGGACGATAGCCACCTTCGAGCCGGTCATGAAACGTCTCCCTTCTTGGGACCCGTGTCGGCCGCCGAGATCGACATTGCCATTGCAGTCGCAGGAGAACGAGGCGACGTTGGTACTGGTGACGGCAACACCAGGCTCCGCGAGCGTCACCACCTCGGCGGCCACCCCGAGCCGTGGGGATCGAACGAGCGGTCCCGGCACCTGTCGTAGTCCGTCGTGGTGACAGTGTCACCTGGCTAGAACCTGCGTGCGGGCACACAATGCCCACATGGACCTGGTCGGGCTGGGTGGCTTTCTCAAGTCGCGGCGGGACCGGCTCAACCCGCGTGACCTCGGAGTTCACGACGGTCCCCGACGCCGCGTACCAGGGCTCAGGCGGGATGAAGTGGCGACCCTGGCCGGCGCGTCCGTCGACTACTACGCCCAGCTCGAGCAGGGCCGGGGCGCCCAGCCGTCCGAACAGATGCTCGCCGCCCTCGCCCGCGCCCTCCACCTGACGCTGGATGAACGCAACCATCTGTACAACCTCGCTGGGCGACTATTGCCGGCCGCGGGCAGCCCCAACGCCCACGTCCACCCCGGGATGCTCGACCTGCTGGACAGGCTCACCTCGACCCCGGCGCAGATCATCAGCGACCTCAGCGTCACGCTTGTCCAAAATCCCCTGGCTGCCGCGTTACTCGGCTGGCCCAGGCACACCTCAGGACTGCGGGCCAGCTTCCTCTACCAGTGGTTCACCGACCTCGAGGTCCGCGATCTTTACCACCCCGAAGAACACGAGCACCAGTCCCAGGTCTTCGTGGCCGACCTGCGAGCAGTCACCGCACGACGAAGCAAGGACCAACTCGTCACCGACCTCACCAGCCGCCTGCTGGACGAGAGCAGCGAGTTCGCCGCTCTCTGGGCACGGCAACAAGTCGCCGTCCGACGGTTGGACCGCAAGAGGCTCGTCCACCCCGCATTGGGTGAACTCGAACTGAATTGCTCAAACCTGCTCAGCGAGGACGGGACGCAGCGCCTCCTCTGGTTCACGCCCGTCCCGGGAACCCCAGCCATAGAAAAGCTGGAACTCCTCGGCGTGGTCGGCAGCTTCGGGGCGACTCAGCCCAAGAGCTGACGTCAGGCCCGCACGCGGCCAGTGCTGCCGTGACCGCGACCTTCATAGACCTCGGCGGGCCGCTGCAGGGCGCCGACTCGCAGACACCGGTCGTGGGATCCAAGATCGGGCGGTCGCTGTCACGCTGAGTTCCACCTCACGGAACTCGACGGGGCAGGCGTCGTCCCCCGTGTGGTCCACAGGTCACTCGCGCCCGGGCACGACACTCGTCCCCAAGTTCCGACTTCGCGCGAAACGACCGGCCGGCTCGGGCCTCTTGGGCGTGTTCACACGGTGAACAGCCCGGGCCCACGGTTGGCGTCGTCGAGGACGTCGTCGGCGAGGCCTCGGGTCGCGGGCGTGACCCGGTGGACCGCGTGCCAGGTCACGCTTGGACTGCCGGACCGACGAGTCGGAGAGCGCCCCACCTCTGGTATATAGCGATGATCACGATGCGCAGGCGGGTGCAGGCGGAACTTCGATAGTCGTGACGAGACCGCAGCACCGCCGCGTGGTTCGGGCGCGGCTGGGGTCGATGCGGTCGCGCGTCGCACGGCCTGCTCATTGGTAGCGGCTGGTCGTGGGGTCAGCCGTTGAGGTTGGTGGTGGCGAACAGCTGCCAGTCGGCGAGAGCGGCCAGCCGATGGGGCGCCGCTGTGCTCGTGTAGACGGGGTCGCCGACCAGGTCGCGGAAGGCGTGGATGCTTGGGTAGGTCGCGACGGCGATGGCGTCCCAGTCGGCTCCGGGCGGGCCGACGACGCGTGCGGCCACCGCGCCGGCGAAGATCAGCTGGCTGGCGCCGTGCGGGGCCATGGCCTGGTTGAACGCGGGCAGGTACCGGGTCAGGTAGGCCTCCCGCCCGGACACATCCGCCAGGTCCTCCGCGGCGTCCAGCGCGGTCCCCGAGTAGTCGGCCCGGAGTTTGAAGCGCAGCAGGTTGACCATCAACACCGGTTGGCCGTCCGGGAACCCGCGCACGGCGGCGCCGAGGTCCTGCGGATCGATCTCGGTCGTGCTCATGTGTCCTCCCGGGCGGGCTGTGTCGGGTGGGGTCGCTGGTGAGGTGCTGTGGGGAGGCCACGTCATGGCAGGGACGCCCAGAAACCGGTGAGGGCTCCGGCGGCCTGGCGCGGGTCGTGCACCATCCACCAGTGCCCTGCGCCCTTCAGGTGCGCGGTGGAGGCGCCGGCCGCGGCCGCCATCCGTGCGCGGGCCTCGGCGCTGCCGGTGGTGGCGTCCTCGGTGGCGTCGATGACCAGGCCCGGTCGTGCGGCTGCCGCGGCCATCGCTCGTCCGGCCCGGGCCATGGTCGGCTGGGCAGCGGAGCGGTACAGGGACAGCACCGCGCGGCCCATCTGCTCGTCCTGACCGGCAGCGAGCCGCTCGGCGGTGCGGCCGGCCTCAGGGGCGCCGCTCTCGCCTGCGCCCAGCAGCTCGCGCATCGCGTCGACCCGCTGGTGCAGCGGCGCGGTGAACGCCGCCTGCACCCACGCCTCGCCCTCGACCGGCCTCTGCCAGACCTGGGCCAGCGGGTGCCAGGAGTACCCGGGGTCGTAGACCCCGGCGGCGTCGCTGACCCAGCTGCGCAGCAGGTCCGGACGGGTCATCGCCACGTTCAGCACGTGCAGCCCTCCCCAGTCGTGCCCGACCAGGTCGACCGGCTCGGTGAAGGACTCCAAGCAGGTGACCAGCCAGTCCCGGTACCCGGTCGTGGTGGCGTCGAAGGAGGCGGGCAGCGGAGCTCCGAACCCCGGGGGTGACAGGCGGAAGGCGTCGGCGCGGTCGAGGACGCCCATGAGCGGGTCCCACACCGCCGGGGTCTCGGGGTTGCCGTGCACCAGCACAAGCGGAGCAGCCGCCATCTCGACACCTCCTGTCCGGTGGGCCCGCACCCTCGTCGTGGTTCCGCTGGCCACTGTGGCGACGTGGATCGGATCCGTCCAAGACCAGCTGTGACAACCTTTCGGCATGACCGTCGGTGAGGGGGCGGCGCGTTCGGCTAGAGGAGCGCATCTACGCGACGTCCGCGCGTTCGTCGCCGTCGCCGAGCACCTGCACTTCACCCGCGCCGCCGAAGCTCTCTTCACCAGCCAACCGGCGTTGTCCAAGCAGGTCCGCGGCCTGGAGGGCCTGCTGCGCGTGCGCCTGTTCGACAGGGACCGCCGCGGCGTCCACCTGACCGCCGCCGGCGAGGCGCTCTTGCCCGGCGCCCGGGCGACCCTGGCCGCTTGGGCGGGAGCTCAGGACGACGTCGCCACCGCGTCGGGCGCCGCCCGCGCGCGACTGGTGGTCGGCACCAGCCTCGGCGTCGAGCGGGGACTGCTGCCCAGGATCCGTGCGTACCTGACCGCGCTCGCGCCGCAGGCGCAGCTGCAGCTGCGCCGGGTGTCCTGGGGTGACCCCACCAGCGGTCTGGCGCCGTCCGCTGGTCCGGGCGTCGACGCAGCGTTCGTGTGGCTGCCGCTGGCAGACGCCGACCGCTACGAGTGGGCCCCCGTTGCGTCGGAGGACCGGTGGCTGGTCATGTCCACCCGACACCGGCTGGCCGGCCGCCCGTGCGTGGCCTTCGACGACGCCGCGCAGGAGCCGTTCGTGGCCCTACCGGTCAGCACCGGCCCGGCACGGGACTTCTGGCTCGGTGCCGACGCCCGCCACGACCTCCCAGCACGCGTCGCGGGAGAGGCCGCATCGACCGAAGAGCTGCTGGAGGCGCTGCGCGCCGGCACCGGGGTCTGCCTGATCGCGGAGGGGAACCTCGACGCGTTCCGCCGCGAGGACATCGCCCAAGTTCGCGTGACCGGTCTCGCGCCCAGCGAGCTGGTGCTGGCCTGGCGGCGCGGTGACGACCGACCCCTGTTACAGCACCTCATCGACACGACGAAGCGTGCCGTGCGCGACGCCGCGGTCGGCGCCCCACCTGGCGCCCCGGATTGAGACGCCAAGCTGAGGAACTCCAATTAAGATGACGCGGTCGCCCGACGCATGCGCAGCTGCCCCAAAGTTGCGGCCCGCGGCGGCGCTGAGCGCGCGCTTTGGCCAGTGGGTTTCGCCGTCTGGGGGAGTCGGGTGACAACGCCAAGCTCACCACTAGGAAACGCTCAAACCTGGTGGATAAGTACCGTTACGCACTATGCGGCGGTTGCTGGCCCCGCCCGAAGCGTGGACGCGCGAACTACCAGATGGGGCTGGAGGATCTCGTGGCGGGCTTCGTGGCGCCCGGCGATCCGTTCGCGCAGCAACTCGGCCGCGCAGCGGCCCATGCGGACACCCTGCTGGTCAACGCTGGACAGCTGGATCAGGGGGTGGCTGGAGAGGTGGTTGTTGTCGTAGCCGCAGACTGCGATGTCGGCGGTGGTGAGGCCGAGGTCGGCGATGGCGCGCAGGGCGCCGACCGCGGCGTCGTCGTCGCCCGCGAACAGGGCGCTGGGACGGCAGCCAGCTTCGAAGGCGGCGCGGACGGCGCTCTCGGCCGGCCGGTCCTGGAACTGCCCGGCGATGACCTGGACCTGATCGGCCAGCCCGGCTCGGCGCATGGCGGCCTCGTACCCCAACCGCCGGATGCGGTGCGGTGAGGTTTTGAGGGGAGCCGTGACCGGGTCCGCCTGGGTGAGATGGGCGATGCGGCGGTGCCCCCGCTCGAGCAGATGGTCCATGACGAGGCGTGCACCCACGGCGTCGTCGCCGACCACGGTGTCGTAGTGACGGGACGCGTCATGACGGCCGAGCTCGACGACGGGAATCCGTTGGGCAAGGTCTTCCAGCCACTGCGGGTCGACCAGCGGCGCGATCGCGATGATGCCGTCGACCTGCCGGTCGTAAAGGGCTTCAAGGGCGCGGTACCCCTCGATGTGCTGGGGGTCGGCGGGCGCCTGGATCAGCTGAAACGGGGTGGTGGAGAGCTCGGCGACGGCCCCGGCGAGAACGTCATCGAAGAAGGGGGTGCGGTAGAGCGGGATCATCACGCCGATGGTGGAGGTCGAGCCGCGCATCGCTTGGGCGGCCACCCGGGGCCGGTAGCCCAGGTCCTTGACGGCTTTTGCGACGCGGCGGCGCATGTCGTCGCTCACCCCGTAGGCGTCCCGCGTGACCTTGGAGACGGCCGCCCGGGACACCCCGGCGGCCGCGGCGACGTCGTCGATCGTCGCTCGCCGGGCGGGCGATGTCGGGCCCGTGGTCACGACAGCTCCCCGCTCACTTGTGGATCCGCGCCGGTCGCTCCGCGCCTGCCGCCTGATTCTCTCGTGATCCCGTACTGCCGGCGATCCGCCCCGGACCGGTGGTCGGCGGCGGCCGACTCCCGGCGACCCGACGGGGTCTTGACGCCGTACGGGGCTCCCTCCATTCTGTAGAACGTTGCACAGTCTCGAGGAGGAGACCCCATGGCTCGTTGTACCGCCCCGAGCGCCCCTCGCTTCGAACACCACGACGGCTCGGTGCTCGGCATCGGCGCGGGTGCTCCCCGGCTGTCGTGGACCATCGACGACGCGGAACCCGGCTTCGCGCAGACGGCCTACGAGGTCGAGGTGACGCGGGCGGAGACCACCCGGGTATTCCCCGTCGAAGCGAGCGACCAGGTCCTCGTTCCGTGGCCCGCTGAGCCACTGGTCTCGCGCGAGGAGGCAGCCGTCCGGGTGCGGGTACGTGACGCCGTCGACTGGAGTCCGTGGGGCGCGACGTCGACGGTCGAGGCCGGTCTGCTGTCCCCAGCGGACTGGGCGGCGTCGTTCATCTCACCGCGGACCCTGGCGGCCCTGGAGACGGCGGCCCCGGTGGTCCGCGGCCGTTTCGATTTACCCGCCGCGGCGGTGGGCCGCCTGCGTCTCACGGCCCACGGGGTGTATGAGGCTCGACTGAACGGGCACCGAGTCGGTGATGAGGTGCTCGCCCCGGGCTGGACCAGCTACTCCCACCGCCTGCGGTACCAGACCCACGACATCACCGACCTCCTGCGCGAGGGAAGCAACGAGCTGGAGGTGGTGCTCGGCAACGGCTGGTTCCGCGGCCGGCTCGGCTTCCTCGGCGAGCGCGGGCTGTACGGGGACCGCCTCGCCCTCCTGGCCCAGCTCGAGGTGACCGACGCCCACGGCGAACTGCACGTCGTAGGCACCGACGACTCCTGGACGGCCGCGGAAAGCGGGGTCCTGGCTGACGATCTCTATGACGGCCAACGCACCGACCTGCGCAGGCCAATGTGGGGGTCGGAGAGTGCAGCGGACGTGGTTGACGTCGTGCCCGTCGATCTCGGCGTCCTCGTCGCCCCGGACGGACCGCCGGTCCGCGTGACGCAGGTGGTCCCGGCCGTCCAGGTGCTCCGGTCCCCGTCGGGGGCAACGATCCTCGACTTCGGGCAGGTTCTGGTCGGTTGGGTGCGCCTGCGGGTTCGGGGGCTGGCCGCCGGGGCGGAGGTGCTGGTCCGCCACGCCGAGGTCCTCGAGGACGGCGAGCTCGGGGTCCGGCCGCTGCGGACGGCCCGGGCGACCGACACCTACCTCGTGGCCGGCGGCGGTGAGGAGATCCTCGAGCCTGGACTGACCTTCCACGGGTTCCGGTACGCCGAGGTCAGCGGGGCGGGCGAGGTCCGGGGTGAGGACGCCGAGGCCGTGGTCATCGGGTCGGACCTGCAGCGCACCGGATGGTTCTCATGCTCGGACCCGATGCTCGCCCGCTTCCACGACAACGTCGTGTGGGGGCTGCGCGGGAACACGGTCGACGTCCCGACCGACTGTCCCCAACGCGACGAGCGGCTGGGCTGGACCGGTGACCTCCAGGTTTTCAGCCCAACAGCCGCGTTCTTGTTCAACGTGGGCGGCTTTCTTACGTCCTGGCTCGCGGACCTGTCCGCCGACCAGCTCCCCGACGGCTCCGTCCCCTATGTGATCCCTGACGTCCTGCACGACCCGGCGCCCACCGCCGCTGCATGGGGCGACGCCGCGGCGGTGGTGCCGTGGGTGCTGCATGAACGCACCGGCGACACCGGCATCCTGGCGCGCCAGCTGGCCAGCATGCGTGCCTGGGTCGACCGCTTGGACGCCCTCGCGGGGGAGTCGCACCTGTGGGCCGGCGGGTTCCAGTTCGGCGATTGGCTCGACCCGAGCGCCCCCCCGGATGATCCGTTCGCAGCCAAGACCGCGCCCGACGTCGTCGCCACCGCCCACCTGATCCGGTCCGCCGACCTGGTCGCACAGGTCGCCAGCACCCTTGGGGAGGACGCGGTGGCCGGGCACTACCGGGTGGTGGCGGCCGCCGCCCGGTCGGCGTTCGGACGTGAGTACGTCACACCCGGCGGGCGGTTGCTCTCCGATGCGCCCACCGCCTACGCGATGGCCCTGCAGTGGGACCTGCTGCCCACCCCGGAGCAACGCGTGGGCGCGCAACGGCGGCTGGCTGATCTGGTGCGCGCATCCGGGTTCCACATCGACACCGGCTTCGTGGGAACACCGTTGGTGACTGATGCCCTCGTCGGGGGCGGCGACGTCGACGTGGCCTACCGGCTGCTTCTCCAGACCAGCTGCCCCTCCTGGTTATACCCGGTGACGATGGGTGCCACCACCGTCTGGGAACGCTGGGACAGCCTGCTGCCCGACGGCTCGATCAACCCGGGAGAGATGACCTCGTTCAACCACTACGCGCTGGGTGCGGTGGCGGACTGGCTGCACCGGGTCGTGGCGGGGCTGGCCCCGACGGCTCCCGGCTATCGGCGGATCCTGGTCGAACCCCGCCCCCACGCAGCGCTCACCTCGGCGCGCGCCCGCCACCTCACGCCCTATGGCGAGACCTCGGTGGCGTGGGAACGGGACGGGGATGTCCTCAACGTCGAGGTGACCGTCCCGGTCGGCGCCGGCGCGACCGTCCGGCTCCCCGGGCTAGATGAGCAGACCGTCGGGCACGGTCGGCACCGCTGGCAGGTGCCCGACCCGTGCCGCGTCGAAGAACATCGGACGCCGCGCACCATTCGGGACGTCCTCGACGACCCCGCCATCTGGACCGAGGTGGTGAACGCCACGGCGGCGGTCGGTGTCGCGGCGGACGAGACCGCGATCGCCAAGCGGCTCACCCCCTTCTTCGACGATCCCGCGGCCGAGCTCGTCGAGCGGCTTTTCGCCCACGGCCCGCGGGATGGATACGGCACCCTCACCAAACAGCTCCAACCCCTACTCACCCCGTAACCCGGCCCGTGAGAACGGGCACCCGCCGCGGTGATCTCGCGGCTCAGCTCCGGCGAACTATCCGCTGCGGTCCGTCGTCGACCTGGCCGACCTGTCATCTCAAAGAGGAGAACCCATGAAAACCCGTTCCCTGCGTCCGGCCCGGAGCCAGCGCTTACGGTCGACACTCGCGGCGGTCGCTGCGATGGCCGCGCTGTCCCTGGTCGCCGCCGGCTGCAGCGCCGGCAGTCTCGGCAGCTCCTCCGGCGGTGGCGGTAACGCCGTCGGTTCGAGCAGCGGCGCCGTCAGCGCCAGCATCTCCTTCATGGTGGACAACTCCCCGGCGAGCGTCCAGCCGGCCCAGGCGCTAGCCACGGCGTTCATGGCGAAAAACCCGGGCGTCAAGGTGACGGTCACCACCCGCCCGGGTGGCACTGACGGTGACAATCTGGTCAAGACGCGCCTGTCGACGGGCTCGATGCCCGACGTGTTCCTTTACAACTCCGGGTCGCTGTTCCAGCAGGTCAGCCCGGCCCGTTTCCTGCAGGTTCTCCCGGCGAGCCTCACCGCGAAGGTCAAGCCGACCTTCTTCCCGCAGGTGTCGGTCGACAGCAAGGTCTACGGAGTGCCGTTCGGAACAGCATTCGGTGGTGGCGTCCTCTACAACCGGCCGATTTTCGCGAAGCTCAAGCTGTCCGTGCCGAAAACCTGGGACGAGTTCATCAACAACGCGCAGAAGATCAAGGCTGCCGGAATAGCCCCGGTGATCCAGACCTACGGCGGGACCGACACGTGGACCTCCCAGCTGCTGGTGCTCGGCGATTACCACAATGTAGCGGCCACCGCACCGAACTTCGCCGCGCAGTACACTGTCAATCAAGCCAAATTCGCGACGACCCCGGCGGCGCTCGCAGGTTTCCAACACCTCGAGCAGATCCACACCCTCGGCCTGGAAAACCCCGACTACGCCTCGGCCACGAACGTCCAGGGCCTCCGAGCCGTCGCCACGGGCGCCGGTGCCATGTATCCGATGCTCAGCTCCGTGCTGGGGACGATCCAGACCAACAACCCGACCGATGTCGACAACGTCGGTTTCTTTGCCATCCCGGGGACCAACGCCGCCACCAACGGGCTGACCACGTGGGCCCCCAACGCCCTATACATCCCCGCGTCGACCAAGGGCGCGAAGCTCACCGCGGCCGAACAGTTCCTCACCTACGTCGCAACCCCGGCCGGGTGTGCGATCCAGACCAAGGCCAACGCCCCCACAGGCCCGTACCTGGTCGACGGATGCACCCTGCCGGCCAGCGTCTCGCAGATCACCAAGGACGTGGCGACCTACTTCAACGACGGCAAGCAGAGCCCGGCCTTGGAGTTCTTGTCCCCGGTCAAGGGACCGAACCTGGAGAAGTTTACCGTGGAGGTCGGATCGGGCATCGTGCCCGCCACAAAGGGGGCCGCCCTCTATGACCAGGACGTCACCAAGCAGGCCCAGCAGCTCGGCCTGAAGGGATGGTGAGCACCGGACTCGGCGCAGCCAACCGTCCCCGCCCCGGCGGGGACGGTCGGCCACCGCCGAGGACTCGCTCATGACCGCGGTCAGCGTGAAGCCCGCCCGGGTGTCTGACGCCCGCGCACGCCGGCGCACCACCCGGACCAGCGGCGTCTACCCGGGATGGTTCTACCTTCCCGCCGCGGTCGTCTACATCGTGTTCTTCGCCGTACCGACGTTCGCGTCGTTCTACTTCAGCCTCACCCGCTGGACGATCTTCTCGTCGCACTTCGTCGGACTGGCTAACTTCGTCGAGTTCTTCGGCGACCCCCAGCTGGTCAAGGGCTTCGTCAACACCCTCATCTACGCGGTCCTCACCTCCGGATTAAAGGTGGTCATCGGGATGTTCCTGGGCATCCTGCTCACCAGCCAGATCATCGCCCGCGGCTATCTGCGCTCGGTGGTGTTCTTTCCGGTCCTGGTAAGCACCGTGGGCATCGGCATCACCTTCCAGGCGCTCCTGGACCCCTTCCACGGACCGGTCAATGCGGTCCTGCGAGCCGCGGGCCTCCCCGCTCCAGGGTGGTTGACCGACCCCCACCTCGCCCTGTACTCGGTGGCTCTGGTCGACGTCTGGAAGGGTGTCGGGCTGGCCACCGTGATCTACATGGCGGGGATCGTGTCAATCCCCAACGAGTACCGGGAGGCGGCCAAGATGGACGGTGCCGGGCCGATTGCGATGTTCCGCAGTGTCATCCTGCCGTTGTCGTGGCCGGCCACGTCGACGGTCATCCTGCTGTCCCTGATCGGCGGGCTCCGGTCGTTCGACCTCATCTGGGCTACGACCCAAGGAGGTCCGGGCTTCAGCTCTGACGTCATCGCCTCGGTCATCTACAAGCAATACCAGGCCGGTTTCTACGGGCTGTCCACGGCCGGCAACGTCGTCCTGTTCGTGGTGGTGATGGTGATCGTGATTCCTCTCACCCGTCTGCTGGCCCGTCGGGAGGTGAACCTGTGAAGAGGTCCACCAGTCGCGGCCTGGGAGTGGGGGCCGTGCTCGCCAGCGTGGTCGTGTTTCTCGTGCCGTTCGCGTTCATCATCCTGACCGCGGCGAAGTCTGCTCAGCAGGCGTCACTGCTCGACTTCTCCTGGCCGGCGCGCCTACTGTTGGGGAGCAACGTGCGTCAGGTCCTGGCCACCCAGGACTACATTGTTGTCATCGCGTTCATCAACAGCACGATTGTGACCACGCTCAGCGTGGCGGTCCTTGTCGTCTTCAGCGCCATGGTCGCTTTTGTGTTGCAGCGGCGGGTCACCCGGTTAACGCCGCTGGTCAACCTTCTGGTCCTGTCGGGGCTCATCGTGCCCCCGGCCGTTGTCCCCACGATCTGGGTGCTGCAGCGGGTCCACCTGTTCGGTTCCTTGCCCGGGCTCATACTCGTCGAGGTGGCGTTCGGAATGTCGTTCTGTGTCCTACTGTTCCGCGCGTTCATCGGGACGATCCCTCGGGATCTGGATGAGGCGGCCGTCCTGGACGGGGCCTCCCCGCTGGGGCTGTTCTTCCGGGTCGTTCTGCCCCTGCTGCGGCCGGTGATGGTGACAGTGATCGTCGTGCAGTCGGTGGCCATCTTCAACGACTTCACCAACCCCCTGTACTTCCTGCCCGGTGAGAACCAGGCGACCGTCCAGCTGACGCTGTTCAACTTCCAGAGCCAGTTCAACACCAGTTACAACCTGCTGTTCATGGACATCCTGCTGATCACGATCCCGCCGCTGGTGATGTACCTGTTCTTCAACCGCCAGATCGTGGCCGGGATGACCGCTGGTGCCGTGAAGGGCTGAACCACCTCACCGACGCCCGCACGCCCCAGCGGACGCGTCTCCGCCGTCCCTGTCCCACCCGCTGCCCCGGAGGCCTGATGCGACCGTTCGACTCCATCACCACCGCACTGGACCAGCAGGCGATCGAGCTGCCCTCGTGGGCGTTCGGCAACTCCGGCACACGCTTCCGGGTGTTCCCCCAGCCCGGGGTTCCACGCGACCCCTTCGAGAAGGTCGCCGACGCCGCGGAGGTCCACCGGCTGACAGGTCTGGCTCCTTCGGTCGCCCTGCACATCCCGTGGGATGAGGTCGACGACTTCGCCCATCTGCGCCAGCACGCCGAGGACCTCGGCTTGTCACTGGGCACCATCAACTCCAACACGTTCCAGGACGAGGCGTACCGGTTGGGCAGCCTTGCCCACCGAGACGCCGCGGTCCGCCGCAAGGCGATCGACCATCATCTGCGGTGCATCGAGATCATGGGCGAGACCGGCAGCCGGGACCTCAAGATCTGGTTGGCCGACGGAACCAACTACCCGGGCCAGGACGACATGCGGGCCCGCCAGGATCGTCTGGCGCAGTCGCTGGCCGAGGTCTACGCGGCCATCGGCCCGACGCAGCGACTCATCCTGGAGTACAAGATCTTCGAGCCGGCCTTCTACCACACCGACGTCCCCGACTGGGGTACCTCCTACGCGCAGGTCACCGCACTCGGTGACCGGGCAATGGTGTGTCTCGACACCGGCCACCACGCTCCGGGCACGAACATCGAGTTCATCGTCATGCAGCTGCTGCGTCTCGGCCGGCTCGGGTCGTTCGACTTCAACTCCCGGTTCTACGCCGACGACGACCTGATCGTCGGCGCAGCCGACCCTTTCCAATTGTTCCGGATTCTCACCGAGGTCATCCGGGGCGGCGGGTTCGACCCGGGCAGTGGTGTCGCGTACATGCTCGATCAGTGCCACAACGTGGAAAAGAAGATCCCCGGACAGATCCGGTCCGTCCTCAACGTGCAAGAAATGACCGCGCGTGCGCTGCTCCTGGATCGGGCGGCCCTCGACGCGGCGCAAGCGGCCGGGGACGTACTCGCGGCGAACGACGTCGTCATGGACGCGTTCGCCACCGACGTCCGCTCGGACCTGGCGCAGTGGCGGGTGGGCCGGGGACTGGCCGCGGACCCGATGTACGCCTACGCCGCCAGCGGCTACCAGGACCGCATCGACGCTGAACGGGTCGGCGGCGCCCAGGCCGGGTGGGGCGCATGACCTCAGCCCGCCGACCGAATCCACCCAGCCCCACGATGAGGACCTGATGACCCATCCCACCGCTGCTGCGCTGATCGCCCGCTCGAACCGGCTCGGGGCCGACCCGAGGAACACTAACTACGCCGGGGGAAATACCTCGGCGAAGGGCGTTGACACCGACCCCGCCACCGGGGAGCCCGTCGACGTGCTGTGGGTAAAGGGGTCCGGTGGGGACCTGGCCACGCTCACCGAGTCCGGACTGGCCGTGCTGCGCCTGGACCGCCTTCGGGCGCTGAGGGCCGTGTACCCGGGTGTGGACCGCGAGGACGAAATGGTGACAGCCTTCGACTTCACGCTGTTCGGCCGCGGTGGTGCCGCACCCTCGATCGACACGGCCATGCATGGTCTCCTTGACGCCGCCCACGTCGATCACCTCCACCCGGACTCCGGGATCGCGATCGCGACCGCTGTCGACGGCGAGCGGCTGACCGCCGACATCTTCGGCGGCAAGGTCGTGTGGGTGCCGTGGCGGCGCCCGGGCTTCCAGCTCGGCCTGGACATCGAGGCCGTCAGGAGCACCCACCCGGAGGCGATCGGCACGATCCTCGGCGGGCACGGCATCACCGCCTGGGGCGACACCAGTGAGGAGGTGGAGGCCAACTCGCGGTGGATCATCGCCACCGCGGCCGCGTGGATCGCCGAGCACGGCCGACCAGACCCTTTCGGACCCGAGCTGGACGGGTACGGCCCGCTCCCGGAACCCGAACGCGGCTCCCGTGCCGCCGCACTTGCCCCGACCATCCGGGGGCTGGTCTCCACCGACAGGCCCGTGGTGGGGCACCTGACGGACTCGCCCACGGTCCTGGACTTCCTCAGCCGCCGGGAGCACCCCCGCCTCGCGGCCCTCGGGACCTCCTGCCCGGACCACTTCCTGCGAACGAAGATCAAGCCCCTTGTGCTCGACCTCCCGGCGACCGCGACCGTAGCGGCCCAGATCGAGCGGTTAAAGGAGCTGCACGGGGCCTACCGCGCTGACTACCAGGCCTACTACGACCGGCACGCAACCCCCGAGTCGCCCGCCATTCGGGGCGCGGACCCAGCGATCGTCCTGGTTCCCGGGGTCGGGATGTTCAGCTACGGCGCCACCAAGCAGACCGCGCGGGTCGCGGGGGAGTTCTACGTCAACGCGATCAACGTGATGCGCGGCGCCGAGGCGCTGTCCGCCTACGCCCCCATCGACGAGGCCGAGAAATTCCGTATCGAGTACTGGGCGCTGGAGGAGGCCAAGCTGGCGCGGATGGCGAAGCCCAGGTCGCACGCGACCCGGATCGCCCTGGTCACCGGGGCGGCCAGCGGCATCGGGAAAGCCATCGCCACCCGGCTCGCCGCCGAGGGCGCGTGTGTGGTCGTCGTCGACCTCGACGCCGCGCGGGCCCGGGCCGCCGCCGCCGAGCTCGGCGGGACCGACGTGGCGATCGGGGTCGGGGCCGACGTCACCGACGAGGCCCGCGTGCACGCGGCCGTCGATGCGGCGGTGCTGGCCTTCGGGGGACTGGACCTCGTGGTGAACAACGCCGGGCTGTCGCTGTCTCGACCACTATTGGAGACAACCACCGCGGACTGGGACACCCAGCACGACGTGATGGCCAAAGGATCGTTCCTCGTGTCGCGGACCGCAGCCCGGGTCCTGATCGACCAGCACCTCGGCGGTGACATCGTCTACATCGCGAGCAAGAACTCGGTGTTCGCCGGTCCCAACAACCTGGCGTACTCCGCTGCGAAAGCCGACCAAGCCCACCAGGTCCGACTTCTCGCGGTCGAGCTCGGCGGCCACGGGGTCAAGGTCAACGGGATCAACCCCGACGGTGTTGTTCGCGGGTCGGGCATCTTCGCCTCCGGGTGGGGCGCGAACCGGGCGCAGACGTACGGCATCGAGGAAAAGGACCTCGGCGCCTTCTACGCCAAGCGGACCCTGCTCCAGCGCGAGGTCCTGCCCGACCACGTGGCCAATGCGGTCGCGGCACTCACCGGCCCGGACTTCTGCCACACCACCGGGCTGCACGTCCCGGTCGACGCCGGCGTCGCCGCCGCGTTCCTGCGGTGACCACCCCGGCCAGGATCGGCTGATGGGTGCGGTCGCAGCGATCGATCTTGGAGCGACCAGCGGCCGGGTCATCCTCGGCCGGGTCGAACACGGCGAGCTACGCCTGCAGCCCGTGGCCCGCTTCCCCAACACCCCAGTCCGGGTCACCGACGGCCTGCACTGGGACATCCTGTCCCTGTATTCCGCCGCGATGGCGGCCCTCGGCCGGGCGTCACGGGAGGAACCGGCCCTCATCGGGACCGCGGTCGACGGGTGGGCCGTCGACTACGGACTCCTCACCGGCGGGCGCCTGCTCGGAAACCCCTACCACTACCGCGACCCGCGGACCGCCGCGGGCGTGGCGGCGGTCCACGCCACCATCGGCCCGGAGGACCTGTGGGCCCGCAACGGTCTCCAGCACCTGCCCTTCACCACCGTCTTCCAGCTCGCCGCCGACGCCGCGCACGGGCTGCTCGCCGTCGCCGACCGTCTCCTCCTCGTTCCCGACCTGGTCGGTTTCTGGGCCACGGGCACGGTGGTCGCCGAACGCACCAACGCCTCGACCACCGGCCTGCTCCCCGTCCGCGGCGATGACTGGGACCACGACCTGCTCGCCCGACTCGACCTCCCGGCCGGACTGCTCCCCCCGGTCGTGGACCCCGGCCACGACCTCGGCGCGGTCACCGCCGCGGTCCGCGCCGAATTCGGCATCGCTCACGAGCTGACCATGACCACCGTCGGCTCGCACGACACCGCCTCCTCCGTCGTCGGGGTGCCGTCGGCGGGGGAGGGCACCGCCTACGTCTCCTGCGGCACCTGGTCCCTCGTCGGCACCGAGCTCCCCTCCCCGGTCACCACCGAGGCGGCGAGGGCCGCCGGCTTCACCAACGAGCGGGGTGTCGACGGCCGAGTGCGGTTTCTAACCAACGTGATGGGCCTCTGGCTGGTATCGGAGTCGATCCGGACGTGGGCCACGCAGGGGCAGGACCACGACCTCGAGCGGCTCCTCGCCCAAGCCGCCGATGCCCCTGCGGACGTGCCCACCTTCGACCCCGACGACCCCCGCCTGCTCGCACCGGGTGACATGCCGACCCGGATCGCGGACCTCCTCCGGGAAAGAGGCGTCGCTGTCCCGGTGACGGCCGGGCAGTTCGTCCGCTGCATCGTCCAGAGCCTCGCCGACGCCTACGCCCGAGCGGTCCGCGACGTCGAACGCCTCACCGGACAGGTGATCACCACCGTCCACCTCGTCGGCGGGGGCGCCCAGAACAGCCTGTTGTGCCAGTTGACCGCAGACGCGGTCGGCGGTCAGCTGGTGGCGGGCCCGGTCGAGGCGACAGCGATCGGCAACCTCCTGGTGCAGGCCCGGACCCACGGTCTGCTCCACGGCGACGTCGACGCGCTCCGCAGCGTCGTCGCCCATTCCTTTCCCCCGCGCACCTACACCGCGCGGACCCGCAGTTCCACCGGAGGCTGACGTTGATGGTGCAGCGACGATTGCCGAAGGTGCACGACCTGGCACCCCTGATGCAATTCAGGAGGCCGACCCTCGACCGGCGGAAGCGGCGGCTGGACAACGCCCTGACCATCGACGACCTCCGCCGAATCGCCAAGCGGCGCACGCCCACCGCGCCGTTCGACTACACCGACGGCTCCGCCGAGGCTGAGATCTCCCTCGGCCGGGCCCGCCAGGCCTGGCGCGACGTCGAGTTTCACCCGTCTATCCTGCGCGACGTCGCGACGGTCTCCACGGGCTGGGACGTGCTCGGCAAACCGGTTGCCCTGCCGTTCGGAATCGCCCCAACGGGATTCACCCGGATGATGCAAACCGAGGGCGAGATCGCCGGTGCCACCGCGGCCGCGGCCGCCGGGATCCCATTCAGCTTGTCCACAATGGGAACGACATCGGTCGAGGACGTCGCGGCCGCCGGTCGAAGGGCGTCACCGGCGGCACGCAACTGGTTCCAGCTGTACATGTGGAAGGACCGCGACCGGTCCATGACCCTGGTGAACCGGGCAGCCGCCGCCGGGTTCGATACCCTCCTGGTCACAGTGGACGTCCCGGTCGCCGGCGCCCGGCTGCGCGACAAGCGCAACGGGATGACGATCCCGCCCGCCCTGAGCATCTGGACAGTGATCGACGCCCTCCCTCGGCCACGGTGGTGGATCGACTTCCTGACGACCGAGCCACTCGCGTTCGCCTCGCTCGACCGCTGGTCCGGGACCGTGGCCGAGCTGCTCGACACGATGTTCGACCCAACGGTCACCTTCGAGGACCTCGAGTGGATCCGTGACCAGTGGCCGGGCAGGTTCGTGGTCAAAGGAGTCCAGAACATCAAGGACGCGGCACTCTTGGCCGAGCTCGGCGTCGACGCGATCATCCTATCCAATCACGGGGGTCGACAACTCGACCGGGCTCCCATCCCCTTCCACCTCCTACCGAACGTCGTTGCTGAGCTGGGTGCCCACAGGCCGGAGATTTGGATCGACACCGGCATCATGTCCGGCGCTGACATCGTCGCCGCGATCGCGCTCGGTGCCCGGTTCACCCTCGTCGGCCGCGCCTACCTCTACGGCCTGATGGCCGGCGGCAGAGCGGGTGTCGACCGGGCAATCGACATCCTGCGGAGTGAGATCCAACGCACTATGCGGCTGCTTGGCGTCAACGCCCTCGAAGAACTGAGCCCAGACCATGTCACCCAGCTCGAGCGGCTCGTCCCACGAACGCGCCCCTGACCCGTCGAGGACCCGCGGCCGTGACAGGGCGAGTCTGGCCACCCGCTGCCACCCACCGCTGACCCCTCGGGGTCGGCGGCACATCGGTCACAGCGACGGATTCGGCGGCTGAAAATAGGCCAGGGGAGCGCTGTGAGCATGGTGGATAACAGAGATTATGCAGCAACAACTGGCCGCCGGGGGGGGGTACGGGATTTCCAACTGGCGCAAACGTCCGTCGAGCGTCGTCCTGCGTCACAGGCTTGGACCGAGGCAGCTGCTCTCAGGGACCGCTGATTCCCGGGGCGTCAACGCCAGAACTCGGTGAGCTGTCCAGCAAGGGCTCTGCCTTGGACGTGACCAGCTCGAGCAGCAGGCGGACGCAGCGACAGATCCATCGCGTTGGCGCCGAACATGTGCTCGGAGTTGCTGTCCGGGACGATCGTCTCGACTCTGCTTCCGCCTGCGCGCAGCTCGTCGACCTGCGCCGCGAGCTGCATGCCCCAGTCCAGCGGTTGCAGGGTTCTGCCGCCGAAGGGTGACAGCACCAGCACTCGCCCGTATCGGGCTGCCAAATCGGCGTTCTCGTTGCGTCGGTAGCCGCCGTCGATGTACCGGTCGTCCCCGATCCTGTAGGGAAGGCCACTGGCACAGCTGGCGGCGACGGCGTCCACCAGGTCGACTTCGCTGTGCCGGTCGAACACGACCGGCTCACCGGTGTGGGCATCGACGGCCGTGATGAGCACCGTTCGTTGTGGCCAGCGCTGGCTGGGCAGCCGCCAGGCGACGGTGGCGCGCCACTGTGCTTGCCAGGAGCCGTCCGACGCCGCCTCCATGTCGAGTGCCGCTGCGCCAATCCTGCGGCGCATGTCAGCCGCGCCCTCAGCGGAGGCGATGATCGTGCTGATCCTCTGCAGGTGGTCCGCCACCGGCCTGATCGGAACGCGTCGCTGCGGGGTAGTGGCGAGGATGGCGGCGAGCAGCTCGGTCGGGGTCGCGCCAGCTATCTGGGCCGCGGCCGTCGAGCCGGCTGACGTCCCGATGGTCAGGTCGGCTGTCGTCACGTCCAGCCCGGCGTCGAACAGGCCGGCGATGACACCGATCAGCCACGCGTTGCCTGTCGATCCGCCGCCACCGAGGACCAACGCTCGCTCGCCCGTGGCGCGCGTCCGCTTGGTGGCGTCGACCTGCGGCTGGTCCTGGTCAGATCTCGGCTGATCGGAGGCCGTCGTCGAGGTTGAGGACAGAGTTGAAGAAGGTGTCACGTTCACGGGAGTCGCCTTTCGCGAGTTGCCTGGCGGGCGCTCCCGGTGGCGACTACCTCAGTCGCGCAATCGTGTGCTGCAGGGGAGCACCCAGTGCGGATACTGCGTTCATGGGTGTCACCTCCTGCCGACGGATCGCAATTTCGTTGGGACGCTAGCAAGCGGCGACGCAGTGCGCAACCGAATTCTGCTGAGTGCTGTGGCGCTGTTAAACACCGCGACCGCTACACCCCCAGTTGTGATGGGCCGGTTAACGAACTCTTCCTGTGCAGCGGCCCGCTCCCACCCGTTCACCGGCCGCGGTCTCGGTCGCGGTCCGGGGCGGGCGGCGGATACGTGCGGCGTGACGAGGTGGTGGGCCCGGCGCGCCCGGGCTCGGAGGTAGGCGCGGGTCGTCGGGTGAGGATCTGGGCGGTGAGCCGATCGGCACCGCGTCGGAGGCCTCGTTCGACTTCGTGCGCTCCCTGGGTGCTGAGCCGGTGCGCTACGGCCCGGGCCTGGCCGAGCGGGTCCGCTCCCTGGCGCCC
>JAABUW010003281.1_pt1 | contig 23352 bp, 29 predicted proteins | sample 5560081 | NCBI WGS metagenome assembly JAABUW01 (sample SAMN10711882, study PRJNA513363) | rock metagenome | isolation source: Antarctica rocks | place: Antarctica: Victoria Land, Knobhead sud
GGGGTACTCCCCTCGGGGATGGAGGGATGTAGTTGCGCTGTGAGGCGCCTGCTCTTCTTCGGTCGGCCTTCATCGGCGCTTGGTGGCTGCCCATCAGCTGCTCGCTTCGGCGCAATCAATGCGCCGTCATCAAAGGAGGATCATCAAAGGAGGAAGCTTTGCCTGGAGTTGCGCACTTGACTCGAGCACGTGATCGGCATGGGTCCGACACTCTAGGCATAAGGTCTCCAAGAGGACGGCACTCACCCAGATCATATACCTTCATGCAGCAGTCGTAGGCTGCGGGCATTGTTTCTTGTGCTGCGCGATCGATCCATGTACCCTCACGACAGCTGGTCCTGCATTGAGGCAAGGCAAGACAGCAACACACGATGATGGCGAACAGCACGCTTGCACAGACCTGCATGCACTCTCGAATACATGCATGCACGCATATGCGAGACCTCTCCTGCGAGACCTATCGATCCAAAGGGCTTGGCATGGAGACAATCCTGCGCACATGTGGGCGGCAGCTGTCAGCGCTGCGCACCACCCTGCAATGCGGCAGAGCGGCAGACATCAGCCCGCGGCGACGACCGCAGCCTCAGAAGGTGGGAGGTCATTCAGTAATGTCTCTGTGTTGTGAATCAGGCACTGGGCAGCGTGCTGCACCTGGCTTGTCTTCACATGTGCAGCAATTCCGGCGCATCACCAAGACTTCCAAGGAAGATGCTGCCAAACATCGTCTCAAGAATGCAGCACAGGTTTATGGGGTTAGCCTCTTGGGTAAAGACTAGTCATTTTGCACCAGCCGGACGGCAGCTCTGGCGCGTCTCTGCTATTACGACCGCGGCTAAAACAAAGCAGCTTCGTATCTAACCGCCCCGACATCACGGCCACGACGCCGTGTAGGGCCCTGCCCGAGCAACGCCGCCGAGCGCCCCGGCACGGCGCGGCTATGACGCTGCGCAAGGCACTATCAGACCAATCACCTCCCCGACATGGCGGCTATGACGCCGCGCAGGGCCCTGTTGGGCACCAGGTCCGCGTGCGCCAGCTTGTGGTTGGTCATTGGCGACCGGTCGCTGCGCGCGAGCCACGCCTCGATGGCGGCGCGCTCGTAGGTATAACCGTCGGCGCAAATTACGGGGTACCGAAAGACATCCTGCAAGGCGGCACGTTGCTAATTGCGACAGCAGTATCAGGGCACCACACTTATCATCGATCCTGTCGATCATGAGGCAGCGTGAGCCCTGTGACGGACAACGGCAGTGTCATGCATGCCGCACGACTCCGCCTGGAAACACAATTGCAGTCCCCAAAACCTGCCAGCATGTGGAATAGTTCCTGTTACTCCCGCAAACGCATCTGGAGGCAGAAAACATGTGCTTTCAGAGGATTGGAGGAAGCACGCACATGCGTGATGGGGCACACGATGTCGGACAGCGGCTCCGCAGCGGGGAAGGGCGTGACTGTTAAGCGCGGCGGTGCCTCCTTGCTTGCCGCCGCCGCCGCCGCCCGCCGCGGAGAACCGCCGGCCTGGCCTGCTGCCGCGCCGGGGGCCGCTGCCGAGGCACGGCGCTGCAGCTCGGACGACTGCGAGCGGCTCGCGGCGCCGCTAGCTGTCGCTGCAGCACGGTCAGGGGACTGCTCTGGGGACACAGTGTAGAACATGTCCCAGTGCGGCGGCATCTGCCCCGCTGCAGCGTCTGCAGAGTCGGACGCCGCCAGGGACGGCAGCGCTGCTGTTGCCGCCGCTGTCGCCGCGGATAGCGCATTTGGCGAGTCTGCCGCCGACTGTGCGCGGGTCATGGCCGGCCGCTGTGACACCAGCGCAGGCGGCGCCATGGTGTCTGATGCCGGCTGTGGCGCTGGCGGCGCTTGCAGCTGATCCCGCGGCAGCGTCGAGTCGAGTGGCGCAGGCGGCGGCGCCGACAGAGCCTCCTGCCACTGTCGCCTGCGTGCCGACCCCGCGCTGTGCTGCTGCGGATTCTGCAGCTGCTGCTGCTGAGACGGCTCCGGCTGCTGTTGCGGCGGCTGCGTCGCAACTGGGGGCATCAGGGAGGCTGGCGGCGGCAGGAGCGGCCCCTGCGGTGGGACACTCGGCTGCCGCGACCGTTGCAGCGCCTCCAGCACTTCTGGCATTTGCAGCGGTCCTTCTTCCGAGTGAAGCTGCCTGTGGTGTCCCGGAGGCAGCAGCCCCTGTGGAGGCGGCAGGAAGCCGGGACCAGGCCGCAGCTGCTGCTGCCGGCTTGGAGGCTCCGCTGCGCGCCAGCCAGCTACCGGCGGGGATGGCTGGCGCTGGAAACCACCGACCTCTGACGACGCTGACTGCCCGCGGCTCGATTGCCGGAGGGAGGCGCCTCGAGACGGCTGCAAGTGCTGCAGCTGCTGCTGCGGCGTCGCCGGCTCTGCCGCAACCATTGGCTGCGACAAGTGTGTGAGCATTGAGAAGCCTGCTGCCTGCTGCTGCTGCAGGCTGAGCTGCTGCCGCAGCTGCTGCTGCTGCGCCGCAAAGTGCTGTGCAGCGGCATGCTGCTGCTGCGGCGATGGCGGCTGCTGCTGCTGCTGCTGCTGCTGCTGCTGCTGCGGCTGCTGCTGTTGCGCCAACTGCGGCGACAGCCAGAACGGCTGCTGCGACGGGCGCGCCTGCTGTGCGGAGGCAGCAAGGTGCGCTTTCTGCAGCCCGGGCTGCTGCGCCGTCGATGCAAACCTTCCCGTCTGCTGCTGCTGTGCCTGCTGCTGCCGCTGTCCCCCCTGCTGCGCCTGCATCCGCGGCTGCATGTGTGTTTGCTGCAGCTGCTGCAGTTGGTGCTGCTGCTCCTGCCACTGCTGCGCCGCAAACTCCTGCGCCGCCGCCTGCATTGCGCGCGGGATGGCGCTGCCGCTGGCGGCAGGCGCCTTTACTGCCGGCGCAGGCTCAAAGGCCCCGGCCCGCGCCGGCGGCGCCACGATCGTCTCAAGCGCCTGCTGCGCGGCGGCTGGCAGTGCGGCAGGCCCTGCAGCCGGCGCCGCGGCCTGCGCTCCCGCTGCCCCCGCCATGCACTTTGCCGGCGCCGGCGCCACGGCCTGCGCGCCCGTCACACCCGCCATGCGCATCGCCGCCGCGGACGTCGCCGCAGCCGTCACGGCGGCCTCCTCGTATTCCGCCTTTGCCGCCGCCGACACCTGCCGCAGCCATGCGACCTGCTGGATGTGGCCGGGCGACTGGCGGTGCGCCGCCAGCCGCTGCCGATCCGCGTTCCAGATGCCGCACGCGCCGCAGGCGTGCGGCCCGGAGGCAGCGACGGCGCTCCGGTGGCCCTGGCTCTACGAACAGGAAGGAGGGCAGGAAATCGCCCAGGCAGCGCCGCAGGGAGGCAGGGAGAGTGATCACTGGTGCTTGACTCAGACAGGATCCTAAGCGCTTGCCACCAGCTCGTTTGCGCACAAAGTAAGCAGGTGCAGCACAGGCTTGAGGGGGCAGAAGCAGTATGTCCATGCGACCAGAGTGAGCGAACGACGTTTGCTTCAGCAAAGCATAGAAGACCACAATGTGAAAGCACTCGCCTTGAAATGGCCGAACTTCTCGATCGGCGCGCCGTCCCACTGGCAGATGCGGCAGGCAGCCGCGGTGTCCTGGCTGCCTGCCCCCTGGCCGGCCCCGGCCTGAGCGTCACCGGTGTTTTGTGGCACCGGCCGCGCCTGCAGAAGCTGTCGCGCCTGCTGTGGCTGCTGCTGCTGTGGCTGCTGCTGCTGCTGCGGCGGCGGCTGCATGCCTGCCGGCTGCTGCGGCTGCGGCTGCGGTCGCGGGAGCAGCAGCGTCCGCGATGGGGATGCCGGCGCCGGCGTCTGCGCCAGGGGCTTGACGGTTGGTGCGGGCTTGGCGGCCGGCGGCGCTACCTGTGCCGTCTGACGCAGCGCCTCCAGGGCTGCGACATGCCGCTGGTGCTTCGCGCCTGTGCAGCAGATGACACATCCAGGAATTGTCTGTCGAACCATGCATTGATGGGTTTATATGTGGTTTCCCACCAACCTGCTTGTGCATTCAGCTCTATCAGCCCCACCATGCAGCAGCAGTTCAGAAAGCTGCGCCTCCATGTGTGAATGGCCCATGTGTGAACGAAGCAGCCAACAAGTAGATCGCAGAGTGTGTCGCAGGTCTAGAACATGCGGAGATGGACAGTCTCGTCACTTGAGACTGAGGACGAGTCGACCGAGCGACTCACCAGCGCGGTGCTCGTGCAGCTGCTTTGCGTGGTGGCACTCGACTCCGCACTCGATACACACGCTGTCCCCCTTCGCAATACAGCGTGACAGGTGCTCCGAGCTCTGCAGACAAAAGTACACAACAAGCTGAGACCAAGCGAGGATGTGACACCAACGAATCCTGATATGGTTCAGAACCGCTAGTCGTCACTGATCTACGACAGCATTGACTCAAGCCACGTCTGTGCCGAGCGACACAACTGTTGCGAAAAGATTTGCAGCAAATGAGGGATTAGGTGGCCTTGCCTGGAAGTGCGCAGGCGCCTCGGCAGGCTTGCCGGTCCAGCGGCACATGCGACACGCCGTCAGAGCCTTCATCGCGCCTGCAGTCGCTGCTGCAGCCGGCTTGCCGTTCAGGCCTGACGGCATCGGCGGCGGCGCCGACGCCGCCGCCTGTACCGGCTGCTGCTGGGCCGCCGGCTTTGAGGGCGCCGCGACAGCCGCCTGCTGCCCCGGCTGCACTGGCAGCGGCACAGGAGGTGCTGCGGCTCGAGGCTGTGCCTGGGCGGCCAACAGCCCCTGCGGCAGCGGCGGCCTCTGCGCAGCCTGCACCGCCGCCTTTGCGGCCGCCGCCGCCGCTTGCCGCGAATCTGCTGTACCAGCAGGCTGCCGCGCGACCTGTGGCTGCGGCTGCTGCTGTTCTGGCGGCAGCCGCGTAGTGCCACTCAGTCGCCCCGCCGGCGGTGCCACCGCCGCCGATGCCGCAGCTGCAGGGACCGCCGCCGGTGCCGCCGCCGCCTGGGCCTCATCCAGGGTCTTGTACCGCCTGATGAGGCCGACGCGCCGGTAGTGCGCGGGCGACTTGTTGTGCGCCGCCAGCTGCTCCGCAGACGCGAAGACTTCGCTGCAGGAGGCGCAGACGGGCTTCTGCAGCGCCTGGCACCGGCCCATGTGCCCCTTCGTCTGCCAAGGCGAGGGCATTGGAAGGGGAATTCAGCCAGCTCGATGTCGTACCATGAAGTGTGCAGCCGGCTGCGGCTTGCCCTTGGACCCCTTGCAGACGCGGCACGCTACTGTTTTGCCGGCTGCGGGTGGCGCAGCTGGCGCCGCCGCCGCTGCCACGCCGCCGCCCCTGGCAGCCTCCCCTGCAGGCGCTGCGCCGTTGCCCGCAACTGCCGCATTGTTCGCCGTGGCTGCCGCAACCACCGGCTGGTGGGCCGCCTGCGGCTCCCACTGGGCGGCGGCCCCCTCCTCCTGGCGGGCGGCCGGCGGCCGCCGCCTCCTGGCCAGCGTGGGCTTTGCCGTTGCCGCCGCTGCGTGCGACTCGGCGATCTGCCGTCCAATGCGCAGCCACGCGACCCGGCTGGCGTGCTGCAGGCTGCTGTTGTGCGCCTCCAGCTGCTCCGGCGAGGATGCTGTGACGCCGCAGTCGGTGCACACCGACCACCTTCCCGCCAGCTCCTGGGCCGTGGCGATGTGCTTTTTGCTCTGCGTGCACGGCAAACCAAGGCCGTTAGCTGGTGCCAGGCACAGCAGGCTGAAAAGAACACTCCTCTGTGCAGTGCTGCCTCTCTACAGGCTGGATATCGAGCCTGGCAGTGCACCGCGGTTGAAAGCTATGCCGGCACCCCTTCTACAAATAACTACTGCAGCACAACCTCGATGCTGGCTCGATCAGAATGCGATCTCTGAAGCAAAGTGTCCATGTCCAGCTTAACAAACTGCCGATGCAGCACGCCAAATCTGCCATGCCTGTATGCTGGCAGGACAGGACAGCAGGCGAACGGGCACACCGTGAAGTGGCCGTAGACGGAGAAGGAGCGGCCCTCCCAGGTGCACAGAAGGCAGACGACCACGCCATTGAGCATCACCCTGCCGCCGCAGTCCGTCGGCTTCTCTGCGGCCACCGCTTGCGGCGCTTGCTGCCGCCTGCCGCCGCTGCCGCCATCGCTGCTCGCCGCGTGGTCGCCGCCGCCGCCGCCCGCCGCCGACGCCGCGAGCTGCAGCGGCGGTATCACAGCCGGCGTCGCAGCTGCCGGCGGCTGCGCTTCAGCTGAGGAGGAGGCTGCCCGCTGCAGCCCGGTCGGCAGCTGCGGCGCGAGCTTTTCCCGCGCCGCTGCCGCCGCCGGCCCCGATGCAGACGCCAGCTTTCTGAGCAGCGCGGCCCGCTTCTTGTGCTTCGAGGTGGCGCAGTGGTCCTGGTAGTTCTTCATGCTGCCCGAGCAGAACAGGCCGCAATCTGCGCACGCGGCGGGGCCCTTTGCCCGGACCGTTGCAAGGTGCTTCTCATCCTGCACAGGTTAAAGAGGCACGTGTTGAGTTTGACACGGCGTTGCTGTGGGCTGTTGCAATGCTGATTATTGGATGTGAGGGCATACAGACCTACTGGACCCCGTGAAGACTGCTGCTGGCTCAGGAGACAAAGTTCAAATGATCATAGCTTCCAAACTGAACGTCATTACACCAGATAAAACTCACCGTAAAGTGGCCAAGGATGTCGGCCTTCTGGCCGGTCCATTTGCAGATGGCACAGGTAATGGGGCCTTTGACGGCAGCAGCTTGCTTTTTGCCGGAGCCGGCTGGCGCTGCAGCAGTCTCCGAGCTGGCGGCCTGGCTGCGCGCTGCTGCCGCCGGCACTGATGCCTCACTGCGGCCCGCCTCTGCCGATGCGCCGCCGCTTCCGCCGGCTACCTGATGCATGGACGCAAACAGCTGCGTCCCCGTGGTGCTGTCTCCTGGCAGATTGCCAGGGCCTGCCGAGCTGGGCCGGGCTGCAAGCTTGGTGCTATCTGCCAAAGGCGGCAGCGGCGGCGCCGACGCCGGGCGCTCTGTCTGTGCCATTGCCGCTGCCGCCGGCAGCGGAGACCCCAACTCGACAGCCGCCGCAGCCGCGGAGGCCGGCCGCTGTGCCGCCGTAATGGCCAGCCCGTCAGCGGCTTCGCCGGCGGCTTGCGGCGCTGAGGCAGGACGCGCAGTCGCTGCGTCACTCCACGAGTCTGCCGTGCTGCCAATTGCCAGTAGCATGGCTGCGTCTGCGGTGTCGGCATCTGCGCTGGCCATGCTGCGACCGTCCAGGGAGGTTGACGCAGCGACGCCAGGCTGGCCGCTGGCCGCTCGAGACAGCGCCTCCTTCGCAGCCGGCAGCAGCCACGCAAAGGCGCTGCTGCTGTCGCTGTCGGCGTCTGCGGCGTCCGCCGCGAGCTGCTCGGCACTGTGAGGCGCCGCCGTCGCTTCTGCGGACTCTTCTGTGGGCTCCAATTGCTGCTCGCCATCCGCCGGCTCTGCAGGTGCGGGCTCAGCCGCCAGCACATCTGAGGGTGCCGCCACAGCGCCAGGCTCAGCAGGCGCTGTCGCCGCTGCCGCTCCCGCCTCGTCAGCTGCCGCCAGCTGAGTAGCCTCTGGAGACGGCGCTGCGCCAACCGCTTGGGTATCAGCATGGCCGCCGGGCTGCGCCTCATCTCTGGGCTCCTCGCTGGCAGGCTGCGGCGCCGCCACAGGCAGCCGCGGCTGCGGCGGCACAGCAGCTGGTGCTGCCTCTGGATCTGCAGCCTCCGCTGGCGCCTCCGCTGGCACAGCCTCCAGCAGGCTGATAGGCACAGGCGCATTGGCTGAGATGCTTGCCTGTGCCAGCTGCGGAGGGTGCTCAGCACCCAGGGACGCTGCCTCGTCATCGCCATTGGTGGCCGCTGTGCCGCTGTCCTCGGTGGCGGGCGCCTGAGCCTCCGGGTCCGGCGCTGCTGCCATGCTGTTTGCCGCATCTGCATCAGCCTCGGGGGGCGCTTCGAAGCCGGCTGCCGCTGCTGCGGTGCCTGCAGAGGCAGCGAACGCGCTGCCAGCTGCGGCGCCCTCAGTACCATTCTGTTCAGCGTCCGGCTGGGCATCGCCTGCAGCTTCTACTGAGCTGCCTGCCGCGTCTGGCTCTGCAGCTGGCGGGCCGACGCCGCCGATCAAAGGCGCTGGGCTGCCGGCCGCAGCGTCTGCACAAGCAGATGTGCCTGCGGCGTCTGAAGCCGCCGGCGGCAGAGCTGCCGCTGGAAGCTGCGCTGTGGCGGCTGGAGCGCCAGCGTCCAGGGGTGGTCCGCTGGCCGCCAGCGGTGCCGCCTGACCGTCTGCGGGCACCGGATCTGCTGCTGGCTCCGGATCGACTGCTGGGGCGGCAACCGTGCCAGCCGTCTGGCTGGGCGTCACCTTGGTGCCCTCAGCGGCAGAAGCACTGCCATGTTCGCTGGTGTTGCCGGCCAAGTGCTCGCTGGCGCCGCCTACCTCTGGCAGAGCTACAGGCGCCGCCGCCACATCTAGCACTGCCGCTGGTGCTGCCGCGGCGCTGGAGGCCATGGAGGCGCCTTCGTGATCGGCCAGGCTGGACGTCGGCCCATTGCCGACAGCAGCACTGCCGCCAGTCGCCGCAGCTGCAACACCTGCAGCCGCCTCTGGAGCAGCCGCCGCCGTCGCAGCCTCCGCATCGAAAGGATGCTGCTGCGCTGCGCCGGATGCGCTGGCGGCTGCGTGCTGTCCTGCCGCCACTGCAGCTACTGCTGGGGCTGCTGGGCCCCCAGGCTCGGCCGCCTCACCAGGCACCGCCAGGGCGTCCGTGGCTGTTCTGGACGGCTGCTGCATCAGGGACAGCGCATCCTCTGCACCTGCCTCCCGCTCTGCCAGAGGTAGCTGCGCCGCTGCCGAGTACTCGGCCTGCTCACACTGCTGCTCAAATGCCGCTGCCGGCTCAGCCGCTGCGTAGGCTGACTCAGCTGGCGGCGGCGCAGGCTGCTGCGTCGCGGCCGTTGATGCCGCGGCTTCAGCATCTGCTTCCCAGCCTGCCGCCTGCAGCTGCTTTGCCGCCGTGCTGCCAGACGTCTGTGACCGCGCCTCCACGGACGAAGCGTTGCCCACTGCAAGCAGTGGACTCACAATGTCAGAACAACATCCAATGAAACCACACGATCACAAGGTTGCGTGCATGCTGTTGAAGGAGCTTCGGACGATGATGGATTGCTGAGATCGACTGGAGACATGATCCATACTGTCAGCCACATCAGTAGCATGCAAGGTGCTTCCATTCCACACCTATATCAGCAGTCGCAGCTGCGGCAGCGGCTGCTCCCTCCACTTCGCCGGCGCTGGCAGTAGCCTGGAGAGGCTCAGCGGCCGCAGGCTGCGCAGCGGGTTGCGCGGCCGCCTCGCTGGTGGCTGGCCTGACCGGCGAGCCGCCGCCTGGCTCCTCAGCGCTGCTGGCAGCACCTGCGACGAGCTTCTCTGCCCGCTGCTGCGCCGCGCGCTTCAGGATGGGCAGCGACATCCCCTGTGCGGGGTTGGTGGGGGACACGGTTCGGCTGGTGCAGGCTGTTCGCAGCCAATCTCGGCTGAAGCCCCGACGAGGAAACGCACATTCTGTGCAGTATGCCGCAGTCCATGCACTCGTGGCAATCGATCTGACACATCTACACTTTCAGATTGCATCGGCAGGTGTGCACTAGCCTAAGAGACTAGCCTAACACGCATTACTGTACATGGTGCTGTCCTACCTTGTGGTCCAGGAGCGCAAGGTACTCGACCAGCTCCCGCACGCAGGCGCGCGGCACCGACTGGATGGCGGCGGCGATCTCCGGCGTGTCCAGAAACTGCATGCAGCACTTGCACCTCGGTGCTGTGAAGGGCGAGCTGTGCGTATGTGAGCGCCTGTGCACGGAGCGGCTGCCTCTGTCTCTGACTCCCACACATTCGCCTCGCTGCGAAGCCATGCCCCATCATGGCTGACTGCGGCATGGTTTCAGCCAGCCTGCCGGGGGGCCTGTCCCATGCTTTCCAGGCAGCAACTCGTGGGTAGCACTGCAGAACGGGAGCGGTGCGCAGCTCACCAGCTGGACGGCTGCAGGCACGGTGACAGAAAACCACCCGTCACTTGAAGGTGTCGATGATGACCAGTTTGTTGTGCAATCGATGGCTTTGTGTGATTGACGGAGGGCGGAATCATGCGGCAGGTGAGGTAATTTGCGTGACTGCGAGGCGCGCTGTGTCTACAGGCATTTGGAGGGGATGGAAGGCCGTGCTCACGAGGTTCATCGAATGTCTGGAGAGTCATGAGCGCCGTCTCGCCGCCGTCAAAGGGCGGCTGCGGCGCCCGGCAGTATCCTCCTCTGCCTGGTGGCTCCTGTGTTCATGAGCGACACATCTCTCCGAGAGGACTGGTGCAAGTGCAGAGACACATGCAAAACATGCAGAGAAGCCTGCACATGCACGGCAGCACTGCCATTCACGGTAGCACTGCCATTCTGCACATCCACACAATCAATGTTCACGCACCCTGCCATGTGTCCTGTGGTGTTCAGTCCTATCCATGTCCTGACGGCCACGTTGTGCTCCTCATCCCACACCTGAATCGCCTGCAGTAAGCAACGCAGAGTTGAAGGAAGAGTGAACCCGCAGACACCATGCATGCAGCATGCGGCGGCGACGCACAACTTGGCTTTGCTGAGCCCCAATGATCAAGCAGAACGGCTTCTTACAGCAGCCTGTGCATGCCAGCAGAGCATCCAGCGACCCTCGAAAACCTTGTGGCAGCAAGGGGTGGGCATGTTTGGTTGGGCCGTCGCACTCAGACCTAGCCGCCATGCTTATGCTTCCGTCTCAGTGGCAGGCACAGACAGCGCGGAGACAAACGCGGCATCCTGATCAACATGGGAATGCTGACGCATGATCGTCTGCTGTGCCGGACCATGGAGCTCACACCTCGGCACCACGAACTGGCATGTAGCACGCTGCGAGCGAGGCTATGGTCATAGGAGTAGCAGCTTTTCAAGAGTACAACGAAGCGATTGAGTAGACGGATCAGAGAAGCAGGGCCGCTTCGGCGGAGGGCTGCCACGCTACTGGATCGAGGCTGGTGTTGAGCTTCAGGAGGAGCACCTTGATAGCGGACGTGCGATGATGCTGATATGAGCTGTTGAATGCCGCCAGCAGCTGTATCAATTCGTCTCACCGGCGCCACCTGCAGTCGGTTCCCGCTGGTGCAATTTTCAAGAATAGCCGGACGCCGAATGTGCGAACGCCACCGATCCCACTGCGAGCAGCAGACGCATGACCTGACTTGCCGTCAGCAGCACCTGGCAGGCACACGTCGGTTGTGGCACCCGCACAAGCGCGAAGCCGGATTTTGGCCGCTGAGCCAATCAATGTTGCAAGCTTGAAAGGAGACCGCTTTTGAGTGTTGATCGGCAAAGGCGACTGCGGGGAGTGGCGGGCATGTACAGGTGCGTAAATCACCGTGCAAGCCGGGCGTGATGCACTCAAACAGGCTTGGTCAGGGTGTTATAGAGCCGCTTACTGTCCCAGGCAATCTGGAAAGAAAAGAAGGGGCCTGACCTAACTGTGTGCAGTAGGGGTACGACTGCAAAACTGCGTTAGAGGTGAGGTTCCATGGCGGGCACGTACAGGGGGCGATCGACCTTGCAGCACCATTCTCCAGCCACATCAAACTGACTCATACATCCCGTAGCACATCAAGACCCTGTGCGACTGAAACGTGCCCGGACTCTACCTGGCGACAAGCGTCAGCGCCATTGCCGCCTTCATCGCTAGGTTTGGCACGAGCACCTTGCTCGGCAGCAGCTCGTTCGTCATCGGCGAGCGGTCACTGCGCGCAAGCCACGCCTCGATGGCCGCACGCTCGTAGGTGTGTCCATCGGCCGCCATGACGGGTTGCCGCATCAGCTCCTGTCAAGGTTGCGCGCCGATGTCAGCAGGCCGTTGAGAAATTTCATGAAAATGGTTTTCTCCCTCACATTGGCGCATCCCAGAGGTGACCAGGAACACTCAGGCAGGCGGGTAGCAGACGCCGCAGCAGCTGACATAACCTCTCACCTGCGTGATCGGGCACTCGAACTGGGCGTCACCCTGTGGCTCCTGATCAGCGGCTGCCGCGCCGGCTGCCGGGCCGGCTGCTGCCTCAGGTGCCAAAGGCGCAGGTGCCGCTGCCACCTCTGCGGGCTGCTCTGAGGCAGCCTCCGCAGCTACCTCCGCTGCGTCCTCGTCCTCACTGCTGCTGCCGCTGCCTCCCTCCTCTTCGTCGTCCGCCGCCAGCAGCGCCCACGGCAGCTGCGCCAGTGGGGCGGGCCGCTGCGACTCGGGCGGCGGCGGCGGCAAGGGAGCGCCGCGGGCGCGCGGCGCAGCGGCAGCCGCGGCGCCGGGCGTCACGAGCCGCCTGGGCGCGGCAGCGGTGCCGCCGCCGCCGCTGGTGGCGCGCTCGGCAGGGCCCTGGCTGCGCAGCCAGGCGAGGCGGTCGCGGTGCTTCTGGGCCCCCCTGTGCTGCAGGAGGTGTGACTGGGCGGGGAAGACCACGCCGCACGGCCCGCAGACAAGCCACCCCTTCGCCTTGCAGGCACGCCTGTGCGCATCACCCTGCAAGTAGGGGACGTACTTGCCCATCAGCCACAGGGCCCCAAGAAAGTTCCAGTTGGAGTGTGGAGTCGATGTTGCAGCCAGTCAAGCCCTCGATTCTCCGGACTGTGCCAATACAAGCCAAGAAGGAGTGCATGGTGCCGCACAGAGGAGTGTTGAAGCGCTCACTTGGTCAAATACTAAGTGAACGCCTACTCGCAGTGCCACAGCACTCACAGTGCCGCAGCACTCGAATGTTGGAAGCTTGGCAATGCTGAAAATTGACAAGGCGGCCAGGGACCCACCTGAAAGTGTGCCGCCGCCGCCGCGTCTGCAGGGCCATTCCAGCTGCAGATCTTGCACATCACATAGCCATTTGCCGCCTGCGCGCCGCCGGCCGCGACTGCCGGCAACCCGAACTCCGCCGGGGCTTGCCACGCCGCAGTCGCGCCGCCGCCATTGTCCGGCTTTAGCGCCGCACCGCTGCCGCCGCCGCTGCGGCCTTCCGAGTCGGGAGCGCCACCCGGCTGCGCGGCCGGGCGCATGTGCAACTGCGTAACCGGCGCCTGCTGCACGGCTGTGCCGTTGCAGCCGCCGCCGTTGTCTGCGGCAGCGCCCTGCGCGGCTGCCTGATCCGCCTGCCGCGCCGCTGCCAACCGCCGCACTGCCCGCTGCGCCGCCGCCTGCTCCGCCGCCGCAGGGCCGGCGCCGCGCAGCAGCGCTGCCTTGGGGAAGTGCTTGTCGCTGGCGCGGTGCTCCGCCAGGTGGAACTCCGACGGGCACACGATGCCGCAATCGGCACAGCAGGCGGCGCCATTGTCGCGGCACACTCTCTGGTGCCCAGCGCTCTGCAGAGCACAAGAAACGATGAAGAGCCTGGTCTCGCATCTGGGACGAAGGTTTCACGGCAGCGTAACATACTGCATTGCCGCAGATAGCGGCAGGTCACATTTTGCCAAAGTGCCAAAGAGCAGCTGATAGATTCAAGAACTGTGTGCACTGCCATCCGAGACATGAGGCAGATGACAGCTGTGCCTGGGCTTCACGGCCTTCCAGGAGCTTCTGACACACAAGAGCATTTCCAAACGGCACACCTTAAAGTGCTGCAGCGAAGACCGCCCGTTCCAACCGCACAGCTTGCAGGCGCCCGGGCGGTCACCATGATGCGGGGGCGCCGCGGTCGCGCCGCCGTCGCCGCGACCGCCGCCGCCGCCGTTGCTGCCGCTCAGGCTCGCTGCCGACACAGGCCTACTGCCAGACACCGCCCTGCCGCCAGTTGCCGCTGCCGCCACCGCCGATGGGGCGGGCGCATGCTCGGGCGGCTGCCGAGGCCACAGCACCGCGGAGACCTTGCGCAGCCAGGCCACCCTGGCCACGTGCGGCTGCGTAGCCTTGTGGGCATCCGGGCCCCCAGGCACGGCGGCCAGCCCGCAGGCGCCGCACCCTGCCGGCCTGATGGCTTCCGCCGCGGCGAGGTGCTCCTGCGCCTGGACGGCACACCACGACAGGGCTGAAAACTGCACCGCTGGAGCGGAATCGTGTGCAGCATGCTAATACCAGTCGCTAGGAAGGAAAGCAGGGCAGCCACGAGTGCGTGTTACTGATGGGCAGCCACGCGTGGATGCAGGTGTTGCCCATGGACGGTTCAGGGCAACCCAGCGCCACCGCTAGCAACATCCCCTCATGCATGAACGTACGTGGGCACGAAAGGCATCCAAAATTGGGACTGCACAGCTTGAGCAGCACCTTGAAGTGGGCAAACGTCTCCTCGGGGGCGCCTAGCCAGGAGCACAGCTCACAGGTGACGAGGCCGTCGCAGTCCTGCAGCCCGCCGACCGCTTCCACGCCGGGCGGCAGACCGGGCGCCGCTGCGGCGCCGCCCGCCGCCACCGCCGACCATGCAGCACCGCCGGCCGTCGCCGCCGCCGCTGCCGAGCCCCCCGAAGGCTGGCGGCCAATGCCGGCGGCCGCCGGCCAGGCCCCTGGCGCCGTCGGCGTCGGCTGCTGCCGCTGCCCCAACGCCACCGCCGGCTGCAAGGGCTCTGACTCCTCCAGCGCCGCCGCCACTCCCGCGGAGCCGCCCCGCAGAAAGGCGAGCCGCATCGCGTGCCGCCGGCTGGTCCTGTGGCTGTGCAGCGGCTTGGGGCTGTTGCAAACGATGCCGCAGGGGCCGCACGCCAGCGGCAGCTCCCGCGCCCGGTCGCGGTGGGCGGCACCCTGAGACAGGCAGGCACTCCGTCACGGAAGTGACTTGAACCTCTTGTCTTGGTGACAAGACCAAGGGCCGTGTGGAGTAGCTGCAGCGACATGGAGAAGAGCTGCTAGGGCAAATCTGGCCGAACCTGCTCACACAAAGCAGGCAGGAAAGCATGCAGGGTGACGTTCCATAGTTCTAGCGGAGCATACCTTAAAGTGCTCGATGGTGCGCTCCGGCCGGCCGTGCCAGTCACACACGCGGCAGACGACAGTGCCGTCGTCCTCCTGCAGGTGGAACATAAAACGCACGTCAATGTGGAGACAGCAGGTGAAGACGCCAGCGCCCAGCTTGTCAGCAGACCATTGACTGCAGCCTGTCAGTGCAGGGTGTGTTAGCAGCGACAATTATGCAGGGGAAAATGTAAGCACGACTGAGTCGCACTCGCCTGCACTCCGCCGACCACCTTATGGGTGGGCGGTGCCGCATGCGTCGGCCCTGCAGCTGCCTCTGCCGCTGCGGAGCGTGAAGCGACAGGCTGCTCTGCCGGTAAAGAGGGCTGTGTTTCCTGCAGTGCGGCAGAGGATCGCGAAGGCTCTGCTGTCCGCTGCGCCGGCGGCGGCTGCTGCTCTGCAGGCCTGCTGGCGGCAGCTGTTGCGGTCTGCGTTTCTGCAACGGATCCCACCCGTGGAACTGCCTGCGCTGCTTGCATGGATCCCGCTGTGGGTGCCAGCTGCACCGCCGCCACAGCTGAGGCCAAGGCTGGCACCTGGCCCGCTGCCTCTGCTGCAGCAGGTGCAGTCTCGGGCACGGCCGCCGCCGGCGGTGCCACCAGCGCGTCAGCTGGCAGCAGCCAGGCGAAGGGGTCCTCTCCGTCCTCGGACCCGTCCGTTAGCGAGGCAGCCGCGTCCGCGTCCGCGCCCACTGCGTTTTTGTGGCCCCCGTCTGGCCGCGCTGTTGCCTGCGGCTGCGGCTGCAGCTGGGGTTGCGCCGACGCCTGTGCACTGGCGCTTGCCGCAGCATCTTCAGCTGCTGACGACGGCGGTGCCAGCGCCTCTGCAGCGAGGCTTGCCGCTTGGGCTGGCTCTGCCGCCTGCTGTGCCGCCTCGGTGCTGCCGCCGTCTGGCTGCGCTGTTGGCTGCGGCTGCGGCGGCGCTGCTGCCTGTGCGCCGGCGCCGGTTGCGCCACCTCGAGCTGCTGACGGCGATTCCGGCAGTTCTGCAGCGAGGCCTGCCGCCTGCGCTGGCTCTGCCACCAGCCCTGCCGGCTCCTGCCGGGTCGGCTCTGACACCGCGTCTGCAGGGGCGTCTGTGGCTACTGCTGCGCCGCCAGGGCTGAGGCTGCTGCCGGCACGCGCCGCTGTGGGCGGCTGCGCTTTCGCCGAGGGATGGGAGGCATGTGGTGGCTGGCCTGGCGAGGGCGTCACCTCCAGCACGTCCGCCATGAAACCTGCTGCGGCGGCGGCTCCGTCGACAGGAGCGCGCCCCGCTTTTCGCTTCAGGCCTTTGCTGCGCCTGACCTCTTTGCGCCGCTCGGCCTTCTGGTACGCCGTCTCCCGCTGAGGCGGCTGCAGCTGGGGCGTCTCAGCCGGCGGGGCTGGCTCCACAGCTCCATACTGCTGCGAAGCTGCTGCCGACTGCCAGCCAATGGCAAGCGCGGCTCTGTGGCTGTGTGCTGCAAGCATGCTGGCGAGCTCCATTTCGAAGGAGGCCAGGTCGGCAGCAGTCAACTCGCCGCTTGCTGCGCCCGCTGCTGCAGAGTCCGCCAGCAGCTGTACTGTTGCCATCTGATTCTGGTTCTGGTCCTTCATGTGACTGAGGTGGGCCTCTACTCTGGCTCTGGCAGCTGCCAGGCCTGGCAAGTGCTGCACCACCCCCGCACCATCTGCCCTGGCAGCGATGGCCTCCCACTGCGCCGCCAATGTTGCCGCCTCAGCCGCACACTTGTTCTCGGCCTGGGCCAGCCGCGCCTTGAGCTGCATGACCTGGGCAGCGATGCGCCTGCTTGCGGCCTCTGCTGCATCGGACCTCGCGGCGGCGCCGGATAGCCGCTGTCTGGGCTGCCCCTCTGCGTCTGCGGCGCTGCTGTCCGCTGCGCCGGCGGCTGCATTGCTGCCCGCCGCGTCGGCGGCCAATTTGCCAGCGGCTGACGCTGGATGCAGCGGCTCTGGCATGGCAGCGGTCCCGGTGTCCGCGGCCCGCGCCGGCTCTGCCGCCGGCCCCGCAGGCTCCTGCTGCTGCTGCTGCTGAGCAGGGCTTGTGGCCAAGTCAGCTGCGCCAACTGCTGCTACTGCTGCCGCTCCTGCGACTACGCGGTTCAGACGGGCTTGGTTGCTGGCGAGCATGTGGGCAAGCCCCGTCTCAATAAGCGCAAGGTCATCAGCAGAATTCCTGCCGCTTGCTGCAGCCGCTGCCGCCGATGCCGCCAGCGCCTCAGCCTCCGCAGTGGCTGTGCTGGCCCACGCATCGTGCTGCTCCTGCATGGCGCTGAAGATAGCCTTGGCGTTGCCTATGGACGCCGCCACGCTTGCCACCGCATCGCCCTCCGCCTTTGCAGTGAACGGCCCGTACGCCTCTACGACCTGCGCCGCCGAAGTTGTGACAGCGGCTCCGATCTGGACCAGCTGCGCCCTTAGCCGTGCGACCTGGGCGGTTATGCGCCTGCGGGTGGCTGCCGCATTGTCGGCGCCTGCGGCTGGCTGCGCCGCGTGAGGCTGCACCTGTGACAGCTGCTCGTGGGGCTCCGCGGTGCTGCTGCGCCCAGCATTGGCAGCCACACCGTCGGCAGCCGCGCCGACGGTGGCTGGGCTGTCAGTGGCTACGCCAGCAGCGGTGACGGCGCCTCCATCAGCGGCGGCAGCGGCGTCAGCTGCTGACCTTGGCTGCGGCAGCTCTGCCGCGGCGGACTCAGCATCCTCGGCCGGCGGTGGGTACCGCGCCGCTGGGGCCGCGCTGGCCTGGCAGGCCTCAAGCAGCTGCTTCCGTTCTGCGGCATGAGCAGCGCCGATTTCGGCCTCTGCCTTAGCCAGCAGCTGCTCCGCTGCGCGCGTGATGACGGGCAGAGACATGCCCTGCACCACAGGGCGCACAGGGCACTGAGCAGCAGGGTTTTACTACATGACGCTGTTCGGTGTTATGATAGTTGCTTACGGTTTTGGTCCAAAACAGCATTCAAACCACCATACCAGCCTGCGTTGTGCCATGCATCTGACAGATGGCGAGAACTGCAGCGGCCAACATGGACTGTTTGGGCAGGCAGCCCATGCCGCAGCAGAAGCTGGAAGCTTGCGCCGCACATCACGGTCGAAATGGCGCTGCAGACGATGCTCAGCATAGGCTATGCAATGGCGTCTGAGCCAGTGTCTCGTCTCGGGGTTTTCGGAAAAACGTGTCTCTCACCCGCATCATGAGGCTGGAGACGTGCGTCTGGAAGATCCACCGTCCGCTCTCCACCCATGCGGCGTAGCTGCGGAAGGTCTCCACCAGCGGCACGCCCGCGCAGAACAGCAGGCGCAGCAACGCCGCCGCCGGCTGCGGCCCCGGCAGACGCTCCCGGCCGGCGGTCCAGCAGGCAAGCGCATCGCTAACGGCGCGGCCGCCCCGCCGCAGCGCCCTGTCTCGCTCTGCGGGGCGGAATTCCGCTGTTTCAGTATCTGGATTGCGGTCATTGCCGAGGCGGACTCGTGGCCGCACCCAGCGTGTGCTAGAGCAGCGTTCCGGCGACGGTGTGTGCACAAAAAGATTATTGCATATTGGTTCAATGCCCTCATGCACCAGGGACTGAGCACATGACTGTGTGAGGTCCAGGGGCGCGTGTGTCTTGCTCAATGCCGCACCATGCTGGTCAGTGAGTCAGTGCATCGAGGGGCCCCCGCCCGCATGTGCCTTCTGCTTGCAGAGGCCCAGCGCAGGGTCAGCGGAGCGGTAAAGCGGCTGCCGCTCACCTCCATCGGTCATGGCTTCGCATCGCGCCTGCCGCGCGCGGGCGCAGCGCTCCGCGACGGACACAAGGCTCTGCGCATCGGCTGCCGGGATCTCCTGCCGCGCATTCCACGCGGCCACGGCTCGCTGCAGGCTTGGCGACGTCTCCAGAATGTCGGAGTCGCGCAGCAGTGACAGGCGGTCGTATGCGAGGATGGCGGCGTGCTCAAGGCCTGCTGCCCTGGTTCGGCCATCCTGCGGGCGTCGGCACAGAAGCCTCGTCAGGGGCACGGAGGTGCACGCGCTGCATGGCAGATGTGGTTTTAGGGTTTGGGCTGTGCGCTTCAGCTGCGTAGATGTGCAAGCAGACTTCCTAACGTTGGCTGGGCCTATGATAAGAGCGCCTGTTAAGCACCATTAGCATCTGCTACCTCGACATGCTATGACACGAACATGGCAGCGCACAGATCGCGGTGCCGAACCTTGGCCAATCACCTGCAGGTTTTGTATGCTTTCCATCACAGCCGCGTGCAGCATCCCGGCATCGTCAGCCGCCGCCAGCAGGACAGCAACCGACTGCAGAACCCTGACCACCTGCAGATTTGGGCTTCGCTCAATGCCCGGAGCGTCTCGATGTGCAGGTAGACACCCGCCTCGGTGCATGCTGTGCATGCTGTGTCCAGCACACATTTCGTGTGCCAAGCATGTGTTGTGCCGCAGGCTGGCGTTTCGGGTGACGACGCCACAACGCCATATCGCCACTCACATGTAGTAGGCACTCGCATGCAATCAGGCGTAGCGGAAGAGCTCCAGAAGGGCATTTTTGACTTCATGCAAAGCCATAAGAGCGATAGTGAACAAAATTGTGGGATGTCGAATGTCGATAAACAACACGCACCGCCTGCGCTTGGACGTCCGAGGCGCGGCCTGCCGCGGCGGCGTGGTCGAGCAGGATCTGGACGCTGCACATGTCTGGCTCGAAGCGCGGCGGCTCCATCGCAAGCAGGGCGTCGTCCGTGATCTCGCAGTCGCTGCCGCTGCCGTCGCTGTCGGCACAGCTGCCGCTGCCGTCGCCGGCATGGCTGTCAGACCCGCTGACGTCGATCTTGCGCTGCGCCGGGTCCATTACAAGCACGGCGTCGTCCGCGATGTCGGCGTCGCAGCTGCCGCCAGCTGGAGGACTGCCGCCGCTGTCGTTCCCGCCGTCGCTGCCGTGGCCATCGGTTCGGCTGCCGGCGCTGGCATGGCTGTCGCTCCCGCTGATGTCGATTTCGCCGTGCGTCGGCTCCATCGCATACACCGCGTCAGCCGCGATGTCGCCATCGCTCCCGCTGCGGTCACAGCTGCCGCCAGTCTGCCGGCTGCCGTCTTGGCCGTTCCCGTCAGCGCCGGCATGACTGGCCCCGCCACAGGCAGGTGCGCCGCTGGCGCCGCCGCCGAGCGCGGCTTGGGCCTCTGCAGGCAGACATTCGCATCGTGTGTTTACTGTTGCCTTGTGCTGTCTGATGTGCTGGCGTCTTGGAGGTGCGCTGATGTGCAGTGCTGCTGCGAACGAGTTGTTCGCCGGATGCTGGCAAGGACGCAGGGCGTGGCTCACATGTAGGCAGCTGCGGTGCGGCAGGGTTTTGGATCCTAAATAGATGCAATAAGAGCTGCCGGCTGGCACCATGTAACGACGCCTAGCGGCCCGCACTTCCCGCACCAGGCATGGAGTCCAAATTTCAGCTGCTGCGCCGGGCGGCCGCCGACAAGAATGGGGCCACCCTCACCGCCGTTGGTTTTGACATACTGTGGCCTTCGTGCCAGTTTCACGGCGACAGCCCGAGCCGTGCTGACCTGCAGAAGATATGCCAGCTGATTGAAAGTGCGGAGATGCGCAGTGCTGTGGCAGGCAGGCAGGCAGGCATCCGAGCCGACAGATGATGAGCGTGCATACGTGCGCCTCGACGTAACAGATCTCGAAAGGTCGTCGCGAGCAAACGTGGATCATGGTGCACAGCGTCTCACAAAGTTGCAATTGTCTGTCCCGTGCATTCATGCAGCTGCATCTGCCACATGATCAGTGCAGAGGGCGTACGTTTTCACAGATCCCAGTGATATATCGTTGAGCAGCTCAGCACCGCCTGAGCAGCATGCGCGACACACCTAGAGGTCCGTTCGATTCGTGTTGCGTAAGTCCGATGCCGTTTGGTATCCTGCCACACACCACCTTGTCGTCAGCGTTGAGAAGGGCCGAGACTTCACTCTGGGATTCTGCTACGATGAAGGCATGGGCAATCGTGAGCAACGTGCTAATCACCTGCGAGAGAGTGGCAATCGGGATCGGCAGAAATCCCATATCCATTCATCGGCGGTCGTCAGTCGGTTGTGATCGGTAGAAAAGGCAGAGGCCACTACTGACTCTCAGTGCTAGCAAGGAGTAAACAGCATGGATGTAAACAGCATGGATGTAAACAGATGGGAATGGATGTGAACAGCAAGGATGTAAACAGCATGGATGGATCAAGAATTTATTCAATTTCGCAAAGGTTGAGACTCCAAAGTCCAAAGCGAGATATGCTGCCCGACTGAAACTCTTGCAGGCCTTGCCTGCTCGATGAGCTGTAATGAGAATCATCTCGTAAGTGATGAAGCGTAGCAAACCAGAAGCATCAAACCACAAATCTGTAGCATGCAGCCATGATTCTGCTGCAGGTGAGTCGGCAACACGCCCTGCCGTCGTCGTGAGCTTTGTGCCGCCGCGTGGACAGATGCAGGCGCGCGAGGTATTTTTTGGTAACTAGCGCAGCGACCTTTGAGTCTGCGAGAGAACAACAAGAATCACAGTGGATTCGACATCTGTTCAGACACATGCATGCCCTCAATTGGAACACCGGTGTGGCGTGAAGAATGTTAGCACATGAACATTTTATCTGTGCCAGTATAGCGGCTCAGCGGCCGGCCCTGGCGGGAGTGTTGCGCTCGGAGCAGGCCGCCGGTATCGAACCTCGGAGGGGCCGTTATGCGCCCTTCAACGCATCGGAGCACAAGGCATCACGCTCGAATTTGCATTTTTGTGCAGGTGGCAAAGTGTGTGCTGCTGGCGGCGATCCCGAATGCCAAGAGCGACCACCTGGCGGCAGTGCTTTGTCATGTTGGTATTTCGTCAAACCGGGTCTTTCTGCGCAGGCGGCAAAGCAGACGCTGCTGGCGGCGATCCCCAATGCCAAGAGCGAGCACCTGGCGGGCGTGGTGGCCTTTGACGCCTGGCAGCATGCCGTGAAGGCGGGCGGCCGTGACGCCGCCTCCGCCTTCTGCAGCCAGCACTTTCATCCCACCAGGTGTTGGGATGTGATGAGTTTTGCGACCGATTTCCGCATTGCCTGTGTCCGAAGCCAGCATGTGCAGCGAACATTTGTCTCCATCTGCTAGCAACCATACAGCGCAGCCCGCCAGTGCCGGCCATGGCGCTGCAAAATTCTCATATCTGTTTTCTTATCTCTAGATTATTTAGTGTTCTCGCAGGCCATGGAGGGCATCCTGGCAGACAGCGGCTTCCTGCCGGCTTCCTACCCGGGCGAGTTGCACCAGGGCGGACAAGCGCTGAAGGCACACCGCTCCAAGGGCGGTCCCGATAAGTACCGCGGAAGTGTGCCTTTTAATCGAAACTTTTGGAATCTTTAACCAAAACGACGATGTGAAGAGGGGCAAGGGGCGATTAGAAACCGAATGTTGCCCCACTGCTCTAATCGCCCTGTGCAAATCCTCGAAGATTGTGGATTGCTCTTCGTATTCGTATTGCTCTTCATATTCGTATTGCTCTTCGTATTCGTAGATTGCTCTTTCAATTCAAATGGAGCTGGCCTGCCGTTCAGCGACCGCTGGAGCATCCGCTACAGGACAGCCTGCAATTCGCTTTCAATTGAGCTTCTCTCCTGCTGGTTTGAGCATTGTGTATGCTTGATCTGTCTAAACCAGGAACATCTGCGAGCTGCCAGCACATTAGACGCTCTGTGCGTCAAGTGGTGGTTGCGAATGCGCGGAATGCTCTGATGAAAGTCAGTCTCGACACAGCGTGACCTAGGCGCTGAGACTTCCTCTTCCTCCAATAGGCAGCTGTGTTCTGCGCCCACTCTCTAAAACCAGTAGCAAGTATGAGTGCGAACTCTGTCGCAAAAACGACGTGGCCACCTTGAGCGGGCGACATTAGTCACGTGTTTGAGCTAGCTGGAGCCCCTGACCGAGGGGCACAAATAAAATCATGCGTGCTGCGCGAAATGTGCACTGAGACAAGCTTCGGCTTGGACTGACAAAGGCCAAGGACGCCACCCCAAAATCAGATCCGCTCGTTCCGCCTTTCCTGCATGGGAGGCGCACGCTGGCAAAAGATGCTGCTGCGCTGGCTGCGGCCACACACCATTGCTGCCCAATATGTGCTGCAGGCGAGCTCACCAAAGCCTGCGGCCTGCCGGCAAGCCGCGCAGGCTCACATCCTCTTCTCCACGCCCCCTTGTTCACTGCTGCCGCGCCATCATCGCGCGGATCGCGCCTTGCAGTGCCCGGTTGGGCGTCACGGCGGTGGACACCAGATCCAGCCCTGTAGCAGCAGCATATATCAACGTCATATCTTGATGCCTGTGTGTCCTTTCGGTGTACCACCATGAAACGAGCAGCACCTTAGATGTCGTCAGGCCTGCATCGGGCAGCATGCGGCTGCCA
>JAABUW010003282.1_pt1 | contig 23342 bp, 19 predicted proteins | sample 5560081 | NCBI WGS metagenome assembly JAABUW01 (sample SAMN10711882, study PRJNA513363) | rock metagenome | isolation source: Antarctica rocks | place: Antarctica: Victoria Land, Knobhead sud
ACCGTGTCTCCGGCGCGTGCCAGTTGCCGAGTCTCGCCAGCCTCATCGCGCCGCGCGCCGCGATCCTCATGCTGGGGGCATCCTGGCACACCGCCCCTGTTGCCCCGGCTTTTTGAGAAGATACGCCGATTCCACGGGTGCCACCAAGCACTACCTCATCCCGAACGGGAAAGGGCAGTGGATGCGGACGGACCCGCGGATCGATACCACCAACGTGACGACCGCGAACACGCGACACGCTAATAAGCTGCTGCCTACGCTCCGCTTGCTGAAATACTGGAACGGGCGCACGACGAAGCCCCGGTTACCGTCGTACTACTTTGAAACGCTGGTGCTCAAGACGTTTGCCTTCGGGTCCGCAATCACCGACTACTCGGCGGCGGTCAAACACTTCTTCGACAACGCGCAGACGTACCTGTGGCTGTCGTGCCCAGACCCGAAAGGGCTCGGCCCGGCGCTGGACACGTCAGTCGATTACACGACCAAGATGAAAGTCGGGGAAGCGATGAAGGAGGCCGCGAAGTGGGCTGGATACGCGCTCATGTATGACGGCCAGTCGAATTCAAAGGATGCGATCTACTGGTGGGGCAAAGTGTTCGGGAGCGCATTCCCCGCGTACGGGGCGTGATGCTGGGGCGCCACTGATATGGATATTGCGCAGGAACAGAACACACCGGAGAGCTTGCGCCTCCTCGCCGCTCAGAAACGACTGTACAGCCAAGCCAAGCGCATACACTTCGTGCGCATCGTCGCAGTTCTGCTGCTGGAACTTGCTGCGCCGTTCGTCGTCTTGACCAAGCCAAAGTGGAAAGAGGGGCTTGAGCTCATTGGTGCGCTGCTCACGTTGATCTCTGCCCTTGTCCTTAGTGGTATCGAAACGGGCAGAGTGAAACAGGCGGCCGTCGTCCAGGAGCAGCTTGATGTCCATCTTTTCCGGCTCCCCTGGAATGAGATGCTTGTCGGTCGTGAGGTTGCCCCTGAGCTTATTAATCGGGCCGCGAGCGAATACAGGGGCGGGGACGCGAAGATTCGGGATTGGTACCCCGATCCGAGTGGCAGCGCTTATCCGAAAGACGTGCTGCTGTGCCAAAGGACGAATCTCGTCTGGGGTGTGCGCCTTCAAAGCCTCTACGCCTATACCCTTCTCGCCCTAACAGCAGGGTACCTGCTCTTCGGCCTCGTGATCGGCATCAGCAGGCGCGAACGCCTTCTGGAGTACATGGTCGCGATCCTCGTCCCGGCTCTCCCGGCTCTCCTAGAAGCAATCGACACGTACAAGCGCTACACGGAGTCCGCGCAGGAGAAGGTTGAACTGTTGGCGCGTATCGAAGATTTGCTCCAGGACAAGCGCAATCCGACGCGCCTAGCCCAGACAATCGATGAGTGTCGGCGCATTCAAGACGCTATCTACATCCTGCGGAGCACGAGACCTTTGGTCCCCGACTGGTGGTACGAGCTATGGCGCAAGAAGTTTGACATAGATGCGCGGGCCGCTGTACAGGACCTGAAAAGGCGCATTTAGTCGCCTGATCGCCTAATCGGTACTTTGTTGATTCCGGCAATGAGCCTGCCGGACAGCGCAAAGGCGTCGCCAAACCGGCAGGCGAACACCGTGCTCAGGCGTTTCTCTCGCCGCGGCAGACCGCCTTTCAGCAGCGGCGGCTGCCGTCTGGGCAACGAGTTTATGCCCATCTTGGCACGTCTAACACCATCACTTCCGGAATCAACAAAGTACCGTAATTACCATCGCTGCGATGCTCGCGGGGCGGCGACAGGGCCGTGCTTAGCTGAAATGGATCACTGGCCAACTCATCCGTCGAGTAGCCGGTGATTTTCCGGTGCGACATGCTGACGGCACGTAGTAGTGCAACGTGATTCCCTGTAAAATTAGAGAAAGTGTTCTCACAGCCTATTGCTTACTGTAAGGATGGAGTCTTAAAGCCTCATGAGTCAATCACCTCAAACCAAGTTAGAGGACAAAAACATCCAGCGATGGCTTGACCGTTACGATGTCGACACGTCCAAATACTGGCGCGGGCTCGATCCTGCTGTTGGCGTCTTCCAAGCAAAAGATATCGTGGGAGAGGGGCGCGATGTCACTATCAATATTATTAAGACTCCTAACCTTGACACAATCCGCCGTGCCAGCTTCATCAGCGATATGGAGCGAGCGAAGGCGTTGAATCACCAGAACATCGCTGTTGTGGAAAGATTCGACTGTACTCCAGGCCGGTGCTATATCGTGTACGCTGGTGCCACGCGCAATATCAAGTACATGAGCAAACGCACAACTCCCTTTAGTCAACCCCAACAACTTGCCATGATGAAAGGGTTGGCTGCGGGGTTGGCTCGCGCGCATGGTCAGAAGGTAGTGCATGGCAGTATCACACCGATAAGCGTGCTTATCGATGATGACGACAATCCCATGCTTGCCGACTTTCGCCTCTATACAATCATGCGACGGGTGGTGCGAAAGGTGCAAGAGGTGCCACCACGGTGGACGCGTCACCTCGCTCCGGAAACGCTCGATCGGGGTGAGGTCAACGAGCGGGCCGACATCTACGGGTTAGGGGGCGTATTCTATTGGCTTGTTGCGAGAGAGCCGTTAGCTACAGATGTCGACACTTCTAGGCAAGCTCATGACCTCGAATCAAGGTGTGGACCATCGCTAGCGGGTATCGTCGCAACGATGCTCGCTGATAAGAGCGAAGATCGGTACCAAAGCGTGGCCGATGTGATGGTCGCCCTGGATGGGATAACCGATTATGGGACATTCCCGACTGTAGCACTCGTCATCCCAGAATCCATCAGGAAACCATTCGTCGACAAAAACAAGGTGACTGCCTTATCGTTCCCCTATATTCGCGCGTGGTTAGAAAGATATGTAGGTGACGGCGCCCCGCGGCACGTATCTATCGCGCCGGCAGGGGAAACGGATTTCTACTTGCTGGCAGACACACTGCGGATCAGATGTCGGCGCGACACTACTTCGCCCGGCTTCGTGATTGTTGCTGTGGAAGAACCACCTACAGAAATCCTGCTGAACACGCAGCGTGCTGCGACGCTCGTGCAATCGTGCTGGGCTTGCTACCCCAATAGCCACGATATCTCGTATGACGTAACGGCCCGAGTTCGCTTATCGAGAGGGCGCGATACGCTTGCTGGGTTTATATCCGAATACAGTCAGATGGAGAAAGCACGAGCGGATGCCCGTGCGCGAGCCCGTGCGCAGACGGGCGAATCAATTGGCATGTCGCAATCCTTTCTCGCACTCTACGAGCGGTTCATTCGTTCTATGTCTGGCTTGCGTTATAGAGCTGTGTCTCAAGTGGGCGGCAATCTCGTATTCGAAATAAGCGCCCAATCTAAGATCGATAGAGAATGGCGCAAAGATGTGACGGTTGCCATAAAATCGAACCCCACCAGTGAGGAAATCGACGTAGGTTCCCTAATTTCCATAAACCACGAACGCGTGATTGTCGCAACGAATCCAGACTTGCCCGTCGATACGATCTTCGGCCCTGACATCGCTGTTTTCTCCAAAGGGCACATTCTCCCGTCTACGCGCGGCACACGAGTGTCGAATAAACGTCAGATGGACGCCCTCGGACGATTGGCGGCGGGGAACACCGCTAATCCCCGCCTGCGTGATGTTCTAGGCGATATAACTTTGGCGAAATTCTCAGAGCCCCTCACCGACGTTTCGTTCAAACAGCCCATCGACACCGATAAACAAAGCGCCGTTTCACAAGCTTTGAGGACGGAAGATGTGTTCATGCTCCAAGGTCCGCCAGGCACAGGCAAGACAACAGCGATTGCGGAAACTGCGTTCCACATCGTGACACGCAATCCAGGGGCGCGACTTCTCGTTTCCTCGCAATCGCATGTTGCTCTCGATAAAGCCCTGAAGGGTGTGGCGGAACGATTGGCAGCAGAAACCGGAGAAGTCGTGCGCGTGGGCGAGGAGACCGACGTCACCGACGACGGTATAAACTGGATACCCTCGCGTCGAATCGACGCGTGGCGCGAACGTATGCGGTTGGAGTGTCTTTCTTCGACGGCAAGGATCGAGAAAGACAAACAGCAACTGTGGCCATATTCGGGCGACGGCAATTCGGAACAACGACGCAAGGATGTTGACGATGCCCTCAATGAAGCAGGAATGCTCGTCGCGCGCATTCACGACGACGAAGTCCTCGACGAGGCCGACCGAGATGATGTAGCCCTCTATTTGGCCTTGGCCAGGGACTCGCTCGCACCGGCTGATCTGGGCGTATCACTTACCCATTCCGTTGCCGAATATGAACGCTTACGTACGATTATCGCTGACCTACAGGTGCAAAGAGATCGATTGACGGCAATCAAGGACTTGGTCACCCAATGGGGCGACACATTTGGATCAGATGCAAGGGATCGACAATTACTCACGGTGCGCGTCTACCAGAAAGCGCGCGTCATCGCCGCGACGTGCGTTGCGGTGGGGGGTGAGGCCATCGGGAACATGCAATTCGATTGGGCGATCGTGGACGAAGCTGCGCGGGCAACCGAGATGGAAACCCTCGTTCCGCTCGTGCGGGCCAATCGCTCCATTCTCGTCGGCGACGAGAAACAGTTGCCGCCGCGTGTAACTGAGGATATCCCCAAATCCGAACTGATGGCCGAGAATGTCCGACTAGAGGAAATCAAAAAGAGTCTATTTGCTCGTCTTGTCGAGTCAGCCGAACAGTCACAGCGCGATGCAGTGCGCATGTTGAGACTGCAGTATCGCATGCATCCGGCAATCAGGGGGCTTGTCAGTTCGACATTTTACGGGAATAAACTCGCGGACGGAGAGGGTATTACTGCTCAGACGCGCGACCATGGTCTCTCCGCTTGGCTGCCGTACGCTGTCGTTTGGTACTCGACGACTGATGTGCCATCCATGAGCGAAGAGGAGATCCCGAACGAAGGATATGTCAATCCGGGCGAAGTAGCTGTTATCGACGCGCTACTCAGGAAAATGGATGAAGCGTATAGCAAAAAAGGGATCACAAAAAGGGTCGGTGTTGTCTCGGGTTATAAGAAGCAGGTCGAGTTGCTGGACGAACGACTCGTGAAAAGGGACGCCGATAGCCAATACGTCGATCGATGGCAATCGTTGGATTTGACCGTCGCTACGGTCGATTCGTATCAAGGCAACGAGCGAGACATTATTGTTTTCTCTGCCACCCGCTCGAACGCGAATCAGGATATTGGGTTCCTCAAAGACCATCAGCGTCTGAATGTCGCGCTGTCGCGTGCCCGAGAACTGTTATGCATCGTGGGGGACGTGCATACGTTTGTTAATGCCAGGAAAATAAACCCTGCGGATAATCCCTACGTCAAAATCCGCGACTATATGCAGGCTAACAGTAATACATGTCTTATCGATAAGGCGCTGCTATGACAGATGCGCAACGCGCATTCCTATTAGTTTGTCGCGATAATCCTGAATATCAGTGTGAGCGATATTACAGGGCGGCGTGGCCGTTATATCGTGTCACAGGGGCAATGCATATCTCGGTAGAAGAAGCCATACAACCGCTCTATCACATGCTGCTTCGGGCTATCGCGCTCGGCGTTGACACCATTGACGCGCTCATACGCGATCTCCGTCTCGATGAGTCCGATGCAGTAGCATTCGCTATGGACTTACAACAGCAAGATCTTGTCGATCAAGTCTTCAACGAGGACGTTGTTCGCTTTACCCTAACGCTTGAGGGCACGTCTCTTCTGGAACAGGGAGGGATTCGTTCCATACCCATGATCGACACGTTCCAACTGCATTACGATCCTCTTTCCAGGGTCTTGGGGCCACTGAAAACAGACGCAGTGCGGGGTAACAACAAAGAGAGGAGGAAAGACCCTCCTCTACGACACGGCAATCCGCATCCTATAGTGACCATTGGGGAGGTTGACAAGATACGCGATGCACTCAGTAATCCGTCAATCTTATACTTGATCGAGACCCCTCGAAACGTGCCAGAGTATATCGATGGCATTGACATCTTTCTTCTGCGCAACCGCTCGGATGGCGTGAAGATTGTGCGCGTCTATCGAAAAGGGGAGTTCCTCGCCAAGGAGTCAATGACGTTGCAAAGCGCATATGATACGGACAAGGATATTATCTCGATAGACGCGACTTTCACGGAACCAATGCCCACCGATTTTGGTGCTGACCTTGCAGGAACCCTCGCCGACGACGCCCGACGCGCAGTGGCATGCCTACTCGACGAGATCCAGATTGGGCGAGACATCGCGATCAAGACAGACGACACGCGTACACAGCCAGAGATAGTAGCGGACGTTTATGTATCCGATTTGAGAACGCGTCTAGATGCCGCCCGGCAGCAGCGTGAAGTATTGCTTACTAGCCTCAAGGATGCGCTCGGGTATCCAGTAGACATCAAAAGTGCATCTCATTGTCGCCAATTGATCATGGAGGCATTCAAAGAGGCTGAGCAAAATGCGCCTCAGGCTGAGGTGCAAATTATCTCACCGCGACTGAGCAGTAAAGTCGTTGATGAGGCGCTGCGAGATCAAGTCCGCACACTCTTGGCGCGCGAGATGTATGTCACGGTAGGATATGACTTTCGCTATGACGATCCTGATCAAAGTACGCGTAAAGAGCACTGGCATGCCGGCACTATCATCAAGAGTCTAGGGCCGCTCGACACACATCAGAGCACATTCCTGCTAACGAATGACGTAGGACCTATAAGCGAGAGTTTGTTGGTCGTCCCTGGCCGATTGGCTGTCGTTGCTAATTTCGACATCCTATCATTTACCGATCACATTGGTGGTGGACATACGCCACATGTCTGCATGGTCTTCAGGGACCTCGACACCGTCGCCGCCATCACCCGACATGCGAAACGCCTGCTGCACCGCGAGTAGATGCGGTGCTGCGTAAGGCCTCAGAACAAGAGTGTACAGTGGCCAGAACCACTGATCCAATGACCATAGCCATCTGTACTGCGTAGTAGTGTGAAATAGAGCACAATCTGCGTTGGGGAATAAATCCGCACTAAAGAGGCGGCATGCCTTCATAAATCTGACTGCCTGTCGGTATAGTATTCTCGGGGAGAATGTGGCGGCGTTAGAGGCAGGTAATGGTAGATTGTCTCCCTAACAGAGGGCTAAACCAATGCATACACTCGACACAGGCAACGATCGCCTCGCGATTATGGACCATGCGGTCCTCATGCGGGTCCTGCGCAACGTGGTCCAGAACATGTCTGCTGATAGCTTGTTCACCTATTGGAAAGTACAAGGCCTATTGACGGCGTCCCTTGATCGCGTGGCCGAGCAATTTGTCACTCAGGCGCGAAAGAGTCGCATCGGGGACCCGGTCACTGTAGGCGATGACGCGGCACAGGTTGTCACCCTCAACATGACGCCGGAAAATGAGGAGGAGACGCGCCGTCTCGTGACCGGCCTGTATACGGCGATCGTCGACGCGCTTACCGAGACGGCTACAGTAGCGAATATCACGCCTACGGAGTTGGTGGGTTCTTTAGGCCATTCCATCCGCGATATGAACCAGCCTGATATCACGGGCGACTCCCAGGCGATACGTCGGCACCTGCGCGGCGACCACCAGTTGCTGCATTATAATTTCGCGGAGACGAAGACGTTGTACCGCCAGCGCCTCTCGCTCGAGAAGGCGAGTGCCGATCCCCAGACCGAGACAGCTTTCCGCTGGCATAAGGTGTTGGTCACGATCGATCACGCGGATTTCGACGGGCAGATACGGGTCGCCCTGGACCGATGGATCGACGCCCGTGGTGATCTGGACGACGATGACAAGGATGATATGCGCGACAATTTGGCTCGCGTGATGACCTCGCCCCTCTCGCGCCTGAACGATCTCAAGCGTCTCGTCAACGTCGAGGGCATGGGTCAGATCAAGAAGGAAACGCAGATCCGTTATCTCGAGTTCCTCGGTGGTTGCTTCGAAACCGGTCATGCGTGCGGCGCCCTGCTACATGCCCTCGCGGAACGCCTACGCGCCATCGACCGATACATCCGCGATCCCAGCCGTCCCGATACGGACTATCGGTGTTCGCTTAGCGGTCAGACGCTTAATCTGCGTGATTTGCTCGCACCAGACCACGTTTTCAACGCGCTTCCCGTCATCCCGGAAATCGACGGTAATATCGGGGAAGGGGTGGACCCCGAGCGGCATGAAAGCCAGTACACCTTCGGTATCCGCATGAAACTCAATGGCACAGTGCAGCAAGCGGCCGGCCGACCGACCTCGTATCGCTATCACCTCGGTAAAATGGACCCCGCCGCCGGCGCCAACCCGGCTCGTCGCTTAACACTCCTCTTTGTCTACCTCGTCGCGCTGGATGGCCTCGGCCACGACGATGGGCAGACGGTCATCGATCGTTTTGTCGCGGATGTCCTCCCCGTGTTGCAGGGCCACGACGAACAGGCCAAGGCGGCTATGATGGCCCAGACGGTCGCCTACCTGCGCGACAATGGCCAGATCGAGGCGACCCTGACGACTCTCACTAAGGGCATTATGGATAAGCTGCGCGCGGGTCACCTGACGCCCCATGGCGAGTATCGCGTCGCCATCTGTGTGCTGAAAGGTGTCCTCGACGCTGCGGGCTTGGCGACGGGTGTCGACTCCTTCTTCCGCGACGATCTCTTCGTACGGGATGGACGCGGTGCGCTACCCTATCTTACCGTGAGCGAGACGGCGGTGGAGCAGGACGCGATCTACAAACTCTCCGCCCGCATTGCCATCGACACCATGCGCGCCTATACGGTCGCCAACGCGCGGGATGACATGGAAATGTCCTACGCCTTTTCTCACAGGCGGCAACTGCCCATCGTGCTCACGCCGCGGGGACAAAAGGTGTACGACACGTATCTTTCAGGGAGTACCGGCCTCGCCCTGCTTGGGCGCGGCTCGCCTGCCCAGGCGCCAGCCGTCCCGCCAGGCGATACTTTCCTGTACGCGTACGCCTATAGTTTGCTCGCCTGGCTTGTGACGCACGCGGTAACCGCCGCGGTCGGGGATGACGTTTTCATCCCCGTCCTGCGCTTTCACATGACCCCCGAAGCGGATGCGGAGGAAGGCGACGTCCTCTCCGCCGCCCTCGGCAAGGTCATGGCTCATCTACTCGGTCAGCGCCATCTCACAAGCAGCCAGGGACTCTCGCTTGCCTCCACGCTGACCGGATATCAGATCCAGAACGCGCGTAGTTCTCTGTACGCCACCCTGCCCAAGCGCTTCGCCGGGAAACTGGACGCTATTCGCGGCGCTGTCGATCTCGATCGGTGCGCTATCCTGGTCGTGTCGAGTCGCGCCTGCGACAGTCTGTTCAGTGACGAGGGCAATCGTGTCCTGACCATCGCGGGCGAGAGCATCGGCCTGGTGCGCCTGGACATGGGAGATGTCGCGGTCCAGAGGCTGCGGCGGTTCACGGGGACGTATCCGGCGCGGGACGTGCCGACGAAGCCGACCGCCATCCTGGACGAAGTCGCGCGGCTGTACGAGCGCGGATACAGGCATATCCTGTACATCGCGGCCTCACCGTATAAGACGACGCTGCACCTCGCCGACGCGCAGGCCGACGACGAATTGTTCTTCATGTCGGGCAGTATCCTGGGGCAGATGCGAGAGGGGAAGGACGACCTCACCGTCTACCCGGTGTTCTTCGATACGTACCCCGTCGTGGAGTTCACAGGAGGCAAGGCTCCCTCGCGCAATGGACGCTCCCTCTACGTCCAGGATACGCGCGAGTTGATGACGCTCATGCGCGACCCGGCCAAACAGATCGCCGTGTTCCTCAACCTGTTCACCGGCAAGACCGTCCGTGGCAAGGGGGATACGCTCTACAATGGCGTCATGTCCTACGCGACCGCGCGGAACATGCACCCCGAAATCGTGGACAACGCGGCCATCGACCGCGGGCTGATCTACGACGATCCCACGAAAGACGCGCTGATGCTCTATCTCACCCTGCTACACTTCGCGCGCTACGAAGCCGACGGGGACGAGATCGTGCTCAAACTGAACCCGTACGGCGACATCATCGGTGACGACTCCGTGGGCAAGCATGCCTTGCTCCCGCACTTCTCGCGGAAACGGTCGTTCAACCTGCTGGCCTTCCTGGGCTACGTCGAGCAGATTCTTGCCAGGAAGGACGGATAGTCATGCCCGACGGCAATCTCGGTGAGGACCTCGGGCGGCTGTTCGAAGTCGGTTTCAACCTTGGGATCTATTATTATCTCTCGTCGCGCGGCATCACATGCCCATCGCTACGCCTGCACGAACGGCGCCTCGCGCACCACGACACCCACCGCCTCGTGGGCCATTTCGTGCGGCGTTGGCGATCACTTACGCCGGAAGACGATGATCTTCTACGTCGAACGGGGACGCTGTTCCTGTGGAAAGGCTTCCTGGGCGGGCATGACCTGATCGACCAGCATATCGGCGTGCTCGAGAAACAGTCTGGCGGCCGCACGGTTGATGTGCCCGCCTACATCTGCTCATTCGTCGGCGCGAACGCACTGGAGGACGACTATGGCGAGGGCGGCGCGCGGGCCCAGGATGAGGAGATGGACCGCGCGCACCTCGAACTTCTCCTCAACGGTGACACCGCGGCCATCTCCGCGGCGTTCGACGCCTATCGCGGGACCGGGCAGTTCCTGCGGGCCGATACCTTGCTCCATATCAGGACCGGACGTGGGACACGCAAGGAGCGGCATCATATCCTCTGCGTCGACCTGTCGGTGCTCTCGGTGCGCTCTTTGGACCAACTGGCCGATCTCCGCACCCCGGAAGGCGTGCGGCGCGTCCTGACAGCGGCCATGACGCGCCTGCGGCGGCGCAGCGTCTTCTCGTCGCTCACGCTCGATGATGGCGCTGTAGGCGGCCGTGCGTACCTGCAAACAGTAGATTTCGCGCGCTATATGTACGCCTTCGTGCGCGAGGACCGGGAAAGCATGAAGGTCGTGCAGGCGGCCAGTTACGTGTTCAGCTTCTATCGCTTCCTCTCGCAGCATCGCCTCATACCCGATGGTGGGACGATCCACGGCCTGGCTGTCGGTCAAAGCGACCGTGGGGCGGCGGCGCTGTCGGTGCGGCTTGGTGGCGTGGATGGCGGCGACGACGCGCTGTTGCAGGCGTGCCAGGACCTCTATCAGGCGTACCGGGCGCGCTCCACTGACATTGATGGCGCGCGCGTCTATCGAGAGAAGGTCCAGCGTGCGCGAAACGACGTCCTCGCCGCCATGCGGGACAATGCGCGACGCATCTTTGGCGTCGGCGCGCGACGCGCCGAGGGCCGCGCCTTTGTCGATCGGTTGTATGACCTGGGCACGACCGCTCCCTCCGGCACCCCCGAAGCCGTGGAGTACACCGAAACGCTCACCGATTTCGCGAACTCGTGTGATCCCGTCCCCGACGCGTTGGCTGTCTCGCTGGGACTGGAGCCAGGTCTGGACCTGCGGGGTGGGCATCGTGCGCTGGTCTATCGCGCCATGTCCGACATGCGGCGCTACCTCTTCCTCACGGGCAATGCAGGCATCGGGAAGACGACAGCCCTGGCGGAGTATCTCAAAGACCGCGCGCATGAGGGCGAGGGGTTCCTGTTCTTCTACGCCAGCCCGCGGACGCAGGTCAACCTCGACATCTTCGAGAAGTTTCGCGATTCCGACGGCCATCTCTTCGATCCGCGCTTCGTGGGCTTGACCAGCAACAGCCAGATGATCAAGGCCAATGCCAGCCGGGCGACCGTCGGCTACGTCACGGATGGCCTCGACGTGCCAACCGTGCTCGACGATATCACATTCCAGTCGATGGTGGAGGGGGCGGATAGCGATATCCGTGAGGTGTGGCAGGACGCCGTCGATCGGGCCACGGATGACACGGTGACCGACCGCAAGGGCTATGTCCCAGGCGTCCTCACGTCCCTCGGCCGTGGTATCGGCGCGTTGATGACCGCACGCGCCACGCCGTTCATCGCCTCATCGGTGGCCATCCAGTCCAACAAGACGCTGTCCTCGGGCCGCAGCACACTCAGCCATTTCCTGGAGATTTTCAGCAGCGCGCTCACGAAGGACACGCCCATGCCCGGCCCCATGCGGGCGCTCGCCACGACCTACCGGCACGTCGTCATCATGGTCGACGAGGTCACAGGCGATGACAGCGGGACGGCCTTCCTGCACGAGATGATGGGGTTGCTCGACACGCTCAAACTTGACGAGTATGGTTTCAACGTCAAGGTTGTCATCGCGGACGCGTCGATCGTCGGCGCTGACATCATCGCCACACACCTCACCCAGGCCACGCCCGAGCCCGACAAAGTCTTCTTCCGCACGGCGGTCGCCGGAGAGGCGGATGCCGCCCTATCGTCGCGTGCATTCCGTTTCAAGAGTAAAGCGGACGACGACGCCGTCGTCATCAACGCCAACTCGTACCCGGCCACAGAACTCTCACTCGGCTACAAGGTCTTCGTTGAACCCATCGAGATAACCCAGGAAATGATGGGGCGACGCGGCCGGGAACGCCGTCCGGACGCCGAGGTGCGAGACCGCGCCTACGACGCGCTCGTCGGCGACGTCTGCACCTTCCTCCAAACGCATCGCGGTACGCCGACCCAACTCATCGTCTACATTCAGGATAAGGCCCGCTTGCAGGACATCATCGACGACGTGCGGGCAAGAGAGGGTGAGCGGGGCTATACGTTCGCTGAGCGCGACGCCTATCTGCAGATCCATTCGCAAGTGTCGCGAGAGGACAAACGCGCGATCAACGCACACAAAGACCTGGTGCGCGTCGTCTTCATGACCTCGTCGGCGAGCCGGGGCCTGTCCTTCCCCAATACGCGCTCCATCCTCGTCGAGGTGCCGCATTTCGATATCGAGGCGAACCTCATGGAGATCATGCAGGTCGTCTACCGCGGCCGTGGGGGTGACGACGCGGTGGCGCGGTCAATCATCTTCTACTTTGGCGAACCGGCCTACTACAATGCGTCCGATCGGGAATGGTCCCTGACGCAGAGTGCGCTGCATGTGCTCAACATGCTCATCCTGCTCAAATTGTGCCTGCTGACGCGTATCCGTGGGGCTGGCGAGATCCGTGGCCGGCGCTATGTTGTCGTGCCCGTCGGCGGGAAATCAGTAGCGCGGGCCGGGACCTCCGTCCATCACACGATGGGCCGGTTGGTCAAAGATCTCGCTGACGCCTGGCAGCGCGACCGCAGCGATACGACGTTGCGCGATCTCCACGGCATCGTCCACCAGACGTTCGGTGAGATGATGGCGTTCAGCCAGCCATCGGCCGCGAATGACGTGTCCCTCCTTGGGTTGCTCCATCGCAGCACCCCGACCGTGCTCTTGGATCTACTTGCGCACGGGTGTGTCGACCTCCGACGCAAAGGATTCCTGGAGCGCGGCTTCATGGCCGGCGAGGTGCTCATGGTCCCGACTAACACCGTGGCTGTCACGCACGTGGCCCGCTTGGACACGGTGATCCGCCGCCACCTCACGCGTGAGGTGCGGGCGAAGATGTGGGCCATCATCCACAACAAGAAACGCTACCCCGACGGCTTGCGCACGGGCTTGCGCGATTTCGTCAGCGTCGTGGAGGAGTTCATGGATGCTGAAAGGACACAGCATCTCGCCAAGGTCGAACGCCGCGACGACATGTATTACGCCGTGCCCGTGCTCGCGTACGTCGCACGCGACCTCTTGCAAGGGGAGTGGAATTCGACACCCGATGAGGATAGCGGCGTGGGCCTGCGTGACCTGCTCGTTGGCCAAGTTCACCCGCTGTATCCGTCGGAAAACTACTTGCCGCTCAACGGTGACTACGGGGCCTTCCCCTTTGTGCTGTTCACGAGCAACGATCTACGCGGCATCCGCGAGAAGATGCACACGGGTCGCTACATGCTGATGTCGACCGAACTCAATCTGCTCGATATGCTGCTGGCGCAGAACGAGTCATGACGAGGGCCGCGTACAGCCCCCGTCATGACTCTCTACGATTGACGACGAATGGAACCCCATCCATTAATGGTAACGGTTCCTCAGTTTAGCCACGGATTGCGGCATGGTTCAGATACGTGTTGACAGTTCAGGCGCGGCTGGGGCGGCTGCCACGCGCGAATTTCCGATCCACCTCGCGCGAACTGTCAACACATTTCCAGGCGCAAAATGAACCATGCCCGGATTGCCGTGATAATTGCAAATTTATGTATTGGGCAAGAGGTTGTTGCACACAAACCGGCGAGCGTGCTGTCCCGCTCCCTTCAGCCTCAGCGCCTAGCACGCGTTCGCTAGTCCCGTTGACCAGTGAGCAGAGCGAGCAGACGGTAGGGCGGTTGTGCAACCTGTTGCTGCCTAATGCAATAATTGCAAATTTAACCTATAAAGTTTCAAACGCCAACAAGTCAATAGCCGAGTCGAAAGTGAGATTTACGCTACAATTGTAGGGTATTAGATGCACACACGCATCAAGAGAATGTGGGGAGGCATGGGGCGAATGGCGAGACTGATGCTCGGGGTAGACGATGATGCGATGATCGTCTACCTTCTGGAAACGGCGCTCGAGGACGAGGGCTATTGAGTTCTTGCCACTGTCGGCACCGATGCCATCCCGCTCGTGAGCAGCACCCCGACGTCATTCTCATAGACATCAACATGCCGGGGATGGACGGCGTCGAGGTCAGTCGCAGCCTTCGCGCCGACTCCGGGACGGAGCGTATCCCCATCATTGTCATGTCAGCGCAGGATCGCCTGCGGGCGACGGGTCCACTGATGCACGTCGATGACCGCTTGCCCAAGCCCTTCGAGATCCGGATACTTTACGAGAAAGTGGCACGGTGAACGCGAGTCTCATGAGTGGGTGGGAACGTTGGGCACCGCCTCCAAAGACATCGCACCCATCCGTCTTATCGCCGCACTTAATACACGCCGTGCTTACGGGGCTGGGGTCGTCTAGCGGAAATGTCTGGGTGACCCTAGGCGCGCCATCGTTTCAATTGGCGCCTATATGTCAAGCCAGACTATCATATTAGATTGATACGCTATCGGTACATGGGTCGTACGTCAGCAAGACGTCGTCGTTCACACGATGGTGTGTGTTGATTACTAACGCAGTGAGTAGATTGGGAGTGACGTCAATGGCCAAGCTATCACCGGAGGAACTACAGGAGGCAAAACGGCGCAAACGCGAGGAGCAAGAGCGATTCGAGGCGGAGCAGGCCGTGGTGCGCGAACGCGAGGAACAAGAGAAGGCGGTGGAGCGCGAACAGCACGAGCGGGAGAAAGCAGTGCGTGAGAAGTCCAAGAAGCGGCACAACCTTCTCGAGAGCGCGCTCAACTCCTTGTACGCGGAAGTGGGCAAACTCGCCAACAAGGCGCCGGCAATGGAGATGACGGCGCTTAATTTGGATTTGCTCAACGACAGCATCGCGGACGTCAAACATCTGGTTGGGGGCGACCCGCAACTTCGTCGCATCACCATTTTTGAGGCCGCCGGCAATCCCTTGCAGTACCGTGATGCCGTGATTATCCTGGGGCAACTGCGTGCCGCGTTGGCGCGATTTGAGTACAATGCGTATCGCCCCGTGATCAGCGACGAGGACGGATAATGGCGTTGCTGTCGACGGCGCTTGGCTTACCAATTGCACAATCTCAAGTCGATTTCGTCATACCGGACATCGACCAGGATCTGCGCCTCTGCATCGACCCGTTCCTGCTCTACAAAAGCAAGGATGAGGAACATCGCGCATTGCACGATCGCCTCCTAGAAGCTTTCAATCGAGCCTTTCGCTACTATCGTGATGGCAATTATGCGGGGATGGAACGATTAATCGACTTCCCTGAGGTGGACAACATCGGCCTGGGTTACAGCGGAGGACGTATCGCGGGGAGCGGGATGGGTGCGTACCTAAATCGCCTCGTCGTCGATACGCTGGCCAACAGCCCTGCTCTACTGGAACGCGGTGTGCGGCATATCGAAGAGCTGCAACTCGTGTCGGTGGGGATCGGGCCGGATCGGATCAGCGACATGGCAGCCAATCTCCTCAAAGCCGACCTTGTTGCCTACACGCGCGAACAGTGCACAACATGGGACATCCCGATTGAGAAGGGCGTACCACTGAACCACATTTTCGACCTGGATTCGTTTAGTTGGTACGACGACTACGTAGACCTGCCGATCAACCCGAGAACTGGCGTACCTCTTCTCTTCGTGCCGCGACGTATCGTGCGGCTATTGCCCTGGATCAACTTTGACGACTACGAGCGGCAACAATACCGCCTCTATCTACGCGCGAAGAAGGGGCGAGGATGGGACGCCCTTCCAGGTGCGAAGGCTCCGACGACGAAAGAGAGCAAGGGACGCATCGTGGAGGTCACGCGACGAGAAATCCACTTGCTCGATGAGTATGTGGCGCGCAAGGAGGCGTACGCTGCCGATGCGCAGCCGGAAATCTCTCGGTCACAAGAGAATGCCAATTTCGCGCCGCAAGCGCAAACGATGTTGGACCGCTTGTGGGCCATCGCGCCGGGCATCGCGGGCGCGGGCGCGTACCAACGGGAAATGCTCGGCATTCTCACCTACCTGTTCAGCCCCGACCTGACCGACGGCAAACTCGAAGAGCGAACGATCGACGGCACGGAGCGGCGAGACATCGTTTTTACGAACGAAGCTGACCGGTCGTTCTGGGAATATGTGCGCCAGCAATACGGAGGTCTATTTGTGATGTTCGAGGCCAAAAACGTCGCACAGGTCAACAGCCAGCACATCAACCAAGTGGCGACCTACCTAGGCGATCGAATTGGGCGGTTCGGGGTCATCTTGACCCGCAACCAACCGGCTCAAGCTCAAATACGCAAGACGCACACGGTCTTCAACAATGACAGAGATCGTAAGTCGATCCTCATCATGCACGACAGCGACATTGAGCGCATGCTCCGGTTGAAGGATCGCGGCAGTGACCCCACACGCGAAATCCAGCAAATGTACCGCGACTTCAAGATGAAGATTGAGTAGCAGCGGCGAACGTTGCTCACTACGCCCGTGACGAACAGCCAGAACGTTCGCGGCCTCGTATATTCGGCGACATGATGCCGTTACCTCGTCTAGCAGCATGATCACTGTCAGATTTCCTCTGACGGTTGATCGTCAGAGGTCACACGATATGCAATCAGTGGTCAGGCGACGCGTCGGTACGGGTAGGTGTTCTTGATAACGGGTGCGCGCCACTTTTTCGCGCTGGCCGCCGAGACGCGCGTCGTATCTACTGGGAGCGCCGGCTTCCAGCCGGCCCACGGTCGCCGCCCCGCTGTCTGCGCGCGGCCAACCGCTCGCCCTTGATGCCCTGCCGGCTAGAAGCCGGCGCTCCCAGTGAATACGAAACGCCAGCGCGAAAAAGTGGCGCGCACCCCTTGATAACGGCATGGAAATACTGCCCATGAGACGACGCGGACATTAGCCCTTGATAGATGCTCGCGGGGACGCCGCTGTACTGGTAAACGCCCCCACTATGGAAAGCGATCTCCAGCGTCTGGCTACGCGCGTCATAGCCGACCGTTTCGATGTCCGACGATGCGACTAAGATGCGTTCCATCGGGTTTTAGAGTTCGATGTCGTACAGAGGTGTGAACGTATGAGGTGTACGATGCGCATGCGCAAGCGCACTCATCGCCACGCCCGCGACACGATTGCTGGAGGGGTCACGGTAGTATAGCGTCGGCACACCGGCACGTTGTATGATGCTGTACGGTTCCACTTCCATGGGGCTTGGCCCTCCGTGTGATCGCTAGGCAAAATCCGGTTCATGCCCTCTTTTGGTGATACAGAGATAACACCTTCTTCACGATCGTTGAGAGCAAAATGCTCGCTCATCCGGCGAGGGACCATAGTCTTAAACACGGTCTATGACGGAGTTACAAGACGAGCTACAACATCCTTGTGACCGGCATGGACGAGGTGACGCAGGGGTGTCAGCGGCTCATTCTGAGCGTAAAGCTGGCTCAATCTACCCTCGAATCCGTCTCGCCAAAAGAGGGCATGACCCGGTTTTTGAGTAGCAGGGCACAGTACCTCACATTGGGAGAACTCTTCCTCAATAATACCAAAGCTTAGACCCGTTTATCCCCGCCATCATCTGCATCGATTGCCCTAATTCAACCCCAGCGACGTTTCCGTAGATGTGGTGTAAACAGGCAGTGCGTCGACGCAGGTAGACGACAATGATGATCATCACCTCTTACAACCGCCATGTGAGATTAATGCCATCCCCTTTGCCGCATCATCGGGCGATCTGAACCGCTTGCGTCGTTCCCACGTCTTCGACAGATGTCCGTTGCTTTGCCCGCTGATAACTCGCGTCGAGCGTCGGTTCCAACAGTAGGAGCGCGGCAATACGGCGTGCAGTCTGCATGACCTCGCGAGCTTCGTCTTTGGTCAAAGGGCGGCCCAGCAGGTTGTCCTCGCGATAGCTGAGCCACTTCTTGATAACCTGGTAACCGCCGATGGTGTACTCCCAGATGTTGGCCGGCACGTTGGACCAGTAGGCGAGGTCGTTGAGGTACACGTCGTAGGTGCGCTCACCGAGCAGCGCAAAGGCGTCGTCTTCGGAGATGTCGAGGACTTGGGTGCCCGCGATGATGGCCGCGCGCTCATCCGCCGTGTAGGCCCGCTCGACAGCGCGGCCTTTGCCGGGCATGGTCACGCCTGCCTGCCCCGCGTGGCCCCACCCGACTGTCACCGTGAGTTCGCCCGCTTCGGGGTTGATCGGCCCCCGACCCACGCGCATCAGCGACGCGATGACGCGCAACTCCGCTCGGATCGCGCCGCGCGTCACGCCAGGGACCGCCTGCTGCGGCTCAAGCAACGTTGCGACCTGCCGGCCCAACATGGCCGATGCCTGCAATGCATCCCTGTCGAGGGGCAACGGGATGCGCGGCCAGTCCTGCCGCAGGGCGTCGGCGTTCTCGCGTCGGTAGAGCGGAGCGTGAGGGATGGCGGCACAGTGGTAGAAGAGATCAGCCACGTCGTCGCCCCCGACCTCCGTGAGGTACACACGCGCCTGGTCGGATAGATTAGGTTGCGTCTCGCCTCGCTGCCTGTCGTCTTCCGTCTGCAATGCGTCGAACAGCGGTGCCTGCCGCGCCTCTTGTAGGTAGAGCGGGAAGAAGTTGGCACCGCGCTCGATGATGTGACGAGAGCAGGGCAGCGTCGACACGAGCGGCGGGTCGAAGTCCATGCGCTGTCGCTGTGCCGCGCACAGCCAGACGTTGTCATCGAACATCTGTGCCGCATACTCAGGCCGCTTCTCGTCGAGCAGCTTGGTTTCGAGTTCCCAATAGAGCCAGCGCAGGTCGAAGGGACGATAACAGTATCGGACAATGCGTTCAGGGTGGAAACCTCGTTTTCGCAGATGGTCCCGTGTCGGGACAGCCTCGAACCGTGCCGTGCTCTTCATGGCTGATGGGGCAATTTGCCGCATCTCATCATCCGTCACATTCGGGTCAAAGTATTGCTCCATGCGCCCGACCAGACGCTCACGGTCGATGTCGACAACCACGTCGTCGCGCGCGGTCTGCACACCGGGAATCGATACGGGGAAGAGGCTGTTCAGCAGCGGCCAGTTGAGGTAATTGGCCTCGGACGCCATCGGCGTGAAGGGATAGCCCAGGCTGCGGGCGGGCTGCGCCTCGTGGTATAAGGTGTTGCCGGCCTGGGCTGCCGTGGCAAGGAGATCGGCCCGTTTGTTCCGGCCCCAGAGATTGCGGTAGTGGACAGAGGTCGTGGGCGTGTGCTCCTCTTTGCGCACCAGCAACGCGATGGCTGTCCCCACCTGGATACCCTCGCGGTTGTACTCGGTCGAGAAGATGCTGGGATCGGGTTGTCCGTCGGGTGTGACCTTACCGGTGCGGTACTTGTCGCCGTTGAGGTTGTCGATCCAGATGTGATCGAAGGCGTCGAGGTACCGCTCGCGCATGGCAGGGAACGAGGAACCGTCGAGCCACGAGTAGTTGGAGATGTAGCAGACGACGCCGGCCCCCGTCCCCTCGACAATGCGGCGCTCGGCCATGCGGAAGAAGCGCACGTACAGATCGTTCAGGCCATGCCCCTGCGGCTGCGCGGTGTCCCGCGCCACGCGGTAGGCATTCGAGAGATCGCGCTCTTCCCCGATGGCAACCCCGGCCACGCCGTTGTAAGGCGGGTTGCCAAGCACGACGAGGATGGGAGTCCTGGTTTTGATGCGGTCGGCCGCGTCGCGCTCGTCCTCGAACTCGTGGAAGAGGAAATGCTGCTTGGGTGTCGTCGCGGGTTCCCACCCCGTGAGGGCATTGGTCAAGTACACGCTGGCGCGCTCATTCTTACTCTGGTCAAGCGGCGCGCCGAGGTGTTGGAGCAATAATCCGAGTTGCAGGTGCGCCACGACGAAGGGGGCGGGCATGATCTCGAACCCAAAGATGCGCCGGAGGGCCGCCTCCTTGATGTCGCTCGCCGCCAGCGCATCTTCGCCGCGCTCGTGGATCGTCCGGGCGATGCGCTTGAGCACCTCGATGGGGTAGGTGGCGGTCCCTGTGCCAGGGTCGAGCACGTACACCTCGGGGTCGGCTAGGCCGTCGGGACGGCCTAGGTGTTCACGCAGGACCGTGTCCACCCGCTCGACCATGTAGTGCGCGACTTCGGGCGGCGTGTACCAAACGCCCAATTGCTTGCGTAGCTCGGGATCGAATGCCTGCAGGAACGGCTCATAGAAGTACTGGACCGCGTGCGTCTCCTCGAACCTTGAGAAGAACGTATCGCGGTCCACGCGGTTGAGTGCGGCTGTAGTCCAATCGAGCACCTGGACCAAGCCAAGCGGCTCCAGCTTCGTCGGCAGCGCCACCTGCTCGAAGAGGGCGCGAATCATCGGCACACGCAGCGTCCAGGCTGCCTCGTGCCAGTTGAAGCGGGCGGATGGGGTGCGGGCCTCCGGCCCTCGGCTCCAGAGTACCCAGGCGGAGAATACGCCGTAGAACAGGGTCTGGACCAGGGTCGAGCGGAAGAAGTGATTGCCCTGCTCCCCCTGGAAGGAAAGGCCTAGCGCCTCCTCCATCGCCGTGCGCAGATCCTTGAGTGCGGACAATTTGGCATGGTTCAGATACGTGTTGACAGTTCAGGCGCGGCTGGGGCGGCTGCCACGCGCGAATTTCCGATCCACCTCGCGCGAACTGTCAACACATTTCCAGGCGCAAAATGAACCATGCCGACAATTTGCCTTTTTCGACACGGGCCAACGCCTCGCGTGCGTATGAGGCGAGGAACCAGGCGATGTCCTGAGGAGCGGTGAGGGGGGCGCTCTGGAGCAGCACCCGCTTGAGGAAGTCGACGAAGCGGTCGCCTTGGGCCTCGGTCAACGCGTGCGGGTTGGCGGCTGCGGTCCAGAACGCCCGTTCACTGGAGGCGAGGCGGTACGCCTCGAGCTTGACCGGCTGACCGTTGACATCCTGGCCAACGAGCACGAAGTCGCGCAGGTTGGTGACCAGGACCTGGCGATACTTGCCCCAGTACCGCGACACCTGTTCGCCCTCGCTAATGAACCAGGCGTCGTCCTTCGTCCCCTTGACCTCGATGACGCCCCGTGCCGGATTCTGCGGCTCCATCGGTGTGTCGGACGCTTTGGGGAACTGGTCCGGTGTAAACAGGCCACCATCGGGCATACCTGCACCGAGGTTGCGCAGGGTCATAATACAGCGTACCTGTGGGGAGAGGGCTTTGCCGACGCCATTGAGGAGATTAGAGAGAGCCGGATAGTACGACGTTTCTTTGACGCCGGCGCCCGATGCACGAATGTCACGCAACTCGCTGATATATTCCTCAACTAAACTCATTGGTGCCTCGGCATCCTCTCCCCCATCGTCATGCTATTGATAATAGTGTAACCATTCGGTGAAAGCGTGTGCCGCGGCACGTGCGAATGATCTATGCCTGCCGCTGTCAATAGTGACGACGTACAGTCCATCTCACCTGCTGCCTCGGTACATGGCAGCGCTATCCTTGACGGATCGCATCATATTGATAGGGTCGGCCACGAGGACTATGCTGCCCAGCAATGACAGAACGGTTAGGTGACCGGCAAAGGAGCACAGATCAATGACGACCCACGCCTTTGGCGCTCCTCCCATGATCGCACGATTGAACGACGCCATCAACCGCCACGATCTCGACGCCTGCCTAGCCTGCTTCGATCCCGGGTACCAGAGTGAACAGCTCGTCCATCCCGATCGTTCGTTTCGGGGCCAGGACAAATCTGGACCAACTGGTCGGCGATCTTCAGCAGCGTATCCGATATCGGCCACATGGGCGGCCATACACACACATCGCTGACCCGCAGCGTGTCGATACGGTCAGTGGTGCGATAGGTCTCTGAGCAGATAGCGCGCATGCATCCTCCCCTGCACCCAGGAATCCTGTATGCTAGTATCGAGGTGCGGATTGTCCATCATGCAGCGCGGTAGCCGTAGACGTGTCACACGCACCTGCGGAAGGAAAAGCGACAGGGACGTCTCCCTGACGACATCACGCCGTCAGCGGCTCGATCAAGGACGGACCGTCCTCACGCGGCGACGAGACACGCGGTGACACGGGGTAAGCCACCAGTAGATCCGCGGGGCAGGGTCGCAGATAATCCAGCACCGCTACTGGGTCGATGAGCGTTGGATCGAGCCAGAGGGCTTCGGCGGCGGGATCGAGGATGACGGGCATTCGATCATGGATACGTGCGACGAGCGCATTTGGCGTCGTGGTGATGATGGCGCAGCTTGCCGTCCCATCCTTGCCAATGCTATAGAGGCCAGCGAAGCCGACGAGGGCACAGTCGTTGCGACGAATGTGCATGGGTTGCTTGCTCGTGCGCCCCGGCATGTGTTGCCACTCGTAAAAGCCGTCGGCGGGGATAATGCAGCGGCTGCGCGCAATGGCGCTCTGGAAGAGGGGGCGCTCGAGCAGCGTTTCGGCCCGCGCATTGATTTGGTGCGGGCCGCGACGCGGCAGCGGACGCCCAGGGCCCGGAAGCCCCAGGACATTGTCCGCAGGAGACGTCCCGCGGCTCGCTCGACGATGACGGCTATGTCCTGGTTTGGCGCGATATTGTACGCTGAATGCGGGTGCTCGGCCTCGCCCCGTTCATCCTCAATGATGTCAAACCGCAAGGCAAGCTGGTCGGGGGGAGTGGCTAAAGATTTGGGCATGATAAAATAGGGCATGACAACATGTCCGAATTGCCAGAGTACCGACCGTCAAGTAAAGAACGGGCCGACGGCGTCAGGAAACCAACGGTATTGGTGCCGTG